>WNFU01008073.1_pt1 | contig 33830 bp, 39 predicted proteins | sample 5400121 | NCBI WGS metagenome assembly WNFU01 (sample SAMN13153360, study PRJNA577476) | soil metagenome | isolation source: 100 cm soil or saprolite under grassland replicate 1 | place: USA:California | collected 2016-06-15
TTCAAACTATGCACAAACGGAGCCTCTGATTTGGGTTTCATTTTGACAATAAAGTTTCAAACTGAAGGGCGGCTAAACTATTTATTCTGGCTCTATAGCTGTTTCTGGGAGCTGATTGCGCCGCTCCCATTTCTAGATCTTTGACAAAGAATCCGACGTGAGCATTCTCACGATATGCTCCGAATCGACGATTTGATCAACGACGCAAAGTGCTCTGAGTCAATCCGCCAACTCCGCTCCCCCTGATGGGGTCAGATGCCCCTGGTGCAAAGATGATGACGTCAGGAAACGTGGCGTCCATCAACGTCAACGCGACCGGCAGCGCGATAGCTGCAAAGCCTGCAAAACTGACTTCGACGATTTGACCAAACTGTTTTCGCGCATCACCATCAACCGCTTCGAAACTGGGTCTTATGCCTCTACCTAATTGGGGCTGAATCTCTTGAACGAACAGATCAGCGAGGAACTCGATCTCAACAAAGATGACGTTGATCAAATGACCTCTCAATGTAGCGCTTGATGCGCTCGATGTGTTCGTAACGTATCGGCTGACGTTGCGGGTAATCCAGAAAGAGCCTTCCATCAAGGCCGAGTTGCGCGCAGACATGGGCCAACGACGTTGGACCGACGAGGTCGAAGCCGGTTGGAAACCGCCCGGTCAATCGCACACCACCGAGCAATAAAGCGAATCCGGCCTTATTGCCGGCGCCACGGCATTGAAAGATTTCTTGTCGATCTTCAGGTGAATAGGTGAAGTAGCGCAGGAGTTCGGCTTTAGAGAGATCACCAGGGATGGTCTCAAAATCCGTCCGCGTATGCCGGGTCGGAACCGGGGGCGGTTCAAAGGCGGGGAGATCCAGTGAAGTCATTCGTTAAGGATATCTCTTTGTCGCCCTTAGAGCATGATTTTCCTACATGTAAACGAAACTCCTCTTCCGGAACTATGACATCGACCGGTCATTGTGCCGAGAATTCAAAAGGCGATCGCGCCCATACTGGGCGGAGTGGAACGCGCCGGGCAGTGGCAGTCGATGCGAGTAGTTAGGTCCCCTTAGGCGCCTTATCGCCGCTTGGTCGTTCGCCTTCGATGAGCTGCTGAAACACCGGCCCAAGAATTTTTTCCAGGGCCTTAGGATCCGCCTCGGCCAAAGGCGAGAGGCCAATCATTTGCCGCATAATCTGGAAGCCTGCGATTAGGGAGAGCACAAGGGCGGCGCGCTCGGCCGCCAGGTCTCCGCTTAAAGCGGCGGCCATCACCTTTTGATGGTGCTTTTCGATCTGCTCGCGGCCGATTTCCGCAGCGCGCTTGCTGGACGCGGAATGAACCATGATCAGGAAACCGTCGAGAGGAGTGGCGCCTGGCTTCGTCTGATCGATAAGCGCGGAAGCGAGGTTTTCGCCGGACAGGTGGGAGTTGATGAACTCCTTAGTGAGGATGCTGGGTGTAGCCATAGTTTCGGCGACGACCTCGGCGAAAAGTTGCTCCTTCGATCCGAAGTAGCGATTAACCAGCATCGCGGTGACGCCGGCGCTGTTCGCGATCTCCCGCAGGCCGACGCCGTCATATCCCGCCCGCGCAAAGGCTCGCCGCGCCGAAACGAGGATCGCCTCGCGGGTGGCAGCGGCGTTTCGGCGCCGCGCGGGGGTAGTGATTTTCTTCGCCTTCCTGGTCTTCATAATTATACAGCTGTAGACTTTCTTCGGCAATTCAAGTATACATGTGTAAACATAGCGCGGCAATGACGTCCGCGCAGGAATCAAGGAGGTGGAAATGGATTTGCAATTGGCCAACAAGCGGGCGCTGGTTACGGGCAGCACCTCTGGGATCGGGGCGGAGATCGCCCGAATGCTGGGCTTGGAAGGCGTCAAGGTCGTCGTCCACGGCCGCGACCGAGGCCGGGCGCAAGGAGTGGTCGCCGACATCGAGGCGAAGGGTGGACAGGCAGCGGCGGCCTTGGGGGACCTGATGACCGCGGACGGCGTGGAAGCGGTGATCAAGGCGACTGAGCAAGCCTTCGGCGGCGTCGACATGCTGGTCAATAATGCGGGCGGTTCCAACAGCGCAACGTCCTTAGGCTGGTTCGAAACGCCGGTGGAGGAGTGGACCGAGAGCTACCGCCAAAACACTCTGCCGGCGGTGCGGCTGGCCCAAGCGTTCGTCCCGGCCATGCGCGAGCGCGGATGGGGCCGCGTGATCCAGATATCGTCGCGAAACGCCATCTCGGCGTATGCGCAGTTTGGCCCGTATGGCGCGGCGAAGGCAGCGCTGAACAACCTGACCCTTAGTCTTTCCAAGGCGCTGGCGGGAACAGGCGTGACCTCCAACGGCATTATGCCTGGCCTCATCTACACGCCCCTGGTCGACCCATATTTCGAGTATCTGGCGAAGCAGCTGGACAGCGACGATCCCCAGGTCGGCCAGGACTTCGCGCTGAAGAACGTGCTCCAGCAAACGGTGACCCGGCTCGGGCAACCGAAGGATATCGCCGTGGCGGTTTGTTTCATCGCCAGCCCGCTGAGCGACTTCATGACCGGCACAACCTTCCGCATCGACGGCGGCGCCACACCGACTGTCTGATTCTGGCGGCGGGAAGCATTGATGACTTTGCGCAGACGCAAATTTGGCGGCCCTAGCCTCGAGGTATCGGCGATTGGCCATTGCTGTATGGGGATGTATGGGCATGACGATTGATAGCTGAGCGACCGCTATGGCTAAGCGCGTTAGCCCGGCCGGATGCTCTGTACGCTCGATAAGGGGGTTATCTATGGTTGAGACAGTTCTCGTGACGGGTGGAACTGGATTTGTCGCGGGCTGGTGTATTGTTGAGCTTCTAAAGCGCGGCTATGCGGTACGCACGACCGTGCGCAGCCTGTCAAAAGAGCAAGTGGTACGGGCGACCATTTCCGCATCCATCGATCCCGGCGATCGTTTGACCGTTTTTGCCGCCGATCTGACTTCGGACGTTGGATGGGACGCGGCGGTGGCAGGATGCGACTACGTGCTTCATGTGGCCTCGCCGCTTGGCGTGGACAGCCCCAAAGATCCGAACGCGTTGATCGTTCCTGCCCGCGATGGCGCGCTACGAGTCTTGCGTGCCGCCGCCAAGGCTGCGGTCAAGCGCGTGGTACTGACGTCCGCTTGCGCTGCCGCCAGCCCGCCGCTGTACAGCGAAGACAGCGTCACCGACGAGTCCCTCTGGACTGATCCCGAGGACGGGAGGCTCAGCGCCTACAGGAAGTCCAAGACGCTTTCCGAGCAGGCTGCCTGGCGATTCATGGAGGAGTACGACGGTCCCACCACCTTGACGACGATCCTGCCAGGCGCAGTGTTCGGCCCGGTGCTCTCGGCGGAGAACCTGGGTTCGGTGCAGGTGATAGGACGTCTCTTGCAGGGGCGTGTCCTCGGCAATCCCCGTCTTGGGTTCGAAGTCGTGGATGTGCGCGATCTGGCCGATGTGCACATACGCGCGATGACCTCAACGCAGGCAGCCGGACAACGATTCATTGCGGTTGGCGAGTTCATGTGGATGACCGACATCTCGAAGACACTGCGCTCGAAGCTTGGAAGGTCGGCAAGCAAGGTTCCCACGCGAACTCTGCCAGACTTCGCGCTTCGGCTCATGTCACTCTTCGATCCCGCGCTTCGTGCGGTAACGCCAAGCCTGGGGCGAAAACATCGCCACACGTCGGAAAAGGCGCAACACCTGCTGGGATGGCGCCCGCGGCCGGCCGCCGTGACCGTCGTTGACTGCGCCGAGAGCCTCATGACCCGGAATGCGATTTAAGTGTTCGTCAGCACTATCCGGCTCGGGCGCTTCGGCAAGCCGGAGGAATATGAAGGAAATCACAATGAAAACCGTAACGCAGCGCTACATCAACGGGCGGTTCGACAACTCTCACAGGACCGAAGTTCTTGACATCATCAATCCGACGAACAGGACCGTCATCGGCCGGGTCACGCTCGACGACAAGAAGGATGCCCTCGACGCTAACCACGCTCTCACCCAACGCAACGGCCGCTAGAGAAGATCATGGCGAATGACCTGATAAGTCCGATGACCATTTCCGCGCGCAAGCGCAGAAAAAAACTGCGGCGGCTATTCGCCTGGCTGGGCTTTGCCATGGCGGCATTACTGGTCGTCTTGCTCGGCGCATTTGTGATCACTGGATGCGCAGCAGTCGGAGGCAAGCCCGATGGTGAACGCCTGGCCCGAGCGCAGTAGTCGCCGGAATGGCGCGACGGACGATTCGAGAATCCACAGCCCACGTGGAGCGATATTCGCAGCGCCCTGCTGCAGTTCGTGGTCGGACCATCGACGTCCGGCGATAAGCATGATGCGCCGATCCCGGTTGTCTACAGCGATGCTGTTGCATTCGCTAGACCGCCAGCGTCCGGGCTGCGCGTCACCTGGTTCGGACACTCTTCCGCTGTCATCGGGGCGAGTCCGATCCTGCGGTGGCGTTTTATCAGTGATACATCAGTTTGAAACTTTATTGTCAAGTTTGAAAGTTTGTTGTTAAGTTTGAAACTTTATTGTCAGAGTACAAGGGGTGCCGTCTTCGATAGAGCAGCGCGACGGCCGCATGTTGCGACAGGGGAACATTTATCCCGAAGTCCACATTTGCCAGTACGTGACCGAAGGCTCCTTCGACGCCTATTCCTGGCAACTTTTAGAAAACAAGTCGCGCTTCATTTCGCAGGTCATGAGAGGCGAGGTCACTGCGCGCGTCGCCGAAGACGTCGATCTGGCCGTCCTCACCGCTTCGCAGATCAAGGCCATAGCCAGTGGCAACCCGCTCGTACTTAAGAAGGTCGGGCTCGAAACCGAACTGACTAGACTCGATCGACTCTACGCCACCTGGCGCGCCGGGCGGAATCGGCTCCGTTACGACCTGGCCATGCTCCCGGAGAAGATCGAGAAAGCGGAAGCCGATTTGCGCGCGCACGCGGCGGCAATTGAAGCGCGAAACAGAAATCTGCCGGGCGGCGCGGAGACTGGTAGACGGGGCTTTGCGATCGAGCTGCGGCGGGGCGCGACGGGCGATGAGACGATCGCCTTCACCGAGCGTGAACTCGCCGGCAATCAAATCCGCCAGCTCGTGGCCGCCGTCGAGAGCGAGGCGTTGAAATACGGAACGGCGGCGCTCCTCCTCGGGGAGTACGCCGGTTTCGAAATCTATGCGTCAGCCGCCTGCCTGAACGTCGCAAAGGACCTCTCACAGGGTCTCTTCGGACAAGCCTCGCTTTACCTCAGGCTCAAAGGGTTCCGCATGGAATACGGCTTCAATCTCACGGACAGTGACGCGGGCATTCTCCAGAGCATGGACGCCCGGCTGCGCGGCATCGACAAACGCTTTGCCGAAGCGGAAGAGATCCGCGGGCGGTTGATCGATCACCAGGCCAGGATCGAGGCGGAACTGGCGAAGGGGTGGGAGTACACAACGAAGTTTCAGGAATTGAGAGCGCGGCTCGATGCGCTCAACGCCTCAATGCAGGTCGAAGGTCCGATCACGGAAGAACCTCTCCACCTGGCCGAGCTGGCCGAAGAGGCTTTCCTGCCGACGGCGCCGGAGTCGAACGGCGTCCCGGCCGTAGCGCCCGGCGTCGAACAGACCGCGGCGTCTGCCGGCTCAGCCGCTGACGATCAAAGCCTGCAAATCGAGCCGGCGATTCCGGCCACATCGGAATGCGCCGTATCGGTCCAGGCGCCTCCTGAAGAGACAGCGGATCATCAGAGCCAGGAGCCGCGAATCGAGGCCGCCACTCCAACCGCGGCGGTAAACGGCGTTGAAGGACGTCCCGCGATCGAGACTGGCGCCGCGAGGACGACGACCGATTGGGACGAACTATTCGCCCGGCGCGAGCAGATCAAAGCGGAGCGCGAAAAGCGCCCTCGCCCGAAGCGCCGCGCCGCGTCACGTTCGAGCGCCCAGTTGAGCTTCGATTGGAGCTGAGCGCCGGGCAAAAGTGGTGCGGGCGGCAACGTCGTGTCTCGAGGAGGGGACACGGCGATGGACGAAAGACAAAATCCAGCCAGGACGCCCGACATAGCCGATCTGACGGCTTTAGTTGAGGAGATCACCGCGTATTGGAAGGAGTTGGGGCGCACGCGCTTCTACGCTCAACAGGGTGCGGATCCGGACGCTTTCGAGCGACTATGGCCACACATCCTCGATAACTTCTTTCTGGCGGAAACTGTACGTGTCGCGAAAAAACTTCGCTTCCTCTCGCAGGGCCGCGTCAACTGATCCAGGCCTTACCAACCGTCAACCCTATTCACCGGAGCCATCCATCATGACTGATCCGACAACCGTCAATGAATCCTTCGGCAAGCTGCGAGCCATTGAAACTGAACTGGGCGCGCTTTTCATCGAACGCGAGGAGGTCGTGCGCGCCATGCTGCTTGCGCTTCTGTCACGGGAGCACCTGGCGCTGATCGGCCCGCCCGGAACGGCCAAGTCCATGCTCATCACCGAACTCGCCAAGCGAGTCGGCGACTCTGCGGGCAACGGGTTGAGATGCTTTGTCTACCTGCTCACAAAGTTCACCACGCCGGAGGAGCTCTTCGGCCCGGTCTCGATCAGCGGGTTGAAGGCTGATGACTACCGGCGTGTCACGACTGGGAAGCTGGCCGACGTCGAGCTCGCCTTCCTCGACGAGACCTTCAAGGCCTCGTCGGCGATTCTGAACTATCTGCTGCGGCTGATGAATGAGCGCGAGTTCGAGAACGGGCGTCATACTGCGCAGGTCCCATTGATCTCTCTCTTCGGGGCTTCGAATGAGTTGCCGCAGGAGGCCGAGCTGGAAGCGCTGTTTGACCGTTTCCTGCTGCGTATGACCGTCGGGTACGTGAGTGAAAGTGGGTTCACCAGGCTGCAGCAGTCGCTCGCCAATCACCGGGCCAGGCAGGCGCCGCAGACGATCACACAGGCCGAACTCGACGCCTTGCAGCAGGCCGCAGATCAGATCCCGATCCCAGGGGTAATCATCGACACGATCGCTCAACTACGCCGCGACCTGGGAGCCAAGGGGATTCGCGTGAGCGACCGGCGCTGGGGGAAAACTCATGGCGTCCTGCGCGCCCACGCCCTACTGGAAGGACGCTCGGCGATTGAAGAAGACGATCTGGCCATCCTCAAACACGTCCTATGGTCGTCTCCCGACCAGCAGGCCGAGATCGACAAGCTCAAGGCAATTCACGCCGGCCTGGTTCAACTTCAGGAGCAAGCCGCCGCCAGGGGGCGCGGCGCCGGAAAGATCGAGAAGGCTATCGCCTCGGTTCAAGAGATGCGCGAAAAAATCGGGGCGCTCATCCTCGGCGCTATGTGAGGTCGCTCAATGGCCACTATGGAAACGATCGAGAATAACAACATTGCGACCGGCGCTATCGCTGACGGGACACAGGCGCTGCAGCATGACGCCTACGACGTTCAGGAGTTCGATCGCGCGGTCGAGACTTATCAGCGGCTGGCGGCGGCGGTAAGCGGCGCGGGCGAGGATCTGCACACTGCGCCTGCTTTGATCCGCGACCTCTTCTGGAGCTTTCATAAACGGGCTCCACGGATCAACGAGAACGTCGCGATCAAACCGGCCTTCGCCATCAACCGGCGGATCCTCGAGGAGATTATGAGCACGGCCGAGTGGCGGCAGTTGCGTGAGGTCGGCTCAATCAATGACCCGATGATCAGCTCCATCGCCACCATCGGCGCCTGTGAACGGGCGATCGAGGCGCTCGATCCAAACTCACGCAGTCAGATCAATCGACTGGCCGCGGCCAATGAAGCCGCCGAAAAGCTGTTCGGTCAGGCCGATGTCCTTGATGAACTCGCCTCACAGGCCACGGCGCAGCAGGTCGAAGATCTCCGCAAACGCGCGGAGAAAGCGCGCGCGGACGCCAGGCGCAAGGAGCGGGCCGCCGCGAGGCTTGAAGAAGCACTCGGCGAGGACGATGACGAGCGGAACAGGGCTATACGCCAGGCGGCGCGGCGTGGGATGGCCGACGCCCTGGATGAGGCCGACGCCATTCAGAATGCGATCGCGGCTTTCGGCGGAGGTTATTCCACGAGTAATGGAGGAAGTGGAACGCCGAGTGGGATGACCGCGCAGGAGAAGATCGAACTCGCTATGCGTGTCGTGCGCTCGCCGAAGCTCAAACTGATCGCCGAGATGTGCGGCCGATTCACCCGCATCGCCATGAGCGTACAAAAGAGCAGGGTCAACCACCCGCCGAGTGAGATCACCTCGATCACGATCGGCAATGACCTCGCTCATTTATTGCCCGGTGAGGTGGCCCTCCTCGGCGACCCAGATCTTGAAGACCTCTTCTACCTCAAATTCGCGGAGCGGCTGCTGCTGCAATACGAACTCGAAGGGAGAGAGTCCGAGGGACGCGGGCCGATCATTCTGGCGCTGGACGAATCCGGGTCGATGTCGGAGTCGTTGGGCGGCGTCGTCAAAGAAGCCTGGAGCAAATCGGTGATGCTCGGTCTGCTGGCCATCGCGCGTCGTCAGAAACGCGATCTGGCGGTCATTCATTTCTCCGGTCCGGATCAATTGCAGGCCAGAGTCTTTCCGAAGGGCGAGAGCTCTCCGCTAGAGCTGATTGACGCGGTTGAATTCTTCTTCGGCGGCGGGACGGTCTTTGATCGGTGGATGGAAGAGGCGACGCGGTTTGTCGATCAAGACCGCTTCGATCGGGCCGATGTCATCGTCATCAGCGACGGCATCGCATCCGTTTCAACACGGATCGAAGCAGATTGGTGGAAAAGAAAAGCGGAACGCAGGATGCGCTGTTATGGCGTCCTGATCGGCGAGGCTCGGGGACTCGAAGTCCTCGGCCGTATCAGTGACGCCGTAATGACGCTCGATGATCTCAAGCAGGACCAGGAGGTCCTGGAAACTATCTTTTCGATTGGAGGTAACGATCATGCCGCAGACGAATGCAATCTATAATCTGGCCGCTGTTGAAGCTTCGACCGAACAGGTCCCGGTCGTCGGCTACACCGTGTTGTGGCGGCTGCACGGTTTGAGGGTGAAACACGACCAGCTTAAGGACGCTCTCGACCGGGCGGGATTTCTGGAATTCCTTCCCGACCCGCCGACGCCGCGTAAATCGCTACGCCGCGCCCTTCAGGCCTGGGTCGTTGCGCGCGCCCAGGCTGCCCATGCCCAGCAAGTCATTGCTCAACAAACAAGCCCTGACGCGACGCAGCGCACGCTGATCCGGGTCATCAACCGGGCGGGCAGCGAGCACATCGTCTTTGCGCTTGTGATGGAGGACGTCGACTACAGGGCGCTCGGGTTGAATTACGCGACTGACCTGCGAATTCGATTGCACAAGAAAACGGGCCAGATGATCTGCACGACCCAGACGACCGGGCGGATTGAGTCTTACCACGAAAGCCAGCAGGTCGCGGCCGAGCTGCAGCCGTACTGGCGTGAGTTCAAAGACCTGCACGTCGCGTGCGACCTCTCAGAGATGACGCGCCGGATCATCGACTCGCTCCAGGCGACCGCGTTGCGCCGGGCAGGCGGGGTCTACTTCGTTCCTAAAGGAAAACGCGACGAGCTGGGACGCCTGCGTGAAATGGTCGCCGACCTCCCTCATCTCGAAGACCGGCCGTTCGTCTGCGCCTTCGGCGTGCCCGATCTTCATGAGGCGAAGGCTCAGATGACGCAGGCGCTCCACGCCGGAATGCTCGATGAGGTCGCCGGATTGCGCGCTGATCTGCGGCGCCTGATCGCGGAAGGGACGAACGTCCGCGAGGACACGGTCATTACACGTCTGGCCGCATTTCAGGGCGTCAGGGCTAAGGCCCAGGTCTATGCGGACCTGCTCGGCCTGAGATTGGACAGGATGCGCGCTGAAATCGGCGAACTCGAAACGCAGGCCCGCAGGCTGTTGCTGCGCGACGCGAAACCGGCGGGAACAAATGGGAAGGGATCAGCCGGACTTCCGATAATTCAGGAGGCGCCGTGTATCGTTGAGGCCGGCGATGAAATGAAGAGGCCGCCTCTGCCACATGCCGCCGACTGAGCCTCACTTTGTTTTTCGCACAGGGGTGAATGCGATCAACGTTATCCGGAGGTGAGATCGGTTGGATATGGTTTTCTGTTCGTAAACTATATCCTGGATTGATCTTGCCAAATTTCTAAACATGCTCCAACTAAAACTCCGATTGACTATCGGAGTTCTTCTCAACTATGATTTCTTATGCCGAGCAAAAAGCACAAGCCCTGGCCGGAACTGGGCAAGTTAGAGCGCGCGGTCCTGGAGCACCTTTGGAAGGTCGGCGAGGCAGACGTCGTCGAGACGCATCGGGCGGTGGGCGCGCGCCGCGAGATCACCGTCTACGAGATCTCTACTCACCGCCTTTTTACTGGCGCCTCTGTGTGCGTTGACCGCAATGGCGCAAACCAAGCCAAATTTCACTGGAACATGGAAGCTGAACATGCAAAAGAGCAAGTTTGCGAGCGACGGTCCGGAGGGCGTCACCATCGAGTTCAATCACCAAGATAACAACCTCACTGAAGCCTTCACCCATTTCCAAGGCGTCGGTGAGAATACTATTGAAGCCAAATACACTATCGGCGGTAAAGAAAGTGAGGCGCTGGTCGGCGACGAGGCGATAAAAGCCACCGCTAAATGGGATGGCGATGCGCTCGTCATTGACTGGAGAGGGCCTGAGGAGGGCTGGTATTTTGTCCGCAAGCTAACGCTCTCAGCCGACGGCAAGACGATGACCATCAACCTCAAGCACAGCCTGCCTAATGGCGGAATGGACGAGAAGATCTGGGTTTTTGAAAAGCAATGATCTCAGTTTTCCTGGCGCTTTTTTAAAGAGGAAGCAAAGAGGGCAAAAATCTCTGATCTCTATTGGCGCGGTGTGAACAGGCTGATCGCGTTAATCAATGGAGATTTCACCGGGTTATCCAAGGGATTTTTCTTGCAACGCCTCCAATTCTCGCGGACTTACTCCCGCTTCAGAGGCCAGCAGCAGCAGCTGTTCATAGCGTGCTTTCGGGAAATCGGTTTCCTGAAAGCACACAATTTGTTCCATTCCGTTCATTCGAGTAGCCAGGCCGATAGACCCTTGGTTCGCGCGATCTTGTAATATGCTGTTGAATCAACTAGGCGCCGGCCTGGAGTATTATTAGAGCTAGACGATAACCCCAGCAAATTCAAGGACTTAATGATTGCGCGAACCGAGAGTTTAAAGCTTTCGCTTTTTGAAAGAAAGTAGTAAATTCCTACGTATGACAACAGCAAACGCCAATGTGCTCTCAATAGTGCGACTGAGCGAGAAGGGACAGCTCACAATTCCCGCGGAGTATCGTCGCGAGCATGATCTGGAGCGAGATTCGACGCTGGCGGTGATTCAATTGGGGGAAGCGCTAATTTTGGCCCCAATCGATGAGATGTTGACCAAGATTACGGAGCGTATGGAAGCGGCGATGCGTGGCGCCGGCGTCACCGTAGAGGAATTGATGGAGGAGACGCTAGCCGCCAGAGCTGAGATCGTGCGTGAAGAATTCGGGGAGGGAGTCTAAAGTTGGCAGAATCCGTTCCACGCGTTTTTCCAGACTCGAACGTGCTGGTTGAGGGGCTTTTTTCTCCGTGGAGCGTGTCACGGGCGATTCTGATCATGGCGCGCGCCAAACTTTTCCAGTTGGTCCTATCACCCTATGTCGAACAGGAGGTCGAGCGCGCTCTGCTGCGACGGCTCAGTATCGAGTACGAAGCGGGGTCTCGATTGATAGACGATTATGCGCTCGCAATGCAATTGATCGCTCCGGAGAAGCTGGACGGGATCACCAGGGAAGAATTCAAGGCGCATCGTCATCTGATACGCCACGGAAATGACGTTCCGGTGTTAGTCACGGCCATCAAAGCGAAGCCGGATTGGCTGGTGACGGCGAATGTAGAGCACTTCGATGAAGATGTTGCGCTACGCACCGGACTTCGAATTGTCACACCGCACGGTTTTCTGCAGCAGATTGGAATCCAATTCCGATCATAGGAGCCTCTGGGCGCAACTATCGTTGAGGCCGGCGATGAAATGAAGAGGCCGCCTCTGCCGCATGCCGCCAACTGAGCCTCACTTTAATTTTTCGCACAGGGGTGAATGCGATCAACGTTATCCGGAGGTGAGATCGGTTGGATATGGTTTTCTGTTCGTAAACTATATTCTGGACCAATCTTGCCAAATTTCTAAACATGCCCTAACTAAAATTCCGATTGACTATCGGAGTTCTTCTCAACTATGATTTCTTTATGCCGAGCAAAAAGCACAAGCCCTGGCCGGAACTGGGCAAGTTAGAGCGCGCGGTCCTGGAGCACCTTTGGAAGGTCGGCGAGGCAGACGTCGTCGAGACGCATCGGGCGGTGGGCGCGCGCCGCGAGATCACCGTAGAGCTTTGTCGTCCGCCAGATGGTAGACGGCGTTGGAGGGCTGCGCGCTCTGGCGAGCCGGGGACTTCTGGCCTCGTTTCTGAATCTGGTGTCGGATGCTGATGAGACTGCGCTCGACCGCCTCGAAGAGTTGATCGCCGAGAAACGCGGGAGGAAAGAGTCTTGAAGAGCTTGCATACCCTCCAACACCTCGGAACGCCGGCTTTGGTCGCAGTCCTCGTTTCCGCATTGGTAGGCATAACGGTTGTCATCGGCCGCCGCCGGCTTGAGCGTTGCGCGCCTGCCGTGCAATCACGACTCCTGTTGGCGGCCGCTCTGACGCCGGTGTTATTGATGACGACTATCTTCGCCGCTTCGGTAGCGGATTGGCTCCTTCTATCTGGCGCCGCAGACTTCTGCCTCGAGCAGAGCGATTCGTCGCATCCGTCAATAATTTTGCTGTTGTTGTTTTTATTTTTCTTCTCACGGGTGGCGATCTTGGGCTTTCGCTTCGCAACCGACGTCCGGCGCGCGGCCAACGCTAACCGTGCTTTTCAAAGGGCCTCGGCCGGCGCCTTCGCCGGCTGTCGCGTGTTGCCTATTGAGGAGCCGCAGGCGTTCGTGTTGGGGATGTTGAAGCCACATGTTTATCTCTCTCAAGGATTGATCGAGACTCTCCACCCAGATGATTTGAGATTTGTGCTGGCGCATGAAAAAGCGCACGCGCGCCGGCGCGACCCTTTGCGCCGATTTGTCGCAGCCGTCGGGCTCCTCTTTCATCTTCCGGGCATTGCCGCGATGCTCAACCGCAGGCTAGCGCGTTCTCAAGAGATGACGGCGGACGCGGAAGCCGCGCACAAGGTGGAGGAGCGGCCGAGACTCGCCGAGGCTCTTGTTCGGTTTGCCCGCTTGCGAGTGTCTCCCGCGACCATCGCCAGGATGGAATTCCTCAACGGGGATTTGGAAGCGCGTGTTCAAGAGTTGTTAGACTCTTCCTCCCGTACTAATGGGCCTTCCACCTCTATGATCATCAGCGGCTTCATCGCTCTGATTGTTCTCTCCTTCTTCGCCGCACATTTGCTGCACCACTTAAGCATTTCTCTGCTCAGTCTTCCGTGATTGTTAAGTCATGAAGATCGAATGGACGCTTTGAAGCGCGCTTGAAACTCCGAGAGGTGATCGGATTTTAATTGAGATGAGGATGGCGGAAAGAACACGACAAGATTGGGAACCAACCAAGGCGTTCGGAACGAGCGCGGTTGAGTTCGCGGTGGGAACCTGGCGACTGAGCATCGGCCGTGTGCCCAGGCATGGGGCCGATTTGATACAAGTTTATGATAGCAGCAGTTCTCACTGGCAGCGGCTACAGACTCTCACCGGCTACACGAAGGCCTACCCCGAATTATTTCGTAAACTTAAGGCGGACGGCTGGCTCAGTCATTTGGGGATCGATTCGCTCGTGCTTGATTGCGGAACGGGTACGGGTGTGATGATCCGTCCCCTGTTGTCCCAGCTATCGCTCAGCCCTAAGGTTCACGCCATAGATCTTTCGACCGGAATGCTTTCGGCAGCGAAATCGGAGTTGGAGAAAGGCGGAGTTGATGTTCGGCTGCAAGTAGCCGATGCGCGCGAGCTGCCGTTTGCGGACGGCAGTTTTGGCATGGTGATGAGCGCGCATATGCTGGAACACCTGCCTGAACCTGGTGAAGGATTGCGGGAGATCGCCAGAGTGTTACGTCCTCAGGGCTTGCTACTCATAGTCACGACGCGCCACGGGGCGCCCGACGCGCTTCTACGGCTCGTCTACCGCTATCACACTCTCAAACCTGATTGGCTCAAAGGGCGTCTCCGAGAGTTGGGCTTCGGCCGCGTGACAAATTATCCGCTGGGGGAGCGTCCGCGCCTGGCGCGGTGGCTTAGCTCCGCTTACGTCGCGACTCTGGACGGCCCGTCGAACAATCTAGCTGTTGAATTAGGCAAAGGTCAGATCAATCCGGAGTAGTGACATGTTTTCGAAGACATTGCGATTTAAGGTCATATTTATCGTCATCATTTTGACGGCGCTGAGCGCGGGGTTGTCATTCGCGCAGCTTAAAAGGAGTGATGGAATGCTTCATGTCGAGACATCCACAATGATCCAGGCGCCCCGGACAAGGGTCGTCGAGATTTACCAGGATTATCGCAACTGGCCCAATCTCTTTCCGACCATCAAGGGAGTGCGGCTGGTTCGGGAGGAACCCGGAAAGAAGGTTCTGGAGATTGATCACATGGAAGGCCGGGTAATCAACGTACTCACCCTCGTATCGCCGGAAGAAGTCGAACTGGAAGAGTTCAAGAAGAAGTATGACGGTAAATTCGTCAACCGCTTTGAGGCCGTACCCGGTGGGACTCGATTCACGGTCGCCGCGGATATTTCGCTGAAGGGCCGCTATAAGCTCCTCGCGCCCTTCCTGGGTGGTTACATTCGGAAGCAGATAACCGCCTTTGTACTCGACCCCATAAAGAAGTTAGCGGAGGGCCGGCAAGGAGCGATCATATGATCCAAAGTCTGCCATTTCGATCTTTGCTCCCGTTCGCATTCCTGACGCTCGTCGGGATCGCGGCTGACGGGACGGCGCAATCGCCTGACAAAATTCTCAGACAGGGCGTCAAAGCGCTGGGTGGAGAAAGCGCCTTGCGGCGCATCACAACGCGCGAAGCAAAAGGCGCGATCAGACGGGCGAGCGATAGCGCCCAGGGCAGCCTTCAGATGCTGACGCTCAAGCCTGATCTTTATCTGCTGACGTTCGATGTCGGCGGCCTTGAAGTGAGCGAAGGGTTCAACGGCAAATCCGCGTGGCGGCGCGACTCGCGCGCGGGGCTGCGCACACTGACCGGCGATGAAAGTAAGTCCCTGCTCGCCGCCACAAATTATCGCAATCATCTCTGGCTCAATTACAAAAAAGAGAAATCAAAGCTCATTGATGCCGGCCAGGAGACAGTCGGCGGCAAACCGGCGCGCGCAGTCATGCTGACGACCAGGGAGAACGTCATAATTAAACTGTGGTTCGACACGGCGTCAGGGTTGCTGGTCAGAGAAGAGATGCCCGCGGGCAATGGTGTGACGACTTTTGAATACTCCAACTATAGCGCGGTTGACGGCGTGTTGGAGCCGTTCACGATCAAGCTGAATACCGGTGGCGAGCTATACAACATCACACTGTCGGAGGTGACGCACAATCAACCGCTCGACCGCGCGCGCTTCGGCTTTCCGAAAATCTCAGCCGAGCCGTTGCCCGATGTCTCAACTCTGATCGAGGAAGTTAGCGCGCATCAAAAAGAGATCGAGCGAATTCAGGAGCGGTACGCCTGCGCCGCAGTGGTCACTTTGCGCGAGACGGACAAGCACGGCGGCTGGCGCGACAAGGAGACGAAAACCTACGACGTGAGTTTCTATCGCGGGCGGCAGATCATGCGGCTGACCGCGAAGAACAATCAGCCGCTCTCCGCTCAGGATCAAGCTGAAGAAGACCGCCGCGTCGAGAAACTGATCCGTGAGATTGACAAGCGCGAAGCTGAAGGGAATCAGGCGAGCGGCATCCGCAAAATGGGACCGCCAGACCCGGCGGCGCGCGCGCAGTCGATTTCAGCCATCCTGCGCACTTCTCGTCTGACCAGTCCGCGCCGTGAAAATTATGGCGGGCGTGAAGTGATCGTCTTTGATTTCGAGCCACAGCCCAGCTACAAGCCGACGACGACCGCCGAAACGTTTCTGAGCAAAAGTTCCGGCGTAATGTGGATTGATGCGGCGGCAAAGCAGATCGTGCGCGTTGACGTGCGACTGGACGATTCGATCAGTATCGGCGGCGGATTGATTGGATCAGTCAAAGCGGGCGCGAAGCTCATCCGTGAACAAGGGCTAGTCAGCAGCAAAGAAGGCGAGGAGTTGTGGCTGCCGACTTACGCCGAGATCAACATCCCTGTGCGCGCTCTCTTTGTCGGCATCACGATCAGCTCTGTGACGAGATTCAGCGACTACAGGCGGTTCGATGTGAATGCCGAAAAGGAGAGCCTCAAAGCGCCGATGAAGCCGTAAATTAAGTGGCGATCTACGCCTGCGACTAAACAGAACTCCGATTGACTATCGGAGTTCTTCTGAACTATGATCTTCTTATGCCGAACAAAAAGCATAAGCCCTTGCCGGAACTGGGCAAGTTAGAGCGCGCGGTCCTGGAGCGCCTTTGGCGGGCCGGCGAGGCGGACGTCGTCGAGACGCACCGGGCGGTGGGGGAGCGCCGCGGGATCACCATCAACACGGTCGGCTCAGCGCTCGAGCGTCTGCACCGCAAAGGGCTCGTAACGCGCTGGAAGGTCTCGCACGCCTATCACTACCAGCCGACCCTCGACCGCGAGAACTTCGTCGTCCGCCAGATGGTCGATGGCGCGGGGGGAATACGCGCCCTGGCGAGTCGGGGGCTTTTGGCCTCATTTCTGGATCTCATAGCCGAGGCGGATGATGCGGCGCTCGACGAGCTGGAGGAATTGATCGCCAGGAAACGAAAGGAAGGCCAGTCGTGAAGTATTTGTTCCTCATCACCTACCTTTTTGGTTCTCTGGCGCTGTACGTGGTCCTCGCTTCGTCGTTAGTGGGAGTAGTCGTGACTGCCGGACGTCGTCGGCTCGCGCGTCTGGATCCATCAGCGCAATCACGAATTGCGCTGACGGCTGCAGTGGCCCCGGCTTTCCTCTGCGCGGTTTTCGAGGGTGGCGCGGTCTATGACATCGTTATATCCGGTCCCGCGGACTTTTGTCTGAACCCCCACGATTCGGCGGCGCCGTCCTTTATTCTATTGCTCTCGGTTGCAATCCTCGCGGGCCGAATCCTGACCTGCGGGATCCATACCATCGTTGCCCTAGTACGCGCTGTCCGCCTTGGCCGCGCCCTCCCGGGAGAGGCGCCTGAAGAGTTTATGGGCTGTCTGGTGCTGCCGGTTGAGGAGCCGCAGGCTTATGTCCTGGGGATTCTGAAGCCACGGGTTTATGTCTCCCGGGGCTTGCTAGAGCAGGCCGGCGAGGACGACCTGGCGTCAGTGCTTGCTCACGAACACGCGCACGCGGCGCGCCGGGACCCGCTCCGCCGCTTGATCACATCTATCGGCCTCGTTTTTCATTTACCGGGAATCGCCCATCTGCTCGACCGGCTCCTGACACGCACGCTGGCGGCGAGCCTACTTGTGGAATGGCGCGTGTTAAACTCCGACCTGCGCTCGGAGTTTAACCACAGAGGAGAATCAAGATTTAACGAGGCGGTCTGGGAAGCCGTCAAGGATGAGTGAGATGAGAGTCAAAGAATGTTGGCGGTTATTGTAGGAATTCTGTTCATTAGCGCGGGGCTCGGGCGGCTGGTGTGGGACAAGATCGCGGCGGCGATTGATGATCGTCCGGTCGCCCGCATCGTCGAGGCTCTTAAGATCGCGCCGGGGCAAAAAATTGCCGACGTCGGTTCCAGCGACGGGCCGTTCATCTTCCCGCTAGCCGAGCAGACGGGCAAGACCGGAGTAGTCTACGCGGTCGACATCAACCCAAAAGCGCTACAAAAGGTTGAAAGATTAACGCATAAGAGGGAGGTAGGTAATGTCCGCGCCATCCTGGCCGCCGAGGCCGACCCGAAGATACCGGAACCGGTCGACCTCGTCTTCATATCCGCTACCCTCCATCATATAAAGGATCGGCCGGCTTACCTGCGCACCCTGCGCCGGTATCTGAAGTCTGCGGGCCGGATCGCCGTGATCGATCCGATTGACCGATGGCCTCCTTTTCATGGTCGGATGAAATATACGCTCGACGAGCTTGACGGCTGGATGCAGGAAGCAGGGTACAGGCGGGTAGAGAAACACGACTTCGTGCCCCACTGCTTCTTTGTGATCTACGAGGTCGGGCAATGAAATTACGGAATGACGCGGCGCTCAAAGCAGCGCTTGGGACCTGGCAAATATCGGTGGAACGGCTGCCGCCAAGCCGCGCGGAAATTGCGGCGATTTATGACCGGAAGGCGAGGCATTGGAGCGCGATCCTGCCCATGCTCGGCTATGATCAATCTTACCGCAATTTGTTTAGCCGACTCAACCAGTCCCGGGCGCTCGGGCATCTGCGTCGGGGCGGGCGCATCCTGGATTGCGGGATCGGCACGGGGGCGCTCTCCTTGGCGCTCCTTGAAGCACTCCCTTTCAGGTTTCATCTCACCGGGCTGGATCTCTCGCCGCGGATGATCGAGGAGGCGAAGCGCCGCCTCACGTCCGCCGGCGCTAAATTCGATCTGTACTGCCGGGACGTAAGCAGCCTGCCGCCCGGCGGCGAAAAATTCGATCTCGTGATGTGCGCCCATCTACTCGAACACCTACCTGACCCGCTGGACGGGATGCGGAGAATGGCCGAAGGGCTGCGTCCGGGCGCGCTACTGCTAGCGATCGTAACCCGGCCGGGCAGGCTCGGCTCGCTCATCCATCTGCGATACCGCAACCAGTGCATTCATCCGGGGAGCCTGGCGCGCGGCATGAAACATCTCGGCCTAACAAACATTCGCCTGCTCCAGCTAGACGCCTGTCTGGTCTGGTGTCGATGGTTGAGTTATGCCTGCGTCGCGACTAATCCCGGCGGCTAAAATTCTTGTCGTTACATACCGGACGATGATCGTGTCGGAGGCGATTCAGAATATGTCCTTACCGAGTTATTACAAAACAGCCGTCAGTAGGTTAAAGAATCGATCCAGGTCGCTTTCGGTGACTTCATCGAACTTCATTCCTGGCGATCGACACTGGAATTCTTCATCGTAGATCTGACCCCGATCCCGAAGCAGGAAGCGCGGGGCGGTCTCCTTAGGGAAGGCCTCAATCAAACGTTGCGCAGTCTGCACAGAGATCGGGTGGTCGGTCAGGTTGAAGCGCAGTACGCGTCACCGGTCATGCGCCGGCGCAATCAAGAGCCTGATCAAGGAGCTGATTTGGGCATTGACCTATAGGCGCCGGGCTCGCTTCCGCCGTGAGAGTCTGGTCCAGAAAAACTTGAATCCTTCCCGGCGCCGGCGGATCAGGGTCTGCGGCTTGACAGTCACCGAGGCCGAGCGCCAGTCCTCCAGGCCTTTAAATACAAACGTGAGGTTCGGTTTGTGACGTCGACCCTAAAAAAAACGGGTTAATTCCAACCTCAGAACGGTTAAGGCCGAGTCGAGACCGGCGGTCCCACAACAGCGAGTGTAAGCCTGACTGTATACGTGATTACTGAAACGATCGAGTATTCTTTCAACGATCAAACGTCAAAGGGAGGATCACTGGAGACCGCGCGGTTGTTGATCTCTCAGGGAGCGAAAGTCGCCATCTGCGGGCGTAACTCAGAAAGACTGGAGAGGGCGGCGGCCGGCGTGGGACCGCTCCCGATCTGTGTCGATGTAAGCGTGGAAGCGGACGTCAAGCGGATGGTGCAGACTGTCATTGCGGAATTCGGCGATTACAATGCGCTCGTCAACAACGCGGGGTATGGTTATTTCGCCACGCTCATCGAACAGGATCCGGATCAGTTCACCCGCTTGTTCCTGACCAATGTGGCCTGCGCGATGCTCGTCGCCCGCGAATCTGCGCGCTACTTCATCAGCCGCAAGTACGGAAACATCATCAATATTGCCTCAACAGCAGGATCGAAGGGATTTGCAGGAGGCACGGCCTATGCGGCCAGTAAATTTGCGTTGACCGGAATGACCGAATGTTGGTGCGCGGAATTGCGTGTCGAGTCCCTATAACTCGAGTACCGCTGACCGAACCTGCTTTCAAGATACCGCTCCTCTCTTGGAACCACGACACGGGAGACCACCGCGGCCGCGGGGATAAGCGTGGCCACCATCCAAATGCTACTGATCCAGAGCGCAATCCCGAGTTGCGCGACAAAGAACGAGAGATAGATGGGATTGCGGCTGAAACGATATGGCCCCGTCCGGACGATGTTCGTCGTTGGTTAGTTCCCAGGCGCCGGGGCGCTGGCGGCGCGGAGCGCGCGTACTGAGAACAAAAACAAGAGGATGGAGGCAAAAACCATCGTGCTTCCGATCGGAACGGCGGCGGGAAGCGCAAACGGTAGCGGCCAGAGCCAAGTTAACAATGCCCCAGCCATGATGGAGCTCGAATAGACCAGTGGCGGCCGGACCAAGCCGGGATTGGCGACATCCGGTTTGCCTCCCGTATTTGGGTCAGTCGCTTGTAATCGCCTTGATCTCATTCGGACACTCAAAACATTGGAGTCGAAATGGCGCCCCATTTGACATGAGACGGCGGTGTGCGTATTTCCGTCACCGCGCCTTCGCCCACGTCAACAACGGCCACCACCAACGGATCGCGTCCATAGGACGCCTTTACGATGTCGACTCCCGACGGAGGGCTGCCGTGAAAGCGCGCCCGCGTGAACAACACCTTGTAGCGCAGACGGTCAAATTCGGACGGGACATGATGGCCTCCCGAAGGATTTTCCTTGTCGAGAGGCAAATCAGGGAGAAACCACTCCTGCGGAACGATGTACACGATGAAACGCATCTCGCGCGTCTGATCGAGTAACGCCTGGATGCGCGGGTCAGACCGGGCGATCTGGTAGGTCTTCTTCAGGTCCTCATCGGCAAGCAGCGCGGTAGAAATGACCGCCGTGCGCTCGTCATAAACGGCTGCGATTCGACTGAGGGACCAATTTCGTAGCTGGAATCCGATGATAACGGCAATGGCGATCGAGCAGAGTATGAGGAACGGCAGCAGTATTGCACGACCCGCCCCCGATGCCGGCATAAGGCGTGGGAGCCGTTCTCCGATGCGCTTGGGGAGAAATCGCCCCGTGCTCCGCTGGTAATCTTGATAATCGGCGCCGAACCGGCTAACGCACAGTTGTTCCTCCCATTCGGCCAGGAGCGCGTACATGAAGATCATCAGGACCAACGTGACCAGGACGAGGAAGCGAGGCCATACAAGCGCGGCGCCGACGCTGGTGATCGCCAGGCCGACGTATTGTGGATGCCGAATGAACGAGTACAGGCCGCCAGTTACCGCGCGACCCTTCCGGAACTTGCTCCAGTAGACCGGAATTGCCCCGGCGAAAAACATCGTCAAGCCACTGACAATTAGCAGCATACCGATGACGTGCAAGGCGTTCAGTATCGGGCTCGTTGTTTCCGTGAAATGGGGAAGGTAAAACATGGTCATCCAGGCGGCGCCAGGCCATTCATGGAGAACATTAAGCATCGGACCATACGCCGCATAAAAATGAAGCGCGAATGGGCTGATCATGAAGAGGATCTCGAATACGATTACAATGTAGACGATCCAGACCGCCGGTCTAAACAGAATTCCTGTACTAACCGCCAACCATTCTTTGGCTCTCATATCATTCCTCCATCACGGCGGCCAACCGCCTTGTTAAATCTTGGTTCTTCAGGCCAATTAAACTCCGAGCATAAATCGGAGTTTTCTATATGCCATCCCACCAGTATGCTCACCGCAATCGGCGCCGTATCAGGGGAGCCGGAGCAGGGCTTGCGCTAGGTAGTGAAGGCCGTGCGCGGCGAAGAGGGCGAGCAGACACAAGGCAGCCGAGCAGCCGGCCAGCGCGACCGCGGAGAGCCCCCGGCGCTGATGCGGATCGAGCAGCTCCCTGACTCGCGCATCCAGGTCGCCACTCCCGAACTTCATGGCGGCGGCCCGGACGGGCCCCTGCAAGCGCGCAAATCGGACGAGCGCCTCGGCCACTTTTCTCCAACGACAATCGCACCCCGACGATGAAGCCTGCAATCGCGCAAATCGGACGAGCGCCTCGGCTACTCGCACCCGGTCGCCGACCGTGCGGGCAGCATCTGCGTCTGCGGCCATCTCCTGCGTGCGCGTCAGGAGACGGTCGATCAGATGAGCGATTCCAGGTAGATGCAGAACGAGGCCCGCGGATGCGATCAAACGGCGGAGCGGATCCCGGCGAGCCGCGTGCGCGCGCTCGTGCGCCAGCACTGAGGACAAGTCGTCCTCGTTTGTCCGCTCGAGCAAACCCCGGGAGACGTAGACCCGTGGCTTCAGCAGTCCCAGGACGTACGCCTGCGGCTCCTCGACCGGCAGCACCATACAGCCCATAAAAGCTTTGTATGATGCGCCGGGGAGGACGAGGCTTAGGCGGACTGCGCGTAAGATGACAACGATGGTTTGGATCCCGTATGTCAGGGCCCGGCCCGCGAGGATCGCAACCGAGAACAGTAAGATCAAGGATGGTTCCGCCGAATCATGGAGATGCAGACAAAAGTCCGCGGGACCGTACAGAAGGCGATCATAACTCGCGCCACCCACGAAAACTGCGCCGAGGAAAGCCGGAGCTACCGCAGCCGCCAGCGCAATCCGTGATTGCGCCGAGGGCTCCAGACGCGCAAGCCGCCGGCGTCCGGCAATTAACGCCGCCCCCACGAGCGCCGAAGCGAGGAGCAGGCACAGCGCCAGAGTTCCAAAAAGGTAGGTGATGGGGAACAAATACTTCACGTCTGGCCCACTTTTCGTTTCCTGGCGATCAATTCCTCCAGTTCGTCGAGCGCCGCATCATCCGCCTCAGCGACGAGATCCAGAAACGAGGCCAAAAGCCCCCGGCTCGCCAGGGAATGCATCCCCCCGGCGCCGTCGACCATCTGGCGGACAACGAAGTTCTCCCGATTGAGGGTTGGCTGGTAGCGGTAGGCGTGCGATACCTTCCATCGCGTGACGAGACCTTTGCGGTGCAAACGCTCAAGCGCTGAGCCGACCGTGTTGACGGTGATCCCCCGACGCGCTCCAACCGCCCGGTGCGTCTCAATGACGTCCGCCTCACCGACCCGCCAAAGGTGCTCCAGGACCGCGCGCTCTAACTTGCCCAGTTCCGGCAACGGCTTGTGCTTTTTGCTCGGCATAAAGAAATCATAGCTCAGAATAACTCCGATAGCAAATCGGAGTTGAGCCTAAAACAGACGACGGCCGCATTGTCGCACAAAGTAAAAAGTTAGCTTCCGAAATTTGAATTCTCGCAAGCAGCGCAGGCGGAATGTGTCAATAACTTTGAGACACCTGCTGTGAAAAACATGGCTTGCGATTGCAGAAAAAAGAGTACACCACTCCTTTCCCGTCAGAGCAGACAGATTGATCAAACTGTCAAGAAGGAAGTGATCCGGCTTCCTCCCTGAAACTTAACCCGGCGAGTGACGAGTTAAGCGCGGTTGGGTTCGAGCTTAACCTGGTAGCCCAGCCGCTCCAGCCGACGCACCAGATTGAGTTTCAGGCGTTCCGGCTCCAAACGCTCGAGGTAATCAGCGCCCAATTCCTGATAGGGCGTATCACTACTGAGCACGTAGTAAATCGCAATTAGGATCTTGTGTGCGACGGCGACGACGGCGCGTTTGTGACCGCGTCGAGCCTTTAGGCGATAGTATTTTTCGCGGAAATAACAATTCTTCTCGCGGGTGGCGGCCAGGGCGGCCTCGACCAGAGCCGAGCGCAAGTACGGATTGCCGGGACGAATCTTGCTCTTGCCTCGTTTACCGGCGCTCTGGTTTTGCCCAGGGCAGAGGCCAGCCCAGGAGGACAGATGGCCGACGGTCGGCCACTGGCTCATCTTGATGCCCATCTCGGCAATGACTGTGGCGGCCACTACCCAGTCAATGCCGGGGACGCCATCAAGCAACTCCATCTGGCGCGCGTAGGGTTTGAGTTTGACCTCCAGTTTCGCGTCCATCTACTTGAGGTCACGATCAAACCTCTCGAGCCGATCGAGTTGGATTGAGAGCAACTGCCGATGGTGCGCTTCCATGCGTCCATCGAGCGCCAGTTTAAGTTCGGGGAGTTTCGACCGCAGCCGCCGTTTGGCCAGTTCGGCCACCTCCTCCGGCGTCGCCTCGCCGCGCTTGAGCGCATCGAGCATAAGCCGGCCCGAGACGCCGAAGAGGTCTGAAACGACGCTTGAGAGTTTGATGTTGGCGCTCTCCAAGAGCTTGGAGATGCGATTGCGCTCACCGCTCCTGGCATTGAGCAGCTTGACCCGATAGCGCAACAGCGAGCGCAACTCCCGCAGCTCAGGCGGCGGGATATAGCTTGGCTGCAACAATCCATGGCGCAGCAGGTCTGCGATCCATTCGGCATCTTTGACATCGGACAGGCTTCCAATAGACGCCAGTCGCTTCCATCGCCACCGCCGTGCAACCTTCTGATTTCAACCAGTCGCGCAACTCGATCAGAGCGTTGGTCATGGCCGAGAAAGTCTTGACCTGCTTGCGTGGCAATCTGCCAGGGGCGCCGGTCAAGAGACAGGCGACGACGGTGGCTTGATGCACATCCAGACCGCATCCGCGAGAGACTAGTACTTCCATTGTCATCTCCTTTGTAGAGAGCGGTCACGGCGCTGCTGGTCAGCAATGACACTGCTGTACGGCCTTCTCCGCTTGGAGTCCGACAAAAGGTGGCGCCACTTGCAGCGCGGGTCAATCTCGGTGACGGGGTGAAACCCACCAGGGTGTTTCGTGACCTCTCTGTGACCGCTGGTTACAAGTCACAGAAGCCACGAATTGACCCTCCTTGGCTACTCACATGCTGGTCACCACTCGCTTTTTTTCATTTCTGGTGGTGCGCGCAGCGAATGAACACCTCGGTGAAAAATTTAGACTCCAAGAGGAGGCTCGGCACCCGTTTCCAACAGCGGCCGCGGGCGGTTAATCCACACGGCATCAGGTAATGACTGCACGGTGGGATGTTTTTTGACAAAGCGCTCAGGGTGAGCGGCATAAGCGGCATCCAGAACGCGCTGGCGTTTTTCGAGCAAAGCGGATGCCTGGCCATAATGGACATTCGCTGGAGTGAGTAATCCCAGTGAGCTGTGATAGTGCTCGTGGTTGTACCAATTAAAAAACGGTCTGACCCAAGCCCTGGCGTCTTCCAACGAGCCGGAGAAATCCGGGAAGTCGGGGCGGTATTTCATCGTCTTGAACTGTGACTCGGAGTAAGGGTTGTCATTCGAGACGCGAGGTCGCGAATGAGTCTTAGCCACGCCCAGATCAGCCAGCAGCATCGCCAGCGGTTTGGACTTCATCGAACTGCCGCGATCGGCATGCAGTGTCAATTGATCCGGCAAGATCCCCTGCTTGAGGCAGGTTTCGCGGGCCAGTTTTTCGGCCAGGGCGGCCGACTCACAATCGGCGAGCAATCAGCCCGGGACGTAGCGACTGAAGACGTCGATGATGACGTGCAACTGGTAATAGGTTCCTTTCGTCGGGCCCAACAGTTTGGTGATGTCCCAATTCCATAGCTGATTGGGGGCGGTGGCCACCAATTCAGGTCTGGCATGATTGGGATGACGAAGCTGATCGCGTCGTTCCCGTACTTCCTGATTATTCTCGAGAACGCGGTTCATCGTTCGCCAGGAGCAGAGGTAATGTTCCTCATCAAGCAGGGTGGCGTACACTTCGCGAGGCGCCTGATCGACAAAGCGAGGGCTGTTGAGAGTCTCTCTAACAACAGACCGCTCCTCCTCGCTCAGCGAGCGCGGCGAACGCGCCGGCGGCGATGGAGGAGCCACCTTCGGAGATGGAGCCACCTTCGGAGATGGAACCTGGCGGCTCCGATAGAAACTGCTGCGCGGAACCGCCAGAGCCTGGCAGGCCGCAGCGACGCCAAACTGCGAAGTCAGTTCGGAGACGACAGTCATTGTGGCTCCTCGTTCTTCTGGCCGTTCGGATCAGGCAGACCAAGAAGATCGGAGAGTCTTTTTTGGACCTCAATGCTGGTTTCGGCTCGCTTAAGCTCCGCTTCCAGGCGTTCGATCCGACGGCGCAAGGCTGCATTTTCATTGGCCAATGGATCGGACTTCGGGCCGCGCTTTTTGGGCGATAGCGCCTTCAGAGCGCCTTTAGACATCTGCTGGCGCCAATGGGTCAGGTTCGACGAATGTGTCCCTTTGGCAGAATGGCGTCGGTTCTGCGAGAGCCTGTGGGTGAGATTCCCATGGGCTACTCTCCCCCTCCAATTATCACCGCGGCGCGGCGCCTCCGACCCTCGGCTTTCACACGGTCAATGAGCGCCGAGGCTGATTTGTAGGTTTCGCCCTGGCCGTTCTCCAACTGCTTCACACCTATAGATATCTCCGGCTTCAGCTCTTGGAGGCGGATGCGTCTTAATTCCTCCAGCTCTGTAAGCAATCGCAGTCCTTCGCAGATCATCTCGCTTGCGGAAGAATAGAGCCCGCATTGCGCCTTCTCGGTGACAAACTCGTCCAGCTCTGGCGTTAGGAATACATCCATAAAGTCACCCTGTTACCGCCAACAAATAAACTCAATTTTTGTTATCACTCGGTTCTGCCGCGGAAACTGACATGCGCAAATCGGTAGCCCGTGACTTTGTAGATCACTCCCATCAACTGATCGGATGCCTCCAGAATCTCCTCCGGCGTATGATCGTCCACCTCTTCCGGCTTGATCTCGCGCATCGCGAAGAAAATTACCTTCATCTGCTCATAGAACAGATGTCGCCGATCGCCCTCTGCCACGTCTTCTTGCCCTGCTTCCTGCCCAGGGCGATGATCCGTTAGCCTACGCTTAGTAGCGCCCGCCCGCCGTGGTAATTTACAATTCTTACAACATCTTTGCTTCGTCATGAAGCATATATCTCTCACCAAACGCCAGAATCCTACTGGTAATTTCAGAGTTGACCCCTCGGTTCGCTCACTCTTGCAAACGCTTGTGGATCAGCAAGCCGCGTGAGCGCGTTTCGGACAGTTTTGAAAGCTCAATCAAGTGTTTCCAATGACTTACGACCAGAGTGAGCGAACCGAGGGTTGACGATTAAGCGATGAAAGAAATGGCGTTTATGAAGTGACGGAGGCCAACCAGCTGCTGTTGGACGACCGTGGGTTTCAACTTCATCAGGAGATTCAACCCGCGCCGCCTCCCGTGCTTGGTGACGGCCCCGCGCTTTTGAAGCTAACTCATTCAATCGAAGCGAAGGGAGATTTATGACAGTTAGATCGATAAAGTTAATCGCTATAGTTTTGGTGATTGCCGGCGTGATCACCATGATTCTGCCCGATAACCGCTCTATGGCGGGCAATGAATACAACCTGACCAGCACCGGGTTAGGAAGCGCTGAAACGCTGATGTCCAGATATCAGCAATGGGAAAGTGAGAGCCTGAAAAAATCAGGCGATGGAAATCTGATCCTGCCGCTGGCGCCGTCCAACACCTTCTCCACAGAGAAGTCCGAGGCCCGTGGAGAGGCGAAGATAAATCTGACTGATGGAACCGTAGCGGTTGAAGTCAGTGGTCTTGCTCGATCTGAGGGTTGGGATGTATGGATCGTTGACAATCTGTCGGGGCCTGGTCTTAGCGTTCTCCCGGAAACCGGAGACTCAATGATCAAGCTGGGCAGCTTGCGCCAAGATGATGATAGGGCCAGGCTGAATATGACGCTCGACCGGGCTTCGCTCGGCGCCGTCGATCCGGACCTCGTCGTCATAACTCGCGCCGGCAAAAACCCGGCTGAGAACCGCGTGTTGAGCGGCAGCTTGAGTTTGTTTCAGGAACTCTATTTGAGCAAAATGCAAGGTCACTTCGGAACGCTCAACGATACGGATCAGCCGGCGCCCAAGGAGAAGGGTGTTTTCGGGCGCCTTTCCGATCAATTGGGCCTGACGGCGAGCGCGCAGATCGGCCCGATTCCCAATCCGACCACTGCGGCTGAACAACTGATTACGGAGGGGCGCAACATCTTCCTCAATGAAACTTTTCAGGGCAATGGGAGGACCTGCGCCACGTGTCACAGAGAAGAAGAGAACCTGACGATCTCTCCTCAATTCATTGCGACCTTACCGATTCAGGATCCGCTGTTTGTGGCTGAGACGCAACCGGCGCTGTCTCGAAACTTCGAAGACCCATATCTGTTGAGAAAATTCTCCTTGATCAAGGAGAACGTCGATGGATTCGACGATCTCGAACACAAGTTCGTCTTCCGCTCGACCCAGCACTTACTGGGGATATTGCAGAACGGGCTGACGCCACCTCCTCCACCTCCTACAGACCCTTGTTTTGGCTCCACCGATATGGCAACTGAGAGGACCGGGTGGGGCGGAGATGGCGCGCCTGTCGGCGTCTTTACGCTTTCTGACGGCGTCATCCATAACGCGCAGGGAACGCTCAAAGACTTCATGATCGGGGCGATCATCCAGCATTATCCACGGACGCTCGCGCGCAGGCCGCGCACAGATCCTAACCAGTCTTTTGACTCTTTCGATTTCCGTCTGCCGACCCAGGCCGAATTGGATGCGCTCGAAGCATTCCAGAGGTCTTTGGGACGCAGGGAGGACCCTGACCTCAGAACCTTACAATTGAAAGGCTCTTCGCCGAGCAGGGGCCAGGGATTGTTTAACAGTCCGTTTGCGGGCAGGTGCTTTTTATGTCACAGCAACGCGGGAGCGGGCGCCGATATGTTTGCGGATGGCACCCTCATCCTCAGTGATAACCGAGATACCGGAGTTGAAAATATTCCGAGCAGGCCCACCGATCAAAACGGCGTCCCCATTCCACGCGATGGCGGTTTTGGCGCTCGGCCTGATGGACTGACCTGCGGCCCGCCGCAACCCGGCCCATGCCCGCCCAACGGCTGCGGTAACGGAACCTTTAACATCCAGGTAGTGGTCGAAGCCGCAGATACCCCCCCCTTCTTCCATAACAACTCCGTCAATACTATCGAAGACGCGGTCGCTTTCTATTCCAGTCCGGCCTTCAATAACTCACCTTCTGCAAGGGCAGGAACCATCAATCTGAGCCCTACCGATGTGACTGACATCGCCGCATTCCTGCGCGTCCTCAATACGCTCGAGAACCTCCGCTCGGCAGGAGACCTGGACAAACGCGCCAAGACTGGCTCCCTCTCGCAGGGACGAGAGTTAATTAGGCTGGCAATCTCCGAATTGAACGATGCTCTGGAAGTGCTCACCGGCGGCAACCTACACCCCGAAGCACGGACCGTGATTTCGCAGGCGCTGACGTTCAATCAAAAGGCGCTCAACAAGACCAAGCTGAACCAGCGTAATGAGGCCCTCGATGAAGCGCTCGCGTATATTCATCAAGCGGTGGACAATATGGTCGCCGTCAACGTCTCCGCATTCCAGTTCTGATACAGCAATTCCCGGTTTGGAAATTCTGCCAACACCGGCTCTTGTAGGATCAACAACTTGCAGGTATCACCGCTGAACAGAATGATTAGAAAACCCGGCAAAATCGCCAAACCGGGAATTGCTGCTGTTATGCAAGGCGGCGAACTGATCCCGCTGGAAAGCGGGCAGTTCGTTCGCGTCAGGATGACGCGTTCCAACCCCATCCCGTTGGGGATTCCATTCGATCAGGAATGGGGGAATGAAACGATCCAGGCCGATGCGCTCCTCAGCAATGACGGGCTGGCGCACGCAATCCGGCTGGACTATTAACCCACAAGAGAGGTACTTATGAACAAGAGAGGTACTTATGAAAAGGAATCAGAAGCAGTTGTTAATGGCAATGCTCTGCATGTTCTCGATGCTCAGCAATAGCGCGGCAGTCGTTGCGCAGAGCAAGGATAAAAAGCGAGAATCGAGATCGTTTGCCCAGCAGGAGACGGCGTTCGGAACCGCTGTCTTCCAGGTTGACGAGCCGCAGCAGGGCCCCACTTTTCACACCGCAACTGGGGTTCCCGGTCAGGAAGGCCCTTTGAATCAGATCGTACACAATGGGATCAGCCTTGACGGCGAGGTGGTCAAAGACAAGCCTTATTCGGCGGACGCCGTCACAGAGATGGTCCAGACACTGAACTCCGGCAATCGGGTTGTTCAGAACTCCTCGGCAAAGATTTATCGCGACAGCGCGGGCCGCACGCGCCGCGAGGAGGCGATGAAGGCGGGCGGGCCGCGGGCGGTATCCGGAGAGGTTCCGATCATGATCTCCATCTATGACCCGGTCTCCGGCGTTTTTTACAACCTCGATTCGAATACAAAGACCGCGCACAAGATGACGGCGCCTCGCATGCCTGACCTCAGTGAAGATGTGAAGGCGGGCGCGAAATCGAAGGCGAAACGAGCACCGGATGGTGTCGCCGGCGCCGTCGTGTCGGGCGGATCAATTTCGGCGGGGGGTAACACTGTTGCCTGGTCCAGCAACGCGGAAATCAATAAAGAGTCGTTGGGCACGCAGACCATCGAGGGAGTGGAGGCCGAAGGCACGCGCGTCACCCTCACCATCCCCGCCGGCAAGATCGGCAATGATAGTCCTATAGTGACCGTCAGCGAGCAGTGGTATTCTCCGGAACTGCAAGTCGTCGTGATGAGCAAAAGCAGCGATCCGCGCATGGGCGAAACCACCTACCGGCTGACCAATATCGTCCGCAGCGAGCCCGATCCATCGCTTTTCCAGGTTCCCGCTGATTACAGGGTCGAGGAGAATAGCATCAACTTCGGAACCGGACCGAGAGTGGAAAGATTTGAGAGAGCAAGAAGACCGAATGAAAATTGACGGCGCTTAGCTGTGCCAGTGTGCCAATGTTGCGTGGTTCGATTTGGCATCCGCTGACGATACGCCGGATGCTTAATTTTCTAAACCGGGAATTGCTGGTTCTGATATGTGGCAAAGATCAATCTTCTTCATGTTCATGCTGCTCAGTTTGACGCTGGCAATGACTGCCTGTGGCAAGAAGGCGAGCGCCGCGCGGGCGGCGCTCGCCAAGATGAACGTGCCATTTACCGCCGCATCTTTTGTGGAGAATGCCCACCAGGGCAAGACCGATCTGGTGGGCATGTTTTTGGACGCCGGCATGGATCCCGACGCCAAGGTCAGTGATGGCCGGACCGCGCTGGAAGCCGCCGTGCTGGCAAATCAGGTGGAAGTCGTCAAACTTCTAATCACTCGCCGCGCCGACGTGAACACGAAAAACAGGTATCAGGGCACGGCCTTGATGAATGCGGTATGTAAAGGCCAGAGCGAAACAGTTCGTCTCCTGCTAGATGCGGGAGCCGAAATAGATGCCAGGGATAGGGACGGCATGACAGCCCTCATGTACGCCGCCTGGTTCAACCAGGCCGACCTGGCCAAGCTATTGATGGAGAGGGGCGCCGACATCAAAGTCAAAGACCAACAGGGACGGACGGCTCTGGCCCGCGCAGAGTTTAAAGGCAACCTGGAGATCGCCAGGATGCTGATGGCAAAGGGCGCCGCCCGTGGGGGAAAGTGAAGATTTCGCGCTATTTCCTTTTCATATTTCGAGCGCAGATTAAACAGATGTAAGCCGCGCTGCGCGTCGCCAAGCCAATCTCGCTCACCCTACCATCACCGCGCTGTTGCGGCGCCGGCGCCGGCTCGGCCCGGACAAAGAAGTCAAAGAGAGTGATTTTTCCCTGCGCAATATGGCCGCATTATGTAAATTCCGCGCAAACAGCGTCTCCGAGAGAGGCCTATCCTGTTATGATTGCAGCGGCATAAAGAATATGTGGGGGATGAGATGCGACAAAGGTTCGCGATACCTGAATCGAAAAGTCAATCTATTCTCGCAACAATTCTGCTATTACTGCTGCCCTCGATAGCCGCGTTGCAGTATCACTGGCTCGGACAGTTGAGCGAGAGTATGCAGCAACAGATGAAAGCGGGCCTGCGTACGACGGCGGCGCGTATCAGCGAAGACTTTGATCGGGAAATTACCGAGGCTTACGCGGCGTTTTTACCGGCGTTCGAAATCGGGAAGGAGAACCTGCAACCTCGTTACGCCGCCTGCTATGCGCGTTGGCGGGAATCCGCCCGGTACCCGCGACTGGTTAAGGCGGTCTATCTGGTCGAACTCGATGACGCCGGCCGGCTGCGCCTCTCACAATTGAACCCGGCCACACAGCGACTGGAAGCCTGCGACTGGCCGGCGGAGATGAATGCTTTGCGACAACAACTGGAAAGGCCGGTGAGTGGAATTCGCGACTTTGCGAAGCGCCTGCAGGAAGGCGGCGCTCCGCCTAATGAGACGATTCGTCCGCTTCGCGCGGATATCCCTGCAATGCTCATCCCTATCCCGAAACCGCTGAAGATCATGCCCGGGAAAGAAATTTCGGTCATGTTTCCGTCCAACTATGTGGTTGTGACGCTCGACACGGACTGCGTTGCGCGGGAGATGCTGCCTGCGCTGATGAAGCGTCATTTTGCGGAAGGCGAACAAAGCAACTACGTCGCGGCGGTCACGGGCAGAGATCCGCAACGCCTCATTTTTCAATTGTCGACAATGGATTTTGACCCTTCCACAGCCGACGCCAGCGCAAACTTTTTCCGGCTGCGATCTGACAATCTACGCAGTCTGCCGGGCAATCGGATGCTGAAAATTCCGTCGCACGATTTCAGAATCCGGAGTGGCCGGCGGCTTGCCGGGGATAAGCTCCCCAATACCCCGATAACGCTGAGAGAAATGGCGCTGCCGGAGGCGAATGAACAGGATGGACTTTGGCGCCTGCATCTGCGATATCGCTCCGGGTCACTGGAGACCGCCGTGGCGCAAGCGCGCCGCCAGAATTTACTGCTTAGCTACGGTATTTTGATCCTGCTCACGGCCGCCGTCGCGATGTTGGCTCTTTCGGCGCGCCGGGCTCGGCTCCTGGCTCGGCAACAAATGGACTTCGTCGCGGGCGTTTCACACGAACTGCGTACGCCGATCACGGTCATTGACTCCGCCGCGTATAACCTCGCCAAAGGCGTGACACGCAATCCTTACCAGATTCAGAATTACGGCCGGATCATTCGCAAACAGATGCGACAGTTGCAAGAGATGGTCGAGCAGACGCTGGAATTCGCCGGGATTCAGTCGGGACGCCAGCTTTACAACCTGCAACCGCTGAACCTCAATAATTTGTTGGATGAAATGACGAAGGCCAACCAGCCGCTGTTGGACGAGCGCGGGTTTCAACTTCACCAGGAGATTCAACCCGCGCTGCCTACCGTGCTGGGGGACGGCCCCGCGCTGACGCGCGCGCTGCAAAACCTGCTCAGCAACGCGATGAAGTACAGCGGCAGAGGTCGTTGGATCGGACTGCAAGCCGGGGTAGATAGCGCCGTTCAACCACCACAGGTTACAGTTGCGCTCCAGGATCGCGGCCTGGGCATCCCCGAAGAAGATTTGCCTCGCATCTTCGAGCCTTTCTATCGAGGTAGCGAAGCCAGAGCCGCGCAAATCCACGGCAACGGATTGGGATTGAGTCTGGTCAAAAACATTATTCAAGCGCATCACGGCGAAATCTCCGTCCGGAGCCGCGCCGGCGCCGGCAGTTCCTTTACAATCCGGTTGCCTGTTTACACGGAAAAGGATGAGCAAACGAATTCTCCTGATTGAAGACGAAGAAGATTTGATACTGACGCTGACGGATTTCATCCGCAGCGAAGGTTATAGCGTCGAATCC
>WNFU01001409.1_pt1 | contig 33809 bp, 35 predicted proteins | sample 5400121 | NCBI WGS metagenome assembly WNFU01 (sample SAMN13153360, study PRJNA577476) | soil metagenome | isolation source: 100 cm soil or saprolite under grassland replicate 1 | place: USA:California | collected 2016-06-15
AACCGCCAGGTCTTCCTGGCCGGCTGGCGCCCGCACGAGGAGCTGCCGCAGGCGCTGAACGCGGCCGACGCGCTCGTCCTGCCCTCCGTCGCCGAGGCGTTCGGCCTCGTTCTGGTCGAGGCGATGGCCTGCGGCCTACCGGTGATCGCCTGCCGGGCGCCTGGCCCGGCGGCGATCGTCGCCGACGGAAGGACGGGCTGGCTCATTCGGCCCGACGACGAGGAGGCGCTCGTCGACGTACTCGTCAGCGCCGCTCGCGGCCAGGGGGAACGCCGGGCGCGTGGCCGGCGCGCTCAGACAGACAGTCGCCGATACGGCTGGCCGGGGATCGCTCGTCGCTTCGCCTCCCTGTACGAGGAGCTGCTCGCCTCCTCTCCCAGGGAGCAGGTTGCGCGGGGGAGGCGCGCTTGACCGGGGGCGGCTAACGCCGTTTGGGTCGACGAGTCGCTCACCGATCTCGCAGCGCTTGCCGAGAATCTCCACCGCGACGGGCAGGCCGTCCTAGCTCTTCTGGCGAAGCCGCTCGCGGTGCAGTCGTTGGACGGCGCGGTAGAGCGCCCACAGTCGGTCACTGCCGCCAGTCGGAACGTTCAGCGCGTAAACGGCCTCGGCCCCGTCTCCGCCCAGGCTGATCGGATCGGCGGTGTCCTCGATCAGCCGAAGCTCGATCGCGTCGGCGACGGCCCGAGCTCCTACGGTTCCCTCGGCGCCAGGCTCGTGCGCCGCCTTCACCCTCAGGTTCTCCGCCATGAGCGTCGCAGCTTGCTCCTCGAGCGGGTACAGCTCGCTGGCGACCTCGAATACGATGTCCACTCGGCTGAGCCTATCTCCGCCCTGGAGGGGGTGCTGTGATCCTCCAGGCGAGCGTTCACCTGCTCAACCTCGTCTAGCGCTTCTCGATAGCCTCGAACCGAGTCCGCTACCCGCTGACCTCACGAGCGATGATGTCGAAATTCAGTCAACCTGGACCTAGGAACGAGGATCGCTTGCGCCTCCGCAAGAGTCACGCGCGGTGGAGCTCGAGAGCAAGCAGCTGTCAGAGTGAGTATGAGCGCAGCCTGCTGGCTCACCTGAAGGCAAAGACGAACGCCGGAGCACAGAATCGGGGAGCGTCGCTGAGCCCGTTGATTCCGATGGTGGTCGAGCAGACCGTGCACGGCGAGCGCGCCCTCGACATCTACTCGCGCCTTCTCAACGAGCGGATCATCTTCCTCGGCACGCCGATCGACGACGAGATCGCCAACTTGACGATCGCCGAACTGCTCCATCTCGAGTCCGACGACCCCGACAAGGACATCTCGCTCTACATCAACTGCCCCGGTGGCTCCGTCTACGCCGGCCTCGCCATCTACGACACGATGCAGTTCGTCAAGCCTGCGATCGCGACCATCTCCGTCGGGATCGCGATGTCGCTGGGCGCGCTGCTGCTTGCCGCCGGCGCGAACGGCAAGCGGATGGCGCTCCCGAACGCGAAGATCCTCATCCACCAGCTCTGGGGCGGCTTCGAGGGGCAGCCCAGCGATATCGAGATCCACGCCCGCGAGGCGATCGCGCTCAAGCGGCGGATGGAGGAGATCATCGCCCAGCACAGCGGGCAGCCGCTCGAGAAGGTTTCGAAGGACATGGAGCGCGACTACTTCATGACCGCAACGGAGGCGATCGAGTACGGCCTCATCGACAAGGTGCTCTTGGGCCGCTTCGAGTCCGATGCACGACCGGCCGTGTAGCCGTCTGCGTGGAGGACCGCACGGCCAGGCTTGGTTGAGCCGGCCCCGGGTAGGTGCTCGGCCACGTGTACCCAGCTGCGAGTTCCAGAGCACCGCGAGAGCCTTCCGCAGCGCCGCCGTCCGAGCCTCAGGTGCGCGTACCGTGCGCGTACCGGCTTGTCTCCGCAGGGTGGAGTTCGTAGCAGATCGTTACAAGCGTGAACCCCTTCTTTGCGGGGGGTTTCCGTTTCCTGCGTTTCGCCGCAGCTTGTCGAGGCGGACTCTTAATCCCAAGGTCGCAGGTTCGATCCCTGCACGGCCCACCACGCTTCCCTGGCCGGCGAGGCCTCCCGCGCGGCGGAGCCCCGCTCCGGCCTCGCCTCGCGCCGCTGCGCACGCTCCAGCCGACGGGCCGTATGTCGGAATACTGTCCCGTCGGCCTACGCGCACGCAGCGACGCGCCAGGAAACCGTGGTGGAGGAGGAGCCACCCAGACGCCAGCGCTCCCCACGCTTCCCTGATGGGCGATCTCCTCCCATCAACCGCTGTTCAGCACAGGCGTAGTCGGTGCATCAGCGTGGCATGGTGCGGCCGCCGAAACGACGACACGATCGCCGTCGCGTTTGTGGCGGTGCCCGTCGAGAACGAGACAACCGAGCAGGCGACCTGATTGTGTCCGAACCTCCCACCAAGCACGATCTCCGACCAGCGCGCTTACATGGCGGACGTCATTCGGGCTCATATGTCCAGGAGCGATGTCGATCGGGTCGAGTCGTCGGTCCCCCGAGCCGCAGTGATGCATGCACTCGCGAAGAACAACCGGGACGCCGGTGTCGTTGCGGACGCGGTATGCAGACCAGTTGCAAGCGTCGGACGGGTCGAGACACGTCAACTCTGAGATGGTCACGTCGCCCTTTGCCACTCGCACGGCGTTCCAAGCGATCAAAGACGCGATCGCGCAAGCCAGAACGGCCGCACCCACCAGCCCAATCCATTCGCCGAGGCTGTCGACCGGCTCGAACCACGACGGACGCTGCACGGCCTCACGTTACCGTGAGGTCGTGCGCGTGACCATGCCGTACACCTCGCCGCGACAGAGCTCCATTCCTGCTCTGTCAGTGCCGCCTCGAGGGCGCAAGCGGAGGCCCGCCCTCGTGGGGCGGGCCTCCTTTACCTGACGAGGGCTATCCCCGCCGACGGCGGGGCATCAGCGGACTCTGAAGCTCAGCGTGAAGCTGCCGACGCTGGCGCCAGCGCCGTCGACCGCGACGTGGTACGTCGTTCCGGCGGTCGCGTTGAAGCTGATCCTGCTCCGCGAACCGCAGGCGTCGTCGTTCGCCGCAACCTGGGTGAGCGTGCTCACCGAGCTGCCGGTGTAGGCGGCAAGCGTCGTGTCGAAGTTCGTCCCGCCGCAGGTGTCGAGCTTGACCGTGCCGCTCGTGGCGGGTGTGAAGGCGTACCAGAGCGAGTTCAGCGGAATCGACACTCCCGCGTGGTTGGGCTCGCCCGTCTCACCCGTCGCGGCGGTGTTCGAGCCTGTCCTCGAGCCCGTACCGGCGATCTGACAGATCGCAGACCCGTCGGCGAAGTTGTCGCAGGTCAGCGACGGCGGCGGTGGTGGCGGTGGCGGAGGCGGGGGTGGCGGAGGCGGCGGTGGAGGTGGTGGCGGCGGCGGTGGAGGTGGTGGCGGGCCGGCCTCTGGGATCTGGTCGTAGAACTCGTCCTGCTGCGGGTTGCCGCTGATCAGCACGCGGCCGTCCGTCCAGGACACGTGGAAGGAACCGGCGATCGCGTGGCTCCGCTCGTAGTCCCCCGCGTAGCAGGCCTGCACGTTGGGATCGGGCTGGAGCGGCAGCGGGCTCACGACGTCGCTGATGACGGCGTCGGGCTGCCAGGTGGCTCCGTTGTCCGTGGAGAGCCGTCCCCAGCGCTCGTAGCTGTTCCCTGTAGTCACCCGTGCGTCGTACCAGCTGGCGAAGACCTGCCCGCCGGGCGTGACGGCCAGAGAGGGCTGCCACTGCGACCGCGTGCCGGCGTCCGTGTCGAGCCGGATCGGCGCGCTCCAGCTCACGCCGTTGTTCGTCGAGCGGGTGTAGTAGATGTCGCCGAAGTCGGTACCGGCGCCGTGCTGCGCATACACGTAGTGGATGACGCCGCCCGGCCCCGCTCCGATGTCGCCCCAGCCCATGTGCCGCCAGTAGGAGGGGAACATCGCGGCGAAGTAGCCGCAGAGAGACTGGCCCGGGCCCGGGAAGGACCCGCCCATCGTCACGGTCGACCAGCTCGCTCCGCCGTTCGTGGAGCGGAACAGCATGTTGATCCGGTTGCCGAGCCCACCGCCGCCTTCGTTCATGCCGGCGATGAACACGGTCCCGTCAGGGCCGGTCGTCGCCTGCACGTTGCGGATGAAGCCGCCGCTCTGCACCTGCACCGGCGCGCTCCAGGTCGTTCCGCCGTCGTTGGAGAAGATCGAGTAGATGTTCTGCCCGGCGGCGAAGTCGTTCCAGGTGATGTAGATGCGTCCGTAGAAGGGGCTCGTCGGGCTGTTGTCGACCCAGCCGGACTCGCGGTCGTCCGAGGTTCCGCTGTGCGCGCAGGATCCGGTCGCCCAGTTGGCTCCGTCGTTGGAGGTCCAGACGCCCATCCCCTGGCCGCCGCACCCGGAGGCGAGGAAGACAGCGACCCATTTCGCGTGGAGCTGGTCGTAGACGACGACCGGATCGCCGAACCCCGTCCCGTGGCCGCTGCAGAACGGGCGGCTATTGAGGTTCGTCCAGGTCGCGCCGCCGTTCTGGGAGTAGGACCCGCCCGAGTAGCAACTGCCGGCGGTCCGTGAGTCGTTGTAGGCCATGACCACGGTGCTGCCGTTGGCCCACGTCTGGCTCTCGGACTGCGTCACGTGCGGGTAGACGCCCTCTCCGCCGGTGACGACGTCGACGTCAGACCCGCCGTAGGCGGCCGGAGCTACGCCGAGCCGGCTGAGGACCGAGAACGCTGCATCGGGGTCGAGGCTGGCCGCGGGTGCGCGGCCGCAGGCGGCCAGAACCTCAGCGGCGTGCGCGTTCGTCTGCTTGTCGAGGCCGAGCGTCTCGATGGAGCCGCAGGTAGAGGTCGGCGCTCGATTCGCGCTCGCATGCGCGGCGAGAACAAACACGGCCAGCGCAAGCGTTGCTGCAACGAGATAGCGCATGTGGCTCCTTTCTGGAGGACTGCTTGGCCGAGAGAAAGCGAGCTCGGAGGCCCGCATCGGCGGAGAGCAGCAACGGAGCCGCAGCGCAACTGCTCAGGGCCTGAGCTCAACTCCTCGTGTCTCTGGAGGGTAAGGGCCACGACAGGCTCGCCTCCCTCGACTGACGGCGGCGCGATCCTAAACGATCACGCGTGCAGCTGAGCTTTGAGTTGCCGAGACCGATTCTCGGAGGCCACCACGCGGCGCCGCCGGAGCCGGGCTACGCCCGCGGGAGGCTCACTACGCTCACCAGCAGAGCGGCCACCTGGGGCCGCTCCTGAAACAGTCAGACCACGCCTCCGCCCGCAAGGAAGGGGCCCACGGGGGAACCAGGGGTTCCCCCGTGAAGGCGAGCGAAGCGAAGCCGCTACGCGACGAGCTCGGCCGACAACTCTTCCTGGATGGCCGCGAACGCTCCCACGACCTGCGGGTCGAACTGCTTCCCGGCGCAGCGGAGGAGCTCCCGCATCGCGTTCTCGTGCCTGAGCGCGGGTGCGTACGGCCGCCGCGTGAGCATGGCGTCGAAGGCGTCGCAGACCGCGATGATGCGCGCGCCGAGAGGAATCTCGGTCCCGGCGAGCCCGTCGGGGTAGCCCGAGCCGTCCCAACGCTCGTGCGTCGAGCGGACGATGGCCGCCGCCGGGTTGAGGGCCGTCGCCGAGGACAGGATCCGCTGTCCGATCAACGTGTGCCGCTTGACGAAGTCCCACTCGTCCTCGCTCAGCGATCCCGGCTTGCGGAGGATCTCTTCGGGGATCGCGAGCTTGCCCACGTCGTGGAGCTCCGCCGCCTGCCTGATCGTGTGGAGCTCATCCGTGGGCACCTTGAGCCGGCGCGCAACAGCCTCGGTGAGGTCGGCGACCTGTGACTGGTGGGCGAGCTGGGAATCGCGCTCGTTGAGAATGCCGACGAGGACGTCGAGGCTCCGCCGCTCAGAAGGCCGCCGATGACGCTGCTTGTGGAGGTACATACGGTCGTCCGCGGAGCGGAGGGCGTCCGTCAGCTCATTGGCCTCCGCCGGCACCAGCACCGAGCCGTGGGAGCAGGTGACGCTGAATCCGTCCCCCTCCTCGGTCAGCGCGGCTGCGGCCTTCTCGATGATGCTGTCGAGCCGACCGTGTCGCGCCGAGCAGATCATGCAGAACTCGTCTCCACCCAGCCTGTAGCCGCGGCCGGCGCCCTCGATCGCCTCTGCCAGCCGGGCCGCCAGCCGTGCGAGCAGCGCGTCTCCGGCGGAATGTCCGAACGAGTCGTTGTACGACTTGAAGCCGTCGAGGTCGAAGACGGTGACGGAGAGAGGCTCGTTCGCGGTGTTGGAGAGCGCGCGCTCGAGATCGGCCACGAAGCGGCGCCGGTTGCCCAAGCCCGTCAGGGCATCGGTCAGCGCCTCCTCGCGGCTGGCCTCGAGCAGCCCGACGCGTTCCTGGAAAGCCAGCACTGCACGGACGATGACGACGCCGATCGCCAGCGAGGCGAACAGGAAGGCGAGAGCGTCGAGATGCTCGAAATGGTCGTAGACGAGCAGCGAAAGGCCGACGGCCGCGAAGAAGGTCGGGATCGCAAGCGCCTGCCAGCTCTCGGAGGGAACCTCCTTGAGCTTCGTCGTGGGTTGCCACGCAGCGCAGGCGATGAGCACGAGCGCAGCCTGCCAGCCGACGTCGATCAGGCCGCCCTCGGCGTAGTCGCCGACCGCGGTCGCGTAGAGATACGCACTGTCGGCGACGGCGAAGATCGCGATCCCGGCCGCGAGGAACGTCCAGGTGGGGTCGAACCGCCAGCCCATGAGCGTGAACATGCCGACGATCAGCGCGAGGAGGACGAGATCGGCGAGGGGGTACGCGAGATTGGTCGCAACGACGAGCGGGTTGCCGCCCGTCGAATCGAGGACCTTCTCGAAGACGACCGCGGAGCCGAGTGCGGCGACGACGAGCGAGGCGACCAGGCCGTCGAGCCAGAGGTTGCCGATCCGCGTCCGCACCCGGGAATGGAGAAGCAGCGCGAGCGCGACGTAGCTGATCGGATAGAAGGCGAGGTAGAAGGGATCCGCGACCGACGGGATGGGCACGGTCTCCTTGCCCGAGAGGAAGACGTAGTAGTAGAGGTCGCCCGTTGTCCAGAGGAGCACTGCGGTGCCCAGCAGAAGCCAGGAGAGCCGCTCCGCCCGGATCGCAGCCCCCCGCCACAGGCAGGCTGCGGCGGCGCCGACGAGGATGAGGTTGTAGACCCAGTCGTTGAAGAGACGGTCGACGGCGCCGTGCGTCCCGGTCACCGCCTCGATGGCGTAAGCAAGTACGAACGCGAGCAGGACAGCACAGGCCATACGGCCGGTGCGGAGCTCCGGCGAACCGGCTGGATCGGGCAACCCTCTGTCTTTCCGCAAGCGCATTCCTCCGGCTGATCAGGACGCCAGTCAGAACATCGGAGCGGCCGGCCCCGCACCGCGTCCCTCGATCGAGGCTTTCATCCCTCGTTTGGGCTCCCCCTTCCGGGGTATGCCCCGGCTCTGCAAGCGGCCGATCAAGAGCCGGACCCCCGAATCGTTATGCCCCGACTCGCAGCCGCCTTCTCGCTCGCTCTCCTTGCGCTCTCCGTCTTCGCGGCCGGAGCCTTCGCCCAGGGCAATCCCGAGATCGCCGCGCTCCAGGTTGGCCTGCGCGCCCAGGGCTTCTACGCGGGCACGGTCGACGGCGTGCTCGACGGCGACACGCAGGCGGCACTACGGCGCTTCCAGCGTCGTGCGGGCCTCGCGGCCGACGGCGTCCCGGGACCCGGCACGCGCCGGGCCTTCGGACGCTACGGGCGGCACGCTCCGCTCGGCCGGCGCCCGCTCGCGTTCGGCGCACGCGGTTGGGACGTCGCGGCTCTCCAGTTCTCGCTGGCCTGGCACGGGTTTCCCTCCGCGACCTTCGACGGCCATCTCGGTTCCCACACCGACACCGCTCTCCGCCGCTTCCAGGCCTGGGCCGGGCTCGAGCCCGACGGTCTCGCAGGAGCCACGACCGTCGCCGCGCTCAGGGCACCTCCACCTCGTTCGCCGCTGAGGCTGTCACGCCCCCTGCCGGGCGCGATCGGCGACCCGTTCGGCCCACGGGGTGCACGTTTTCACGCCGGAGTCGACTTCCCCGCTGCAGCGGGAGCTCCGGTTGCCGCTGCGGCCGGAGGGACCGTTGTCTTCGCCGGCCCGAGCGGGAGTGGCTGGGGAAACCTCGTCGTCGTCGCACACGGCCAAGGAGTCCGCACGAGGTACGCACACCTTTCTCGGATCGACGTCCGCGCCGGGCGACGCGTGGTCACGGGTCAGACCGTCGGCCTCGTGGGCGCGTCGGGTGAGGCGAGCGGACCGCACCTGCACTTCGAGGTCCTCGTGCGGGGCGCGAACGTCGATCCGCTGACGGCGTTGCAGTAGTTCTCCGGGGTCAGGCCGAAGCGTGACCCCGGAGAAATCGCTCGGTTAGTACGGCGGCGCGGCCGGCCGGTCGTCGACGTAGGTGCGGCGGCGTCCGCCCAAGCCTCCCCACGACGACCAGAAGATCAGCGAGAGCACCGCACCGATGATGCCGACGACCATCAGGATCGCCCCGATGGCGTCGATGTCGAGGCCGGCGACCTCGGCGTCGACCCCCCAGATGAGGATCGCTCCGCCGGCGATGAGAAACAGACTTGCTCCAAGTCCCAATTTCAACCTCCTTTTTCTGCGCTCCTACCCATCCGGAGCTCGACGCTAACTACGGCAGCGGAGCCAAACGTTGAGTAGGCTCGCCTGCGGTGCGCAGGGGAGCGATTGTCCGGGTCGTCACGATCGGTCTGGTCGCGGCTGCAGTGGCGACGGCCGTCGCCATCCTCGTCCCCTGGCTTCCGGAACGGGACTCGAAGGAAGGCGGCCGGATCGACTTCGTCTTCTGGTTCGTGGTCGCGATCTGCATCGGCGTCTTCGCCGTCGTGGCGGCGGTCACCGTCTACTCGGTCGTGAAGTTCAGAGCACGGCCGGACGACGATTCCGACGGGCCGCCGATCCACGGCCACACGGGGCTCGAGATCGCCTGGACGGCGGTGCCGACGGTGCTCGTGACCGCCATCGCCATCGTCAGCACCATCGCCCTGGCCGAGAACGGCAAGTGGAAGAAGGACCGATTGAAGGTCGAGATCACTGCCCGGCAGTTCGCCTGGAATTTCGGGTACCCGCAGTACGGCGGCTTCAAGTCGGGCACTCTCTGGCTCCAGGAGGACCGTCAGGTCGAGCTTCGCCTGACATCGCTCGACGTGATCCATTCGTTCTGGGTCCCGGAGTTCCGGCAGAAGCAGGACGCGGTGCCCGGCTTGCTGACCCGTCTTGGGATCACGCCGACGAAGTCGGGGAAGCACACGCTCATCTGCACCGAGCTCTGCGGGCTCGGACACGCGCTCATGCGCGCACGCGTGGTCGTGCTGCCGAAGTCCGAGTTCGAAAGCTGTGTCAGATCGAAGGGTGAACGCTGCAAGGGACCCGGGCTAGGCTGACCGCGCCGTGACCGAGGTCCTCGAGCACGCCGTCCAAGCGCCGCCCCGTACGCCTCGCACGGGCTGGGGGCGCCTGCTCGAGCCCGGCTGGCTGCGCGTGCCGTGGATGACCGCGCTCTTCTTCGGGATCGGCTTCGGCCTCGTCGTCGGCCTGCGCGCGCTCGCCGGCTGGGATCCGGTCTTCGACTGGCTCCTGATCGTCACGGTTGCGGCCCTGATCGCCGCTCCGATCGGCTTCCTCGCCGGCATCGGCGCGTTCGACTACTGGACCCGGTACGCCCTTGGCTACCCGACCCGGCCCGAGGACCACTCCGGGCACGGCGCCCGCAGCTGGCGCGACTACTTCCGGGTCAACACGGATCACAAGGTGATCGGCGTCCAGTACGTCGTGACGACGGTCTTCTTCTTCCTGGCCGGTGGGCTGATGGCGATGATCTTCCGCGCGGAGCTCGCACGGCCCGGCGGCCAGTACCTCGACCCTCAGGAGTACAACGGGCTCGTCTCCGTCCACGCGTCGCTGATGATCTTCCTGTTCGTGATCCCGGCCTTCGCCGGCCTTGCGAACTTCGTCATCCCGCTGATGATCGGCGCGCCGGACATGGCGTTCCCGCGCCTGAACGCGCTCTCCTACTGGCTGCTGCCGATCGCCGGGATCATGATGCTCTCGAGCCTCGCCGTGCCCGGCGGCGCGTTCGGCGCCGGCTGGACGGGCTATGCGCCGCTGTCCGTCGTCGGGACCGACGGCAATGTCTGGTTCAACATGGGCGTCCAGTGGGCGGGGGCGTCGTCGATCATGACCGCGCTCAACTTCCTGGTCACGATCATCACCATGCGCGCGCCGGGGATGACCTTCTGGCGCATGCCGCTCCTCGTCTGGGCGAACTTCACGACCTCACTGCTCGTCGTGCTCGCGACGCCCTTCATCGCCGGGTCGCAGTTCTTCGTCATGTTCGACCGGTTGATGCACACGAACTTCTTCGACTTCAACGACGGCGGCTACGTGCTGGGGTACCAGCACATCTTCTGGTTCTACTCGCACCCGGCCGTCTACATCATGATGCTGCCCGGCTTCGGGATCGCCTCGGAGGTGATCTCCGTCATGTCGCGGAAACCGATCTTCGGCTACCGGCTGATGGCGCTCTCGCTGTGCGCGATCCTCGTGCTCGGCTTCTCGGTCTGGGCGCACCACATGTTTGTCTCCGGCATGGCCCCGTGGCTGCGCGTCCCAATGATGGTGACGACGCTGCTGATCGCCGTCCCGACGGGGATCAAGGTCTTCTCCTGGCTGGCGACGACCTGGGAGGGCCGGCTGAACTTATCGACGCCCATGCTCTTCGCTCTCGGCTTCGTCTCGATGTTCGTGATCGGCGGCCTCTCCGGGGTCATGCTCGGCGCGGTCCCGATCGACATCCAGACGTCGGACTCGTACTTCATCGTCGCGCACATCCACTACGTGCTGCTCGGCGGCTCGCTGTTCACGATCTTCGCCGGGATCTACTACTGGTTCCCGAAGATGACCGGGCGGATGTACAACGAGCGGCTCGGCAAGCTGCACTTCTGGCTCACGTTCATCGGCTTCAACGTGACGTTCTTCCCGATGCACATCATCGGCGTGGAAGGCATGAATCGCCGTGTCTACGACTACGACCCGAAGTTCGGCGTCTGGAACATGGTGATCTCGATCGCCTCGTTCTTCCTCGGGGCTTCGTTCATCGTCTTCCTCTACAACGCCATCGTCAGCTGGCGGCACGGAGCGCCGGCCGGGGCGAACCCGTGGCGTTCGATGACGCTCGAGTGGCAGGTCTCCTCGCCGCCGCCGATCTTCAACTTCGACGAGATCCCGCAGATCGTCGGCGGGCCGTACGAGTACGGCGTCCCGGGTGCCCGGCACGCGGTCTTCAACGGCACCCGCGAGCACGCGCTCGAGGAGACTCGGGCACCGTGAAGCATGTTCTCGTGATCGCGAACGAGACGGTGGCGGGTCGGAGCCTGGTCGAGGCGCTCAAGGGCCGTGCAGCGGATCCCGGAGACATGATCACCGTGGTCGCTCCGGTCAGCCACCCGCACGAGGGTTACGTCGTCTACGAAGACACGAGGCGCGCCGCGGCCCACCGGCGGCTGGAGCGCACGCTCGACGCCCTGCACGAGGCCGGGATCACCGCCCACGGTCTCGTCGTCGAGTCCGAGCCCGAGGATGCCGTTCGCGATGCGCTCGCGATGCTCGATCCGCAGCCGACCGAGATCGTCGTCTCGACCCATCCGCAGGAGCGCTCGGGCTGGCTGCGGAGGAAGGTCATCGACCGCGTGCGCGACGCGGCGAAGGGACTGCCGGTCGAGCACGTCGTCGTCGACCTGAAGGCCGAAGGCGGCGAGGCGAACGTGCTCGTCATCGCCAACGAGACCGTGATCGGAGAGCCGTTGCTCGAGCGGATCAGGGAGCGGGCGAAGCGCTCACCGGCGAGCTTCCTGATCATCGCCCCGCAGAGCGACCCCAGCCACCGGCACCACCCCGACGCCGAGCGCCGCCTGCGCCGGGCCCTGGCGATCCTCCGCGGCGAGGGGATCGACGCCCACGGCCAGGTCGCGCACCCGGATCCCTACACGGCCGCGATGCAGGCGATCCACGACGAGCGGACCGACGAGATCATCGTCTCGACCTTTGCTCCGGAGCGCTCGCCCTGGATGCGCCGCAACCTCGTCCAGCGGCTGCACAACGACTCGAAGCTCCCCGTCGAGCACGTCGTCCTCCAGGAGGAGGTCCCGGCGTAATGGCGGTCCAGGCGGAAGCCCACGCCGCGCATCCACCGACCGCGCATCAGAGCTCGCGGGTCGACTCGTCGACGCTCGGGATGCTCCTCTTCATCGCCTCGGAGATCATGCTCTTCGGCTCCTTCTTCACGGCCTACTTCTTCGTCCGGGTCGTGAACGGCGCGCCCGAGTGGCCGCCGCATCCGTTCCACCTGCCCGTCTTCGTGGCCGGCGTCAACACGGTCGTCCTGCTCACGTCGAGCTTCACGATGCACTGGTCGCTGCAGGCGATCAAGCGAGGGAACCGCGCCGGGATGCAGGCGGGGCTCGTGCTCACGCTCTGCCTCGGGCTCACGTTCCTCCTGACCCAGATGCGCGAGTACTCCCGGATCGGGTTCGCGCCGCACGACGGCGGCTTCGGCTCGGCCTTCTACGGACTGACGGGCCTGCACGGCGCCCACGTCTTCGTCGGGCTGACGCTGCTCACGTTCGCCACCGTGCGCGCTTTCCGGGGTCATTTCTCGCCGGAGGCCCACCGGGGCGTCGAGATCCCGGGGATCTACTGGCACTTCGTCGACGTAATGTGGATTGTGGTCTACACGACGGTGTACATCCTCTGATGCGCGGTCTATCGCAGCGACGCCAGGCTGTCGCGGAGCCCGGCTTCGCCGGGCGGGAGCGGCAGCCGGCCAGGAGCGCGAGGTGATTAATCCGTTCAGGAGTGAGGCCGAGGCGTACCGGTTCCTGCTCCTGACCGTGGGCTACTTCGCGGCGATCGCGGTCGCCGCGCTGGCCGTGGGCAAGTGGGCCGGCCTCGCCGTCTTCGCGCTGCTCACGCTCGCAGGTCTCGTGTACGTGGCGCGCGCCCGGCGGGTCGAGGCGCCACGGCAGGCGGTTCCCTCACGCCGGGGAAAGGAGAACGAGCGGCGCATTCTCGTGATCGCGAACGAGACGGTCGGCGGAGAGCGCCTGCGGGAGGAGATCCGCCGCCGCTCGGAGGGCTACGACGAGCAGGTGCTCGTCGTCACCCCGGCCCTGAACTCTCCGATCCGGCACTGGGCCTCCGATGAGGACGCCGCGCGGGCGGCGGCGCAGAAGCGGCTGAGCGAGAGCCTCGCCCGCCTGCGCGAGGCCGGGGTCGATGCGAAGGGCGAGGTCGGGGACGGCGAGCCGCTGCAGGCGATGGAGGACGCGCTCCGTCTATTTGGGGCCGACGAGATCATCATCTCGACGCACCCGGAAGGCCGCTCCCACTGGCTCGAGCGAGGCATCGTCGCCGCGGCCCGCGAGCGCTTCGCGGTGCCCATCACGCACGTCGTCGTCGACCTAGAGGCCGAGCGCGAAGAAGTCCGCTAACGACCCCTCCGACTTTGCAACAGTCTGTTGCAAAGTCGGTTCGGACGGCTAACGAACCAGCCTGAAATCCGAGTGCCAGACTTCAGTCTGGAACCGGCGCACCTTCTCTTGCCAGGCGCTACTTCTGGCCCTTGATGAACTGCACGAGCTTCTTCGCGTCGGCTTCCGAGACCTGGTTCTTCTGGATCACGGAGGTCATCACTCCGGGCTCATAGCCCGCCACGATCGTCTTGTCCGGGTCGAGGATCGACTCCAGCAGGTAGGCGTCGTCGGCGGTGACGGTCTGCCCGCTCGTGAGCTTGACCTTGCTTCCGAAGAGACCCTTGAAGGTCGGACCGGTCGAAGCCGATCCGTCGAGCGAATGGCAGCTCTGGCAGCCGAGGGAGGCGTACAGGCCCTTGCCTCCGCCTCCGCCTCCGGCTGCGGTCCCGGGGCATGCGGTCTTGTCCGTGCTAGCGGCGCACTTGGCGACGTAGGCGGCGACGTCCTCCGCATCGCTTCCGCGCACGAGGTTGGCCGGCATCCCGCTCCCCTTGGTCGGGAAGCGGATCTGGGCGAGGACGACATTCTGGATCGCGCTCTCCTTGAAGCCATCATCCTTGTCGGCGGCGAACGCGTCGTCGAGGTTCGGGCCGATCTGTCCCTTCGAGGCGGCATCGGCGAGCGTGTGGCAACTGCCGCAGCGGCCCTTGCCCTGGAAGATCTTCCTTCCCTGCCCCGCGTTCCCGCCCTCGGCGACCCCGCCGGTACCGCAGGCGGTGCCGACGAGGAGGAGGAGTCCGGCCAGGACGGCGCCGGTGAGCGCACGCCTCGCCGGGAGGATCACTACGAAGGCTGGCTGGAGGCGCCGGTCGTGGCCAGCGCCTCGTCGCGGGTCGGATAGATCGTGAAGACGCGGTCGAGACCGGTGATCTCGAAGATCTTCGTGATGTTGCGGTCGCTGCAGACGAGGGAGAGTCGACCGTCCTCGCCCCTGAGGCGCTTCACGCCGCCGACGAGAACGCCGAGCGTCGTCGAGTCGATGAACGTCGTGTCGGTGAAGTCGACGACGACGTCCCTCGCCCCCTCCGCGATCACGTCCAGCAACTGTTGCTTGAACTCGGGCGCCGTGTAGAGGTCGACCTCGCCGGCCAGCGAGATGACGTAGGTCGCGTCATCGACCTTGTCGGTTTTCACATCGAAGTTCATCGCCCCTCCGGCGAGGGAGTCTAACCCGATGGAATGGTCCCGGGGAGACTCCCGCCCGACGCTTGCTGTTGGATCTTGACGACCTTGATCTGCCGGCGGGCTTGATCGGCCTCCGGGCTACCGGGTGCGAGCTTGATCACGCGCCGGTACGCCTTGATCGCGACGTCGAACTCCCGCGCCTGGTAGGCGGCGTCGCCGAGCAGCTGTTGCAGCAACGTGTCGTTCGGATCCTTGGCGGCGACGGCCAGGTAGAGCTCGGTCGCCCTACGAAACGAGGAATCGAGCTTGGAATAGAGCTCCGTCAGCTCCTTGTTCGCCGCCGCCTGCAGCTCGCGGTCGATCCGGCCGGCGCCGATCGCCCTGCCGAGCTTCGAGCTTGGAGCGAGCCCGAACGTGCCCCCGGTCTGCGCGGTCAACCGCTCCTGGATGACAGCTGCTTGGTTTCGGATGACGGCCGCCCTGCCCTGGTAGTCCCCGGCGAGCGTGCGCGTGAACTCGAGATCGTTCGGCCGGAACCTCAGGTACTGCTCGCCGGCCGCGATCGTCTCGTCCTGCTTGCCGTCGGCTCGGTAGGCCTCGGCGAGGTCCTTGTAGGCCGCAACGTCGCCCTTCTCGATCTTCTTCTGCGCGCTGTCGACCGACGGGCCGCTGCTCGCGCTTCCGCCGAGCCCCTGGAAGATGTCGCCGATGCCGCCGCCGCCGCTACCGACGCCGAAGGCGACAAAGCCGACGCCGAAGACGAGCGCGAGGAAGACGAACATCCATTTCGCCTGCGCTCGCAGCTTCGGAAAGAACATCTCCGATTCGACCCCGCGGTATTCGTGCCGCGTCGGGGAAGGCGTGTTCACGCCTCGTGTCTGCAGCTTTGCTCGAGCATGGGGCTTCGGTTTGTTGCGCCGTGCGCCTGATCTGGCCATGGGGCTCCTAGACTAGCTCGGCCGGCCTGATTCCGGACCAGTCGAAGGCGCGGCCAATCTGGCGGAGGCGCCCGCGGGTTGGCTCGTCGCAGAGAGCGCCCTTGACTCCGGCCTCGTAGGCGACCCGGGGATCGATTCCGATCGAGCGGGCTGCCTCGTACTCGCCCGTGAGGTCGGTGTCGAACATCGCGGGGTCGTCGGTCGAGATCGAGCAGCGGACGCCGGCGGAGACGAGCGCGGGGAGCGGATGGTCGGCGAGAGAGGCGACGGCGCCGGTGCGGACGTTCGAGACCGGTGAGACGTCGAGGACGGTTCCGCGCGCCGCCAGCTCCCCCACGAGCTCCTCGTCCTCGACGGCGCGGATTCCGTGCCGGATCCGATCGGCCTGCAAGGCGTGGAGCGCTCCGCGAATCGAAGCCGGGCCCGCTACCTCGCCTGCGTGCGGCACCGAGCCCAGCCCCTCGGCCTTGGCGAGCTCGAAGACGGGTGCGTAGGGCTCGGGCGGGTTCTGCGCTTCGAGGCCGCCGAGGCCCACGCCGACGACGCCGCGCTCCGCGTAGCGCGCGGAGTACCGCACAACGGGCTCGGCCTCCTCGAGCGGAAAGCCGCGAACGATGTCGGGGGTCAGCCGGATCTCGACGCCGTGCAGCTCCCGGGCCTCCCCGGCCCCGTCGCAGTAGCCGCCGAAGATGTCCTCCCAGGCGACTCCGCGGCGGACGCGCTCGGCCGGCGAGAAGATCGCCTCGACGTACACGGCGCCGTGAAGGGCCGCCTCGGCCGCGTAGTCGACGACGACCTGCCGGAAATCGTCACGGGTTCGCAGGGCGTTCGTCGTCAGCACCCAGATCTCGATGAAGTGCTCGAAATCCCGATAGTCGTAGAGCGTCGCGAGCCCCTCGACGGTGTCCGCCGGCAGCGCGTAGTCGTTGCGGCGCGCGATCTCGAGCAGCGTCTGCGGCCGGACCGTCCCCTCGAGATGGACGTGCAGCTCGATCTTCGGATACGTCACTGTGCGGAGGCGAGCCCCGCTGCGCCCGACCGGCGCCAGCGCCGCTCCATGAAGACCGAGAGCCAGATCGAGAGCTCGAAGAGCAGGATCAGCGGAATCGCCTCGAAGACGAGCGAGACGGGGTCGACCGTCGGCAGCAGCACCGCTATCCCGACGAGGATCACGATTGCCACCTTGCGATTCCCGCGCAACGTGGCCGTCGTCAGCACACCCAGCCGCACCAGGGCGAGGACGAAGAGCGGGAGCTCGAAGACGAGCGCGATCGCGACCAGCATCAGCGCGGCGAACGAGTAGTAGTAGCTGGCCCGGACCTCGATCGTGTACAGGTCGGAGTCGTAGTTCGTGAGGAAGTGGACGCCGGCCGGCAGCACGACCCAGTAGGCGAAGGCGAGACCGGTGGCGAAGAGCAGGCTCGCGATGGCGACGAAGGCGGCGACGATTCGCTGCGCGTTCTCCTCCACCGCCGGCGCGAGGAAGCTCCAGACCTGCCAGAGGATGACCGGCAGCGCGAGCGCGAACCCTGCGTAGAGGCTGACCTTGACCGAGGTCACGAACGGCTCGGTGACGCCGAAGGTGACGGGCTTTTGCTTGTCCTCGGGGAGCGGCGCGTTCAGCCAGTGGATGAGGTGGTCGTGGAAGACGTAGGCGACGACGAAGCCTGCCGTGAGCGCGAGGAGGCTGACGATCAGCCGGCCGCGGAGCTCATCGAGGTGCTCGACAAGCGACGCTTCCTCCCCGTGCCGCAGGCGCCGCGGGAGTCTCATCGTCGATTGGCCCGCTTACGAGGCGGACTCGTCGCGGTGCGCGGCGGTTGGGACCGGAGCCTCTTCTCGGGGCGGCGGGAGCTCCGCCGGCTCGTCCTTGCCGCTGATCGAGTCCTTGAACTCGCGCATGCCCTTCCCCAGCGAGCGGCCCATCTCGGGCAGTCGCTTGGGGCCGAAAACGAGCAGCGCGACGATGAAGAGGATGACGATCTCGATCCAGCCGATTCCGAAGGGCACGCTCAGAGAGTAGCACCGAGGGTGGGCCGGAGGGGGTCAGCTACGATGGCACTAAGCGAAGCGACAACCCGCTTCCGGAAAGGGTTATGGACCGCACAAAGTGGCTTTGCTCGAACTGAGAGACCTGCACGTCGCGCTCGAGGACGGGACCGAGATCGTCAAGGGCGTCGATCTCGCCGTGGACCCGGGCCAGATCCACGCGCTGATGGGCCCGAACGGCTCCGGCAAGTCCTCCCTGGCCTATGCGCTGATGGGCCATCCGGCCTATGAGATCACCGAGGGCGAGGCGCTCTTCGACGGGCAGGACATCAGCCGGCTCGGCGCCGACGAGCGCGCGCAGCTCGGTCTTTTCCTCGCCTTCCAGTACCCACATGCGGTCCCGGGCGTGACGGTCACGAGCTTCCTGCGCTCGGCCCTCAACGCGATCCGTAAGGCGCGCGCCGGCGGCGAAGACGATCCGGTGCCCGTTCCCGAGTTTCGCAAGAACATGCTGGCCGCGATGGAGCACCTGAAGATCCCGCGCGAGCTCGCGCAGCGGTATCTGAACGACGGCTTCTCCGGCGGCGAGAAGAAGCGGGTCGAGATCCTCCAGATGGCGATGCTGAAGCCGCGCATCGCCGTCCTGGACGAGACCGACTCGGGCCTCGACATCGACGCTCTCAAGATCGTGGCGACCGGGGTCAAGGAGCTCGTCGGCTCGGAGACGGGCGCGCTCATCATCACGCACTACCAGCGGATCCTGAACTACGTCGAGCCCGATTTCGTACACGTCTTCGTCGACGGGCGTATCGTTGAGGAAGGCGGCCCCGAGCTCGCGCACAAGCTCGAGGCGGAAGGGTACGAGGCGTTTATGCCCGAACCAGTCGTGGGAAGCGAGGCCTGATGGCCATTAGCGAGACCGAAGTCGTCGGCGGGATCAAGACCGAGTACAAGTACGGCTTCCACGACCCCGAGGACTACTTCTTCAAGTCGGGTCGCGGCCTCTCGCACGAGCTCGTCGCAGCCATCTCGGAGCACAAGAACGAGCCCGACTGGATGCGGAAGTTCCGTCTCAAGTCACTCGACTACTTCCTGGCGCGCCCGCTCCCGGAGTGGGGCGGGAACCTCCACGAGATCGACTTCGAGAACATCTTCTATTACATCCGGCCGACCGAGAAGCAGGCGAAATCCTGGGAGGACCTGCCGCCGGACATCAAGAACACGTGGGACCGGCTCGGCATCCCCGAGGCGGAGAAGAACTTCCTCGCCGGAGTCGGCGCGCAGTACGAGTCCGAGGTCGTCTACCACAAGCTCAAGCAGGAGCTCGAGGAGCAGGGCGTCCTCTTCCTCGACATGGACTCCGGCCTGCGTGAGCACGAGGAGCTCGTCAAGGAGTACTTCGGGACGATCATCCCGCAGAACGACAACAAGTTCGCGGCGCTGAACTCGGCCGTCTGGTCGGGCGGCTCGTTCATCTACGTGCCCCCGGGCGTGAAGGTCGAGATGCCGCTCCAGGCCTACTTCCGCATCAACGCGGAGAACATGGGCCAGTTCGAGCGCACGCTGATCATCGTCGACGAGGACGCCTACGTGCACTACGTCGAGGGTTGCACGGCCCCGGTCTACTCGACCGACTCGCTGCACTCCGCCGTGGTCGAGATCATCGTCAAGCCGGGCGGGCGCTGCCGGTACACGACGATCCAGAACTGGTCGAACAACGTTTACAACCTCGTCACCAAGCGCGCCGTCGCCTACGAGAACGCGACGATGGAATGGGTCGACGCAAACCTCGGCTCGAAGCTGACGATGAAGTACCCCGCGATCTGGCTCATGGGCGAGGGTGCCCACGGCGAGGTGCTCTCGATCGCGTTCGCGGGCGAGGACCAGCACCTCGACGCGGGGGGCAAGGCCGTCCACATCGCGCCGAACACGTCCTCGATCATCACGTCGAAGTCGATCTCGCGGGGAGGCGGGCGCGCGAGCTATCGCGGTCTGCTCGAAGTTGCGAAGGGCGCCGAAGGGTCGAAGTCCAAGGTCGTCTGCGACGCTCTGATCCTCGACGAGGACTCGCGCTCGGACACGTATCCGTACATCCGCATCGACGAGTCCAACGTGGACATCGGCCACGAGGCGACCGTCTCGAAGATCGGCGACGAGCAGCTCTTCTATCTCATGTCGCGAGGTCTCTCGGAGGCCGAGGCCTCGGCGATGGTCGTCTCCGGCTTCGTCGAGCCGATCACGAAGGAGCTCCCGCTCGAGTATGCAGTCGAGATGAACCGCCTGATCCAGCTCCAGATGGAGGGCTCGGTCGGGTAGCAGTGCAGGTCGAGCGCGTCGACTTCGTCGACATCCCATCCCGAGACGTTGAGCGATCGAGCGCGTTCTACCGCGACGTGCTCGGCTTGCCGCAGAACCCGCAGCAGCCGACGGAGTTCGAGGCGGGAAACGTGACGCTCGCGATCTGGAAGCCGGAGGACCAGGGCGTTGAGTTTCCGAAAAGCGCGGCGCACGGGATCGCGCTGCGAGTCCCGGATGTCGCAGCCGCGCGCACGGAGCTCGAGGCGAAGGGCGTGGCGTTCGTCGGCGAGCGCGACTCCGGTGTCTGCAACATGGCCTTCTTCGAGGATCCGGACGGCAACTCGCTGATCTTGCACCGGAGGTACGCGCCGTGAGCCGCTCAGAGCTGCTCGAGCGCTACCGCGCGCTGCCGATGCCGACGACGACCGAGGAGTCGTGGCGCTTCACCGACCTCGGGAGCTTCGACCCCGACGCCTTCATCGCCAACGGCACCGAACCGACTTTGCAACAGACTGTTGCAAAGTCGTCCATGTTGGACCTCGACGTGGCCGGGGTGGCCCAGGTCGGTGCCGCTGGGATCGAGATCGAGCGGGCGCCGGACGGGGTTCGGTTCGAGCAGCTCGACGAGAGCCATCCGCAGCTCGGCGAGCTCGTCGGCGCCAACGAGAAGTTCGCAGCGCACAACGCGGCGAGCTGGAAGCACGGCTTGCTCGTCCACGTCCCGCAGGGCGTGGTGCTCGAGCAGCCGCTCTACGTCCGGATTCCGAATCCGCCGGACGACGGCTCTCAGTTCTGGCGCCTGCTGATCGTCGCCGAGCCGGGCAGCCGCTTCAGCCTGATCGAGGAGTACGCGGGCGGATCCGCCGAGGCCGCCGGCTACTCGAACGCGGTCGTCGAGATCTTCGTCGGCCGTGAGGCCAAGGTCGAGTACGTCTCACTCCAGAACCTCACCCGCGAGACATGGCATTTCGCCTCGCACCGCGCGCAGGTCGGGCGTGACGCCGAGCTCGACTGGGTCGCCGGCGGCTTCGGCTCCAAGAAGGGCAAGGTGCGGATCGAGAACGACCTGGCCGGCCAGGGCGCGACCTCACGGGTGACCGGCGCGTACTTCGCCGACGGCGATCAACACCTCGACTACGACACGCTCCAGGAGCACCAGGCGGCCAACACGACCTCCGACTTCGCCTTCAAGGGCGCGCTGCGCGACCAGGCGACTGCGGTCTGGCGCGGGATGATCCGCGTCGAGCCCGAGGCGCAGAAGACGAATGCCTACCAGGAGAACCGGAACCTGCTCCTGTCGCCCAAAGCGCACGCGGACTCGATCCCCGGCCTCGAGATCCAGGCGAACGACGTCCGCTGTACGCACGGTGCGACGGTCAGCCAGGTCGATCGCGAACAGCTCTTCTACGCGATGGCGCGAGGGCTCACGCAGCCGAACGCGGAGCGCCTCATCCTGCGCGGCTTCTTCCAGGACGTGCTCGACCGGATCGAGCTCGAGCCGGTGCGCGAAGCCTTCGGCGAGGCGCTCGAGGCCCGCATCCCGCAGTAGCCACTAGGGGTTTTTCAACTTCGACGCTATCCTCAGAGACCGTGGGTCTCGAGCTGAAAAAGGTACGCAGGCGTACGCTTGCCCTGATCGTGGCCGGCAGCGTGGTCGTGCTGGCCGTGGTCGCCGGCGTGATCGCGATCACAGCCGGCAGCGGGAGCGGTGGCAGCACCGCGAGCGCTGAGCTCGACACGACCTTCCGGGCCCCGCGCTCGTTCGACAGCGTCGACGCCGTCTACCGCCAGGAGAACTTCACGTGCGGCCCCACCGACAGCCAGTGCGTGCGCGCGTTCCTCGTCAAGGTGACCGACGACTACGGGCCCAAGGCCTCGCTCGGGGTCATGGCGCGGCTCCAGCAGGAGCACCGCGTCGACCCGGCCGTGAACGACCACGACATGGCCCATTCGGTCGGCCGCGAGACGGCGAAGGACTACGGCTCGAACTTCAAGGCCTTCGATCTCTGTCCGATCACCTTCAACTACGGCTGCTCGCACGGCTTCTTCGAGTACGTGCTGGCGAGGACGGACACGCCGAGAGAGGCCGCGACGACGATTTGCGAGTCGCTCGGCGGCTCCAATCACTTTCTGACCGCCGGCTTCTCCTGCTACCACGGCGTCGGCCACGGGATCATGATGGCCGAGGGCTTCAACGTCCAGAACTCCCTCAAGGCCTGCAACACGCTGCCCAAGGACACGGCCAAGGACGGCTGCTGGCAGGGCGTCTTCATGGAGAACGTGAACGCCGGCATGACGCACCGCGCCCTCCCCGGAGTCTTCAAGCGCTCCGACCCACTCGCGCCCTGCGACAAGGTCGGCGAGCGCTACAAGCACGAGTGCTTCATCAACCACTCCGGCTGGCTGATGACGGTGGCTCAGAACGACATCCGCAAGGCGACGAGGTACTGCCTGAAAGCCAGGGGGCGCTTCCTCTCGAGCTGCATGCAGTCGATCGGGCTGATGACCACGAATCCTGTCTGGCAGAGCGGTCTGGCCCCCGAGCTCGCCAACCAGCCGCCGGCCAAGATCGCCGCCGCCCTATGCGCCCGCTTCCCGGACGCGGGGCGCAAGGACTGCGTGACCGCCGGCGTCGACAACCTCGCCAACTTCGACCAGCTGAACGTGACGCGCGAGAAGGCCTTCTGCGCCGTCGTTCCAGCGCGGCTGCAGTCGGCGTGCTACCGCCAGATCGGCGTCAACATCCTCGCTCGCACGCAAGACCAGCCGCTGATCAGGCGCACTTGCGCGGGGGTCGGCTCCAGGCAGCGGCTCTGTCTCGCAGGGGCCGGCCTGGCATGACCGTGCGCGCCCTGCCGCTCGTTGCAGCGCTGCTCCTGCTCGCGGGTTGCGGCGGAGGCGGCTCGGGAGGCGGCGGAGGGAACGTCGTCAAGATCGAGGACGACGGCTTCCACCCGCAGACGCTGACGATCAACAGCGGCGACACGGTCACCTGGGAGAACAAGAGCAGCGACGACGCCTGGCCCGCGTCGAACGTCCACCCGACGCACCTTCTCTATCCGGGCTTCGACGCCAAGAAGCCCGTGCTTCCGGGCGATTCATACTCCTTCACGTTCACGAAGACCGGCACCTGGGGCTATCACAACCACCTCGAGCCGGACGTCCAGGCCACGATCGTCGTCAAGTAGAGGTTGCTAGCCGCTGCGGAGGCGCTCGATGATCGATCGGATCAACCGCCTGCTGCTGCCGCGGCGGAAGGAGCTTCTGACCCGGCTCGGCAAGGCGACTCCTCTGCACGGCGTCCTCGCGCTCGGCGTCGTTGCCGGAGCCGCCTCGCTCTTCATCTACGGCACCGACGGCTACAGCCGCGGGATGCTCCTGATCTGGTTTGTAGCGCTGGCCGCGCTCTCGGTCTACCTCTGGAGCCGAAGCCCGGTTCTGCCCCGGATCGCGAGAGGCGACCTGCTCGTGGGGGCCGGCCTTGCGGCCGTCTTCGCTCCGCTCTACCTGGTCGCGCTCTTTCGCTGGCCGGTTCAGGTGAACAGTGACGAGGTGGCGATCAGCGACGTCGCCAAGACCTACGCTCACCCGCCCGCGAACCTCGATCCGTTCGGGCTCAGCAACTACCTGAGCCGGCCGGTTCTGCTCTTCCTCGGCTGGGGCAGGCTCGGTGACTGGATCGGCGGCATCGACCTCTACCACATGCGGCTCCTGCACGCCCTCTTCGGGCTGCTCACGATCGTGGCCTCGTATGCGCTGTTCCGGCAGCTGCTGCCTCGGTGGTGGGCCGCGTTCGCCGCGTGCGTCTTCGGCTCGAGCCACGCCTTCTTCATGATCAGCCGGCTCGCCATGCGCGAGAACACGGCGGTGCTCGTGGAGGTGGTCGCGCTCGCGCTCCTGCTCTGGGGCCTTCGCAACACGCATTGGCTGGCGACCTTCTGGGGCGGAGTCCTCGCGGGTCTCGGCTTCTACGTCTACTACCCCGCTCGGGCGACGCTGCCGATCTGGATCATCTTCCTCCTCGTTCTCGGCGTGATCTCGCGGCGCGCCTTCCCGGTGCGGAGGCTCCTCCTTCTCGGCTCCATCGCGGTTGCCGGCTTCGTGCTGATGGCGACTCCGATCGTCATCGCCGAATCGAAGATTCCGTCCGTCCCGGGGAGCGACGTCCAGCCGCAGAAAGAGACCCTGATGATCTACAAGGACGCGCGGCTGAAGGAGCAGCAGTGGGTCAACGCTCCGACCGTCTCCGAGGCCGTCAAGACGAACATCCGTTGGGGCCTGGGGGCTTTCAACAACGAGGTCATCGACAACGGCTACATCTACGTCAATCCCGGGCACGGATTCGTCGATCCGCTGACGGGAGTCTTGCTCTGGGTCGGTGTCGCTCTTGTGGGTATTGGGCTGATCCGTCGCCGGCTCGACGAGGGAGCGCTTCTCGGCGTCACGGGCTTCCTGGTCCTCTGGCTGTCCTTCGCCTTCGTCGTCAACAAGGCGCCGAACTACACCCGCCTCCTCGTCACGTTGCCGTTCGTCGCCTACCTCGTCACGGAGGCCGTCCGCTGGCTCGCCGTTCGCTGGCGGTCGATCCGCTACGTCCCGGCCGCGCTCGTGACCGTGAGCCTCGGCGCGCTCGTCGCGTGGAACGTGGCGATCGCGCGGGACTTCATCCAGACGGGCCGGGAGCATGGGGACACGATCGGATCGACGGGGCGATACGTCTCGGCGCACAGCGACGTTCCCGGCCAGAAGTTCTTCATCGCCTCGCCGGTGAACGGATTGAGCTACTACTCCTTCGGAGACGCGTACGCCTACGAGACAAGGCTCAAGCTCTTCGCGGCTGCCGACACCCAGGTGCAACCTCTTGTCGACCCGAATCTCCTCGGCCAGTTCAACGCCCAGCCGCCGTTCGCGCTCTTCATGCGGCGCGAGCTCCTGCCCGCAACCGAGGCCTCGCTCGCGAAGCGCTATCCGCTCGGGCGCTTCCGCAACATCACACCCGACGGGACGCTCTTGGTGCTAGAGGTCCCCCCGCAGGTGCAGTAGACGGTCGGGATGATTTCGGATCGGGTCGACCGGTCGATTCAGACGGACACCGGGCGGAGCCCGGTGTCCTGAGGCGGCACCGCAAGCGGCGCCTTCAGGCGCCGGCGCCGACGAGGCACTGCGTCAGGTCCTCGCCCTTTGCGAACTGCTCGCAGGCCGCCCGCTTGCCGGCCTCGTCGGAGTGCTGCGTGCCGAGGATCGTCCCGATCCCGAAGAAGCAGTAGCCGCGGAACTTCGGCTTCACCGTCTCGCAAAACGTCTTCCCGCGCTGGTCCTGCGCGTCGTTGTTCATGACGTCGCGGGCCGCGCCGTAGATGCAGTCCTTCTCCCCGCTCCCCGCCATGGCGCAGAGGCGCTTCATCTGCTGAGGGTCACGCCCGGCGGCACCGGCGACATCACGGCCGTAGGACTCGAAGCAGTAGCGGATCCAGGCCTGCTCGCTCCTTCGGCACCAGTCGGCCGTCTTCGTCCAATCGCCGTTGACCTCGGGGAGGATGTGCGACGTCACGAGCAGGTAGCAATAGAGCTTGTCGTTTCGCTGCACGTACTTGCTGTTGCAGGGGAAGAGCAAATTCGTCTTGCTCAGCCACTTCGAATGGAGGCCGAAGGACGAGCTCTGGTTCTCCATGAAGATGCCGCCGCTGCACATGATCGACTCCGCCTCGGGCAGCTCGTGGCAGTAGGAGAGGGCTTTCGGCAGGTCGAGGCCCGTGTAGAGCATCAGCCCGTGCCCGAGGCCGTGGTTGCACTGGTAGTAGTTGAACGCGTTCGCCCGGATGTCGGGATTCGTGCAGACCGTGCGGGCGACGCTCGCGACCTTGTCCGAGCTGACGCCCGCGAGCTTCCACTGCAGGAGGCCGTGGAAGTAGCCTGAGCCGCACGTGCCGTTGCCTGCGACGAAGGCTTTGCCCACGTCGCCCTTGTAGTAGAGGAGGCCGCCGGCTCCGATCTTGTGGGCGATTGGGTGACAGGCGCCCGCGACCACGGGGTCGGTCGTCTCGACCTCGGCCAGCTTGTCGAGGGCGGCCTTCGGGCCCTTGTCGGCCGCGAGGTTGCCGAAGGCCTGCTCGTAGCAGGCGCCGTTTCCATGACAGTCCTCGAGCTTCGTGTCGTCGGGCTCGAAGGTGACCTTGCCCGCCTTGACGCCGCCTGCCGAGGTGGAGACGAATTTCGCGACCTGCTGGATCTCCTCGGCGCTCAGCTTGCCGGCGAAAGCCGGCATGCCGTTGCCGCCGGACCGCACCTGGCGCGCGACGGTCTCCTCGTTCGGCCGCAGCTCGTCGAGGTTCGGGCCGACCTGCCCGGTCGAGCCGGCTGCCGAAAGCGTGTGACAGCCGCCGCAGCCCGCGTCCGTGAACACTTTTGCACCGGGCGACCCACTCTCCTCGATCTTCGGGCTCGCGGACTTCTTGCCCTTGCTGCCGCAGCCGGCCAGCAGAACAGCAGAGCCGACCACGAGCACGACGGCGCCGAGCACGAGGACCGGCACGAGGACGGGGCGGGAGATCCGCACGGGTCACATTGAAGCGAAAAGAGCCCCCGGGGCGAAACGGGTACCGACCCGCTTCAATATGACCATGAACGAACATCGGCCCGAGTACTCACTCGTCGTCCCCCTCTACAACGAGGAGGAGACGCTGCCGGAGCTGCTGCGCCGGCTCGGTGCGCTGCTCGCAGAGCTCGACGGTGAGGCCGAGGTCATCTTCGTCGACGATGGGAGCACCGACCGCAGTTACGAGGTGGTCGCCGCGGCCAGGGAGCGCGATCCTCGCTTCAAGCTCCTGCGCCTGTCCCGGAACTTCGGCCACCAGATCGCCGTCACCGCCGGCCTCGACGCCGCCGCGGGCGACGCCGTCATTGTCATGGATGCCGATCTCCAGGATCCGCCCGAGGTCGCACTACAGATGGCCGCACGCTGGAGGGAAGGCTACGACGTCGTCTACGCCGTCCGTCAGGAGCGCCGGGGGGAGACGCGCTTCAAGCGGGCGACCGCGACCGCCTTCTACCGGGTCTTCCGCCGGATGACCGACGTGGACGTCCCGATCGACGTCGGCGACTTCCGTCTCGTCGACCGACGGGCGCTCGACGCCTTCAGATCGATGCGCGAGACGAACCGCTACGTCCGCGGCATGTTCAGCTGGATCGGCTTCCGCCAGGTCGGAGTTCCGTTTCGCCGCGAAGAGCGCTTTGCGGGAGAGACGAAGTACCCGCTCGGAAAGATGCTGAAGTTCGCAACCGACGGGATCGTCAGCTTCTCGTCGGAGCCCCTCCGGCTCGCGCTCAAGGTCGGATTCGTCGTCTCCGGCCTCTCGTTCCTGCTCGGGGTCGTGTTCCTTATCTCGAAGATCGCCGGCTTCTACTCGATCCCGGGACTGGCGTCGATCGCGGTCTTCGTCGCCTTCCTCGGCGGGATCCAGCTACTGCTGCTCGGAATCATGGGCGAGTACATCGCGCGGATCCACGACGAGGTCAAGGGCCGGCCTCTCTATCTCATCAGCGAGGCGCAGGGCCTGTCGAGCCCCCCGCTCGCAGACCCCACGGTCGTAACGGAGGAGTCGCCCGGAGTACGATAGGAACGTGGCCGTCTCGAGCGCCGCCAAGCTCGATGCGCGCAAGCTGCGCGCCGACTTCCCGATCTTCGAGCAGGAGATCAACGGCAAGCCGCTCGCCTACCTCGACTCGGCGGTCAGCGCGCACAAGCCGCGGCAGGTGCTCGACGCTCTGCGCACCTTCTACGAGACCTCGTACGGGAACGTCCATCGCGGCGTCTACACGCTCTCGGAGCGCGCGACCGAAGCCTACGAGGGGGCGCGGCAGAAGGTCGCCTCGTTCGTCAACGCACCGGCTGCCCGCGAGATCGTCTTCACGCGCAACGCGACCGAGAGCCTCAACCTCGTCGCCTACGCGTGGGGGATGCCGAATCTCGGCCCCGGCGACGTCGTGCTCGTGACCGAGCTCGAGCACCACTCGAACTTCGTGCCCTGGCAGTACATCGCCAAGCGGACCGGGGCGGCGTTCCGGATGATCCCTCTCGACGACCAGGGCGAGCTCGATCTCGGCGAGCTCGACGAGGTCGCGCGCGAGGGGCAGATCAAGGTCGTCGGGATGAACCTCGTCTCGAACTCGCTCGGGACGATCAACCCCGTCGAGCGCATCGCTGCCTGGGCGCACGAGCATGGCGCCGTCATGGTCGCGGACGCCGCTCAGGCGGCGCCGCACCGGGCGATCGACGTCCAGGCTCTCGGGTGTGACTTCCTCGCCTTCTCTGCCCACAAGATGTGCGGCCCGACGAGCGTCGGGGCGCTCTGGGGCCGTGCGGAGCTGCTCGAGGCGATGGAGCCGTTCAACCTCGGCGGGCACATGATCCGCCAGGTGCGTTTCGAGCAGACGACCTGGGGCGAGATCCCGGCGAAGTTCGAGGCGGGCACGCAGCCGATCGCCGAGGCTGTCGGCTTCGGCGCCGCCGTCGACTACGTCTCGTCGGTCGGGCTTGACGCGATCGAGCAGCACGAGCACGAGCTCGCGGTCTACGCGCTCGACCGGCTCGAGGACATTCCGGGGATCAAGCTCTACGGCCCTCCCGCAGACCGCCGCGCGGGGATCGTCTCCTTCAACCTGGAGGACGTGCATCCGCACGACGTCGCCCAGGTGCTCGACCTGGAGGGCGTGGCAATCCGCGCCGGGCATCACTGCTGCCAGCCGCTGATGCAGAAGCTGGGCGTCGCCGCGACGAACCGGGCGAGCTTCTACCTGTACACGCTGCCCGAGGAGATCGACCGGCTCGTCGACGGGCTGCACAAGGTCCGCAAGGTTTTTGGCTGACCCCGCTTCGCTACGCTCCGTAGCGTGAGCGACTTTTACCGGGAGGTCATCCTCGACCACTACAAGAACCCCCGCGGCCACGGGGCGATCGAGTCGCCCGACGCGAGCGCCGAGGGACTGAACCCCCTTTGCGGTGACGAGGTCTCGATCTCGGTCGCTCTCGGCGAGGACGGGGAGACGATCGACGAGATCAAGTTCGAAGGCCGCGGTTGTGCGATCAGCCAGGCGGCGACGTCGATGCTGACGGAGATGGTCAAGGGCCGCTCTGCGACCGAGGTCGCGACCCTTCCGAAGGAAGAGCTGCTCGAGGAGATCGGAATCCCGCTGACGCCGATCCGGCTCAAGTGCGCGCTGCTCGGGCTGGGGGTACTGAAGGTCGCGCTCCATCGCGCGAAGGGCACTCCGCTGCCCGCTGAGTGGGCGGGCCTCGCCGGCGAGCTCGAGATCTCCTAGGGGAGGACGGGCTTGGCGCTCGTGAACGTCGCCCCGCTGGACGAGTTCCCACCGGGCTCCGTCAAGATCGTGCGTGCGGGCGAGATCGCGGTCGGCGTCTACAACCTCCACGGAGAGCTGTGTGCGATCGAGGATCGCTGCTCCCACGACAACGGCCCGCTGGCCGAGGGCGATTTCGACCCCGACGAGGGCGTGGCGATCTGCCCTCGCCACGGCGCTCACATCGACATCCGCACGGGACGGCCGCTGACTCTGCCCGCCGTCCTCCCAGTCGAGACCTTCCCCGTCGTCGTCGAGGACGGCATGGTCAAGGTCGACATCCGCTGATGCTCGACGACAAGGTGAGAGCGGTCCTCGAGCGGCTTGAGGCCGAGGACGTGAAGGAACGTGAGGAAGGCGTTCCGCGTGAGCAGCGCGCGCGCCAGGTCGCGCCGACGACGGGGCAGTTCCTGTTTGCGCTCGTGGCCCCTCAGTGGGACTGCGAGGTGCTCGAGATCGGAGGCTCGCGCGGGTATTCATCGATCTGGTTCGGCGCCGGCGTGCGCCATCTCGGCGGGCGTGTGCTCTCGCTCGAGGCCGATCCGGCGAAGTGCGAAGCCTGGCGGAGGAACGTCGCCGAGGCGGGGCTCGAAGGCACCGCCGAGCTCGTCGAGGGCGACGCGTTTGCGACGCTGCCGGAGATCCGGGACGTCTTCGACATCGTCTTCATCGACGCCGAGAAGGACGACTACGAGCGCCTGTTCCAGCTCGCGCGGGACAAGGTCGAGCCGGGCGGGCTCTTCGTCGCCGACAACGTTCTCTCGCACGCAGAGACGCTGGCCGCCTACTCCGGCGCTCGGCAGGCGGATCCCACGCTCGAGAGCTTGACCGTCCCGCTCGATCGCGGGCTCGAGCTCTCGGTCGTGCTCGAGGAAGCGTCGCCCGTCGACCGCGATCCGACTTGACGGACGTCCTTGCCGAACGGCTACAGTTGCGCTACCGCGGAAAGGAGGTGGTCCGGCTTGACAGATTCCAGTACGGGCAGTGGAGGTACCAGCGGGTAAGGGCGTGTCCCCGGGACCTACGGGGAATCGCCTAGCCAGCGTAGGGGACTCGCGCTACGCGCCGCCGCCGACTTAGCAACAGTCTGTTGCAAAGTCGTTCGGGCCGGAAGCGCCCTTACCAATCCAACGCTGGTCTCGGAACAGGGGGTCGGTCATCGCCGACCCCCTTTCTTTTTCCCTGGCGTGATCGACGAGTATTCCCGCATCGACGGTCCCGTCATCTACCAGCACCCGTTGGCGTATCTCCTCGGCCTGGACGGCATAGCGCTGCTCCGGGCGTTCTCCGGCGTCTACGACCGGGACTTCACCCTCGCCCGGCTCCGGGAGATCCAGACGCTCCTGGATTCGGCCGAGGACCTGGGCGACGGGGTCGAAGCGCGTCCGATCACGACGCGCGAAGGCTACGACCGGTGGGCCCCGCTCTACGACGAGCCGGGAAATCAGCTCCTCGACATCGAACAGCCCATCGTGCGCGAGATCCTCGACGGCCTTCCTGTCGGGGTCGCTCTCGACGCTGCCTGCGGCACCGGCCGCCATACCGCGTACCTGGCGTCGCTCGGTCACAAGGTGATCGGCGTGGACACCTCGCCCGGGATGCTTGTGCGCGCTCGCGACAAGGTGCCCGAGGCCGAGTTCTACGAGGCAGACCTGCACGACGTGCCGCTTCCCGACGACTCCGTCGATCTCGTCGTCTGCGCAATCGCACTGAGCCACGTTGAGGACCTCGGGCCGGCGCTGGCCGAGCTCGTGCGTGTCCTCAGACCGGACGGGCACCTTGTGCTCTCCGACTCGCGCGGCCTGATCGGAGACATCGGGCTGCCGCTGGTGCGGGTTGGGCCGGGCGGCGAGTTCGGGTACATGCCGACCTACGCCCGGCTAGCGAGCGACTACCTCGCGGCGGCGCTCCCGCTCGGCCTCCAGGTCCGCCGATGCGAGGAACCGAGGACCCCCTCCCCCCTTCTCGGCGACGACGGCGTGACTCTCTATGACGGCGCCCGACTCCCGGACCCCGTCCCCGGAGATCCGCCGTACATCTGGTCTTTGCACGCACTCGCCATCGAAGCCACGAACGCCGCCTGGCGGGGAAAGCCGGCCGCGATCGTCTGGCACTTCCAGCTGTCCGCAACCTAGGGCTTATCCCACGCCGGCCAGAAATCCGAGCATGCGCTCCCTGAGCAGGCCTGCGGCTTCTTCATCGAAGTCGCCGAGGCTGCTATCCGCGAACAGGTGACCGTCGCCTGGATAGAGAAACAGCTCGGCGTTCTCGGTCTCGTCGACAAGCTCGCGGGCGGCCACGAGGTCTTCCTTGGCCCATGGGTCCGCGTCCATCATGTGGATCTGCACGGGGACGCCCTCTGGCCAGGGAGCGTTGAACTCCGAGGTCGGCACGCATGCATGTAGCAGCAGTGCGCCTTGTGCGCCGGGACGCGTCTGGGTGAGCATCTGGGCCGGAAGGACTCCCAGCGAGAAACCGGCGTAGACGATCTCGGCAGGCAGACTCTCCGCAGCGGCTACGCCTCGTTGGATGATCACGCCGAAACCGACGCCCGCGGCGTACGCGACCCCGTCGTCGAGCGCGGCGAACGTCTTGCTTTCATAGAGATCCGGGGTATGGACGGTGTGTCCGGCTGCGCGGAGCTCGTCGGCGAACCCAAGGAACCCGGACGTTTGTCCGTGGGCGTGGTGAAAGAGCAGGACCTCGGCCATGTCGACGCCAGGCTACACAGGGCCCTGCGGGCGCATCAGTCGCTGCCGTTTCAGGCGGCGCGGCGCAGTTGCTCGTCCAGCGGGACGAGCGGGAGCTGAAACGTCTCGACGGCCGCGTCGTCGGTGACCACGTTGTCGAGCCTCTCGAGCATGGTCAGCAGATCGCGGGTGAGCGGGATGTCGCCCGGGAGGCGCTCTGTGAGGAGAGCGTTGACCCGCATGAGCCTGACCGGAACGTGGACGCTCGGCCGGCGCCTCGCTCCGAGCGCGCGCTTGAGTCGATCCCAGAACGCGTTCCAGGTCACGGCCTCGGGGCCTCCGAGCTCGAACGTGCGGTTCGTCGCGGCCTCGAGGTCGAGCGCCCGTTCGAAGTAGGCCGCGATGTCGTCGACCCAGATCGGCTGGATCCGGCGCTCGCCGGAACCGATGATCGGCGTGACCGGCGCGAGCTTCACGAGCCTGCGGAAGGTCGGCAGAATCCCGCCGTCCGGCCCGAAGATGAAGCTTGGGCGGAAGATCACGTACGGGATGCCCGAGCCGGTCACCTTCTGCTCGACCGCCCACTTCGCCCGGAAGTACGGCACGAGATCCTTGTTCTCCTCGCTCGTCCCCAGGGCGCTCATGAGCACGAAGCGTCCGACACCCGCCGCCTTCGATGCTGCGAGCAAGTCCTCGGCGCCCTGGATCATGACGCGCTCGAACCGCTCCTCCCTTCCTTGCCGCACGGCGACGAGGTGGACGATCGCGTCGACTCCCTCGACCGCCCGCCCCAGGCTGGCCGCATCGGTCATGTCGCCCTCGGCGAGCTCGCAGCCGAGCGTCGCCAGCTTCCCCGCCTTCCGCGGGTCCCGGACGAGACAGCGAACCGGCCTTCCCGCCTGGCGGAGGGCGTGGGCAACGTGACCGCCGACGAACCCGGTTGCGCCGGTGACGAGGATCACGTCGAGGGCTCCCGTTCGAAGTTCTGCCAGTAGCGGCTCGGCGTCGGGCCCTGCTGGCCCTGGTACTTGGACCCGAGCTTCCCGGCTCCGTACGGCGTCTCCGCCGGCTCGGTCAGCTGCACGAAGGAGAGCTGCCCGATCTTCATCCCGTAGTAGATCGTGATCGGGAGGTTCGCCACGTTCGAGAGCTCGAGCGTGACGTGTCCGTCCCAGCCGGGGTCGATGAAGCCGGCGGTGGAATGGATGAGCAGCCCCAGGCGGCCAAGACTCGATTTCCCCTCGAGCCTCGCCACCAGATCGTCGGGCAGCCGGATGCGCTCGAGCGTCGACCCGAGCACGAACTCTCCCGGGTGGAGGATGAACGGGCGCTCGCCGTCGATCTCGACCAGCTCGGTCAGGTCCTCCTGCGGCTCCTTGACGTCGATGTACGGGTAGCGCGCGTTGTGGAAGACCCGGAAGTAACGGTCGACGCGGACGTCCACGCTCGACGGCTGGAGGAGCCCGGCATCGTACGGGTCGATCTCGATGCGGCCCTCGTCCAGCAGGCGCGCGATGGTTCGGTCGGAGAGAACCACGCCGCGATTCTATGGTTCCTTCCGTGGCCCTCTACGACGCTGTCGCCGACCTGTCGTTCGAGATCGAGTCGTACGACCTGGAGCGGCTCGAGTTCGTCATCTCGCCCGAGTTCACACGCGTGACGACGCTCGTGCACCTCAGAGGCGGCGGTGAGGAGGGAATCGGCGAGGACGTGACGTACACGTCCACCGACCATCCGCCTCCGGCCGACCTTCAGCTCGGCGGCTCCCACACGCTCGATTCGTATTCGCGGGTGCTCGACGGCCTCGAGCTCTTCCCTGCTGCGCCGCAGATGG
>WNFU01003188.1_pt1 | contig 33801 bp, 43 predicted proteins | sample 5400121 | NCBI WGS metagenome assembly WNFU01 (sample SAMN13153360, study PRJNA577476) | soil metagenome | isolation source: 100 cm soil or saprolite under grassland replicate 1 | place: USA:California | collected 2016-06-15
CGGCGGTGTCCAGGGCCCGATTGAACCCAAACGCTCGACCCCGATGTTCAAGAGGAGTGTCGGCGACGATGAGCGCGTCCCGGGGTGAGGTCCGCAGCCCCTTCCCGAACCGGTCCGCAAATCGAGCGACCAGCACGAGCGGCCATCCGGTGGCAAACCCGATCACGAGCTTGGAAAGCGAGGAGATCCCGTAGCCCGTGGCCACCAGGGGGCGCCGGCGCCGGATGTCCGCCAGACGTCCGGAAACCGCCTTCATCACCGACGCTGTGCCTTCCGCGACGCCCTCGATCAGCCCGACGACCGAGGCCGGCGCCCCGAGCACTCCGGTCAGAAACAGCGGGAGGACCGGGTAGAGCATCTCCGAGGCGGCATCCTGGAAGAAGCTCACCCACGACAGCACGACCACGTTCCGGGTGAGCCCCGCGAACAGTCCGGCGGGTCCATCCGGCGGGCGCTCCCCCGACCCCATGGCGCTACGGTGCCACAAGGGCGCCGCCGTCGTTCTTCAGCTAGGACCGGCTCGCCATCGCGGGCCTGCCGATCGGACCGCGATGCCCTGGGCTCGGTCCCTGATGCCGCGAAGCATCTTTCGGCTCATCACGAAGCCCGCCGCGGGGGAGCCGAAACAGGTCAAGGAACTCCCGGCGCAGGTAGACGCGTCCGCAGCGATGGAGCTGATGCTGCTAGGGTCGGCGACCGAAGGGGGTTGATGGATGGAGTTCTCGAACACGATCACCATCGAACGGTCCCGACATGATGTCTTTGAATTCCTCTCCGACTTGGAGAACGTTCCGAAGTGGAACTACGCCATCGTTGAGACACGGAAGACCTCGGACGGGCCCTTACGCATCGGAACAACGTACCGCCAGGTTCGCTCTCTTCCCTCGAGAAGTGAGGAGACGCTTCAGGTGACGGAGCTCGAACAAGACCGACGCTTCGTCGTCCATGGCGGCCTCGGACCCTTCGAAGGGACGCTGACCTATGAGTTCGAGGACGTCGGGGGGAACACGCGCCTGACCAACAAGGCCGATCTCGAGGCGCGCGGCATCAAGAGGCTCGCAGCCCCGATCGTATCTGGTCGTGTCCGTGACGCAGTTGCGGCAAATCTCGGCACGCTCAAGCAACTCCTCGAGGGCGAGGGTGCGAGGTAGCGGATACGGGGTGCCTGACCTATCTAGTCCCTTGGCCCCTGGGCTACGCATCAGAAACGTTGTCCGCAGCTCGAGAAGGTAACGGACGGTCTGTTTGAGGGGGAGGAGGCCGTCCTGCGCGTGATGGGCTGGGGTGGCGGTCGGCGCGGTTGTGCAGGAACCCGGACAGGGGCCGCGACGCTGGTGTAGGCGCTCTGGCAGCGCCGCGCCGCGAGCTGACGCCCGAGGAGATCGCGGAACAGAACGACTTCTCCCGGGCGTGGATCGAGAACGTGGTCGGCGTGGACGTCGGCGCAATGATCCCCCGTCGGACGTGCGGGACCGCGTTCGGATCGTGTGGCGATAGCGCGTTCCGCCGAAAGCGGCATTCGGCGAACATGGGTGGCCGCGTGTTCGGCTGGCCTCGAACGCGAACCTGAAGTCGGCGCTCGGCCGTACCGATACGGAACGGATGAGCGCAAACGTCGGCGTTCCGCTAGGGCTGTTCGTGGGCTTCGGCCTATGCGTGGCAGTTGTCTCCCTGACCATTGCGCCGAAGCGCACACCGGAGAGTCGCGCTCGCCCGGAGTCCGGCCGCGAGGTCGATCGTCGTCGTCGCGCGGCCGGGGCGGCTATTGGTGCTGGACTGGCTGGGATCGGCGGCGGCCAGGCGCTGTCGACCATCCCGTCGCATCCCGTCTGGATCTGGATGCTCGCTGGCTTGCTCTTCTGGGGCGTTCCGCTCGTCGCGGTGACGTTTGTCGCGCGCTGGGCGGCGAAGAATCTAACCGACCCTGGGCCGACGTGTTCTGGTCGTGGGACGGACGTCGACTTCCCGATCCGATCGGCACGCGCGGAACGGCGATCTTCATCGGGTCCTTCGTCGCTGGGTTCGTGGTCGCTGGCGTGATTGTCCTGTGAATCTCCGAGCGTCCCTTCGTGACGAGAGCGACACTCCGGAACGGGATGTAAGGGTCGGGCCAGCGGGGACCGATTGGACGGAGGTGAGACCTCGACAGTGATTCGCGAGGAGGCGGAGTGAGCCCACGTGTTCGAGATGCCGCCGTCAGCGCGAGCGTCGTAAGTGTCGGGATCGCTGGCCTGGCCTCGGGTGTGCTCGGTCATCCCGCGGCCTTGAACCTTGCCGCGATGGTGCTATTCGTGCTGGTTCCGCCATTCGTTAGAGCGTTGGAGCGCCAGATCACGGCACAAGGAATGACGAAAGAGCCGCTGACACTCCTCTATCGACGAATACCCTGGTTCGTCGGAGTCGGTGTCGTCGTGGCCGTGGGATCTATCATCAGCGGGAAGGCGTACTTCGAACAAGAGCCAGGAAGAGCCGTTACTGAGGTCCTGTTTGGTGCCGCCGTCCTGTTGGCTGGTATCCGCCTGCTGCGTTGGACCCGCGGCCGTGCCTGACGCATTGATCACGAGATTCCCAGTAATGCCCGGGAAGTGTCGCTTCGTGACGGAAGCGACATCCATCGAACGCTGGCTCACCACGGCGTAATCTTGGGCTGTGCCGCCGACGACCGAGAAGCAAGACAGGCTCTTTCGGGTGGGGTACGTACTCATGTGGCTCGCAATCGGCGACATGATTGCCACGTTCGCGACGTACGTGGCCGGGAACGTCTTCGTTAGCAAACTCCTTGCAGTCCCGATGCTCCTCATCCTTGGAGCGACTCTGCTCGTCGGGCGCGCCCTTCAGAAGACGGGGCCGCCCTTCGACGTGGTTCGTTGGTACTGGCCCTGGAAGTCGCGTCACTAGCGCCGGGTGTTTGGCGAGTTGAGGTTCGAAGTCGCAGAGTTCGACGTGGACGACCTCCTCATTCGCCCAGTCCGCCCCTACATATCGAAGTGCCAGAACCAGGCCCTCGCAATCCCTTGCCCGACGACACACCAGTCATGTTCCCAGCGTGCTCCCGGCCAGTGGTTGATACAAGGGAGGCCCCCGCGGATGTCGTTTCGTGACGGAAGCGAATGTGCGGACCAGTCCCATGAACCTGTCCGACCGTAGGTTTGGCAAGCACGCGCTGAAATACGATCGCTCGAACCGATCCAGTTAAGGAGTGTTCTGGACGAAGCATAATGACGCGATGACCCAGGAAGACCCAGGTTGGTGGCCCTCCCTGCGAGGGCTCTGGTGGTATGCGCTCCCCGTCGTCGGCTCTGTCATGCGGGTCAGAGCGAGGCGCAGGGAGGCGAACGGGCTGATTGCCCTTCGGAGCGTGTTCCTTGGACTAATCGTCCCGCTGTTCCTCTTCCTCGTCGTGCTGGGCCTCATCGAACCATGGGACGGCGGAGACGAGGGGTGGGTACCGTGGGAGGTGGTCGTGATCGGAATCGCCTCGCTCGCCGGGCTCGCCTGGATCCGACGGCGGCCCCTTCCGGCGACTTCGCCTGAGGCTCTTGCCCGTCTTTACCGAGCATGGTTCTTCATCGGGGTCGGTGTGGCCGAGGCAGCGGCCATGTGGGGGTTCGTTGGCGTGTTCCTGGGCGGCAGCCTCTGGATCTATCTCGTGGGGCTCCCCTTCGGTCTCGTCGGGCTGTGGATGATCGCTCCGACCCGGAGCGACATCGAGCGAAGGCAGCGCGAGTTCATCGCAGCTGGGTCCCCGCTCTCGCTTCTGGACGCCCTCGTTTCTGTTCCAAGGCCATAGAGAGGCCATGATGGTCGCGGCCCATGCGATGTCGCTTCCGTGACGAAAGCGACACTGCTGGGGAATGCTTGATCAACTAGTCAAGACTTGGAGTAGATGTCTTTGATGCGTGTGATTAGCTGATGTGAATCCTTGGTTCGTAACCAGAGCCAGACTTCCGACCTATCGGACAGGCGCAGGACAAGACCAGCCGAGCGACGGGATACGCGGGTGAACTCGGCCCGCTCAATTCGGTCAAGAGGGAGTTCGAAAGCACGTGCTCCGAGCTGCGCCCAGCTTCGCTTGGGAGCCCACACAAGCGATCCGTCTCGAAACGGCGCTACGAGGCCGAGGCCGTCGCCGAAGGCGTGAAGGCTCGGGAGCGGCAGTTGCTGAGCGAGGCCAAGCGCGTCCTCGCCGTCTTGCGGATCTTGCCGCCCTCAGCTCGCTGTCGCATCAGCTCGAAAAGATGCGTCCCGAAGTCGCCGGGCGGGCGTTACGTAGTTGTGCCGACCCAAACCTCGCTGGATACTCGCCCCATCCCCGAAAGGGAGCCGGATTGGGCGAGGTGTCAGGCGGAAGGCGTGCAGATATCGACGATCTTGCCGACCGCTTCATTGAGAAGCGCGAACGGCTGCATTACTTCATCGTCACCGCGTCGGCCGCTGTCTTGCTCTTTTCCCTCGGAACTCCTCAAGCAGCCGCACCATAGGATCGGGGGGTGGGCGAAGATTGCGACCGTGTTCGGTGGCATCTTGCTCCTGTTGGCCGCTGGCACCGCGCTGGGCGGAATCCTGTACCGACATCGTATCTACTCTCAATATTTGGACGAGCTGCAGGGCTTGCGCCAATCGACCGAGGCCGCCGACCAGAATGCTCGGCGACGGTTCCTATGGATAGAAGGGTCCATGATTCTGCTCTTCTTCTCCGGTTTCGTAATTCTCGCCGTCGTGGATGGAATCCTGTTGCTTTGGCCATGAAAGAGTGAAGGGAGTAACAGCAGATGACGCACCACTACACGAAGAGGAAGACCGCGAAGAGGGCGACGGCGAAGAGGGCGACCGCGAAGAGGGCGATCGCGAAGAGGGCGATCGCGAAGAGGAAGACGGCGAAGAGGGCGACGGCGAAGAGGGCGACGGCGAAGAGGAAGACCGCGAAGAGGGCGACCGCGCGGCGATAGGTGTAAGGGGGCAGATTTGCTGACTTCCCCAGTTGGGGTTGCGAACCAGCGGTAGGCATGGCTGAGCCCGAAAGGGGGACGAGCCACGACCCTACCCCGCCCTATGTCCGGGTTCCTGTACAGCCGCGCCGACCGCCACCCCAGCCCGTCCTGCGCGTGATGGGAGTACAGATAGCGAGCTGGAAACGCCGCAATCCGTGGACACCTCCCGAGGCCAGTTGTCCCTTGGTAGAGGGGTCACGTCCATTTTGCCGACTGGGCCGCGGTCAGTCGCTTGAGGTTAGGGGATACAGCGCCCCGAAACGGCACCCCCTCCAGAGCCGTGACGTGCCGATATGGTTTAGGAACCCTTTCCGCCGGCGAGAGGCTAAGGTGGGGTTGGCATCAGCTTCGTTCGGCCTGGACCACGCAAAACTCGTTGCCCTCGACGTCGGCCAACGTCGTCCACTCGAAGTCCTCGTTCTTGACGTCCCACAGACGGGTTGCGCCGAGTCCGATGAGGCGTTCGACCTCTGCCTCACGGTCCGGCGCGTACCAATCGAGATGCACCCGATTCTTCGTGATCTTGCCCTCGGGCACCTTCATGAAATCGAGGCGAGGATCGCCGGGGAGCGTAGCCCACGATCCGGGTTCGCCTTCGCTGAGTTCACGTTCCAACGCAGCCGCCCAGAAACGGCCGACCCTCTGCGGGTCGTCTGCATCGAAGACGACCGTGAAGAACGATAGTCCCGTTCGGGGAGCGTATCGGCGCGAATCGCTTCAAGTCAAGCGAGCTGAGTAAGCCAAGCACGTCCTACGATTTAGGAACCCCTTCCGCCGATCGAGAGGGTGGCAGAGTTGTTGGGCCACGTTAGCGTTCGACGAATAGGTGCTTAGGATTGCCGTCAGTCCGCTTGCCGTTCCCCACGTGTACACTCGATACGTCTCTGCGGTTTGAACCCAGAATCGTTCGTAGACTTGGTCCGCGATCTTTGGCCGAGCGATGCACCCCCTCGTGAACCCACGCTTCGAGGGGTTCGCGTGACTCCATCCGGACGATGCCAATCTATTCCCCGTCGTCGGCGCGGTAGGTCTTGGACGGGATGAAGCCCGGTGTCGAACGCAGGATCGGTGAGAGCTTGTCAGTCAGCGGAGCGTCTTCGTCCCCCTTCCCGGTTTTGACGATGATGTCGCCGAGCACCAGCTATTCCAGCCGCCGCTTGGTTGTTGCGGGGTCCCATCGTCTAGCGGCGCGGACCGTCGACCCCGGGGATGTGTACTCGACATCGTTACCACCGTCCGCACGGCGATTTCGCTTCTTACCCGACATCTGAGTGCTCCATGCCGTATATCGATTCGAGATACGCTCTGCCGCGAGGGGAGAACTATGAAGCACGGCGCGATCGACCTCGAACGGGTCCACAGCATCGAGGAAGAAGAGCAGCGGAGGTTCATCGCCGAGCGCCCTCGTTCCACAGCACTACGAGAACGGGCCCGTACCTCGATGCCCGACGGAGTACCGACAACTTGGGTTGGCAGCCTCAACTTCCCACACCCACCCATTTGGGTCACCGAGGCGGACGGCGCTCGCTTCCGCGATGTCGATGGTCACGAGTACATCGATTTCCTCCTCGGGATCTGCCTCGCATTCTGCGGTCATGCTCCGGCGGCGGTGGTCGAGGCAGTGGCGCGTCGGGCGGCGCTTGGCTCGATGTTCCAGCAGCCGACGGAGGACGCGCTGTGGGTGGCTGAGGAGCTATCTCGGCGGTTCCTGCCGCTCAGGTGGCAGTTCGCGCTCTCTTCGAGCCAGTCGATCCAGGACTGCATCCGACTGGCTCGCGCCGCGACGGGCCGCGAGCGTTTGGTGAAGTTCGACGCCAACTACCATGGACACCTCGATCAGGTGCTTGTGGTGGCGGCGGGAGACAGCGTGGCACCCGAGTACCAGGGAACCGATCCCTCGGTGCTGGCGACGACGAAGGTGATCCCGTTCAACGAGGTAGACGCCTTGGAACGGGTCCTGTCGTCTCGCGATGTCGCGCTGGTGATCGCGGAACCCGCCATGACCAACATTGGATTCATTGAGCCTGTTGCGGGCTACCACGAGGCCCTTCGGGCCCTAACGCGGGAGACCGGCACGCTATTGCTCATCGACGAGACCCAGACCCTCATGTGCGCCTACGGTGGCCTTACGAACGTGTACGGCCTCCAAGCCGACATGTTCGTCCTGGGGAAGTCGCTGGGAGGAGGCATCGTCCCCTTTTCGGCATATGGCCCCGCCGGCGAGGTGGCGGCACACATCGAGGCGCCGCACGCAGCGTTCGAGGTGAGCGGGGAGCCAGTGGACGAGGTCGCGCTCGGCGGCACGATGTGGAGCTACGCGGTGGGCGCCGCTGCCGCGCGCGCGGCCCTGGAGCACGTTCTGACCGAAGACGCATATGAACGGACCGTGGCACTCGGTGAGCGACTTGCCGACGGCATCGAACGTGCGATCGCCAACGTCGATCTTCCGTGGAACGTTCAGCGGCTGGGAACTCGCGCCGCGTACACGACCGCGGCGGTCGTGCCACGCGATGCTGCCGAAGCCCGCGAAGCGGACATCCCCGGGTTCAAGGACGTCCAACGGGTGTTCATGGCTAACCGGGGCATCTGGGATTTTGGCTGGTGGGGAGGTCCCTGCTTGTCGGTCGCCCACACAGCCGCGGACGTCGAAACGTACACAGCCCGCTTCAGCGAGTGGTTGGCAGTGGTGCTCGAGTAGATACGACGCGGGGTTGGGATGTCCTGTCGTCGGCTACGACAGCACGCGCTTGCTGAAGCCCTGGATCCCCCAGGCGCCGAGCAGGATCGTGAACACGATCAGCCCGCCGTAGATCCCCCACAACGGCATGTGCTGCACCCATGGGGTGAGGGAGACCCGCATGCCCTCGCTCATGTAGACGAGTGGGTTCACGAGCACGATGGTCTGGAGCCACGGGAGGTTGTGGAGCGCCGCCCACGGGTAGTACGTGGCGCCCAGGAACGTGATCGGGATCACCACGACGCCGAAGATCAGCGGGACCCGGCGCGGATCGGCGCGCGTGCCGATCGCGAGCCCGAGGGCCGCGCCCAGCACCGACGCGAGCGGCAGCACCGTGAGGAGCCGGAGCCACTCGATCTGGAGGTGTACCGGCGTGATCGGGATCCAGTGCGCGAGCGGGAAGACGATTGCTGCCGCGATCAGCCCTTGCACCGCACCGGCGAGGAGCTTGCCGACCGCGACGGCCCAGACGGGGAGCGGGGCCATCACGCGGTCCTCGATCTCGCGGGTGAACCCGAACTCCTGCACCAGCGGCAACGCCACGGCCTGGATCCCCTGGAAGATGCACGCGATCGCGATCACGCCTGCAACGAGGATGCTCGCGAACTGGGCCGCGCCTTTCGAACCGCCGACGCCCTGGCCGATCTGCGGGAACACGTACGTGAAGACGAAGACGAACAGCAACGGCTGCATCACGGTCCGCAGCACGAACTCGACGAAGTTCTTCCGCAGGACGGTCAGGTCGCGCAGCATCAGCGCGCCGAACGCCGTCCACGGCGTGCTCCGGTACGGCGCCACCGTCGGCAACGCCAGGGAAGACTGTCGGTTCGCAACGGCGCTCATTCCCGAAGCTCCTTCCCGGTGAGGTTGATGAAGACGGTCTCGAGCGTTGGCTCGTCGATGGACACGTCCTGGACCGTGAACCCGCCGGCCCCGCTGGCCGCGATCACGCGCGGCAGCAGCCCCTCGGAGCGCACGGCGGTAAGGAGCACGGTCTCGCCGACGACCGTCGAGCCGGTCACGACGTCGAGGTTGCGCAGATGCGCGGCGACACGGTCGGGTTCGGAGCCCGCCCTGAGACGCACGATGAGGTCGCCGCCGACGGTCCGCTTCAGGGCTTCCGGGGTGTCCAGCGCGAGCAGCCTGCCGTGATCCATGATCGCCAAGCGCTCGCACAGATGATCGGCCTCCTCCATGTAATGCGTGGTGAGCACGACCGTCTGCCCCTCGGCGTGGATCTGGCCGATGATCTCCCACAGCGCGATCCGTGACTGCGGATCGAGCCCCGACGTGGGCTCGTCCAGGAACAGGATCCGCGGCCGGTGCACGATGCTCCGGGCGACCATCAAGCGCTGCGCCATGCCGCCTGAAAGGGTGGAGACGTTCGCCTTCGCCCGATCGGCGAGGCGGAACACCTCGAGGAGATCCGTCGCCACGCGCCTGGAGGCCTTGGCACCCATCCCGAAATAGCGGCCGTGGTAGTAGAGGTTCTCCCAGACGCTCAGGCTCCGATCGAGCGTGTTCGTCTGCGAGAGGACACCAATCAGGCGCTTCGCCTCCGACGGGCGCGCGACGACGTCTACGCCCGCGAGCGAGGCTCGGCCCTCGGTCGGGATGACGCGGGTCGTGAGCATCCCGACCGTGGTCGTCTTCCCGGCGCCATTCGGACCGAGCAGCCCGAAGATCTCACCTTCGTTCACGTCGAGGTTCAGGTCGATGACCGCTCGGATGTCGCCGGGGTAGACCTTCGTGAGTTCCTCGGTATGGATCACGACCCCGGTGGTCGTCGTTATCGCTGCGACCCGCTCGTCAATGCTGGTGTCCACGCCTCACCTCCCACGTTCGTTCGGATCCGCTCGAGCACGCGCTGCAGGTCGGAACGATCCTTGTCGGTCAGGCCCGCGCAGACCCGGTCGTCCAATCGTCGCGCGACGGAGCGGAGCCGACGGTGCAGCGCCTTGCCGGCCGCGGTCAGCTTGACGGAGATCTGCCGGCGGTCCTCCAGATCGCGGGAGCGGGTGACGAGGCCCTCGCGCTCGAGGCGGTCCAGGTGCCGGGTCACGGTGGCTCCCTCGATCCGCAGCTCTTTCGCCAGCCCGGTCTGGCTCGCCCATCGGCCACGTTCGACGCCGTTCAGCACGACCCAGGTCGCGAGCGTGGCGCCCTCCTGCGCGAGCGCGTCTTCGAAGAGCGCCTTGATGGTCTTGGCGGTCATGACAACCTGGCGCGAGAGCGGTTCGCCTTCCATACGCTTACCTACCTAATGATTAGGCACCTAACAAACCTAACGCGGTGCTTCGCGTTCGTCAACCGAGGGTATGCGGAGCTTGTCGGCCGATTGAAGAGAGGCCCAGTCGAGGCCTGCGCGTCACCACACGAATGGGATGAGGCGCTTGCGGCCGGCGGCGTAAGACGTGTACGCCTGGCCCAGCGTCGAGGAGAGCGCGGCCTCCTCGACACGAATGCGATAGGCAAGACCGGCCAGGGAGAGGGCGATCACGGCTGCCAGGCTGATCCAGTTCGCGTACACAACGATGGCGATTCCGGACAGGACCAGGAGCACGCCCGCATAGCTGGGATGGCGCACGACGCGGTAGGGGCCGGATGTGATCACGCGCTGGTTCGGGCTGGTCATGACGCTGAAGGTGAAGTAGCGGCCTAGGGTCCCGAAGCACAACCAGCGCAGCCCTATCCCGGCCCAGGTGACCAGCAGGCCGATGCCGAAGGTGACGGCTCCGTCGGGAAGGGCGGCGGACCTGAGCCTGATCGCGGCCAGTGCGGCGAACACGTTGGCGGCGATCACGCACAGACGGAGGGTGAGCGCACTGCCCCGATCCGCGCGAGTGGCATCAGGCCGCCGATTGAACGCCTGGCGGACCTCGACGACGGTCCACACAGCCAAGCCGCCGAAGAAGAGCGCAGTCTCGAGGGGCCGACCCGCGAAGTACGGGGTCAGGCCCTCACTGCTCATTCCCGCTACTGTACGCGTCACCCCTTCTCGTCGGGAAAGTCCACGAGAGATAGGTGTGCTGTTTCCAGGCTTCTGGAGAGTGGTGCCGGCCGCTCTGGACGTCCAGGGAAATAGCTTCGGGGACCCAGTTGACGCCTCATGCTCGTTCCCCGCAGAGCTAGGATCGCGCCTGGTGTTCACCGTTGAGCAGCGGGATGGTCTCCGCGAGCGCGTGCTAAGGCTCGCGGAGGAGGATGAGCGCGTCGTCGCCGGAGCCGCCGTGGGCTCGCTCGCCATAGGCGACGGCGACCGCTTCTCCGACGTGGACCTTACCTTCGGTATTGCCGATGATGTTCAGGTCGCTGACGTGCTCGACGACTGGACGCGCACGCTCGTCGACGAGCTCGACGCGGTGCAGCTTGGCGAGCTCGAGCGCGGGCCGACCACCTACCGCGTGTTCCTGCTGCCAGACGCGCTGCAGTTGGACCTTTCGATGACGCCGGCAGCTCAGTTTCGTCCCGCTGGGCCACGATTCCGGCTTCTGTTCGGCGAGACGGCTGGGGGCGAGTTCGAGACTGTCACGCCGCCGGTCGCAGGGGACCTCTTCCTTCCCACGCCGCCGGTCGCAGTGGACATCTTCGGATGGGGCGTCATCTACGCGCTGCACGCGCGCGCGTGCATCGAGCGCGGGCGTGTCTGGCAGGCCGAGCATTACGTCGGCACCGTGCGCGACCACGCGCTCTCGCTTGCCTGCCTCCGCCAGGGGCTTCCCGCAGTGCAGGCGCGCGGCTACGACGACCTTTCCGCTGAGACACTTGCTCGATTGGAGGATGCCCACGTCGGCGCTCTCGAACGTGGGGCGCTCCGGGCAGCTCTCGCCGCCTCCGTTCTTGCGCTCATGCGCGAGGGCGCGGAGGCGCGCCTACCGCACGCCCATGTCGTAGCGGAGCGTCTCGGTGAGTTTCGCTAACGAGCCGGAGCTGGCCTGGAGATCCGATTCGGGGCAGAAGGGGAGTGGGGAAGGCCGCACGGGGAACGATTCCGGGGATGCGTTTCCGAAGAACCCCTCACGTCGTAGGATGGGTACAACCCCGAGTTGCCTGAACCGTCGCCGCATGTCTGACTGCCTTAGGGGGGGACCTCAGATGAATACTCAGACGATCGCACGAGTCACGGGCGTGCTCTTCCTCATCACCTTCGTCACCGCGATCCCAGCGTTGATCCTGTATAACCCGGTCCTCGACAACGCCCGCTACATCGTCGGCGGGGGCGCCGACACCCGCATCGCCTTCGGAGCGTTCCTCGAGATGATCCTCATCGTCGCCAACATCGGTACGGCCGTCGCGCTGTTCCCGATCCTCAAGCGGCAGAACGAAGGTGCCGCTCTCGGCTACGTCACAGCTCGTGTCATGGAATGCGCCTTCATCGCCGTCGGCCTCCTCAGCCTGATGGCGATCGTGACGTTGCGGCAGGACATCGGCGGCGTTGCCGGAGCGAGCTCGCTCATCCCGGTCGGCAGGTCGCTCGTCGCGATCCACGACTGGACGTTCGTACTCGGGCCCGGCTGGATCGTAGGCGTCGGGAACGGTTTGCTGCTCGGCTACCTGATGTACCGATCCGGCCTCGTGCCGCGAGCCATGGCCATGTTGGGGCTGATCGGAGGTCCGCTGATCATCGCCTCGGGGACCGCCGTGCTGTTCGACGTGGTCGAGCCGGGCTCGACTGGGCAGGTAATCGCGACGATTCCCGAGTTCTTCTGGGAGCTGTCGCTCGGCATCTACCTGATCGTCAAAGGGTTCAAGCCGTCTCCCATCTTGGCCATGGATACGACAGTCAAGATCCCGGAGTCGGCGAGCGCCGAGCGCGAAGGGGTCTAGGCCGCCCGCCGCTCAGGACACGCGTTCGGTCCTTAGCGTAACCCCCCTAGAGCTGCAACAACTGCGGCACGGGGTGACTCGCTAGCAACCGCGGTGGGCCAGATCAAGACAGCGTTATCGCGCTCCTCTACCCGCAGTGCATTGCAGAACCCATTGCCCTCCTCGTCCGCCACGGTCACCACGGGTGTCTCCGCGGGGAACCGCGCCAGCTCCTCGCGCAGCCGCGCGACGTCCATTGACTCAGCGGTCATGGCCTGCTCCTCCCTCCAGACACACCAAAGCGTACTCCGTACCAAGGGCGGCGTACCGCTCACGCACATCTTGCCCCAGTTCCCGGATGGCATGAGAGAAACGGCGGGCTCGCTCGGGACTATGGACCCGCACGTTAGACAGTCATAGACGAGGTCGGAAGTGGGAGACTCGACTAGTCAGCTCGGGTCTAGCCCCCGGGGGCCTGAGCCGCGAGAGCCACGTACGTTTGGACACGGTCGGGTGCGGCATGGGGTGATTCGGCCAACTCCAGGGCGGTCATGGCTGCGAACGCGGTGCACCACTCGAACAAGTGGCTCGTCTCCGAGCCAATCGCCGGAGCTAGCAGGTTGGCACGCGCCGCGATCGTGTCGACGTCGTCAGCCTGCCAAAGCAGTAGGTCGATGGCCTCGAACGCTACGTCGTCGCCGAGGCATGGGGCAGGGTCGATCGCGACGAGTCCGCGCTGGGCTCCGCCGTCGAGGATGTTGCTCGGCGTCAGGTCGCCATGCAAGAGGGCTGTTGTCGGAGCGCTCTCGGCGAGCCGGGTCGCGAGCCGGCGTCCGCGTTCGTACAGCTCCAGCGGGACGAGCTCGAGGAGCTCCGGGTGGCGCTTGTATGGGGCTGTTCCGGAGTTGAAGAGGTGCGCGACGCGGTGCGCGAGCGGCGGATAGAACGGGTCCGGAACGCCTTCCGCGTGCAACGAGATCAGGAGGCTGGCCGCCGTCTCCACGGCGGGGTAGATCAGGGATTCGACAAGCGGGGTTCCCGGTTCGATCGCCTCGATGAGCAGCGCTCCCACGCTCTCGTCGACAGCGAGGACAGACGGGGTGTGAACCGTCGTCCACCTCTCGAGTGCTGCGGCTTCGTTCGCTAGCCGCACTCGGTCGGGGCTGACCTTCAGGACGGCGGGGCGTCCGTCAGGCACCCGACACCGGATGACGACGGACATACTCCCTCGAGGAATGGCCGAGCCCCACTCGACCTGCCAACGTTCCCTAAGAGCGCCCAGGACATCCGGCAGCTTCTCCCACCATGGCCCGATCTCAGCCCCGAACCGCGCAGTCAGGCGCTGACGTACTTCATCATCGAGGATGGGAACGGACAACCGATCTATGCTGCGTGAGGGTTCGGGATCTGGTCGTAAGGGTGCACGCTTCTCGTCGGTCATAACTGACCTCCGCCGACCGTCCTTGTCGCCAGGTCTGGGACCACCGATGGCCCTAATCTAGCTTCCTCGCACGCCCCCAACGCGGCAGCTAGAGCGTCTGAGCCACTGCGCGCCGCAGCACAATCGGGAACCATTTGTCGAACTCGGCGAGTTCCTTCCCCGAAAGGTGGTCGCGCTGCCGCAGCCACGCGATCGCGTGCGCGAGCGCGCCGACGCGCATCGCCAGCGCGAACACGCCGTCGAGCCCCCGACCCCACGGTTCCAGATAGGCGTCGCGGAGCCGCGCGAACCACGGGTTACCCGGCGGAAGCTTGGTGACCTCCTCGAGGAACCGGAACGTGACGACGAGCGACACGAACGGGTGTGAGATCGACGAGTCGCCCCAGTCGAGCACGCGCAGCTGCCCGCCCTGCGCGTAGACGTTCGCCATGTGGAGGTCATCGTGCTGAACCGTTTCCGGGACATCGTGTGCGACGAGCTCGTCGCACAGCTCCGCGAAGCGAGGCGCGAACGCACGCAGCCGATCGATCTCCTCGCGCTCAAGCGGCAACTCGCGCTCCAGGAGGTCATCGTAGCGCGTCTGCAGCGTCGCGACGCGCAGGTCAGGGACGTTGTGCGCGAGATGATCGTGCATGTGCGTCTCCTCGCCCCGCTGGAGCTCGGCGTAGAGCGGCAACGCGTCGAGCCACGCCTCCGGCGGGTTGCCGAACGCGCCGATCGGGGTGCCCGCGTCGCCGAGCAGAAGCCACGCGCGCTCCTCGTCGTGGCCGAGCACCTCGGCCACGCGGTCGGGATAGCGGGCGAAGAGCTCGGCCGTGAGCCGCGGCTCGAATGCCTGGACCGGCGCGCACGCCTTGAACCAGGCGACGCCGTCGGCGAGCGGCACGCGAAGTACCGTCGCCCAGGGCCGCTCGTGCTCCGTTTCGATCGGGCCGACCGGCTCGACATGCGTGCAGATCCATTCTTCGGCATCAGCCAGGTCCACGCTCCCACTATGGCGCGATACCGAGTCATCTGGGCGGGTTGCCGAGCCGTGCCGGTCACACTGGGAGAAACGCACATGCGGGCACGCGGGCGTCGACCAGCTCGAGTCATGCGCCCGCCGATTCTGAGGCTCGGCTCTTGCCTCCGCCAGAATGCTCGCGCTGAGTGCTGCGAATCGGGACCAAAGGCCTAGATGCGAGTGACGCGGCTTCGAGTCCCTGACTGATTTCCACTCACCGCGTGACGGCGCTCGACAAGCGTCTCAAAGGGCGCCCTCACGCGCCCAGGCGCCTCCCTCCGCGGTCGATTGGTGGATCAGGAGATGAGACTCTCCCACAACCCGATCACGTTTCCCTCGCTGTCCTTGAAGTAGGCGAAGGCGCCCATCTCCGGGATCTCGGTGCGCGGCTGAACGGTGCTTCCACCGCCCGCTTCCACCTTCTTCAATGACTCGTCAATGGACGTGACGCCGATCGTGATCACGGGGGCAGGCGTGTCCGCGGTCCGCTTCATCAGACCGCCGTTGATGGCGCCGGGCTCCGTGGGTTGCCGCGTCTTCTCGTCGATAGCGGTGGTGGTGGCCGTCGTGTACATGTTGCCGCCGCCCATGTCCGCCTCGTTCAGATCCCAATCAAAGGCGGAGCCGTAGAACTCCCGGGCCCGGGCTGCATCGTCGACCGGGATCTCGAAGTGTACGACGTTGTCCATCCTTTTCCCCCTTCCCGAGGCCTCGAGAGCCTCCGCATTCGGCCTGCGAAATGAGCATTGGCGAGGCCGTTCACCTAGGCTTAACGTCTATTCCCTACCCTGCCCGCCGTGTGATTCACACATCATCTTAGATCCTCGCAGACGTGGTCCCTCGTGACCGGAGCTTCAGGGTACGTTGGGAGCGTGGGGATGGCTCCACCGGATGAACCTGCGGACCCTGAGGTCAAGTTCTGTGGGTGCTGACGTGGAGTTCCGTTACCGGCCAGCCACGCCGGACGACGCGGTGGCGTGCAATGACTTGATGTGGACGTCGGTCACGGACCTGGCCATACGCCAGGGCACGCCCTTGGGGGGAACCGCAGAGGACTGGTGGCAGTCGAGCGAGGCGCTCAATCGCTTGCTGATCAAACAAGCAGCTGAGTGGTGGGTCGCCGAGGTGCCAGCCTCGGGACAGCTCGTCGGCTTCGCCCGCTCGATCGAGCGCGACGGCCTGTTCGAATTGACCGAGTTCTTCGTCCTGCCCAACTATCAGTCGAGGGGCATCGGTCGGGCTCTCATTGGGCGCGCCTTTCCCGCCGGGCGCGGCAACGTCCGGTCGATCATCGCGACATCGGACGTGCGAGCCCAGGCCCGGTACTACGCCGCCGGTACGGTTGCTCGTTTCCCGCTGTACACGCTGGGTGGCATTCCTACGGAAGCAGCGTCCGTCCACCATCTGACCGCCGAACCGATCGAAGGCGTTCAGGCGATCCGCGCCCAACGCGAGATCGAGCGGAGCGTTCTCGGACACCAACGTTCCGATGCTGAGATGGAGTGGCTCCTGGCTCGGCGTCAAGGACATCTCTATCGGCGCGCCGATCGGGATGTCGGTTTCTCGTTCCTTGGCCCCGATGGCGCAGGACCGATGGCCGCTCTCGACCCGTCAGACCTACCAGCCATCTTGCTCCATGTCGAAGATGTGGCTCGCTCGATTGGCCTCGAACGCCTCGAGCTCCAAGTCCCCGCGCCCAACGAGGTAGCCGTGCGCCACCTCTTCGGTCGCGGGTTCCACTTCGACAAATGGATCAACTTCCTCATGTCCGATCGGCCGTTCGGAAACTTCGACCGATTGATTCCGTTCAGCCCCCCGCTGTTCCTGTGAAGGGGCCGCTGTCCGATGGGTAGTGGGACGATGTGAATGAGGAGAACGACCCAATCAGCTCCTGGCCCGCACGGTTTCAAGCTTTCTCCCCGGGAGGTTCGCGCGAATGGACCACGGTCGGGCGATCATTATCGACAGTCTCTCGTCGGTCGAGTTGGGACCGTCTCAATCCGTCATCTACGATCGAGAGATCGGCTTGCGGCTCCTGTATGAAGATCCGGATTCTGGGGCGGAGCACTATCTGATCAGGTACCCGGCAGGTCTCAAGAGTCGCCTCCATCGGCACACAGCCGCCCATACCATCGTGGTCATCGAAGGCCGCCTCGAGGTCAACGGCCAAGTCATCGGTCCGGGGGCGTACTGTCACTTCCCGCCTGGGGAGGCGATGAGTCACGCTCCCGCCGAAGACGGCTCCTGCTTGTTCGTCATCGTGTTCCATGGACCCGTCGACGTGCACCCCATCGACGACTGACCGGTCGTTACACTTTCCTCGTCATGGAGGCCGCCATCCGCGTACGCGGCCTGACGAAGCGGTTCGGCTCCCGGAGCGCCCTGGAGGGCGTCACCTTCGACGTGTCCGTGGGCGAGGTGTTCGGCTTTCTCGGCCCCAACGGCGCGGGGAAGACCACCACTGTGCGGGTGCTCTCGACACTGGTGCGCCCAACCGAAGGCACCGCCGAGGTCGCCGGGATCCCGGTGTCGGAGGAAACCGGGGTCGAACTCAGGAGCCGGATCGCAGTCATGACCGAGGCGCCCGGGCTCTACCTCCGCCTCACCGTCTACGACAACCTTGAGTACTTCGCCGGACTGTATAGCATCCATTCCCGGGATGCCCGTGGCCGGATCCTGGCTGCGCTCGATGCTGTAGGGATCGCCGGACGCCACGGCGACCGGGCGGGAGCCCTCTCGAAGGGCTTGCGTCAGCGCGTCAGCTTGGCGAGAGCCTTGCTGCCCGACCCCACGGTGCTGTTCCTGGACGAGCCGACCTCCGGCCTCGACCCTGTGGCGACGCTGGAGGTCCGAGAGCTGATCGATGGCCTCCGCGATCGTGGAGTCACTGTCTTCCTGACCACGCACCGGCTCGAGGAGGCTGAGCGTCTCTGCGACCGCATCGCGATACTGAACACGACGCTCAGGATCGTCGGGGCACCGGCCGACTTGAGGCACCAGCTGTTCGCGTCCGTTCTGGAGGTCAGGACGGCGGCTCCTCTTCGTGATCCAGATTCCCTCTTCGGCGCGATTCCTGGCGCGGACGGGTGGGAGCGGTTGGGAGATGCCTCCTATCGCGTGAACGCGTACGATCCCGCGACCGTGGCCCCAGTGCTGGCCCGGGCGATCGTCGCCTCGGGAGTAGGCCTAGCGCACCTGGCGGAGGTGACGCACTCGCTTGAAGACGTCTACTTGCAGCTCGTGAGCGAGGACGTCGAGGTGGCCCGATGAACGCTCGGGTCCGGGCGGTGCTGCGAAAGGAGCTGCGCGAGTTCCGGAGGAACAAGCTCGTGGTCGGCACCATGGCCGTGCTGCCGTTGATCTTCTTCGCGATTCCGACGGGGGGCGTGCTCACGCTCAACGCGGGGACGGCGCCCGACGCGATCAGGGCCGCCGTCGGGAGCGCCCTCCTCGGATTCTTCCTGGTGCCGCTGATGCTCCCCACCGTGATCGCCGGCTACGGGGTGGTGGGGGAGCGCGAGCAGGGCACGCTCGAACCCGTGCTGACGACGCCGGTGCGCCGCGAGGAGCTCCTGATCGGCAAGGCGCTCGCGGCCATCGCCCCGAGCGTCGGCATGGCCTACGCGCTGTTCGCCCTCTTCGTGATCGTGGTAGGGCTATTCGCGGTGCGCGAGGTCGTCACGCTCGTGCTGGAACCCGCGATCGTGGTCGCGATCGCGCCGTTCACGCCGTTGCTCGCCGCGTTCTCGATCTGGGTCGGGTTGGCGATCTCGGCGCGATCGAGCGACATCCGAGTCGCGCAACAGCTCTCAGCGTTGGCCATGCTGCCGATGGTCGGCATTCTGTGGCTATTCGCGTTTCGGGTGATCGCGCCAACCCTGACAGTCGCGGTTGCGGGAGCGGTCCTGCTGGCCATTCTCGACCTGGGCCGCCTGGCGGATCGTCTCAGCGGTGTTCGATCGGGAACGGCTCCTCACTCGTTACGGTGGACCCTGAAGCCGGATCGGAGAAATTTGTGGCCCGGTGATCAAGGTCCTGATCGAGCTGTGAAGGAGGTGAGCTGATGAACGCATGGACGAGCGACGAGCTCGGCAGGATCGAAGCAGCGGATGAACTGCAGATCGCGTCCGTCAGACGCGACGGCACGCTGCGAAACCCAACGACGATCTGGGTCGTCCGCCTTGGCGACGACCTCTACGTCCGATCCGTGAACGGGCGCACCTCCGGTTGGTTCCGCGGCACACAGGAGCGCCACGAAGGCCGGATCCGGGCCGGCAGCGTCGAGAAGAATGTGACCTTCATCGACGGCGAAGGCGACGACGCGGACCGGATCGACGACGCGTACCGCACCAAGTATCGGCGCTACGCCGCGAACATCGTCGACACGACCATCACGCCGGAGGCGCGAGCCGCGACGCTCAAGCTCGTACCGCGCTCCTGAGGGGACGTCCGATATCCGCTATCCGCATCTCTAGAAGGAGCCGGAAGTGAGTCGAATTTTGTGCTCAACCACATGACCATGGATGGGGTCATGCAGGGACCGGGCCGCGCCGACGAAGGACACCCGCGACAGGTCAGGTTTCGCCCTGGAGAGGGCCGCCTGTCCGGCCACCGCGCGGCTCGAGGACGACGACCGCCGTCTCATGGGGACGCCGTGCAGCGTAGCCGTCCAGGTTCTGGTCCAGTTCGCGCCAACGCTGCCAAAGCCGTTCACGCTCGCCGCCCACGGCGGCCCTGCCGAGCACGTCGCGCCGAATCCCACCAGCCATCTCGACGACCGCCTCCGGGCGGGCCTGCAGGTTCAACCACCAGGCTGGCTCGGGCGCACCCCAGCCGTTCATGGCCATCGAGACCAGGTTGTCCCCGTCCTCGTAGTAGCCGAGGATCACCCTCCGCGGCTTGCCGCTGCGCCTGCCTCTCGTGGTGAGCCGCAAGGCGCCCCATTTTCCCGGTCGCGGAGGCCACAGCCCCTTGCGCCCTCCACTTGCTCGAACGATCCGTCGGTGCACGTGCCAGACGGTCACGACGAACCACCGAGGTGGTAGGCGCGCCTTGCCTCCGGCCATGCCCACTCCTCCTCTCGCGGACGACCTCACCATAACTCCGCTCGTGAGTGGAGCAGACAGGATCCGACGACGCGCGCGTCGCGAACGCCATCGCGACGCTAGGCTTCGCTATCCACCCTTCGCCACGGGCGCGAGCGAATGATCGGAGGTGGCTGCGCCGAGGAGCCGCTCTTTCGCTCCTGTGCCAACCCGGTCGATCTCGCTCACTACCTCGGTCGTCACTTGGACGTCCGCGCCGACGTCCCGAAGGGCCCTGCGCACGGTGGCGGCAGCTGCCGCGACCACGTCCTCTGGCCGTGCCTCATCGCGGGCGGAGACCACGAGCCGGAGTCGGTCGAAGGCCGGGACGATCTGAAACTGGCGCAGGCCGGGGACCCCTGCGTGCGGCGCCCGCAGCCGACTGACGTGGACCCGCACGTCCCCGCCCCCCGCCAGCCCGGAGCGACAGGTACTCCTCGCGTCGGCCGACGATGAACGCGACCCGGGCGAACGGGCGGCCGCACGGGCACGGGCCGTCGGCCATCGTCACCACGTCAGAGACTTCGTAGCGGATCAGCGGCAGCACGCCGTTGAACAGGGTCGTCAGCAGTACCCCCGCGCTGGGCATGCCCGGAGGCACCCCTCGCCCGTGTTCGTCCACAGGCTCGAACACCAAGACGTCCTCCGCGACGTGGATACCGGCGACCGCGGGGCACTCGGTGCCGAGGAGCCCACCCTCTGTGCAGCCGTAGCTGTCCAGGACGTCGGCCCCCCAGGTCCGGCGCGCCAGATCCCGAACCTCCGGAGCGAGGACCTCGGCGGTCGAAGCCAGCTTGTTGGGGCGTATCCGCAGGCGGCCGGCCTCCTGTTCGTCGACCAGGCGGCGGATGAACGACGGGTAGGTCCCCACGAACTCGGGCTGGTAGGCGTTCAACGCGGCCACGACCTCCGGAAGCGGCGTGATGACGGACAGGCGGGGGGCGTCGGATCGGCCGGCCCGCAGTTCGGCGTTCGCCCGGTTCGTCAAGTGGAGTGGTGTCGGGGCCCCGACCCCGACCAGGCGCGAGTCCGGCGACGCGCCGATCATCGCAACGAACCTGAGGATGTTCGCGACGACCTGGTGCCACCCCGCCCGGTCGTACACGACGACCGCGCGCTCGCCGGTTGTCCCGCTGGTCGCGCAGACCCGGTACTCGCCGAGGAGGAGAGCCCCGGGGCGATCGCCAGCGAGGTGCGCCTCCGCGTCACGAAGACGGAGGCGAGGGTCGGTGACGATCCGGTCCCACTGCTCCATCAGGGTAGACTTCGTCAGGATCGGCAGTTCCTCGAGCGTCGCTCCGGCATCGACGGATCGCCCGAGCACGCCCTTGTAGTACGCCGACGCCTCGACGGCGTGCCGGAGCGCGGCATCGAGCCTCCGCCGCTGCTGCTCGAGGAGCCGGTCCCTCGACCAGGCGTCGCGCGCGGTCATCTCACCGACGATCGGGTAGACATCGGCGGGGTCGAGGGTGGGCATGGCGGTGCTGGTCAGGGTCACGGCTCCGCCTTCCGTGGCGGTCCGGCCCGCGGTCGGCTCATGCCGCGGGCGAACGCGACAAATGTCTCTTCGATCTCGGCGTTCGACAGAGGTCGGGGGTCATGCAGCCGTTGTAGGAGCAGTCCTCGTGCGACGGCCGCGCCGATCCGTGCGATTCGCTCGGGGGGATAGGGAAACTCGACGTCGCCGCGCGCGGCGATCTCCTCGATCACCTCGCCGACCATGCGGTTGATGTCCTCGCCGGCGGATGCGAGCCTCGCACGGAAGCCCTCCGCACGTGGGCACGCGCGGAATCCTCAATGCTCGCCGCACTCGATCGAACGCGTTCATAGACTGCGAGCCGGCCGTGCTTGCGTGCGTCGAGGACGGCCATGAACAGGTCAGCCTTGCTCTCGAAGTTCGAATACACTGCGCCCTTGGTGACCCCAGCCTCCGCGGCGATCTCCTCGAGGGTCGCGGCATGGAACCCACGCCGTAGGAACACCACATGACCCTGGGCGATCAGCCGCTCGCGCGTCTGGGCCTTCCGCTCGTCCCGCGTCAGCCTCGTGGCGACTCGCATACCATGGGTATCTAAATACCGACGGTATGCGGTTGTCAAGTCGGTCCTGTGCAACCAGGCGATTCCGAGGTCTCCTGTTTGCCCGAAATCGCGACGGGACCGCTTCTGGTCGGGCTACGGAGAAGGGACCCATGGTCCTCGATCGAGACGCCGACAGCGCCTGCCCCAACCCCGACGACCTTGCCGCGCTTGCCACGCGTCATCACGCGCTCGAACGCTGCGCGCGCCTTGGCGAGCGGGAAGACGGAGTCGATCACCGGCCGAACAGCGCCCTCGTCGACGAGCCGGGCGAGCTCGATGAGCTGCTCACGGCTGGGCTCGACGACGAAGTACGTCGCCTCGGCCTTCTCGCTGGCGGCCGCTGGGGGCTCCTCGGCCACCGAGACTAGCCTTCCGCCCTCGCGCAGCACGGCCGTCGAGCGTGCGAGCACCTCGCCGCCGACCGTGTCGAAGACTAGATCGACCGGGGCGAGAGCCTCCTCGAAACGCACAGCCGTGCGATCCACGGCCTCGTCCGCTCCGAGCGCGAGCACGTCCTCGACCGCAGCGCTGCTAGAGCCTGTTCCGATGACGTTGGCGCCGCGCCAGCGGGCAAGCTGCGTCGCGATCTGTCCGACCCCGCCCGCCGCACCGTGGATCAGCACCCGCTCCCCCTTCCGGAGCCGGCCGTGTTCGAACAACCCCTGCCACGCGGTCAGCCCGGCCAGCGGGATCGCGGCGCTCTCCAGGTGTCCGAGCGTGTGCGGTTTCGGTGCGAGGAACGACGCCGGCACCGCCGTGTACTCGGCGGCGGCGCCGTTCCGGTCGAAGCCGGTCAGGGCCCAGACAGGTTCACCGACCGCGAGATCAGACACATTCGGACCGAGGGCGGCGATCACTCCCGACAGCTCGTAGGAGGGGATCGCGGGCAGACGATCGACCGGCCACTCGAGCTCGTCGCGCGTGATCGCGGCAGCGTGCACGCGCACGAGCGCCTCACCCGATCCCGCCCGCGGGATCTCCACCTGCTCGATAGCGAGCCCGTCGACGCCTCGCGACGAGACCAACCGGATCGCGGACATCGTCCCGGTCGTGCTTGCCACTTCGGGAAATCCTTGCGCATTCATCACTCACCCCCAGCGGGTTGCTCAATCGGTGAGGCCAGATCGGGCTTGGGGACATGCGTGAGCCGGCGGAGGACTTGCAGGGCATCCGTCGGTGGGACCTCTTCGAAGAACTCCGCGTCGACCTGCTCGACGACGGCGATCGCACGCGGAGCGAGCCGCGCGCCCCGCCGAGTGACCCGCAGCCGCAGGGCACGGGTGTCCGCGCGGTCGACCTCACGCTGGACCAAGCCCTTCCGTTCCAGGCTGCGCAGCACCTGCGAGGTCATCTTGACGTCGGTGCCCGCAAACGCGGCGAGTGCGGTCTGCGAGGGGCGCTGACCCTGCTGATTTAGCCACCAGGTGCAGGCCAGAAGCACGAACTGGACATGGGTGAGATCGAGCGGACCGAGCGCGTGGGAGACGCCACGCTGCCAACGCAGCGTCGCATGCCAGAGCAGGAATCCGGGGCTCTCGCTCGGGTGAAGCATCAGCGTTCGGCGCCCTCGACGAGCGCGGCCAGCACCTGCGGAAAGTCGGCGCTGATCTCGGGGCCGATCTGCGGCCCGAGAGTGTCGGCCTCTGGCCCGGTGATCTCCATTCGGTAGACGACCCGGATCCGGCCTCCGAGCTGTTCGATGCGATGGATCGTCCGTACCGCCACATCTCCGAGGTTGGCCTCGTCGACGAACAGCTCCGGCTCCACGGCCTCCGCGATCCGTAGCTCGATCGGCTCTTGCCCATGCGGGGTCATCGTGATCGTGCTCGGGGCGGCGAACGGCCCGGACAGCTCGGCCCGCTCGAGATCGGCGTTCCAATCAGGCCACCCCGACACTTCAGCCCAGAGACACCAGATGGCCTCCGGTGCCGCCGTCGTCTCGATGCTGTGCTCGGTGGTCCACATGGCGAGCCGCCTTCCTCAGATAGTCTCTACGCAGATAATCTTCGTGCAGACTATCGAAGGTGCGCTGCCCCTGTCAACCCCTTTCGTTGGTCTGAACCCCGGCGGCCCCATCGCGTCGTGAGAGGCGTTCCTGGCCAGGCGTTTCGTGCCAGAACTCACTCGCGAACGCGTCGCCGATGAAGAATGGCGTTGAGGAGCTTTGATAGTCGAGTGCCGGCAAGAGCAAGAAAGATGGGGCAACTTTCGTCGCGCCGGCCGATCCCTGCTTCTGGAGCTGGGTCCGAATGCCCTTCTTAGAAGCATGGACCGAAATATTTGCACCCCACACCCTCGGTCTGGTCGCGATGCGGCAGCGAGCCGAGATGACCGGCGGTCGGTTTCTGATCGACTCCGAGCCCGACCGGACGCGGGTGGAGTTCTGAGTACCGGCGGCGAACGCATCGAGACCCGCCTCATCTGGCGGGGTGGAGAATACGAGTCGAGCAGTCCTGTTGCGGGCAGCATTGTCCCAACCGCGTGTCGGAGACATGCGGTGCCGGAACAACCGTCATCGAGGTGGGCGAAGCAGCTCCTCCACCATCACCTCGAGATGGGCGATCCGAGAGGCTTTAAAGAGGACGACATCGTTCGCACCCGCGCTGTTCAGGACGACATCGAGCGCCTCGTCCTGGTCGAGGCACCATCGGATGCACTGACGAGCCATGCCGGCTGCGAGCGCGCCGTCGGTGATCGGACGCGCCTCTTCGCCGACGGCGATGAGGCCGTGGAGTCCGAGCTCCGCCGCGGCCCGTCCAATCTGCTCGTGTTCAGCTCGCGATGATGCTCCGAGCTGCGCCATCGGACCGAGGACGGCGATCGCTCGCGTTCGGTTCCGCACCCCGGCCAGGGCCCGGAACGCCGCGAGCATCGACATCGGATTCGCGTTGTACGCGTCATGGATGATCAGCGTGCCGGTCGGGGTCGTGAGTTCCTGCATCCGACCCGGTGACGGTCTCGCGGCTTCGAGCCCCGCCGCGCAAGCCCCCAGCGGGAGGCCGAGCGCGATCCCGCACGTGACGGCACCGAGCGCCGACGTCACCATGTGCTCGCCGATGACGCCTAGCCGAACATCGACACTCTCGTTCTCGTAGACGAGCGTGAATCGGGCGTGGCCGGACGCGTCCGTTCGCAGGTCGTGTGCGCGCACGTTCGCGTCTGGATGTCGTCCGAAACGCAGGACCTGCGCATCCGTTCTTGCGGCGAACGACGCGACGACGCGATCATCCACGTTGAGGATCGCCACGCCGCCGGGGGGCAATGCCTCGACCAGCTCGGCCTTTGCTCGAGCGACCCCTTGGAGAGATCCGAAGGTCTCCAGGTGCGCGGGGCCCACGGCCGTGACGACTCCGACGCCCGGGCGTGCGACGCCGCATAGCATGGCGATCTCCCCGATGGCGCCGGCGCCGATCTCCGCGACCAGCACCTCGGTGTCCTCGGCGGCGCCGAGGATCGTGAGCGGTACCCCGATCTCGTTGTTGAAGGAACGTGGGCTCGCGGCAAGGCGAAAGGCGGACCGAAGCACCGCCGTGGCGAAGTCCTTGGTCGTCGTCTTCCCGACGGAGCCCGTGATGCCGATGACCTGCCAGCTCACGGCGCGCCGCTCGGAACGGGCGAGTTCGATCAGCGCTTTGCCCGGCGAGCCGACGACGATCGACCCTGGGACCGGAGAGAAGTCTCGAGAGACGACGCATCCGGCCGCGCCACGGTGGAGAGCGTCGGCTACGAAACGATGGCCGTCGGTCCTTTCACCGGGAAGAGCGAAGAACAGCGAGCCTTCGCGAGCGTCGCGGCTGTCGATCACGACGCCGTGAACGAGCCGATCGGGACCGATGTGGTGGCCGGAAACGGCACGTGCGACCTCCGAGGCTCGACGCGTCCTCACCTCATCCAGCGCTCCTCGTTCGTGGGCCTCTTTCTGGAAGACCGCGCGAACCTTTCCGAGGTTCCTGCCGTCTTCTTTTCATGGCCCTGAGCGCTCTGTTGCGCCCGCAGACGAGCCGGCCCGCGACGCACTCGCGTCGGCGCGTTGCCTCCGCTCATCTCCTGGATCGTTCGTTCGAGGACCTCGCGGGGGATCTCGAGGAGCTCGAGGGGCTCGCAATGGATGCTTCTGGGCATCTCGGCCTGACAGGCCGGGTCCTGCTCCGACACCGACGAGATCTTCACGGCGACAGCCTCGACCTGATCGAGGACCATCTGCGCCACCTGATCCTCGCCTACGACCGCATCCGTCGAGAAGCGCGGGGGCTGCGCGCGGATGCCGAGCGGGGCCGCCGAAGCCCGGAGTTGCTGGCCGGCCTGGCGGTGGAGCGAAGCGGGCTCGCCGACCGGTTGCGAACGCTCCAAGGGATCGCCGCCGCCGCGATGACGGCGTCGGAGTGGCAGTCCCCATCCTTCGCGCACTCGGGACGGTCCAACGCCGGCACGTGCACGGGTGCGGTCCGCCCCCACGTCGACGACTACCGGCGCGACCGCCATCCGGACGCAGCGGCGTTCGAGGCCGAGTACCTAGCCGCGTACGTCGATCCGGTCGCCGGTCTGGATCTCCGTGCGCTGGTGACGAGCTGCGGGATGTCTGCGTTCGCGACGATCGTCGGATTCCTCCAGATGGAGGGCAAGCTCGACGGGCCGGTCCTGCTGGGAGCTTCGGCCTATCACGAATGCCGTGATCTACTGCGCGCCATGGTGCCGGACGACGCGCTCGTGGAGGCGCCGGAGCATCCGCCGGACGCCTTGCCCTCGGCGATCCTTCGGCACCGACCCGCGGCGGTGTTCCTCGACAGTGTGGGGAACGCGCCGGGAACGCTCGTCACCGATGTGCCCGGTGTCGTCCGTGCGATCGAGGCGGCCGGCCGTCCGTCATATCTAGTGCTCGACAACACCGCGCTGACGTGCACCGTGCAGCCCTTCCGACTCGCCGGGCCTTGTGGATATCTGCGCCTGATCGTGTTCGAGAGCCTCACCAAGTACGGGCAGTTCGGGCTCGATCGGGTGACCGGGGGTGCGATCCTCGCCGAGGGTGGCGACGCGGATGATCTCGACCGCTACCGGGAGCACCTAGGAACGAACATCGCGGATGCGACCGTGCACGCGATCCCTCGGCCGAACCGGCCCGCTCTGGAGCGCCGCCTCCTTCGGATCGAGCGGAACGCCCTCGTGCTGGCGAGGCGCATCAACGAGGCCGCAGGTCGGTCCGGCGGGCGAGTGGTCGGCGGGGCGCACCACCCAGCGCTCGAGGACCACCTGTCGTTCGAGATCGCCCGGACACTTCGGTTCCGCGGGGGGTGGTTTTCCATCGGGTTCTCGCGGGGCCTCGATCGGCCGGAGGTCCACCACCGGTTCGTCGATCTCGCTCTGGAAGATGCGAGGCGGAGGCACGTCCCGCTTGTCGGGGGTGCCAGCTTCGGTCTCGACACGACCCGCGTCTACCCCACGGCGGCTACGACCCGGTGCGGCCGCCCCTTCGTGCGAGTGTCACCGGGTATCGAACACGCCGCCGCGATCGAGGAGGTGGCCGGCGTGTTCGCGTCGGCGGTCACCCAGGTCGCCGAGGAGGAGTTGGGACCGTAGGCGGGCACGAGGTGCAAGCATTGGGAGCAACTGCTGGGTCTGCCGACTCAGAAGGTACGGGCTGTCAGGATTCGCACACCCCGATTGTGAAGTTCTGCGATCCAAGTCTCAGGAGAGAGCCATTCGGCGGGGTGAACGACACCGCGTTCCCGCAGCTTTCCCTGTAGGAGCCGTTGCAGGGCCATCGCACACGGCAGGATCGCCAAGCGCTGGTCGCCGCTTAGGGCGGCCACGGTCACACGCCGCTCGCCTTCCCACAATTCGACCTGCAAGCATCCACCCTCCGATCCGAATCGACCGAATGGCCTGGAGATCGATGAGAGGAGACCGGCGACCCGGGACCGCGCTCGAGCGCCAAGGTGGGACCAGAGCGGCCCGACGCCCGAGACGAACAGCCCTGCCGGGCCCCATTCCAGGACCACCCGGAACTCCGCGTCGAGGCCGAGGTCACGTCGGAGCAGCTCTGTGTCGGGGGAACGTCCCAAGTACGCGAGGCGGCGGCCGAAGGGAAGATGCACGCGTGTCGGGCGGCCGAAGCCGCTCGACATCGCGCTCGCGATGGCTCCGGCGCCCCTCGCGTTCCGGTTCCCGATGACCAGGGTGACCCGAGCCTTCTCGGCGCCCTGCAGGCGCTCGCGACACCAGCGTGCAAGGGCCCCGGAGAGCGCCGGCACCGTCGACAGGCCGGGGATCACCGCTGATCCGGCGCCGCGCGCGGCGGCATCGAGCGTCGTGTCGTCGAGGAGTGGGACGACCCAGCCCTCATAGTCGCTGATGTCCACCCAATGCGCCCCGGCCCGCACGGCCGCCGTCGGAAGCTCAGGCGAGAGTTCCTGGAAGGGGCCTGCGGCGCAGGCCACCGCTACGCAGCCGCGCGCCGCGCGGGTCAACGACTCCGGGTCACCGAGATCGAACGCCATCGCGGATGTGCGATCGGGCTGGTCGAGTTCCCGACGGGCCGCGACGACCGCTGGGAGGCCGCGCCCGGCCAGGATGAGATCGACGGAGGTCGTCTTCAGCAAGTCGCGAGCCAGGAGGCGTCCGAAGACCCCGGACCCACCGGCGATCAGAACGCGCGGCCGCTCAGCCATCGGCCGGTCAGGCCCGCCCACAGGACGAACAGCGGCAATAAGGCCGCGGCGCTCGCGAACTGCCCGGTGTTCGATGAAACGAGCGTGGCGACCGAGAGCCATAGAGCGACGGTCCACACCGCCGCCGCCAGCCAAAGGAGCCACGGCGGGAGCTCCTGCCTGCCCGCCAACGTCAGGAGGATCTCGATCGAGCGATTCAAGCTGCTGGGGTGGGTTAGACATCCAATCGGAAGCCGAGATCGACCTCATCAGCGGATTGGCCGCCGCGGATTCCCCAGTTCTCCATCGAAGGTTCGTGGAGAACGATGAGGATATCGCTGGCGGGGATCCCTACCTCCCCGAGGTTGCGCACGATCGCCTTGTAGAGCGCCCGCTTGGCGGTTAGCGATCGGCCCGGGAAGCCGGTGATTTCCACGAGGATGTAGTTCTCGGATCCTCCGGGTGGGATCTCGAAGTTCTCGGGATCATGTTCAATGAGCCGTTGAGTGCGATCATCCTCTGGAATGCCGAACGCCTGAACCAGGGCGGCGTGAATCGCTTGGAGAAAGCGACTCTTCTCGGCAGTCGGCCGTCCCTTGAGGATCTCGATCCGCACTAAGGGCATCGCCTCAGATCCTCCGACTTCGTGTCCTGCGACCCTACCGCATGCCGAACACGTCCAGAATGGATATCGTCGTGGCACGGGTTGCAAACGACAAGGGTCTTGCGATGACGGGCTACCATCATCTTGACCCATTGCGGCTTCTCAACTCGTCCCAGCCGCAGCTGGCGAGTCTGATTTGCGGGGTGACCCAACGGGCGACGTTCGCCGGTACCTAGACCGGCTCGTCGATGAGCTGAAGGATTCCGGCCGAATCCGGACCGGGCGGATCGAGCGGGCGTTTCGGACCGTGGAGCGCCACCGCTTCCTCCCGGGTTTCTCCCGCTGGGACCCTGCGACCTCTCGCCCCGTTCCGGTCGAGTTCGACCCTGCCCGGCCGAGCGAGAACTCGCTCGGCATCATCTACTCAGACCAGGCCCTCGGAACGCGCTTCCGGGACGGCCTTCCCTCCAGCTCGTCCTCACAGCCCTCCGTCATGGCCGACATGCTGGAGGCCCTCGCGCTAGGGCCGGGGATGCGCGTCCTGGAGATCGGCACCGGGACGGGCTACAACGCCGCGCTGCTGGCAGAGATCGTCGGGGACGAAGGCTCGGTCGTCACGCAGGACATCGACCGCGGGATCGCGGCTGAGGCCACCGATGCCCTCCGGGCCGCGGGCTACGGCTCGGTGCGGGTCGTGGCCCGTGACGGGGCGGAGGGCGTATCGGAGGCGGCGCCGTTCGACCGGATCCTCGTCACGGTCGGATGTCCCGATGTCTCTCCTCGATGGCAGGAGCAGCTCACCGAGGACGGGCGTATCGTTGTGCCGCTGGAGCACGCCGGGCTCCACCCGCTGGTGACGCTCACAAAGCACGATGAGCGGCTGGGGGGTCGTTTCTTCGCCTGGTCGGCGTTCATCCCCATCCGCGGGCTCCTTCACCAGGAGCTTCCCTGGCCGGCGGCCCTGCTCCGGGAGGGTGGGACCGAAGCGGCCACGGAGGTGCCGGCGTGGGTTGGGTTTGGCACCGGGACCCCCATCCCCGGCTGGGGGATTCCCCGCGACGTGATGGACTTCTTCCTGTTTCTGGCCTTGTCGGACTGGCGGGCCGTGGCCCTGCCGCCTCCTCCGAGCTCGATCCAGGATCGCTGGGAGGTCGGACTGATTGATCCATCGGGGTCGGCACTTGCAAGATCCGGTGGCATCCGAGCTTCGGGGAGCCAGGACCTCCTTCCGGACTTGATGCGGCATCACGAGTCGTGGGAAGCGGCCGGGTGCCCCGCCCTGGAGGACTGGCACATCACGCTCACGTCTCACGACGCCGAACCAAGAACTCCTGCCGACCTGGCGGTGGAGCGTGCAAACTACCGACAGGTGGTGACTCGGGCGACATAGCCCGTGTGCGTCCCGAACCGCCTCTTCCGGGAACCGCGCGACTATCGCAGTGGGAGCGGACTTCGGAGTCCCAGCGCAAAATCGTCGCGGACCAGCTCGTGATGGCGGCGTGCGTATGCTCGCGGGATGAGCGACCTCCGGACCGAGCACGCCGCCCGAGAGGCGGAATCGTGGGCCCGGTTCGCAGCCGCCCTCGACCGGATACCGCGCGACCGCTGGGACGGATCCGAAGTCCTTCCTGGGTGGACCGTGAAGGACCTCCTCTGGCATATGGCGTGGTGGCTCGACAAGTGCGCGCGCAACCTGGAGCACCTCCGCACCGGAACCGGCGAGGCGGCCTGGCCGGCCGAGACGGTGGATGAGGTGAACGCCAAGCTCGTGGCCGAGGCCGAGGGCAAGACGGTCGACGCCGTCTATGAGGAGCTGCTCGCGTCGCGCCGACTAGTCCGCACTCGGTGGGAGGCCCTCCCGGACGTCGACGCCAAGGCGGTCGAGGAGGTCGCCGGCGAGACGTACGAGCACTACGACGAGCACCTTCCCGACCTCGAGCGTTTCGCCGGATGAAGCCCGCGCGGTGACCGCGACCTGGGAGGAGTTCGAGCGGCTCGAGCTCGCGATCAGTCGTCACCGAGGTCGAGGACTTGCCCGAGGCCCACGTGCCGGCGGTCAAGCACACGATCGACTTCGGCCCGCCGATCCAGCGTCCAGATGTAGCGGGGGAGGGTAGAGTCGCAGCTGCTCGCGAAGGGGATGGGCAACTGGATCACGGAGTGAGGACCGTGTCGCACACGCCGAGGCACGCGATCCGCGAGTGGCTCACTTCTCGTTTGTCCATCAGGTTGTAAGGGTCGCGCACGCCAACTTCAGAGGTCGTAAGGCTCGCTCTCCTCGTCGTGGATCCAGAGAAGCTCACGTCACCGCTCAAGCTTGAGTCGCCGGAAGTGGACAAACCAGAGTTTCCTCATCTTTGCGGGCCCCTCAATTTCGACGCGGTTCTGCAGGTCTTGCCGTTTCATGAAGGACCTGACGGCTATGAGCTGCCAGCCGAGCTAGTGGATGCCAAGCGCGACATCGTCAGACGAGGCTGACAGCTGTGCTCAAGGCCTACGCCGCAAGCCGAGATCAGTTTCAGAACGAGCGGAACCTCCAAGACCTAGCGAGCGGGTCCCAAGTGGAGCGGAGGCGGAGGGAACACTGTAAGAACCACAACGCCCCAGGCCAGGGGTATGGGTCAGCGCCCGGCACTGGGGCCGTCTCTGACACGCTGATCTCTTCTGTCGCGACGGGACGCCCAACCAGGTGCGACCCGGTCCCGGTGGCCGGCCCAGACGTGGCAATCGGTCGGCGTGAGGAGCCCGGATCTCTGCCATGATCGACGGCGGCCGTCAGGACAGCTACCTGTTCGAAGGTGAGACACGATGCGGCGTCTCGCAGGAGTCACTTTGATCGCCGGATCATTGCTGTTCTTCGTCGGCGCTGTGACGCCGGTCAATTCCCGTGTCTTCGGAACGGACGATCCCCTGCTGAAGCTCCTGTATATCGAGGAGGATCCCGCGGCATGGGACCTGGCGATGACGTTGCTCGGCTTGGGCGGTCTCATCGCAGCTACCGGGCTGGTGCCGCTCGCAAGGTCGGTGCAGCAGGTCACCGATCGTCGGATCCTCGGAGTCATCGCCTATGGAGCCGCGACGCTCGCGATCGGCGGCGCGGTGTCGTGGGTCGTCATCAGCTCTGTCCGTATCGCACAGTCGCCCTTTGAAGTGGTCTTCCGCGGATGCCAGCCCTTGGCTGTTTGGGACGTATCGGGTCTTAACGCGAGCCGCGTTCATCATCTTCGGTGTTGTCCTGCTCCTGAGCGGCGATCCGAGATGGCTGGGTTGGATGCTGATCGTTTCAGGCGCGATCATGTTCGCTGACCTCGTGGCTCAGGTTCTGCCGCCCTTCGTTCACTACGTGGTCTTCCTGATCCTGGGCGCTGCTCTACTCATCTTGCGCCCACGCCCGCGGCCAGGGTCGTTGGGTACAGCGCGTGGAGGGGAGCCTCGACCCTGAGGCCTCCTGACGGGGGTACGTCGAGAGCCGGTGTCGCGCGGCAGAGCCACGTCCTGGGCGGGTGCCTATCGACCATCGGAAGGCGTGGGACCGGTACCCCGTTCGAGGAGCCTGCGTCGGCAACAGCCCGCCACCCCGTGATGAGGTTGGGGAGGGATGTGGAGTCTTTTCGGGCTCCACGATCCCTCCCCGTTCTCTCCACGCGGAGGCGGAGGGAACGTTGTAAGAACCCGAACGCTCCAGATCAAGGAGTGTGGGTGAATGCTCGATGTTGGGGCCGGACCAGCGGAACACAAACGTGAAAGCTTCCGACGCTGTCGTAGTTAGACCCCCTCGGCCTCCACTCATTGGGCTAGCTGAGCTAGATCGGATCCAAGCGCTGACCTGGCTTCTGCGCCACGTAGACGGGGGCGAAATAGTCTGCGCTCGCGCGCCTCGCGGGCGAATGCGTCGTCGCCTTCGATATGCCTCACGGCGTGCGCATGTCCTTCGCGGGCGTCGTGGCGTCGACGAGCGACCTCGGCCATGTTCTCGGTGACGTCATCGACGCGGACAACCTTCAGGCCGGCCTCGGCAAGAAGCCGCTCATCTTCGCCGGGTGGGACGAACAGGTAGTAGTCGGTCGAAGACCTGGTGGCGATCTCGTCGCTGTCGAGAACACCCGTCACGGTTGTCGGGTCGGTGAACAGAAGCCGACCACCCGACCTGAGCAAGCGAGCCCACTCCGCGAAGATGCCCGGGCGGTCAGGAAGGTGGTTGACGGAATCGATGCAAAGAACGGCGTCGAAGGTCGCATCCTCAAAAGGCAATGGCCTACCCGCGTCGGCGCGCCTGAAGGTCACGCGCGAGCCGAAGGGCGCCTCGGCGGCCATCCGGTTCGCGATGGCGAGGGCATCCCTCGCGGACGTCGACGCCGACGACCTCGCAGCCCGTCGTTCGGGAGACCTGCAGCGCCGGCCCGCCCGAGC
>WNFU01003225.1_pt1 | contig 33774 bp, 31 predicted proteins | sample 5400121 | NCBI WGS metagenome assembly WNFU01 (sample SAMN13153360, study PRJNA577476) | soil metagenome | isolation source: 100 cm soil or saprolite under grassland replicate 1 | place: USA:California | collected 2016-06-15
GCTGCATCGGGGAAGAAGAGCGCTGGAGAAGCGGTTATGGGACGTGGTACGGGAGCGTGGCCTTGTCCGAGATTAGTTGCGAAGAGGTTCTGGCAGAGATCGAGCACTTCCTTCACGGGGAGCTCGATCCGGACCGGGCGGCCCGCCTCCGGGGCCACCTCAGCACCTGCAGCCCGTGCTTCGACCGAGCGGAGTTCCAAAAGAAACTGAAGGAGATCGTCAAGTACAAGTGTCGTTCCCAGGCTCCGGAGCGCCTGGTGTGGCGGGTGCGGGAAGCCATTCACCTGGAGCGACGGGTCGAGGAGCCCTGAGGAACTTCGTCGGTCCCCGACCCAGCCCGTGTTTCGTCACAAACTTCTTAGGCCGGTCCGGAAACCCGCGGCCTTCCTCATGCGAATAAGAGGATCGGAGGAGGCGTTGCGCTCTGAGCGGATCGATGAAGGGTAGCCGCCCCGGAAAGGTGCCGCCGCCCTCGCCCACGAGGAGCGGGCGTCGCATCTGCGCCGTTCCCGGATGCCAGACACGCCTTTCCATCTACAACCTCGGCGCCCTGTGCTGGCAGCACGCTGATCTTCACTTCCCCAACTACCGCGGCAAGCGCCTGCTGGAAGGGAAGGCCTGAAAAGGATCTGCTAGCATGATTATCAGGTTTTCTGCTGTTCGAGTTGACATAACACCACTGCCTGAGTTACATTTTCGGTTGGTCAGTAAGGGGGAAGAGCCATTGGGGAGGTGACATACCATGTTGGCCAGATGGAATCCCTGGCAGGAGCTGTCCGACTTGGAGCGGGAGATGTCTGACCTGACCAGGCGGTTTTTCGGCGGCGGATCGCTCGTCCCCTCCACCAGGGGCAACGGGCGCGTGTGGAGCCCCGTGGTGGACGCCTTTACCCGCGGGGTCGACCTGGTGGTCCGAGCCGAGCTTCCAGGCGTGGATCCGGAGAGGGACATCGACATCTCGCTCCACGACGGAGCCCTGACGATCCAGGGAGAGCGCAGGTTCGAGGAGAAGACCGAGCGCGACAACTTCTACCGCTTCGAGAGGTCCTACGGCTCCTTCCAGCGCAGCATCCCGCTGCCCCAGGGCATCAAGGCCGAGGATGTGCGGGCCACCTACGAGAACGGCATCCTCGAGGTGGTGATCCCGAAGGCTGGGGAGCTGACGGGCTCCAAGAAGATCCCGATCGCCGTCGGGGCCGAGCGCAAGGCGATCTCGGCCAAGGGCAGCAAGAAGTAACACGCGTTTCTGATCGCAGCTCCACCGACAGAGAGATGGCCGCGAGGCCATCTCTCTTGCTCATGTGCCGTCCTGGTGGCGGCGCGCCGGCCTGTCCGGCAAGTAGGCTTCGGCCATGCCAAGTCATCCCATCACGGGAAACGTCGCCCGATGGCGCAACGCCGTGAGGTGGCATCGGCCGTGGCCGGGGCGGCGCCATTGTCTGTCCGCGGCTCCAAGGGAGGCATCGCCGCCGTCTTGGAGAACCTGCGGCTGGATCGATTCACGCAGGGCCACCTTGTGAGGGATTTCGAGACGATGGCAGCGGAGGCGCTGGCGAGCGAGGATCTCCGTGAGGGGATCCAGGCCTTCGCCGAACAAGGGATGCCCAAGTTCAAGGGAACGTGACGGGTTGTGGCCAAGAAAAGCTCGACGGTGAAGACGCTCACTCGCAACAGTGCCCTCGAAGAGCGAGCGCCCGAAGTGATCAAGCGGCTGAAGAAGGCCTACCCCGAGGCGAAGGTGGCCCTCCACTTCAGCAACGCCTTGGAGATGTTGGTGGCAACGATCCTGTCGGCGCAATGTACGGACGAGCGGGTCAATCAGGTCACGAAGACCCTGTTCCGGAAGTACCGTAGCCCTGCGGACTACCTGAAGGTGCCGGAATCGGAGCTAGCCGCGGACATCAAGCCCACGGGGTTCTTCAACCAGAAGGCGAAGTCCATCCGGGCCGCGTGCCGGAAGATCATCGAGGAGTACGGGGGCGAGGTCCCCAGGACCATGCGGGAGCTCGACTCGTTGCCCGGTGTGGCTCGCAAGACGGCCAATATCGTGCAGGGGAACGCCTACCCGGACCAGCATCGAAAGGATCCCGAGGTGGGCATCGCCGTCGACACACACGTGAGGCGGGTGAGCCAGCGGCTCGGGTTCACTTCGAACAAGGATCCCGACAAGGTCGAACAAGACCTGATGAAGATCATTCCGCGAAAGGACTGGTTCTCGTTTACCTACGTCTTGATCGAGCACGGCCGCCAGGTCTGCAAGGCACCGACTCCGAGGTGCGAAGTGTGCCCCGTGAACGACCTGTGCCCGTCGAGCAGGGTCTAGATCCTGCCCGCAGGGAGCGGAAGGCGGGCGGCTTCGGTGCGGCGCCTGGCTCGACGGAGCGCCCGGCGTTCCTCCTCGGAGAGGCCTCCCCACACGCCGGCGTCCTGGGCGGTGGCCATGGCCCATTCCAGGCACTGGGCTCGAACCTGACATTGCGTACAGATCGCTTTGGCCGCTGCGATCTGTGAGGCAGCCGAACCGGTAGTGCCCACAGGGAAGAAGAGCTCGGGATCTTCGTCTTTGCAGCGGGCACGATGAACCCAGTCCATGGCGACCCCCTCCCGAGCCGGACAATAGACCGTAAACGCCGGCCCGCCTCGCCCGGCGGACTGACCCCCTCTCCCCCAGCACACGACCAGGGCCCGAGCGAGGCGCGGATTATACTGACCGGCCTTCGGATCACACAATGGTTTTGGCGAACTTCAAGCGACAAATCCACCCGATCGTGGTCGCTCATCGTGGCGCCTCGGCCACGTATCCGGAGAACACTCTGCCGTCATTTCGAGGTGCGGTGCAGGCGGGAGCCGATGTGGTCGAGCTGGATGTCAGGCTGTCTGCCGACAACGTGCTGGTCATCATGCACGACCTCGATGTCTCCGCCACGACAGACGGGTCCGGGTTCGTCCATTCGCTGACCTTGGACGAGGTGAAACGGCTGGACGCTTCGGGTGGTCGGGGCCCCCGGGTCGAGGTCCCAACCCTTCGTGAGGCGCTCGCGCTCCTGTCGCGCCAGGCCGGGATCGACATCGAGATCAAGAACCTTCCAGGCGAACCTTCGTTCGATTCGCCCCGCGAGGCAGCCGCCGAAGAGGTGGTCCGCCTCCTTCACGAGACCAGATTCGAGGGGATCGTGCTGGTCTCCTCGTTCAACTGGCTCTCCATCGAACGGATCCGGGAGCTCGACCCCGAGATCCCGACGGGGTTCCTGACCACTGCCACCATCGACCCATGGGCAGCGCTGGTGTATGCGAGGTCCGCTGGCCACGCCTTCGTCCTGCCGCAAGCCCCTGCCGTCTTCGAGGCTGGCGCGAACTTCGTCAAGGCTGCGCATGCCGACGGCGTCCTTGTCGGGACCTGGACGGTCGACGATCCCGAGGCGATCGAGCGTCTGTTCGAGATGGGCATCGACGCCATCGCCACCAACGACCCGGCAATGGCCGTCCCCATCCGCGACCGCTTCCGCGCGGACGCGCGGCCATAATGGCAACGGCGGCGTATAGGCGCCCAGGGCCCCCGCGAGCGGAGGCGAGCGAGCCGCCCTTCCGCACGTCGAGCGAAGCGAGCACGCGGACCCCCGGTGCGAGTCGAGCCGCAGCGAGTGGGGTGGGCGGCGTCAACCGCCGCCGCGAAGTCCTGCGCAGTTCAGTAGATGACGGAGAGGGCGTTGGGAACCGCTTCGACCAGCACGTGGTCGCGTTCGCCGATGAATTCCCCGTCGACCTGGACCGGCATCGGCCGGTCGCAGTCGATCTCGATCGTCTTCTGGTCCCTGACGTGCAACACGTGGGGTTTGTTCACGTGCTCCGCTCTGCCGAACGACGAAATGACGACGGGCAAGGCTACTCGCGTGCGCATGCTGTCCAGCGCGATGCAGTCCAGGCCGGCATCCAGCTCGGCGGCGGGGCACAGCCGCATCGGGCGCTTGCCCAGGTACGTATACGGGCCGGTGTTCTGGACGATCGCGACGAACAGGCCATCGTGCTGCTGTTCGAGGTTTTCGCCCCAGGCGAGCCGGACGCGGGGAGTCCGGCGATCGAAGCCGGTGAAGAACACCCGCAAACCCGTCCACACGAAGAACCAGTCGCCGCCGCGCTTCTTGGCCCGCTGGTGCTCCTCCACCCTGCGGACGATGGCCGCGTCCAATCCGACTCCGCAATTGCTCGTGAAGTGGCGACCTCCGACGACGCCGAGAGTCACCTGTCGAGGTGGCCCCTTTGCGTTCTTCAGGAGCATGCGGGTTGCAGCCACGGAGTCGTTCGGGATACCCAGGGAACGGGCGAACACGTTGGCCATGCCACCAGGGACGATGGCCATGGGCACATTCGTTCCGGCCAGGCCGTTCGCCACCTCGTTGACCGTCCCGTCCCCGCCCAGAGCCGCAACCATCTCCACTCCGTCGAGCACGGCCTCCGTCGTGAGCTCGATAGCATGGCCCGGCCGTTCGGTCGGCGCCTCCTCCAGCTTGAACGCGCCTGTCAGGGCGCCCGCGATGGTGTTACGAAGCTCACCGGTCACTCGGTAGGCGTTCTCGTTGACGATGAGCAAGAGACGCCGCACTAGCGTTCTTTCTGCTCCTCGCTCCGAAGACCGGACCGCAGCGTGGCCAGAGTCTTGGCCAGCAGTCGGGAGACGTGCATCTGGGAGATCCCGAGCTCCTGGGCGATCTCACTCTGGGTCATCCCCTTGAAGAATCGCAGGTGCAGCATGTGTCGCTCTCTGGGAGGGAGCTGTCGGAGCAGCGGTCCCACGCTGACCCGGTCCTCGAGGGCCTCCAGGGCTTCGTCCTCCGACCCGATCTGCTCATGGTAGGAAAGCCCCTCCTCCGTGGCGGTCACGTCGAGCGAGATCAAGCTGTAGGCGTGCGCCGAGTCGAGGGCCTCCAGGACCTCTTCCTGAGAGGCCTCCGAGGCGACGGCGATCTCTGCCACTGTCGGGGAGCGCTGCAGCTCTTGGGAGAGTTGGCTGATGACTCCGCCCAGGCGCAGGTTCAGCTCCTGGAGCCGGCGGGGGACCCGCACGGCCCACCCCTTGTCCCGGAAGTGACGCTTCAGCTCGCCCACGATGGTGGGGGTGGCATAGGTTGAGAACTCCACTTCCCGCTGCGGATCGAACCGGTCGACGGCCTTGACCAGGCCGATCGTGGCCACCTGGATCAGGTCGTCGAGGGGCTCGCCCCGACCGGCGAAGCGCCGGGCCAGGTACTCGACCAGCCCGAGATGCGATTCGATGAGCTTGGCCCGGACCTCCGGGTCCTCGGCCTTGCGAAGCTCCCGGAAGAGTCGCTTGACTTCGGGCTTGGGCAGCTGAGGGTGCCGCTCGTGCGATGGAACCGTGCTCGTCATCCCCTCGGTATCCGGAAGCTGGCGGCGGCGACCCCGTCATTGAGCGCGACCTGCATATGCTCGGCCACCGAGTCGAGGATCGCCTTCGACCAGGTGGTCAGGAACTCCTCGCCCGACTTGAGCGGCGAGTCGCCGGAGGCCTCGATGTTCATGCCACCCTGATCGAGGGTGAAGATGACTTCCAGCCTGGAGGCGTGTGGCGAGGACGTGGCCAGTATCCGGGAGCAGACCTCGTCGATGGCTATGTGCAGATCTGTCAGCCGGTCATACGTGAAGTCGAGCAGCGCGGCGAGGGTGGTCGCGGTGGCCCGCACCAACGCCACGTGCCGCGTGGTCGCGGGGATGCGGATGGTCACCTGATCGGACAACCCGCCGATTCTACCCACCGAGCATTCAAAGCCTTCCTCTCCGTACACTTCGGGGACGGTGTTCGGACGGCTTCGATCACGTCTCCTCCTCACACAGCGGCGCCAAGCTTCCCAGCAGGTCGAGGAGTCCTTCACTCAGTTCCGTCGCTGCCTCGGGATCGTGGAGGAGGCCAAGGCGTCACTGGCCGCGGCCGCCCCGGCAGGCAGAGCCCAGGGAGTGCCGCTCGCGGACGCCCTCGTCGGCTTCGAGGCGGCCCTTCGTGAGGCCCATCAGGCAATGCCGGACTGGAGGACGGCTGAGGTTGAGGAGGCGTGGCAGCGCTGCGCGACGGGCATGGACGAGGCTTCAGGTCGGGCCGAGGCGCTCAGGCTGGGCGAGGCACCCTCGGGGTATGAGCAGCTGTACACCGTGCTCGCAGACCTGATGGAGCCGCTCGAAGCGTTCGCCGTAGCTCTGGATCGATTCCGCCGGCTGGGCGCATAGGTCACGTGGGCAGCTCTGACTATCCGGCCGATCCACGCCGCACACGACTCGAAACGCCTTGTGTGTGCTAGGACGTGACTTTCTTGAACGCCCTGGTCGCTCCGGTGAGCGTGATCAGCCCGACCAGGGCGATGACCCCGATCGTCTTCCCGAACTGGACCCAGCTGTACCCGAAGTTCATGAAGTCACGGGCCGTGTTGATGACGTAGGTCACCGGGTTGAACTTGCCCACCGTCTCCAGCCAGTGCGGGAGAAGCGCGGAGGGCATCATGGCCGTGGACAGGAACAGCAGGGGGAACGTCAACAGGATCCCGATCATCATGGTCATCTCGGAGTTCTTGGTTCGAAGCGCCACGATGTTGGACAGTCCAGCCCACACGATCCCGAAGCACGCCGCCGTGAAGAGCATCACGAGCGCCCCGATCACCCCGGTCTTGATCCTGGCCCCCATCAGCATCGCCACGACCAGAACCAGGGTCCCCTGCAAGACCATTCGGGTGGCGTCGGCCAGGACCTTGCCGATCAGCACGCTCGACCGGTGGATGGGGCTGATGAGGAACTTGTCCAGCATGCCCTGCTCGAGGTCGGTGACCATCCCCATGCCGGACTGGAATGCCGAGGTCAGCACCGTCATCGTCAGGACGCTCGGGGCGAAGAACATCAGGTAGCTCGAGAACCCCTGCTGCTGGAACTGTGGGAACTCGCCGAGCTTCTTGAAGATCTGGGTGAACAGCAGAAGCCATAGCATCGGTTGGAACAATGAGAAGAACAGCATCATCGGGATTCGGACGATCTTCTTCAGGTTGCGGCCGAAGATCGTCAGGGACTCGTTGACCAGCCGTGCGGCCGGGTTGCCATACGGCTCCGAACGGAGGGTGAGCCCTGGTCGGGTTGCGATCGACTTCGCCATGATCAGCCTCTCCTCCCTCCGCGCATCGATGCGAACATCGAGCTGTGCGCTGTCGTCGCGTCCTCCACCCGCATGCGCTCGCCCGTGTACCTGAGGAACACTTCGTTCAGCGTGGGCGTGGTGAACGTGAGCTTGGCGATCGGCACGCTGTCTTCGTCGAGCCGGCGCACCAGCGCCGAGAGCGACTGGCCGGCGTCCGTGACCGGCACCGCCACGGAATGGTCGAAGGAGGTCGGTTCCCCGGCGCCCGGGAATCCAGCCAGAGCCCTCTTCGCCCGCTGTACGAGCCCACCGTCGGCGTACTCGGGAAGAGCTACCGTGACGACGTCCCCGCCGACCGTGGCCTTGAGCTGTGTCGGCGACCCCGACACCACGATCTTGCCGTGGTCGATGATCGCGAGGCGGGTGCAGAGCCGGTCGGCCTCCTCCATGTACTGGGTGGTCAGGAAGATCGTCGATCCAACGGCTCTCAGCTCCTCCAATTGACGCCATAGGGCGTTCCGCGTCTGCGGATCCAGCCCGGTGGTGGGTTCGTCCAGAAAGAGCAGCGGTGGCTTGTGCACCAGGGCCTGGGCCAGGTCCAGGCGGCGGCGCATGCCTCCGGAATAGGCCGCGGCTCGACGGTCGCCGGCGTCGGTGAGACCGAAGACTCCCAGTAGCTCATCGGCCCTCCGGGCGGCCTCGGCCGCGCTCATGCCGTGAAGACGTCCTTGCAGGATGAGGTTCTCCCGGCCGGTGAGGTCGACGTCGATGCCGATGAACTGGCCGGCGTAGCCGATCATCTTGCGGATGGCCTCGGGTTCTCGTTCCACCTCGTGCCCACCGACCCTGGCGCTCCCCGAGGTCCTCGGCAATAGCGTCACCAAGATGCGGATGGTCGTGGTCTTGCCCGCCCCATTGGGCCCTAGGAACCCGAAGATCTCGCCGGCACGGACTTCGAACGACACGTCGTCCACCGCACGGGTCCCGTCCGGGTACACCTTGACCAGGTTTTCCACCTCGATGAGCTGGCGAAGCTCGTTCACTGGCCTCCCTCCTTCGCCGTCTCCCCTCGCTGTTTCAGTCCCTCCATGAGGGATCGCACGATCTCGCGGGCATACTGCTCGTCGCTCCCCAGCACGGCTTCGGCACCGACCAGCTCCTCGAGCAGGGCCTCGCTGAAGCAGGCTCCCAGGAGTGTCCTAGTGGCGTGCTCGGGCGAGACCTTCTCCGAGATCCGACCGAGACGCTGCTCGTTTCGAATGTAGGTCGACACCGACCCCAGCGCTCTCATGGGGCCTCCCTTGGTCTCCTGGAAGTGCCGGCGCTGCTCCTCCAGGAGCTCCCGCTCCGCCATGGCCCCGATGACCATCGGCACGATGGCCCGGTAGAAGCCCAACGCCGTCCGGGCAACCTCCTCCAGGTTCTTCCGGACCGTGGCCGTCCCAGCCCGGTCTGGCAGGGTGCTGATGAGCTCGAGGAACTGGGGGAAGCGGGTCCGAACGATCTCCATGAACAGCGCATGCTTGTCCACGAAGTACCGGTAGATGCTCCCCTCCGCGCATCCCGCCCGTTGGGCGATGGCCCGGGTGGTGGCGGCCCGAAGACCGCGATCGTGAATGATCTCCTCGGCCGCCGCGAGGATATGCCTGCGTATCCCGGCGATCTCCTCAGTGGCCAACGGAGGCACCCTCGGCGACCTCCCTGTCGAGGGGGACAGGTTCGGGTTCGACATGACTCCTCACGAACAGGACCGAGACCAGTGAGGCGAGGAGGAGGAAGGCGATGGCGACGAGAATCCCCACGTGAATGGCGTGGACGAAGGCGTGCGGGACGGACTGGCCGATGACCGAGTTCGTCCCCTCCCCGGCGGTGTTGCCCGCCGCAGCGCTGGCGCCGGCCCTCGCCACGACGCCGGCGGCCTGAGCCCTGGGGATGCCGGCTTCCACCAGCCGAGCCAGGAAGCCTCGGTTGAAGGCTGCCGTGACGATCGCTCCGAGCAGGGCGATGCCGAACACCCCACCGAGCTCCCGGCTGGTATTGGTGGCGGCCGAGGCCACACCGGCGTGTCGGGTGTCCACCGATCCCATGACCGCGGCGGTCATGGGAGTCATGGTGGAGGCCATCCCCGCCGCCAGCACGATGAACGCGGGAAGGATCACGGTCAGATACGAAGAATCCGGCTGCGTCCGCAGGAGCATTCCCATTCCCGCTGCGGCCACGAGGGGCCCGAACGTCATGAACCACCGGGAGCCGAAACGGTCGGAGAGACGGCCCGCGGCCGGGGCCACGAGCAGGATCACCACGGAGAACGCAAACAACCGGATCCCCGCGCCCACCGGCGAGTACCCCCGCACGTTCTGGAGGTACAGCGTCAAGAAGAACACCGTGCCGAACATGGCGAAGAACACCGCGGCGGCGACCACGTTGGCCGCGGCAAACGTGGGGATGCGGAAGAAGGAAAGCGGCAGCATCGGCGATTCGCGGTGCGACTCGACGTAGAAGAAGACCGCCAGAAGGATGGCCGACAGCCCGAAAGCAGCGAGGATCAGACCATCCGTCCAACCCCTGGCGTTCCCCTCGATCAGAGCGTAGACGAGGAAGAACAGGCCGGCCGTGCCGGTCACGAGACCCGGCGGGTCGACCCGGCGAGACCTGCTCTGATCGCGCGACTCTCTCACCACGAAGTAGGTCATGGTGAGGCCTATGATCCCGACCGGTGCGTTCACGTAGAAGATGCTCTGCCAAGAGACGTGCTCGACGAGAAACCCGCCGACCACGGGTCCGATGGCGATGGCCAGGCCGGACATCGCCGCCCAGATGCCGATCGCCGCACCCCGCTCACGCCCCCTGAATGTGGCCGTGATGATCGACAGCGACCCGGGCAGGAGCAGGGCGGCGCCCAGCCCTTGGACGGCGCGGAAGGCCACGAGCTCCGAGGTGGACCCCGCCAGGGCGCACAGTAGCGAGCCGCTGGTGAAGACCACCAGTCCGGCCATGAAGAAGCGCTTGCGCCCGTACAAGTCACCCAGAGCGCCCCCGGTGAGCATGAACGAGGCGAACGTGAGCGTGTACGCGTCGATGATCCACTGCAGTCCGGACACGCCCGCTCCGAGCTTGGTCTGGATGGTGGGGAGCGCCACGTTGACCACCAGGTTGTCCAGCATGGGCATGATCTGCGGAATCGTTCGGGATGCTCACCCACAGTGTGAGGGAGCATCCGCTCATTCTGAGTGAGCGCTCACTCATTTGTCAACCTCGACGAGACGGCCGGTGCCAGCCAGATGCTCCCTGTCACCCAATCGGTCGGTCGTGTACGCTCGCCGCGCCGCCGACCGAGTCCACCTTGTTCAGGAGGTCGATCCGCATGGGCAAGGCCATCCACATGGTCACCCACATCCCCGGGCCGAGGTCCAGGGCAGTGCTCGAACGCAAGGCCCGAGTGGTCTGTGACCCGCTCGATATCCATGTACCGGCGGTGATCGACCGCGGGGAAGGCGCTCGGATCACCGACCTCGACGGCAACACGATGCTGGACTTCTCGGGCGGGCTGGGGTGCCACCTGGTGGGCTACTCGCATCCACGGGTCGTCGAAGCCGTGCGGCGTCAGGCTGCGCGCTTCTCCCATACGGACTTTTCGGTCATTCCGTACGAGGTCTACGTGGAGCTGGCGGAACGGCTGGTCGCCCTCACGGGCATGCACGGGGCCAAGGTCGCCCTGTTCAACGCCGGGGCGGAGGCCGTGGAGAACGCGGTCAAGTTCGCCCGGGCAGCCACGGGCCGGCCGGCACTACTGTGCTTCGAGGGCGCCTTCCACGGGCGGACGCTCCTCACGATGACGCTGACCAGCCGGTACAAGCCGTACAAGTCCGGGTTCGGCCCGTTCGCTCCTGAGGTATACCGCCTGCCGTACCCGTACCCCTACAGGAGCGCCCATCCGGATGAGGCGGGGCAGCTCGCGCTTCAGGCCATCGACCGGGCGTTGCAGACGATGATCGACCCCAATTCGGTGGCCGCCGCCGTCGTCGAGCCGGTCCAAGGGGAAGGCGGTTTCGTGGTGCCGACGCCCGACTTCCTCCGGGGCCTCGGGGAACTGTGCCGGCGCCACGGCATCCTCGTCATCTCCGACGAGGTCCAGTCGGGGTGCGGACGCACCGGCCGGTTCCTGGCCTCCGAACATTTCGGATTCGAGCCCGAGATCGTGGTCCTGGCGAAGGCGCTCGCCGACGGTTATCCGCTGTCGGCAGTGATCGCCGGCAAGGAGATCATGGACGCGCCCGGGGCGTCGGCCATCGGCGGCACCTACGTGGGGAATCCCGTCGCATGCGCCGCGGCCAACGCGGTCCTCCAGGTCATCGAGGAGGAAGGTCTGGTTCAACGGGCCGAGCAGATCGGTAAGTCCCTCCGGGCGCGCTGGGACGATGTGGCCCAGGATGTGCCGCAGATCGGCGAGGTTCGGGGGGTCGGGGCCATGGTGGGAGTGGAGTTCGTCAAGGACCGCCAGACGAAGCAGCCGGACGAGGCGTTCGTGAGCGCGCTGATCGGCCAGGCCATAAAGAACGGTGTCGTCGCAGTGTCGTGCGGCCCCTACCACAATGTGGTGCGCCATCTGATGCCTCTCGTCATCACCGACGAGGAGCTCGACGAAGGCCTCGACGTCCTCGCCGACGCGGCGGTGAGAGCATCCAAGGGCCTCGGGGGAGTCGACGAAGCGCCATGAGGGCCCGAACGGCTTTCCCCGGCCCGACGTGATCGGCGGCGGCCGGTCACCGGTGGACGCGCTCGAGGCGCTCCGGGAAGAATGCGAGCAGGTGTCGAAGGTCGCCCTCGGTCTCTTTCGAAGAAGACTTCTCTCGTCCCACTCGGTTCTCGGCCTGGGACGACCTGTGGCGTGAGGTCGTGGAGTGGGGCGCCCGCGAGGACCGAGGCCGCTGGCGGAACGGTTTCCCTTGCTGGGCTAGGCCGCTCCGACTCCCACTGCGACCTGGCGCAACCGGAACTTGGCCTGGGCCACGGTCCGTCCCCCCGAGGCACTGATCGAGAGGTCGCCCTCGCACGACTGGCACAGTCGTGAGGCCACGAACAGCCCGAGACCGAACCCGCTCCGCGTGCGCGTGGCCGACATGTCCTCCTGGAAGAACGCGGAGAAATCCTGGCTCTCGGGCATCCAGCCTCCCGCGTCCGCAACCGCGTTGGACAGGAGCTCGAACGCGACCCGCTCCACACACTTGTGGGGGACGCCTTCCCACAGGCTGTCCCTGACGGTCGCCCGGTCCGGCGGCGCGTTGAGTCGCTGCGCGGCAGTGGCGATCGCCTGATCGACATGGGTAATGCCTTCGGGGGAAGGACCGGCGGCGACGAGCTCCAGGCCCTCCACGAGGAACTCCAGCTCGCCCACTCGGCGCAGAGCGCTCTCCACGATGGGACGTTCCTCGGCGGAGACACCGCTCCGGTCGAGCATCCGGAGGGCGCCGGAGATGATGGTGAGGGGGGTTCGCAGCTCGTGAGAGAGAACCTGGACGAACTCGGCCCTGGCCCGGGCCAGTCGTTCGATCTGAGCTCGGCGCTCGCGCTCTTCCTCCAGAAGGCGCCGGAGGTCCTCGACCGCGGCGGGCAACACCCGATGGTCCAGCTCGGCTTCACCAGTGGCGGCCCGCTTGATCGCGGCGGACAGCTCGTCGATCGTGCCCCCCTTCACGACGTAGCCGATCGCACCTGCGGTGAGCATGTCCCGCACCGTGCTGGGGTCATCCGACCAGGTCAGGGCGACCACCTTCATCTCGGGGTACTCGGTCAGCAGAGACCGAGCAGCGGCCACTCCGTCCATGTCCGGCATGCGGACGTCCATCAGGACGACGTCCGGCCTGCAGTCCGAAGCCACGCTGATGGCCTCCCGGCCGCTCCCGGCTTCGCCGACCACCTCGATGCCCCCGCCCAGCGCAAGCGCCTCCCGGAGCATCGTCCTGGTGCTCGAGGAGTCGTCCACGACCATGACACGCACGGAATCGCCCATGTTGGCTTCTCAAGGTAATGGTTCGACCGCCGCGAACCCGTACCTAAATGGGGTGAGTTCAGCCGCCAATAGAATCGCCGGCGTGCCGAACCCTGGCTCGCTGGCCGACCTGTGGGACGACATCGTCGTATGCCGGCTCTGCCCTCGTCTGGTGGAATGGCGGGAGCGGACAGCCCGGGAGAAACGCGCGTCCTTCGCCAACTGGGAGTACTGGGGTCGGCCCGTCCCTGGCTTCGGTGATCCCCAGGCTCGCATCCTGATCGTGGGACTGGCTCCGGCCGCCCACGGAGGGAACCGGACCGGACGGATCTTCACTGGAGATCGTTCGGGCGACTTCTTGTTCGACGTCGTCCACAAATGCGGTCTCTCGAACCAGGCGACCTCCGTCAGTGCGGACGACGGGCTGGAGCTGAACGATCTGTACGTGGCGGCGGTCAACCGATGCTGCCCGCCGGGCAATCGCCCCACACCTGAGGAACGGGACAACTGCCTTCCCTACCTGGCCCGGGAGATCGATCTGCTCGATCGTCTGAAGGTGCTGGTGCCGCTGGGCTCGTTCGCGTGGGACGGGGCGCTTCGAGCAATCGCCCTGCTGGGGCGCTCGATCCCTCGGCCCAAGCCCCGGTTCCGTCACGGGGGGGAAGCGCGGGTGGGGCCGTACACCCTGATCGGCTCATTCCACCCCAGCCAGCAGAACACCTTCACCGGGAAGCTCACGCCCTCGATGCTCGAGGGCGTCCTGCGAAGAGCGGTCGAACTGGCCGGCTGAACCCCACCAAGCGCGGGCTCGAACGCCCGGATGACAAGCGAGGGAACAGCCGTATGCTGGGCCGCATGAGCCGTCGCCCTTACCACTGGCACGTGAGGATCCCGGATCCGGACGCAGGACCCGTCAACAAGCGCACGGTCCGCCGGGTGGTGGCCAGCTTCAAGCCCTACCGGAACAAGGTCATCGTCGTCGGCGGGCTGATCGTGGTCACCTCGGCTCTGGGCGTGATCAATCCCCTCCTGATCAAGGTCATCTTCGACACTGCACTGTTCCCTCACAGCGGCCAGCGGATCCTGCCTCCGCACCTCCACCGCCTGTACTGGTTGGTGGGCCTGATGGTGGCCATCCCCGTCCTGTCCGGCCTGCTGGGGATCTTCCAGACCTACCTGGCGAACGTGGTCGGCCAGCGGGTCATGCAGGACTTCCGCAACTCGCTCTACGCGCACCTGCAGAACATGCCGCTCAGGTTCTTCACCGCCACCCGGACCGGCGAGATCCAGTCGCGCCTGGCCAACGACGTCGGCGGCGTGCAGTCGGTGGTCACCGACACGGCCTCGAGCATCCTGTCGAACGTGGTCATCCTGATCAGCACGCTGGTGGCCATGCTGGTCCTCTCGTGGCAACTCACCGTGCTCTCGGTGTTCCTCACCCCGCTGTTCGTGTGGCTGACGTACAAGGTGGGGAAGGCCCGCCAGCAGATCGCCGCCTCGACGCAGAAGTCGCTGGCCGATCTCTCGGCGATCACGGAGGAGACGCTGTCCGTGTCCGGGATCCTCTTGTCCAAGGCCTTCGGGCGGCAGCGCCACGAGATCGATCGGTTCCGGTCGGAGAACGCACGGCTGGTGGATCTGGAGATCCGCCAGCAGATGATCGGCCGGTCCTTCTTTGCCGTCGTGCAGATCTTCTTCTCGATCACCCCCGCGCTCGTCTACCTGGTGGCCGGGCTGGTCATCGCCCACCAGCCCCTGTCGACGGCGACGATCCAGGCTGGCACCATCGTGGCGTTCACCACCTTGCAGAGCCGGTTGTTCTTTCCCATCGGCTCGATGCTGCAGATCTCGGTCGAGGTGCAGTCCTCGATGGCCCTGTTCCATCGCATCTTCGAGTACCTCGACATGGCCCACGAGATCGTGGACTCGCCCAACGCGCGCGATCTGCCGAAGGAGTCGGTCGAGGGCCACATCCGGTTCCGCCACGTCTTCTTCCGGTACGAGGCTCGGCGGGAAGCCGAGCCCACGGAGCAGGCCGACGGCCCACTGCAGGGCGCTCCCGAGGCGGTCTCGGAGATGGCTGAGCCCGTCCCGGTCAGCCCTTCGGACGGGAGAGCGGGTGTGCCGCTCGCCGCAGGCAACGGACAGCCCGGCAGGGAGTGGACGCTCGAAGACGTGGACTTCGAGATCCTGCCTGGGCAGCTCGCCGCGCTGGTGGGACCGAGCGGCGCGGGCAAGACCACGATCACCTACCTGGTCCCCCGGATGTACGACGTCAACGAGGGATCCATGGAGATCGACGGTACAGACGTGCGTGAGATCAAGCTGGCGTCGCTCGGCGACATCATCGGGATGGTCACCCAGGAGACCTATCTCTTCCACACGTCGGTCCGGACGAACCTGCTGTATGGAAAGCCGGGTGCCACCCAGGAGGAGCTCGAAGCTGCCGCCAGGGCGGCATTCATCCACGACCGCATCATGGAGATGCCCGACGGCTACGACACGGTTGTGGGCGAGCGGGGGTATCGGATGTCCGGCGGAGAGAAGCAGCGCCTGGCCATCGCTCGGGTCGTTCTGAAAGACCCTCGGATCCTCATCCTCGATGAGGCCACTTCGTCTCTCGACACCACCAGCGAACGGCTTGTCCAGGAGGCGCTCCGGCCGCTGATGCACGGCCGGACCACGATCGCCATCGCCCATAGGTTGTCCACGATCCTGGCGGCCGACGTCATCTTCGTCCTCGACCAGGGGAGGGTGGTGGAACGAGGGACCCACGCCGAGCTGCTCGACCAGGGCGGCCTGTATGCGCGCCTGTACCAGCAGCAGTTCCAGAGCGGGATGGTCGAGGCCGAGTGCGAGGACGGCGTCGTCCTGGCGACCGGCCAGATCCTTCACAACCCGAAGACTTCCTAGCGCCTACAGGGCGAGCCGGTACCCCCCAGGAGCTTCAAGTCATCGCTCAGCGGCAGGTCGATGTCCGGTGCCCGCTCGAAACGGTGGAACCAAGTTGGTAAAGCTACTTGACGAGCCAATGAGCCGGGAGCCACGATGTCTCCATGAACGAGCTCGATCTCAGTCATCTCTTGCTGGAAGCGTTCCGGAGCCTGGAACGGGAAATCGTGGCCGCCCTGGAAGACCGGGGGGCCTCGGAGCTCCGGCCGAGCCAGGCTGTGGCTCTGCTGCTGGTGGACCGGGCCGGGACGCGACTCTCCGACCTGGCGCAGAGGGCGACGATCACGAAGCAGGCCATGATGCAGCTGGTGGACGACCTACAGGAAATGGGCTGCGTGCGCCGCGTGCCTGATTCCCGGGATGCCCGGGCCAAGATGGTGCGGCTCACGGCCAAGGGACTCAGGCTACGGGCCAGCTCTCGCAAGTCGATCCAGGCTGTGGAGTCACGCATCCGCCGGCGACTCGGAAGCAGGCGGTACGAGGCCTTCCGAGCCACCCTGGCCGAAGTCTCGGAGGCCGAGGAATAGGATTCGAGGCCGGATCGCCCCCATCCGGCTGGAGCGCCGATGAATCCGCTGCAGGAATTGGAGGACAGGGTCAGCCCGCGGCTGGCTGCCTTCGACCGGAACCACACCATCCGGCGCATCTGGCGCAAGGACTTCACGGTATGGCGGGATGATCCTGCGGAGATCACGGATCGCCTGGGGTGGCTGACCGTCCACGAGGTGATGCGTGAACGGGTGCCCGAGCTCGAGCAGTTCGCGTCGAGTTGCGCCGCCGACGGCTTGACGCATGCCGTCCTGGCGGGCATGGGCGGCTCGAGCCTGGCCCCCGAGGTCCTCCGGGGGACCTTCGGCGTGGCGCCGGCCATGCTCGACCTGGTCGTCCTCGATACGACGCATCCAGATCAGATCCTGGCCGTGGAGCGAAGCCTGCCCATGGACCGGACTCTCTTCGTCATCGCGTCCAAGTCGGGGACCACCACCGAGACCCTCTCCCACTTCGCCTACTTCTGGGAGAAGGTGCCGGACGGGTCGAGGTTCGTCGCCATAACCGATCCCGGGACGCCACTCGAAAGGCTGGCCTCGGAGCGGGGCTTCCGGCGGGCCTTTCTGAACCCTCCGGACATCGGTGGGCGGTACTCGGCCCTGTCCTACTTCGGACTGGTCCCGGGCGCTCTCATCGGGACCGACCTGGATCGCCTGCTCGACATGGCCATCGCCATGGCTCACGCATGCGTTTCCGACGCCCCGGCGCGGAACAACCCGGGAGCAAGGATCGGAGCCGTCATCGGCGAGGCGGCCCTGGCGGGAAGGGACAAGCTCACGCTCGTTTTGGACCAGCACGTCAGGACGTTTGGATACTGGGTGGAGCAGCTCATCGCCGAGTCCACCGGAAAGGCCGGGAAGGGCATCGTGCCGGTGGAGGGGGAGGATGTGGGGGAGCCGGCGGTGTACGGGGCCGACCGGCTCTTCGTGGGGATCGGCGCCGACAACGTGGACAAGGTACTGACCCCCCTTCGGGACGCGGGGCAGCCCGTCGTTCATCTCTGGCTGGACGACGCGATCGAGCTCGGCCGAGAGATCTTCCGGTGGGAGTTCGCCACCGCCGTGGCGGGGGCAGTGCTCGGCATCCAACCGTTCGATCAGCCGAACGTGCAGGAGGCCAAGGACGCGACCAAGAAGCTATTGGCCCAGGGCGAAGTGCCCGACCCCGGCCGAGACGACATCGACTCACTCCTGCAGCGAGTCCGACCTGGCGACTATCTGGCGATCCAGGCGTACCTCCCCAGGGACCCGAACACGGAGCGGCGCCTGCACCGGGCCAGGCTGCGTCTCCGCGATCGGTTGAAGGTCGCCACGACTGTCGGGTTCGGCCCCCGCTTCCTGCACTCGACCGGGCAGCTCCACAAGGGAGGGCCGAACATTGGCGTGTTCGTTCAGGTCGTGGAGCCCTCGGACGAAGACGTGCCGATCCCTGGACAGCCGTACTCGTTCGGAAGCCTCATCGCAGCCCAGGCTCTCGGCGACCTGCAGTCTCTTCGCTCGCACGGCCGAAGGGTGGCCAGGGTCGGTTTGGCCGACCTGGAGGCGGCCCTGTAGGAAAATCGGTTCGTGGAACGCGACCTCCGTGTGGTGGACGACGTGACCGAGGAAGCACTCCGGGCCTTCCTGGCCGCAGCCCCCAGGACGGTCGTGCTCTCTGGGGGGAGCACGCCGGAGACTTTCTACCGGCGGCTGGCGGGTGTGGAGTACCCGTGGGAGGAGGTGGAGTTCTTCTTCGGCGACGAGCGATGCGTGCCGCCGGATGACCCGCGGTCCAACGCCCGAATGGCAGACGAAGCGCTCTTTTCCATGGTGCGAGCCAGGAGCTATGCGATGGATGGCCGAGGGTGCGACGCGGAATCGTACGAACGGACACTTCGGCGGCGATTCGACGAGAACCTGCTCTTCGACGTGGCGATCTACGGCCTGGGGCCGGACGGGCACACGGCGTCGCTGTTCCCGGGGAAGCCGGGTGTCGACGTCACCGATCGGTGGGTGATCCAGGTGCCGGAGGCCGGGTACGAACCGTTCGTTCCCCGCGTCTCGCTGACCATACCGGCGCTGTCAGCGGCCAAGCTGGGGGTATTCCTCGTGGCCGGGGCCGACAAACGGGTCCCACTTGGCCAGCTCCTGGCCGGGGAGGACATCCCGGCCGCGCGGCTGACACCGGAGCGCTTGATGGTCCTGGCCGATCGTGCGGCGGCGGAGAGCTCATCCGGGGCGGGAAGCCGCTAGCCGACCGCGCCACCCACGTGGAGCAACGTCCCGACGCCGTAGGTCACTGTGGCCAGCGATCCGCCGATGACCAGCATCCTGCCCCCTGAGAGCCACGCCGGCCGGCCCGTGAGCAGCGACATCGAGGCACCGACCGCGAACAAGATCGTGCCGCTGGCGGCGATGGCCGCGAGCACGGCTGCCGTGCCGGACCCGACCACGAAAGGAGCAAGGGGAACGGCCGCCCCCAGCGCGAACATGACGAACGAGGAGATCGCTGCTCCCCACGGTGAGCCGAGCTCCCCCGGATCCAGACCCAGCTCCTCGCGGGCGTGGGTATCCAGTGCCACTTTGGGATCGGCCATGACCACTTCGGTCACCCGCTGCGCCAGGTCCGGTGGGAAGCCCCTCTGCTCGTAGATCTCGCGAAGCTCGTCGTGCTCTTCCTCGGGCTCGGTGGCGAGCTCATGGGCCTCGATGTGCAGGAGACGCTCGAAGAGCTCTCGTTGAACTCGCATGGACACATATTCGCCGCCGCCCATCGAGAAGGCCCCCGCCAGGAGGCCGGCCACGCCGGCCACGAGGATGACCTTGTTCGACACGCTCGCCCCGGTCACTCCCATGATGAGCGACAGGTTCGACACCAATCCGTCGTTCACCCCGAAGATTGCGGCCCGCAGCGCGCCGCTCTTTCCGCCCAGGCCGACGGGCTCGTCGCTGCCGTGAGTCGGCCCCGGATGGGGATGGATCGACGGGATGCGACGCGACCTGAGTCGCTTCCTGATTCGCGACAGCACGCTGGGATCGGCGACCGACATGACCCGCTACCTCATGCTCTCTTCCTCATCGCTCCGCGTCTCTTCCTCATCCCTCCGCGTCCCCGTCGCCCTGTTCCCTTAGGAACCGTTCCAGCTCGGCCGCGATAGTGTCGCCTGAGGGGACCTGTTCTTCGCTGAATCGCGCCCGTGCGACGTTCTCGTCGGCGGCCGCCTCCAAGCTAGCAACGTACTCGGTGAGCTCGTCGCTCTCCTCCATCGCCCCAAGCATCGTCTGTTCCCAGCTCCCAACGGCTCGGGCGAGCGGCTCGGTGTTGATCGACATCCCCAGAAGCTCGGCGACCCGCTCGACCAGGGCCAGGGCCGCCTTGGGGTTCGGCGCCACCGGCAGGTAGTGGGGGACGGCCGCCCACAGGCTGACCGAGGGCACGCCGGCTCGATTGGAGGCATCGTGGAGCACTCCCACGATGCCAGTGGGACCCTCATACTGCGACCGAGCCAGGCCCAGCCGGTCGGCGGTCTCCTGGTCGACCGCCGAGCCCACCACCGGAACGGGGCGGCTGTGCGGCACATCGGTGAGGAACGCGCCCAGGGTGACGAGCATGGGAGACCTGATCTCCTCCGCCGTGGCCAAAACGGCCTCGGTGAACGTCCTCCAGCGGATGTTGGGTTCGGTGGCGCCGAACAGCACCACGTCGCGGCCCCCGATCGAGGCGGCGGCGAATTCGGCCTTCGGCCACTCAATCACCCGGCTCACGCCCTCCTCCAGCCGAACGGTCGGGCGGGTCACCTGGAAGTCGTAGAACTCCTCGGGATCGAGCGTGGCGAACGTCTCCGCGTGCCACCGTTCCTGCAGGTACCTCAGGGCGATCGACGCCGCCTCTCCGCCGTCGTTCCAGCCCTTGAACGCACAGATGAGAGGAGGTTGTTCGAGCTTCGGGCGTTTCAGGAAAGTGACGTGGTCCATCGACTGCCAGCATAGCCGGGCCTCGGCGGGGCGATCCGCCGCCTGAGGTTCGCCTCCGGGACCCAGTTCGATCCGAACGTCGTCGGTGCGTTCGTCCGGCTGCACGCTGCGGGCCAGATCCAGTACCACCGACATCGGTCCGATCGGCGCGTCGCTCCCTGACCGGCGTCCTCGCCACGGCCTCCACCTGTCTCTTCAAAAATGGCTAGCCTCTGGTCTGTGGAAGGGGAGATCGCGTGGGCCATCGAGGCCTCCAAGGACGGCGAACGATGGCGCTTCTTCGGCAAGGCGTGGGCGAAGCCGGGCGAGTCTCTGTTGGTCCACGCGGCTCCTCGCTTCGTCCGGTTCCGCAGGGTCGACGGTGACGACGAGTGGTGCCTGCCGCTGGAGCGGACGGGCGATCACCCGATGACGCTCCTGCGCCTCGAGGAGCAGGAGCGAGAGGACCTGTGGCCTGCGACGGAACACACGGGCCTCCCCGTCCTTCTGCCGGGCGGTGAGGAGGGTCGCCTGCTGCGCTTCGAGCATTCCTCCGACGGGGAGCGCTGGACGTGGGCGGTCGAATTCCGCGGCCTCCGCCATCCCGGTTGACCGGTATGACGGACCTGGGCGACGCGTGAAGGACATCGGCCTTGTCGGCGTCCCGTATTCGGGAAAGTCCACGCTCTTCACCTCGCTCACCAGGGCTGGGGCCGCCGGAGGCCGGGCCAATCTGGCCGTCGTTCCCGTTCCGGACCACCGGCTGAAGGCCTTGGCCGATCTGGAGGGGTCGAAGAAGATCGTTCCCGCGCAGGTGCGGTTCGTCGACGTGCCGGGCGGAACCTCCGCCCAGGGACTGGGGCAGCTTCGCGAGGCCGACGCCCTGTGCGTGGTCCTTCGAGCCTTCGGTCCCAGCCAGGACCCGGTGGGAGAGCTCTCAGAGGTCACCGCAGAGCTCATCATCGCCGACCTCGCTGTGGTCGAGACCGCCCTGGACAACGCCCGGCGAAAGCTCAAGGGACGGGGGCAGGACGCCAGGGCCCAGGTGGAGACCTTGGAGACGGCTCATGCCGCGCTCTCGTCGGAGACGCTCCTTCGCGAGGCCGGGCTGTCGGAGGAAGCGAACAAGACACTGCGGGGGCTGTCGCCCCTGACCCTGAAGCCGTGGGTCCTGGTGGCCAACCTCGACGAGGGCGGGGCGGTGCCGGAGGGGCTGCCCGAGGACACGATCGGGATCTGGGCCGAGATCGAGGCGGAAACCGCGGGCATGCCGGCCGAGGAGGCACGTTCTCTCCTCCGCGAGTTCGGCGTGAAGGAGCCCGGCCTCGATCGCGTGGTCTCGGCCTGCTATCGGGCTCTGGACCTCATCACCTTCCTGACCACCGGCGAGGACGAGAGCCGTGCGTGGGAGGTGAGGAGGGGAGCGACCGCCCCGGAGGCTGCAGGCGTGGTCCACACCGACATGGAACGGGGATTCATCCGCGCCGAAGTGATCCGGTACGAAGATCTCGTCGAGGCCGGAGGCTGGGACGCCGCCAGGGCCAGGGGGCACATGAGGGTCGAGGGGAAGGACTACGTGGTGAAGGAAGGCGACGTCGTGCACGTGCGGTTTGCGGTGTGAGGCGAGGCTCAGGCCCTGAGGTCAATCGTCTCGCTCATCGGCGAACTCGATCGGGGGGTCGTCCACGAACTCCAAGCGTCGGTCCAGGAGGGCGATGGTGAAGACACGATGAACCGCGTCGGAGCCGCGCACGAACACCAGCCGCCTTCCCTGGTCGCGAGCGCGGAGGTCGGCCTCTACCACGAGCCTGATGCCGGAGGAATCCATGAATTCGAGGCGTCGAAGGTCGATCACCAGGAGGCTGGGCTCCTTGGCCTCCGCCGTGGCCAGGACCGCCTCGACCTGTTCGACCTCCGAGATGTCGAGCTCTCCGAACAGGCCCACCAGGATCGCCCCCGCAGCCTCTCGAACCTTGATCCGAAGTTGGCTCACGGCCCTCTCGTCAGCCTCTGCCCTTGACCTTGACCACGAGCAGGGCCACGTCGTCGCGGGGGGCTTCGGGAGTGAACCCAACGAGCGTACCCTCGATCGCCTCCGCGATCCCTTTGGCGTCCGCGCCCCGGCAGGACCTGATCACCGACTCCAAGCGGTCGCGTCCGAAGATCTCGCCGCCCTTCCGGCGCTCCTCCAGGATGCCATCCGTGAACAGCACCAGCGCGTCATCGAGCCGCAGGTCGACGGCGCAGTCGGTCAGTTCGGGATCGTTGAAGATTCCGAGCAGGGCTCCGGGCCTACCGGCTGACTCGACCGATCCATCCGACCTCAGGACCAGGGGAAGAGGATGGCCGGCCGAGCAGACCGTCAGACGGGCTCCGCCGTCATGTGGCTTCAACCTCACGTAGCACACCGTGCAGAACATGTGGTCGGAGCGTTGCTGCATGACCGCCTGATTCAGATGCCTGAGGACGCCGCTCGGCTTTCGCTCCTGCAACGCCACGGCTCGCAGCGTGTGACGAGCGAGGCTGGTGACGACGGCTGCCTCCACCCCTTTCCCGCAGACATCTCCGATGATCAGGGCCCACGACCCGTCTCCCGTGTCGAACGCGTCGTAGAAGTCCCCTCCGACCTCGTTGCCCTCGCCGCCCCACCGGTACCGGCCTTCGATCTCCAACCCTGGGATCTCCGGCAGCATGGGGGGAAGGAGACTCTCCTGCAGCCGAGTGGCCACCCGACGGATCTCTTGGAGGAGCCGGGCGTTGTCCACGGCCAGTGCGGCTCGCCGAGCCACCTCCTGGGCGAAGACGAGGTCGCTCTCGTCGTACCGGCGGCCCGATTCCGCCGTGACCAGGGTGATGGCCCCCAGCGTGCGGCCCCGGGCCACCATGGGAACGACGATCGCCGATCGGATTCCCAGGCCCTTCACGATCTCCAGGAACACAGGATCTGGAGCGGACTCCTCGATGAGGGACTGAGGGATCTCGGCGACCATCTCGGGCCGTCCCGTGCGCAGCACCCTGGGCATCCCGGTGGGGGCCAGGGGGTCGGGTGGATAACGCTGCCTGAACTCCTTTGCCAGCTTCACCTTGTCCGGGTCGACGTGAGCAACGGCCAACTGGCCGATGGAGCCGTCGGGTTCGAGCATGTCGATCGAGCACCAGTCGGCGATCTGCGGGACGACGAGCTGGGCCACTCCCGCCAAGGTCTCCTCGTATCCCTCGATGGATGCGGCCATCAGCGGACCCGCCTCGGCCAGGAAATGCTGGGCCTGCTCCACCCGCTTGCGCTCCGTGATGTCTGCAACCACGCCCGTCATGGCCACGACCGCACCCGCTTCATCCTTTATGCAAAGGCCTCTGCCGTCGATCCAACGGATGGAGCCATCGGGCCAGATCACCCGATGCTCGATCTCGAAGTCCGAGCCGGACTCGCGGGCCCGCTCGACCGTGGCCGTGATCCGGTCGCGCTCATCGGGATGGAGTCGCTCCCGGTAATCCTGGAACGTGCCCCCGAAAGTACCTCGGGGGAGCCCGAAGATCTCCTCGAGCGTCTCATCCCACGTCACGGCCCCGGTGGGGATGTCGTAATGCCAGGTGCCGAGCCTGCCTGCCTCCAGGGCGAGGCGCAAGCGCTCCCGGCTCTCGCGAAGCCGCTCCTCCGCCGCTCGCCGCCGAGTGATGTCGCGTACGAAACCGGTGAACATCGGCGGGCCGAGAATGTCCACGCGCGCCACCGTGAGCTCGATGGGGAACTCGGTGCCGTCTGCCCGCAGCGCTGTGAACTCGAAGCGCTTGCCCAGGAGCGGTCCCTCCCCAGTGGCCAGGAAACGAGCCAGGCCGGCCCTGTGTCGTTCCCGCAAGAGCGGCGGCACGATGAGCTCGGCCATCTCCTTGCCTATCGCCTCGTCCCGGAGGTACCCGAAGGTCTTCTCGGCCGCGGGATTGAACTCGAGGACCTTGCCCTCGTGGTCGATCGTGATGATGCAGTCCAGAGCGGCTTCCACGATGGCGGACTTCCTGGCCTCACTCTGGAGAACAGCCTGCTCGGCCCCCTTGCGTTCCATGAACTGGCCGATCTGGCTGCCGATCACCGAGAGCGCCAGGAGGAGATCGGCGTCCGGCTCCTGGATCTCGCGGCTGAAGAACTCGAGGGCGCCCAGGACCTCCTCCCCGAGGAGGATCGGAAAACCAAAGCCTCCGCGGATCCCCTCCCTGTCGGCACTGCGCGCTCGAGGGAAGTTGTCGTCTTTCGTCACGTCGGGGATCCAGGCGGAGCGGCCGGTCGACCACACCCTGCCCGGAAGCCCGACCCCCGGAGGAAAGAGCGATTGGCGACTCACCCGTTCGAACTCGACGGCATCGGCACCGGGCGCATGCCACACGTCGACGCATCGAATGACCTCGGCCTCCTGGTCGACCCGCCACAGTGTCCCGATCGCCCACCCCAGGTTCTCGCAAACCGCCTGGAGGATCATCGGGACGGCCTCGGTGAGGGACGAGGCTTCGGCCAGAGCCCGAGTCACACCGGTCCGGGCAGCGATGAGTCGCTCCGTTCGCACCCTGTCGGTGATGTCCACCGACACGCTGACGACCCCCATGATGGCCTCGTCGGCGCCGCGGATGGGTGAGACCGTGGTGAACGAAAGGACGCGTCGGCCATTCCTACGTTGGATCGGAAACTCGCCCTCCCAGTTCTGCCCGGCCAAAACGGCCGTCAGGATGTCGTTGGCCCGGCCCTCGTCGCCGGTCGAGACGAGCAAGTCGCGGAAGTCGCGGCCCACCGCCTCGGCCGTCGACCAACCGAACATGCGCTCGGCGGCGCGGTTCCAGTGAGTGATGGCTCCTGCCAGATCGGTCGCGGTCACCGCGGCATGGACCTGATCGAGGAGATAGGCTTCGAACCCCGTCGAGGACAGCATGCTCAAACTCTCCACAAGCCTCTCGGTGTTTGGGAAAGGCTGCTCGACCGGCCGTGGCCCGCTTTCACGGCCCTGACCTCCGAACGACCGTCGTGGTTTCTACCCGGTGGTAGGTATGCGTGATTGTATAACCGAACCGAGCAGGCTCCTTGGCCGGAAGTGCCCGAGGCGGGTGCGCATTGTGATGGATCGCCACCGCTCGGGGCGGCTCGGGTCGAGCGGGGCTTCCCTTTTGCCATCGGTCATCAGGTCGCGGGAAGCTCGTGGGCCCATCGCAACACGGATTCGAGAGGCTGGTAGTTGAGGATGCGATCCCTCGGGAAGCCTGAGCGAATCGCCAGGGCGACTCCGAACTCGACGTGGCGGAGCTCCCGCAAGAGGTGGGCGTCCGTCCCGATGGAGATCCACATGCCGGCTTCCCTCGCCAGCTCGAGCAGGCCTACGTCCAGGTCTTGCCGGCTGGGGTGAGCATCGATCTCCAGCGCCTTGCCCTCTTCGGCTGCCGCCTCGAAGACCCGAGGCCAGTCGGCCGACAGCCCTCGCCGCCGGTTGAACACGCGTCCCCTCGGGTGGGCCAGGACGTTGAACGTGGGATTCCGCAGGGCCCGGAGGTAGCGATCCGTCTGGTCCTCGGTCGGGCGGAGCTTGGAGTGGAAAGCCGCGAGGACCAGGTCCAGCTTGGCGAGGGCTTGCGGCTCCATGTCTTGGACCCCTTCCGGTGAGAGGTTCATCTCGATGGCCCGGAGCACCCGCAGCCGGGAACCACGCGCTTCGAGCTCCTGGTTCACTCGGGAGATTTCCTCTCCCTGCTCGGCCAGCTGCTCCTCGTCCATCCCTCCCGCGATCTTCAACCCTTTCGAATGGTCCGTGATGGCGATGAATTCGTAGCCCCACAGGGTCTCGGCCTCGGCCACCACCTCTCGCAAGGGCGCCGCACCGTCGCTCCACGTCGTGTGCATCTGGAGGTCGGCTCGAAGCGCGGCGATCCAGTCCGGGTGGCTCTCGACTGTCCGGCGAACCTCCGACATGGTGAGGAAGCCGCGCCGCAGCTCCGGTGGCTCCGGGGGTTCCATCGCCGGATCCATGAGCCAACCGGTGATGACGCCGGCCAGCCAGGGACCCACCGATCGGAGCTCGGTGAGCGAGCGATCCTGCTGGAGCAGCCAGGCAGCCTCGACGGGCCAGAAGAAGGCTGCCCGGGAGGCCCGGCCGAGCGCCCTCTCCCGGTTGCTGCCCGGTTCCGCCTCTTCCGCAGCACGGGCCAGCAACTCCGCGATCTGGGCGTTCGTGAGCATCCGACAGCCCCGTCCTTGGGTATTCCCCCGGTGAGGGCCGAGGTCTAGCATTTTCCTTACCGGCTCGTCGGGCCGGCCTGATTGTCCGGGGAGGCTGGCATGGGACCTCCGATCGGCCGGAGGCGCGCGCGCGTGGCGTACCACCATGCTTTCCGAATCTGGACCAGTCCACGCCGAGCTCACCCCCTCGTGCTACCGGCATGATCCAGGATCCACGCATCGGCAGCCGGATCGCTGGGTTCAACATCGTCTCCCTGATCGGGCGAGGCGGCATGGGCGTGGTGTATCTGGCGGAGCACGCGCGGCTTGGTCGGCGGGTGGCGCTCAAGGTCCTTCCCCCGGAAATGGCCTCGAGCCAAGAGCTCCGTCGACGCTTCGTCGACCGCGAGCCGAGACTCGCTGCGAGCGTCGAGCATCCCAACGTCCTCCCCATCCACGACGCAGGAGAGGAGGCCGACGGAACGCTGTGGATGGCGATGCGATACGTGGATGGAAAGGATCTGGGGCGCCTCCTCAGGGACGAAGGCCAATTGAAACCGTCACGCGCGCTCGACCTGATCGGGCAGGTGGCAGAAGCGCTGGACGCGGCGCACGCGGAGGGCCTGATCCACCGCGACGTGAAGCCGGAAAACATCCTGGTGGAGGGCAGGCCACCCCGCGAGCACGTCTACCTCACGGACTTCGGGCTCACCAGGCACATCTCATCGGGGAGGCTCACGGCCTCCGGTGCATTTCTGGGCAGCGTCCACTATGCGTCCCCGGAGGTGATCGAAGGGCGCTCCGACCTGGACGGGCGTGCCGACGTCTACTCGCTCGGGTGCGTCCTGTTCCAGTGTCTGACCGGGCACGTCCCGTTCGCTCAGAACAGCGATATCTCGGTCCTCTATTCGCATCTCAAGGCCGAGCCGCCAGAACTCGCCAGCTGGCGACCGGACCTCCCGACGAGATTGAACGACGTCATCCGCACCGCCATGTCCAAGCGGGCCGACGATCGGTATCCCACGTGCGGCTCACTGGTGGAGGCTGCCCGTGCGGCGGTCTCGCCGGAGTCGCCGGTGGATGCAGGGACCGATGACTCGGACGTCGCACGCCCCGGAAGCCAGGGCATCGTCTCGGGGGCGCCGACCGACATCGACGTGTCCGCCCAGCTCATCCCCCTAGAGTCCCGCGGGCGAAGGTCGGCGCGCCACCAGGTCAGGATCGAGAATCGCGGTCGATTTCGGGCCCAGGTCCACCTGACGGCGCATGGTCGAAGGACGATTTCGGCAGCCGTTTCCCCAGGATCCCTCGTCGTGGAGCCGCTATCCGTCGCCTGGGCCGGCGTTCGGGTTCGCCCATACAAGGGACGAGTCATCGGGCGCCGGAGGCTCCCCTTCCAGATCATCGTCGATCCGGAAGGAGCCGATCCCATCACGCTGGAAGGGGCCCTGGTGCGGCCGGCTCCAGTCGTCGCCTGGAGCGTGATCGCGTCGCTCGTCCTTGTCCTGGGTGGTTCGGCTGCATACGTGGGGTTCCGGCCCGGCCCAGCCAATCCGCCCGCCACGCCCCCGGGCGGCCCGGCAACCCACCTCGCCACGCAGATCTGCCCGCTCACCGGTGTACCTGCCCTCTCCGGGCAGGCACCAGACGGGCCCGCGCTCGCGGTGAAGGTCGACAACGAGGTGCGGTCCCAGTCCGGCCTGTTCCACGCTGATCTCGTGTTCGAAGAGCCGATCGAGGCCGGCCGCACGCGGTTCGTCGCCGTCTTTCAGTGCACCCTGCCGGACCTCGTGGGGCCCGTGCGAGGTCCCCGTCCCACCGACCCGGATCTGCTGGCCGAGCTCGGCCATCCGCTCTTCGCTTTCGGCAATGACTCACTCGCCGAACCGCTCGACCTGAGCGGCGTCATCGACGTGAGCGAGCGGATTGAGCCCAACGGGTATTCGCGGACGGACGCCGGAGCACCCTACAACTTGTTCGCCAAGCCGGAGCGGCTTCTGGCGACACGGACATCGACCCCCGCCAGGCCGGTGTTCGCCTACTCTGTCGCCCCACCCGCCGGAGTACCCAAGCGCCGTGTCGTCGAGGTGCCGTTTGGCAATCTGGAGTGGCGCTTCGACGAGGGCCTCGGGCAGTACGTTCGCTATTACGGCAGTCGAGCCCACGAGTCGGAGGGCCGCCAGCTTTCGGCGTCCAACGTCATCATCCAGTACGTCAGGGTCAGGGACGTCACCATCGCCGGCAAGCTGTGGGTTCGCGCGGGGACGATGGGGGAGGGCAAGGCCATGGTGTTCCGCAACGGGGTGGTCATCCAGGGCACGTGGAGCCGGCCATCGCGCGCCCTCCCACCGATCTTCCGGGACAAGCGGAACCGGCAGATCATGCTGGCGTCCGGAGTGACCTGGATCGAGCTGGTTCCGGCGCCGTAGTAGTAGGCACGCCTAGTGCGTGGTTCGGCGCTTCACCCACTCCTGGATCTCGGCCATCGACACCGCCCCCCGCCGGATGGCCTCGTTGGCCAGGCGTAACCGCCGCCGCTCCCCTTCGTCACCGATGCCGAACTTGTCGTAGAGGCGAGCGAGATGCTGCTTGACCGCCGCGTCCGTGACGACGAGCGCTTGAGCGATCGCGCGGATCGAGGCCGGCTCGCGAAAGGCGTTGTCCGAGATGAGCGGCGCACACAGCGAGAGGAGCACGTCGTGCTCTCTCCTGGTCAGCTCGGGGGACTCCTCCGCGCCGGCGGTGGCTTCTCCCTCCTCCAGCGGTGTGTCGACCCGGAACACGAGCGTGGTCTGACCCACGCGAACCTCGTCACCAGGCCTCAGGGGCTGCTCGCCCCAGATCCGCTCTCCGTTCAGAAACGTCCCGTTGCGGGAGTTCAGGTCGCTGATGCACCAGCCTGAAGGAAGGTTCTCCAGGACGGCGTGGAGCCTGGACACGGTTGGATCGAATGGGAGAGGAATGTCGTTCGACGAGGATTGACCTATGGCGACCCTTCCCCCGGACAGCGCGATGCGATCACGAGCACCCTTGACCCAAAGTTCGACGTACGCGCCCACTCAGGCTACCTCGGCTCCACCTGTTCGGATCTATCCAAAGGGTGACATAAGTAGCGCCACCTGGGAACTGCCGAGTCACCGATAGGGCTATGGCTCCGATTACCCCCCCCAGCGACCATGCCTGGGGGGTGATGACGATGCGAAAGGTTGGGTTGGTCCTGCTGATCTTCTTCGCTCTGCTCAAGGGCGGGGAGGCCACGGCGAGCATGACGTGGGGAGGGCGAGGCTGCTCCCATCCGAACAGCGGCCCGCGACCGCTGTACGCCTGCTTCCGATCGGGGCCGGTCTGGCTGGTCCCGTTGCACTGAGAAACCCGAGCAGAAGCGCTCGCGATGATCGGAGGGATCCGTTGAAGACTCGATACCTTGCAAGGACGTGCGCAGCGGCCGTGCTTTTCGCAGCGGTGATGTTCGTCGCACCGGCCGCTCAGGCGGCCACCCCGCGGTGCTTCGGTGCGGTCGCGACGAAGGTGGGAACGAACCGGGGTGACTTCATCCAGGGCACGTCCGAGCCGGACGTGATCGTGGGGTTGGGCGGCGATGACACGATCTTTGGTGGCGGCGGCAACGACCGGATCTGCGGCGGCCCCGGGTGGGATGACCTGTTCGGAGGCTCCGGGGCGGACTCGCTGGCCGGTGGCGACAATCGGGATTGGCTCTCGGGCGGGGCTGGAAACGACAGGGTGAAGGGACAGGGCGACAACGACTTCCTGTTCGGTGACAGGGGAAACGACTCGCTGAGCGGGGGCACGGGCCGGGACTGGGTCGTGTACTACAGCGCCAGGAGCGCGATGACGGTGAACCTGTCGGCGGGCACCGCCTCGGGGATGGGCCGGGACCGTCTGGCGGGCATCGAGAACGTCGAGGGGAGCTGGAGGTATCCAGACGAGCTGACCGGCGACGGGGGTCGCAACGTCCTGGACGGGCGGGACAGGAATGACACGCTTCGGGGCGGTGAGGGGAACGATCGGCTGCTTACCGGAGAAGGGGACGACACGTTCGACGGCGGTCCGGGAACCGATCTCGTCGACTTCCGTTGGGACGAGAACAGCGAGATGATCGTAAATCTGTTCGGCGGCACCGCGACTGGAGATGGCGAGGACACGTTGATCGCGGTCGAGGACATCGTCGGCAGCTACTTCGACGATCTCCTGATCGGTGATGGTGCAGCCAACCGCCTGAATGGTTGGTGGGGCGCGGACATCCTGCGCGGGGGACCCGGCGACGACGCCTTGTCCGGAGCGGGCGACGACGACTTCCTCTATGGCGGCCCCGGCGACGACGGCCTGAACGGCGGAGCGGGGATCGATGGCGCGGACTTCGGATCCGCCGCTGGACCGGTCTCCGTGGACCTGTCGCTGGGAACCGCGGCCGGAGACGGCTCGGACACCCTCAAGGTCGTCGAGGACGTGTTCGGCTCCGGCTACGGGGATTCACTCGTAGGCGACGAGGGGCCCAACGTGATGATAGGCAGGGCTGGAGACGACACCGTCGACGCCGCGGGTGGCGACGACATCCTGCGAGGAGGACCGGGCGACGATGCCTACGACGGGGGAGCGGGTATCGACATGCTCGACTTCCAGACGTCCGTCTCGGGAGTGACGGCGGACCTCTCCCTGGGGATCGCCATCGGTCAGGGGCAGGATTCCATCTCCCACGTGGAGAAACTGGGTGGCTCGGTGTACGCGGACAACCTGACCGGCGACGCTTCGGACAACCTGCTGACCGCGGGAGGAGGCGCGGATACCGTGAACGGCAGGGAGGGTGCGGACGACATTCGGGGCGGAGTCGGGGACGACGTGCTCTCCGGCGGAACAGGTTCAGACGTGTTCGCCGATGGGCGCGGCATGGACTCCGTGTCGGGGGACGAGGGAGACGACCTGTTCATGGCGGGTCCCGGAGACGACGCTTACGGAGGCGGCACAGGCTCCGACACCATCGACTTCGTTTCGGCGCCCAGCGCTGTGGAGGTCGACCTCACGCTGGGAACAGCTACGGGCTTCGGTTCGGACTCCCTCGCCGGGACGGAGAACGTCCTGGGGACGAAGTTCGCGGACATCCTGATAGGCGACGGAGCCTCCAATTTCCTCAGCGGGAGAGGCGCGCCCGATGAGATCTCGGGCGGAGACGGCGACGACCGGTTGAGCGGTGGGCGTGGCGACGACATCCTCGACGGCGGTACGGGCCGGGACACCGTGACCTACGCGGACCTGTCAGGGAAGCAGGGATTCATCACCGCGGACCTGGCTGGTGGATTCGCCACAGGCGACGGCGTCGACACTCTGGTGGCGATCGAGGACCTGGAAGGGTCCGACACGGCCGATTTCCTCAGAGGCGATGACTCGTCGAATCGTCTGGCCGGAGGAGGGGGCGCCGACATCCTGGAGGGCTTCGGCGGCGACGACCTCTTGGAGGGCGGCAACGGCTCGGACATCGGCGACGGCGGCGACGGATTCGACACCTGCGTTGAGGTCGAAAACGTCATGAACTGCGAGGGCTGACCGACTGATCGGCGACGTTCGTGAAGGGGTCGGGGAGGACGCTCCCCGGCCCTTTCGCACTACGCCTGATTGGGGGAAGTTCGTGTCGCCGGCCTCGGTTATTGTCAGAACATGGCTCGGCTCAAGGCCAGCGATCGGGCACGGCTCCCGGACAGCGCGTTCGCCTACGTCGACTCGCGCGGCCGGCGTCGGTTGCCGATCAATGACGAGGCGCACGTACGGAACGCGCTCGCCCGGTTCGACCAGGTCTCCTTCGAGGACGACGCCGCCCGAGAGCGCGCCCGCAAGCGGCTGCTGAACGCGGCCAAGAAGTACGGCATCGTGCCCGTCGGGTTCATCACCGGCCAGCTGCGATCCGAGCGCACCCATGCTGTGGCCGGCCGGCTGGTCATCGAGCTGGGGCGGATGGGGGCGCCCGGCGAGCTTGAGCAGCAGTTGCGAAGCGCTCTCCGGGACCCCACCCTCGCCGTCCTGCACTGGTCGGAGGCGGCCGGGTCGTACCTGGACGGCGCTGGCAAGCCGGCCCCGCTGCCTGCCGATCAGGAACGGCGGGCGGTGACCTACCTGGAGCGTCAGGGTCGGCCGATGACGGCGCTCCTGCACGATCCGGCCGCCCTCGACGATCCGGATCTTGCCGAGACCGTGCTGGCCGCGGTCCGCTTCGTCATCGAGAAGGAGAGCCTCCGAGGCCAGGTCCAGGCTCGATCGACCGATGCCGCCTCGCTGCCCACAGGCTTCGTCACCTTCCTGCTCACCGACATCGAGGGTTCCACCGCTCTCCTCAGGCGACTGGACGATCGGTACGTCGACCTGCTGAACGATGTCCGGGGCATCGTCCGGGACGCCGTGCTTCGGGCAGGGGGCCGCGAAGTCGACGCCCATGCGGACGAGTTCTTCGCGGTATTCGAACGCGTCGTTCCGGCCATCGAAGCGGCTGTGGCCATGCAGCGCACGCTGGGCGTGCGGACCTGGCCCGACGACGTGCAGTGCCGGGTCCGCATAGGTGTCCACAGCGGCCGTCCCACCCTGACCGACACCGGGTACATCGGACTGTCCGTCCACACGGCGGCTCGGGTCTGCTGGACCGCCCACGGTGGCCAGGTCGTCGTCTCCGGCGAGACCAAGGCCGCCGTGGAGGGGGCCTTGCCGTCCGGCGTCCGCTTCCGCAGCCTCGGCCGACATCGCCTGCCCGGCCTCGGCCACGCTCAGGCGCTCTTCCAGGTCGAGGCGGACGGCCTTCTCGCCGTCTTCCCGCCGCTGCGCACCGGAGCTGGCTCCACCACCGGGCCGAGTACCCTCAGAGAAGGCCCGCGGCGCTCGGCCCATCGCTGATGGCTTTACACATGCGTCTTACTTCCCCCGCGGCCCTCGGCATGCGAGGGTGCCCGACGGCGCGGGGGTGACTCCTTTACACAGCGTCCGCCCTATGGGGCGTGACTTTCGAATTGAGCGTCCCCCCGCGCCTGACGGGGCC
>WNFU01004466.1_pt1 | contig 33738 bp, 27 predicted proteins | sample 5400121 | NCBI WGS metagenome assembly WNFU01 (sample SAMN13153360, study PRJNA577476) | soil metagenome | isolation source: 100 cm soil or saprolite under grassland replicate 1 | place: USA:California | collected 2016-06-15
TCGTGGACCTCGCCGATCTTGTAGGCCTTGCCGGTGTAGTAGAGGATGCGCTCGGTCGTGGTGGTCTTGCCCGCGTCGATGTGGGCCATGATCCCGATGTTCCGGGTCCGGCCCAGCGGGTACTCGCGGATGACCAGGCTGCCCTTGCCGGGCGGCTGCTGGCGCTCCTTCGTGACCTGCGCTACCTCTGCCACTTCCGTTTCCAACCTCTCCGCGGGGACCGCCATCTCAACAGCCCCTCTCACAAGCGCCGGGCCCCCCGTGGAGCCCGGCCTCGAAGCTTTCGTCGACGCTCACCATCGGTAGTGGGCGAACGCCCTGTTCGCGTCCGCCATCTTGTGCAGGTCCTCCCGGCGCTTCACCGAGGACCCCTGCCCGTTCGCCGCGTCCATGATCTCGCCCACCAGGCGCTCGGCCATGGTGTGCTCGCGGCGCTGGCGGGTGAAGTTCACCAGCCATCGCAGCGCGAGCGTGGTGCCCCGGGCCGGCCGTACCTCCACCGGGACCTGGTACGTGGCGCCGCCCACGCGCCGGGAGCGGACCTCGAGCAGCGGACGGGCGTTCTCCACGGCCTTCTTCAGCGTGATGACCGGGTCGTTGGCCGTGCGCTCGCTGATCTGCTCCAGGGCCTTGTACACGATCTGCTCGGCGGTGCTCTTCTTGCCGTGCAGCAGGATCTTGTTGATGAGCTGGGTCACCAGGGGGTTCTGGTACACCGGATCCGGCTCGACCTCACGCTTGACCGCTGGTCCCTTCCGTGGCATGGCCCAGCCCCCTACGCGTTCTTCTTCGCGCCGTACTTCGACCGGGCCTTGCGGCGGTCCCGGACTCCGGCGGTGTCGAGCGCGGCGCGGATGATCTTGTACCGGACGCCCGGGAGGTCCTTCACCCGGCCCCCCCGCACGAGCACGATCGAGTGCTCCTGGAGGTTGTGGCCGATCCCGGGGATGTAGGCGGTGACCTCGATGCCCGTGGTCAGGCGGACCCGGGCCACCTTCCGGAGGGCCGAGTTCGGCTTCTTCGGCGTGGTGGTGTAGACGCGCGTGCAGACGCCGCGCCGCTGCGGAGACCGGCGGAGAGCGGGGCTCTTCGTCTTGCTCCGAGGGCGCTCGCGCCCGTTCCTGACCAGCTGTTGAATCGTGGGCATGGCTCTCTCGTCACGCGCTCTCGTCGTTCTCCGCTGAGGGGGGGCCGCAAAAAGCCGGACCTGTCAAGAAGGTCCGGCCCAGGGTGCTGCCCGGATGCCGCGATCCCTTCTCGGGTCCCCCCTTGGATTCTGGGATTCCTGCCGATTGCGGCACGAAACCGAACACTGCCGCGACCGATGAGAATACTAGCCACGCACGGCCACCGTCAATTCGACGACGGCCCGCCGGAGGCCTCCAAGGACCCCCGGCACCGCATTCTACCAGCGGAAATGGAAGGGCCCGGGCTCCCGGCCCGTGCCCTTCCGGTGGTCGTCCGCCGATCCGGTCTACGTATGGACCGTCAGCGGCTGTGTGGCCGTGGTCGTGCCCGGCGTCTGGTCCGACGTCATCTTGGTCACGAGCGTGTAGCTCCCGACCTTCTCCCCGGTGACGTCGTAGGTGATCGTGACCATGCCGCCCGGCGTGGGACCGGAGGTGTTCACCCGGTACCCCGTGTTCGGTCCGGTCGGTGAGACGTTGATGCCGCTCGTCCCGTCCCGGTTCTCCGCCCCCGCATTCAGGGGCGTCGGGTCCGGCGTCGTGGTCCCGTACACCCACGTGTTGTCCTCGCCCGGGTTGGCATCGCTGTTGAGGCCGATCCAGAGCTCGAACGTCTCGAGGTTGCTCGTGCCGAACACCGGGACGCTGTTGAAGTCGACGACGATCCAGGTGTCCGAGCCGTCGGTGAGGGTCGCGATCCGGATGGCTCCCCCGGCGCCCGGGTTCAGGTCGGTCCAGTACGGCGCCAGGACGTTGTTCGGCCTGGCCGCGTTCGGCATCGTCTGCGGGACGAAGTCGACGTCGGCACTGGCGCCGCCACCCACCACGACGTACCCGTCGGAGACGATCCCGAGCCGCGTGTAGCTCTCCTGCCCGTAGTTGAATCCGGGCACGTTGAAGTTCGTGATCGTCTCGTCGCCCTGCCCCGTGAGCGGCGTGACGCCGAACGCCGACAGCGGGACGTAGCCGCCCGCCGGCCCGGAGTCGGGGGTGATCGAGGTGATCTGCGGCGCGACCGAGGGCGAGAGCTGCCCGTCCCACGTGTAGCCGCCGGCGCTCGTCGAGGTGAACCCGCCGCTCGACGACCCGTTGTGCACCTCGCCGAAGTTCGAGTGCGACAGCTTCGCCCGGTGCCCGAAGTTCTCGGCGACGGTCGTGTTCGCCGCGGCCGAGGACAGGTTCTGGGCGACCGTGGTGCAGGCCGTGGTCGCGTTCAGCAGGATCGAGTCCGGCGTGCAGGAGAACGTGAGCGTGACGTCGCCCTGCTTCTTGAAGAACGCCACCGGGATGTACACGGGGTTCCCGGAGTCCGGGATGAGCGTGACGGACCCGAAGTACTGCGTGTCCGGGGCCAGGCTCGTGCCGTTGATGTTGATCTTCAGGTTCTTGGCCCGGTGGGCCGCCAGCGAGAACGACGCCGGAACCACCTTGATGGTGGCACCCGGAGGCGCCGTGGTGGTGCTGGTGAACGTCCGGGGTGCGCCCGACACGTTCTTCGCCCGGCGGACCGTCGAGATGGTCCCCGGCATGGTCGGGGCGTCTACCGAGGGCAGGTTGGCGTCGATCCGCGCGAGCGGGGTCCCCGCGAGGGCGGCGTAGTCCGCCGCCGACTCGTCGAACGTCAAGGTGGGATGGACCGCCCGATCCGCCCGGATGGATCCGGCGCCCATGTTGAACGGGTCGGCCGGCGTGACGCCGTCCGGCTTCAGCACGCTCTGGACGGCCGAGGTCATCATGGCCGACTTCACCTGACCCGGCGTCCACGCCGGGTGGGTGGCGAACACCAGGGCCGCCACGCCGGTGGCGTGCGGGGCCGACATCGAGGTCCCCGCGATGGCCTGGTAGTTCTCCCCGGGAGGCCCGGAGGCGACCGCCGACGGGGCGGGAGCTGCCGAGTTCCCGGCCAGGATCTCGATGCCGGGGGCCGTGATGTCCGGCTTGATCCAGTCACCGAGCGGCCCGCGCGAGGAGAACGTCGTCATGATGTCGGGCGTCGTCGCGGTGGCCGTGCCCGTGCTCCAGGAAGCCTGGATGCCGGTGTGCCCGGACAGGAACGCGAGGAGCGCGTCGGTATCGTGGGGGATCTGCGGGGTGGTCCCGCCGTCGAGCATGACCGTCGGGACCCAGAAGTTGTCCGTGAACAGGTCCTGGTGGGCCGGGTTGTACAGGATCATCCCGGCGCCACCGCCCTGCAGGACGTTGAAGCTGGACGCGGCGCGCCCGGCGGGGTTGCCGCGTGCGCACACGACGACTTGCCCGGCAACCGAGCCCGCCGCGAACGCCGTGTCGCACGACACGCCGCCCGTGTAGCCGCCCACGTCCGTCGCCTTGACCACGTTCGTGGCGCTCGCGATGCCCTGGGTGATGGACGACCCCGTCAGGTCCAGGGTGTCGCCGCCCGAGGCGGACAGGTGCAGCGTCGTGAGGTACAGCCGGGAGGGGTACGAGGCCCCCACGGTGTTCTCCCACGGGCCGCCGTGGTCGGAGGTGGCCGCGCCCGGACCGGAGTTGCCGGCGGAGGCGTTGGCCAGGCCGCCCGCCGCGTAGAAGTCGCGGAAGGCCAGCTCGATCGCGTCGGAGAACGGGTTCTTCCCGCCGGATATCGAGTAGTTGATGACGTTGACGCCGTCGGTGATGGCCTGGTTCACGGCCGCCACGCTGTCGGAGGTGAAGCAGCCCAGCTCCAGGCAGACCCGGTACGCGATCACGTGCGCGCCGGGGGCCAGGCCCGAGGTCGGGCCTCGGTCGATGCCGAAGATCGGGGCGTGGTCCACGTAGTCGCCGGCCGCCGTGGTGGCGGTATGGGTGCCGTGCCCCTCGGAGTCCCGGACCGAGCACGCGCTGTTGTCGGCCTTGCAGTACTCGCCGGGCGCTGCCCCGATGACGGCCAGGTACGTGGCCGTGAAGTCGTAGGCCCCCACGAGCTTGTTGTTGCAGGTGAAGTCGGGCCCGAAGTCCGGGTCCACCCCGTCGCCGAAGTCGCACGTGTAGGGACCGCCCGCGGGGGGCGCGAGCCCGTTGTCCACGAGCATCGGGTTCTCCGGCCATATGCCCGTGTCGATGACGCCCACCGTCACGTTCGACGCCGCCGTCGGCAGACCGCCCAGGGAGGGCCACACGGCCTCTGCGCCGATGAACTGGTAGGGCTCCTGGACCACGTCGGTGTGGTTCAGCGAGTCACGTTGGACCGCCACCACGCCGGGGATGTTCAGGAGCTTCGAGATCCGGTCCGCGGGGAGCCGCACAGCGAGGCCGCCGTAGGCCACCCGGTACGTCTGCGTGACCCTGGCCTTCGGGATCCGCGCGATGGCGGCCCGGGCCCTGTCCTCCATGCGGGCGATGTAGCGGGTGTACGAGTTGACGGCCGCCCGGTTGGCCTTCAGGGAGCGGTGCGTGACGCCCGGGCTGGTGGCCGCGTAGCCGGGGAGGTATCCCCGGTAGGACCCCAGCGCGTCGTAGTCCAGCTTGACCAGCACGGAGGTGATCTTCGACCCGCTGAGGTGGAGCACCCGCCGGTCGGACTTCGCGATCCTCCCGGAGTCTGACTTGGCCCCGTGGAACGTGTTGAGACGGGTTACCCCGCCCACGGACCTGAACTTCGAACTCGCGGCCTGGGCCCCGATTGCGGACACCCCGATCGCCGAGATGACCGCGCACGCCAGCGCGGCCGACAACACTCGTCGCATTCCTTCCCTCCCCTTGACTTCGTGGTGCGTGCGGAACAGCGACCGCATACTCGCAGGAAGTTCCTTCCCCATGCAAGCGGGCAAAGGGAGTTCCGTGGCGACATCATCCTCAACTGCCCGGGGCATGCGGGATGGGACCGGTCATGACGAGAGGGGGGCCTCGCGGCCCCCCTCTCGGTCCTCCCGTTGCGTCGGCGCTGCGGACTAGTGCAGCGCGACCGATGCGTAGTACCCGTCCTCCTCCGGGACCGGGTTCGCCGAACCGACCACACCGCGCGTGTCCGACCACGCGATGCGGACGGTGGTGCCGTCGACCTCGGTCCACATGTAGTCGCCGAGGAAGCCCTGCTGCACGGCGTTGTTCGCCGGCGTCAGGTTCGGCATGGACGAGGTGGTGATGCGGCGGTACGACCACGTGCCGCCGTTGTTGTTCGACTGGGCCAGCGTGATGTCGTTGCAGCCATCGGCCTCGCAGCTTCCGTACACGTCGCTGCGGTCGTAGTAGGCCACGACGAGCGTGCCGTCCTCGGCCACGTCGCCCCAGGGCTGCCACTGCGCAGCCGGGTCGCTGGGAGCCCGCCGGCCGCCGCCGACGCGGGTCACCGTCGGTGGGTGGTGCCACGAGGCGCCGCCGTCGTCCGACCAGGCGGCCAGGACGTCCTCGTTGTGGTTGTCACAGGGCTCGGTGTTGTAGCTCAAGCTCCCGAGGGTCGCCTGTGCGCACGGACCGCCGTGGCGGAAGTCCGACCAGTACACGGCCAGCTTGCCGGTGTTGTCGTCGATACCGATGGACGGGAAGTCGTTCATCCGGTACCCGTTGGGGTACAGGCACTGCCGTCCGAAGGGGCACCCCACCGAGTTCATGGTGGGGTTCGATGGGAAGTTGAGCGGCTCCGTGGCCTGGTCGATGCCGACCCGCACCGGGTCGCCCCAGGTCACGCCGCCGTCGGTGGACTTCACCATGAGCTGCTGGCACTTGCCGGGCAGCCCCAGAGCCCCCTTGAGGGAGACGTTGCAGTTGTTGAACGCCACGTAGACCGTGCCGTCCGGCCCCACGATGGGTGCCGACCCCTGGTCGAAGTCGCAGTCACCCGCGGCCCGGGCCGGGTCGAACAGGTCACCGAACTTGCAGATGTCCGAGTTGGTCCCGCTGATGATCTGGGGATCCGTCCAGGTGACGCCCTGGTCCGTCGAGTGCGACTCGTAGATGTCGCTCGAGCAGTAGTCGCCCCCCGAGTCCCCGCAGTGGAAGTCGAAGATCGTCCACGTCAGGTACACGTTGTTGAAGAACGGGCTGGAGGCGTTGGTGTCCGCCGTCATGAGCTGCTTGTCGTCGGACAGGTTCTCCTCGCCGCAGTTCGTGTGGACCGTCACCGGGTTCGCCGACAGCTCGTTGCCGTTCGGGTTGTGCAGGAACGACGCCTTGTGGTCGGCGTTCGACTTCCAGACGGCGATCGCGGTGGTGGCCGAGTTGAGGTTGAAGCCCACCGCCGAGTAGTAGAAGTTCCCGTCGCCGTCGAACGTCCCGGCCGGGTCGCTGAAGGCGTCGAATCCGGCCCCGGCGCAGTTGAGGTACCGGGTGCCCGGTGGCGCGTAGCCCCAGTGCAGACCGCCGTCGATTGAATAGTCGGCGCCGGTCTGGTTGAACCCGTGCTGCGACTCGTTCTGCCCGAAGTACAGGTTGTCGGAGTCGGTCGGGTTCTGCATGACCTGCACCTCGGCCTGCCGCCGGTTCGAACAGTCCTGGTTCGCCCGGACGTTGTCCGGGACGCCGCCGAAGCCGGCGAACGTATTTGAACACCCATTGGTGTCGGGAGCGATTGCCGGGACGCTGGCGGCCCGGACTCCCTTGGTCACGGCCATGGCCTCACGGTACGAGGCCTCCACGCCACCGGACACCTTCTGGGGCAGACCCATCGGGTTCCCCTTGAGTGTCGCGGCCAGGGCCCGGTTGGTCTGGTGGCCGGTCTTGGTCACACCGGTGCCACCCTGGGCCACGAAGGCCATGACGACCACGGACACGGATACCGCGAGCAAGATCCTGTTGCGCATACCTCACCCCCTGCTAGCGAAGCGATCGAAGGAACGAACGAAAGTGACGATCGAGAGCGAGATGCCCTACCCCGGCGGCCCCTCCTTCCCCTACCCGACGGACATCGGGAGCCTCCCACCCGCGAGGCCCCCGGCGCAACAGGACGTTTCGGAACAAACTCGGACTTTCATCACCCGGATGACGGGAATCGGACGGCCGATTCGACGGACGTCCCTCTGTTAGGTTCGGCCGCGTGGCCAGCGAATCGGACCCGGACCGCCTGGTGGAGGCGGCCGTCGAGGCCACGCTGGCCGGGGCGGAGGTGGTGGCGGCAGGCGCCCGGGGAGGACGTCCGGACGTCGAGATGAAGGGCGTGAGCGGCGACTACGTCACCTCGGTGGACCGGCAGAGCGAGGCCGCGATCGAAGCCGTCCTGAGGACCGACACGGGGATCGCGGTGGTCGGGGAGGAGGAGGGTGGGTCCGCCGGCAACCGGTACTGGGTGGTGGATCCCCTGGACGGCACCACGAACTTCATCCACGGGTTCCACGTGCTCGGGGTGTCGGTGGCGCTGGTGGAGGAGGGCCGCCCGGTGGTGGGTGTGGTCCACGCCCCGTTCCTCGGCGACGTGTTCGTCGGCGCGCGGGGCCTTGGCGCGGAAGTCCGGCGGGCGGACGGCCGGTCCGAACCGCTGCGGATCTCCGGGCGCGACCCGGACCGGGCCGTGGTGGCCACCGGGTTCCCGTTCCGGCGCAAGGACGTGCTGAAGCGGTATCTGGCCATGTTCGGCGCCGCGCTGGAGGGCTTCGAGGACCTCCGTCGCCCCGGCGCCGCGTCGCTCGACCTGGCCTGGACCGCCGAGGGTGTGTTCGACGGGTTCTTCGAGCTGGGCCTCTCGGCGTGGGACGTGGCCGCGGTGGGCCTGCTGGTGGAGGAGGCGGGTGGCCGGGTCACCGACTGGTCGGGCGGCCCGGACTACCTCGGGGGCAACGTCCTGGCGGGCCCGCCAGCCGTCCACGCCGAGCTGGTCCGCCTGGCCCGGGAGACCGCGGCTACTGCGTGAACTTGAAGCTCTGGTCGCTCACGCCGACCCCGAACCCGTTGTCGATCTCGACCGGCCCCGACTGGCCCGGCGTGTACTGCGCGGTGCTCGGATCGATCGTCGAGGACGGCACCTTGAGCTTGAGCTGGGACTCGGTCGGGCTGCCGGTGATGGACGCGAAGAAACCGTCGATCGTGATCGTGAAGCTCTGGCTGAACACGATCAGGTTGGTCCCCTTCACCGTGATGATGGTCCCGGGCGGACCCTGGAGCGGGCTGACGCTGGTGATGACCGGCGACGACCCTCCGAACCCGGTGTGGAGCACGACCAGCCCCTGCTTCCCGCCCTTGCCGTCCACCCGGATCCAGTAGGTGGCGTTCGCCGCGGTCTGGATGGTGACCCGGCTGTAGGTCCTCCCGGCCTTGGCGTCGTCGTTCGCCCCCTTCAGCGTGAGCGACCCCACGGCCTGGCCCGTGTACACCCCCAGCACGGTGTCGAACGCGGTGCCCTGGGTGTCGACGGTGAGCGTGGACGCCGTGGGGACCTTCACCCGGTACCAGATGGAATGCGACCGGACCCCCAGCGTGGCCTTCTCCCCCGTCTCCACGCCGGCCAGCCGGGTGCTCCCCACGTAGGCCCCCGGGCCGGGGTCCAGGACCTCCGCGGCGGCGAACCGGTCGTTCGACGGCGCAAGATTCCGGACCAGGAAGTCGTTGTTCGCGGTGTTCCAGTGGGTCTTGAGGTAGGACCCCGCGGGCGGGGCGGTGTGGAAGTAGTCGTCGTGGCCGCAGTCCAGCAGGGCCTCGTGGGTGGACGGGCACGTGAACTTCAGATGGGTGCTCCCCGCGTCCACATAGCACATGGCGTCCCACTCGTCGGTGCAGTGGCCGTTCGAGGTCTTGTGGGGGGCGTTGCTCTGCACGGCGCCCATGGTGTGGGTGAGCTCGTGGCCCTCCACGGGGTTCCCCCGGGTGGTCTCCAGGCCCCAGCAGCCGTTGTCGACGCGGGCCACCATCCCCACCGAGAACGGGTTGGCGGTGGTCTGGTTGTTCTGGTTACTCGCCCCCGGCGTGGTGTCCGGGATGAGCTGGCCGATCCCGCAGATCACGTTCACGTCCAGCCACACCAGGTACTTGCGGTGCACCGAGTGGAATCCCTTGTCGTGGATGGCCTTGATCGTGGCGTTGAAGTCGGCCCCGGCCGCGCTCGACGGGATGGCCACGGCCGGCACGGTGACCTGGCACTGCGAGTTCGTGACGAACGGGACCTGGATGCTGCCGGCGGTCTCCGCCGCGCTCGCGTTGTACATCGCGCTGATCTGCCCGGCCCACGTCCGGATCAGCGGCGCGACCGCGTTCACCCGGTTCGTGTGGCCCTCGACGTACGCGTAGATGGCCTGGACCCGGTCCTGCGAAGCTCCGCTTCCGACGCAGGGCGTGCTCCGGACCCCTTGTGGGGTGGGCGCGGTCCTCAACCGGAGCTCGGCCAGGGTCTGGGGGGTCCGGACGTCCACCCCCGCCGGGGCGGCGTCGGGACCGTGGGTGCAACCGACCAGGTGGCCGTTCGACCGCATCTCGAACCGGACTCCCGCGCACGGCCCGTCGGGCGAGGAGAACCGGACACCCCCGTACACGAGCCCCCGGGCGGCATCCTCCACCACGACCTCGGGCCGGTGGCGCGGCCCGGCCGGGGACGGGCCGCGGGCTCCCGCGTCGGTCACGGCCACCGCCGACAGGATGACCGTCAGCGCGGCCACGAACACGGACACCCCCGCCCGCCCCCCCTTGCTCATCCCGGGAGAAGCCTACTCCTCGGAGGAGGGCAACAGTCCACCCAGGGCCCGCTCGGCCTCCTCGCGGGTCATCCGGCCCACCGGCGCCCCGGCCTCCTCGTAGCCGTACTCGGCCTCGCCGCGCTCCTCGGCCTGCTCCCGCTGGCGGGCCAGCCAGTACTCGGGGATGGCCTCCGGCTTGATCTTCACCAGGAGGTTCCGGTACCGGCTCATGCCCGTCCCGGCGGGGATGAGCTTGCCAGCCAGGAGTCCGTGGCCAGCGCCGCCTTGGTGATCCCCATGAGGATCGGGCGAGCCGAGGCCGGCTCGCCGCCGGACTCGACCACCCCGCCGTTGGTCTCCTCGAACCGCTTGCGGTCCACCAGCTCGCCGGGGAGGAACTCGGTGTCGCCCGGTTCGATGATGTGGACCTTCCGCAGCATCTGCCGGACGATCAGCTCGATGTGCTTGTCGTGGATGGTCACGCCCTGCGACCGGTACACCTGCTGGACCTCTTCCACCTGGAACAGCTGCAGGGCCTGGACCCCCTCCACGCGGAGCTTCTCGTGCGGGTTCACCGATCCCTCGGTGAGCTGCTGGCCCACGTCCACCAGGTCGCCCTCGGACACCGCCAGGCGCTGCCGGTGCGTCACCTTGTACTGCACCTGTTCGCCGTCGTCGGAGGTCACCGTGATGCGCCGCTCGCGTTCGTCGTCCTCGATGGACACCCGGCCGGGGAGCTCGGTGATGATGGCCTCGCCCTTGGGCCGGCGGGCCTCGAACAGCTCGACCACCCGCGGGAGGCCGTGCGTGATGTCCTCACCGGCCACCCCGCCGGTGTGGAACGTCCGCATGGTGAGCTGCGTCCCGGGCTCGCCGATGGACTGCGCCGCGATGATCCCCACGGACTCCCCGATGTCCACCAGCCGGCCGCTGGCCAGGGACCGCCCGTAGCACATCCGGCACACCCCGTACTGGGCCTCGCAGGTGAGGACGGTCCGGACCCTGACCTGCTCGGCGCCCGACGCGGCGATCCGCTCCACGTCCTGGTCGTCCATCAGGTCGTTCCGCTTGGCGACGGTCTTGCGGTCCACCACCACGTCGTCGGCGAGGGTCCGGCTGAACAGGCTGGTCTCGAGGTGGCCGGCGCGGACCCGGTCGCCCTTCGGCGTGAGCGTGCTGACGCGGACCGGGATGCCCCGCTCGGATCCGCAGTCCTCCTCGCGGATGATGACCTCCTGGGCCACGTCCACCAGTCGCCGGGTGAGGTACCCGGAGTCGGCGGTCCGCAGGGCGGTGTCGGCCAGGCCCTTGCGGGCCCCGTGGGTGGAGATGAAGTACTCCAGCACCGACAAGCCCTCGCGGAAGTTGGCCTTGATGGGCCGGGGGATGATCTCGCCCTTCGGGTTGGCCACCAGGCCACGCATCCCGGCGATCTGGCGGATCTGCATGATGTTCCCCCGCGCTCCGGAGTTCGCCATCATGTAGATCGGGTTCGTCGGGAGGAAGTTCGCCTCCATGGCGTCCTTCACCCGGTCGGTGGCCTCGGTCCAGATCTCGATGAGCTCCTGCCGCCGCTCGTCGTCGGTGATGATCCCCTTGCGGAACTGCTGCTCCACCTTCTGGGCCCGCTTCTCGTGCTCGTCGAGGATCTTCGCCTTCTCCGGCGGCGTCGTGACGTCCTCCACGCCGAGGGTCACCCCGGCGCGGGTGGCGTAGTGGAACCCCAGCCGCTTCAGGTCGTCGAGGATCCGCTGGACCTGCGCCCGGTCGTAGGTCCGGACGCACGTGTCGACCAGCGCGCCGACGTCACCCTTCAGGATGTGCCGGTTGACGTACGGGAAATCCGCCGGGAAGGCCTCGTTGAACAGCACCCGTCCCACCGTTGTCTCCACGAGCGGGATTCGGCCGTTCGAGCCGGCGTCGCCGTTCTCGGACGGCAGCATCTCCGGCGGGATGGTCTTTCCGGGGAGCCGGACCCTGATCACGTCCTGGAGGTGGACCATGCCGGCGTCCTCCGCCAGGATGGCCTCCGCCGCCGAGGCGAACCGCGGGATGGCCTCGATCTTCTTGGGCCGGTCCTTGGCCATCGTCAGGTAGTAGATCCCGAGGACCATGTCCTGGGTCGGCACCGCGATGGGACGGCCGTGGGCGGGCGACAGGATGTTGTGCGCCGAGAGCATGAGCACCCGGGCCTCGGCCTGGGCCTCCGCCGACAGGGGGACGTGCACGGCCATCTGGTCGCCGTCGAAGTCCGCGTTGAACGCGGTGCACACCAGCGGGTGGATCTGGATGGCCTTGCCCTCCACCAGGACGGGCTCGAAGGCCTGGATGCCAAGGCGGTGCAGGGTGGGGGCGCGGTTCAGCATCACCGGGTGCTCCCGGATGACCTCCTCCAGCACGTCCCACACCTGCGGGCGGGCCCGCTCCACCATCCGCTTGGCGGACTTGATGTTCTGGGCCAGGTTCTGGTCCACCAGCCGCTTCATGACGAACGGCTTGAACAGCTCCAGGGCCATCTGCTTGGGCAGGCCGCACTGGTGGAGCTTCAGCTCCGGTCCGACCACGATGACCGACCGGCCCGAGTAGTCCACCCGCTTGCCCAGCAGGTTCTGGCGGAACCGGCCCTGCTTGCCCTTCAGCATGTCCGACAGGGACTTCAGCGGACGGTTGCCCGGTCCGGTGACCGGGCGGCCCCGGCGGCCGTTGTCGAACAGCGCGTCCACGGCCTCCTGGAGCATCCGCTTCTCGTTGTTCACGATGATCTCGGGGGCCTGGAGGTCCAGCAGGCGCTTCAGCCGGTTGTTCCGGTTGATGACCCGGCGGTACAGGTCGTTGAGGTCGGACGTGGCGAACCGCCCGCCGTCCAGCTGGACCATGGGACGGAGGTCCGGCGGGATCACCGGCACCGCGTCCAGGACCATGCCGAGGGGGGAGTTCTTGGTCCCCAGGAAGTTCGAGGCCACCTTGAGCCGCTTGATGGCCTTCTGCCGGCGGGTCCCCTTGGCCGTGCGGATCTGCTCCCGCAGGTTCTCCGCCTCGGCCTCCAGGTCGAGGTCCATGAGCAGGCGCTTGATGGCCTCCGCGCCCATGCCGCCCTCGAAGTACTCGCCGAACCGCTCCCGAAGCGTGCGGTACACGGCGTCGTCGGCCACCAGCTGCTTGACGGCCAGCCCCTTGAACGAGTCGAGGACCTGGTCGAGGTGCTCGGTCTCCCGCTTGGCCCCCTCGGTGATCCGCTCGATCTCCCGCTGGGACTCCCGGCGGGCCGCGGTCAGCTGGGCGCTCTTGGCTCCCTCGGCCTGGAGGTCCCGCAGGCGGTCCTCCAGCTCGCGGAGGCGGTCGGAGATCTCCTCGTCCCGGCGACCCTCGATCTCGCGCTGCTCGTCCTCGATCTCCTTCTCGATCTCGGGGAGGTCGCGGTGCCGGCGCTCGGCGTCCACCCGCGTGACCACGTACGCGGCGAAGTAGATGATCCGCTCGAGATCCTTCGGGGCGATGTCCAGCAGGTATCCGAGGCGCGAGGGGACGCCCTTGAAGTACCAGATGTGGGTGACCGGGGCGGCCAGCTCGATGTGGCCCATCCGCTCGCGGCGGACCTTTGCCCGGGTGATCTCGACGCCGCACCGCTCGCAGATGATGCCCTTGAACCGGACCCGCTTGTACTTGCCGCAGTGACACTCCCAGTCCCGGGTGGGACCGAAGATGCGCTCGCAGAACAGCCCGTCCTTCTCCGGCTTCAGCGTCCGGTAGTTGATGGTCTCCGGCTTCTTGACCTCGCCGTTGGACCACGCCCGGATCTGATCAGCCGTCGCCAGGCCGATCCGCAGCTCATCGAAATAGTTCACGTCGAGCACGAGCTCACCGCCTCCTTGTTGGAGTCCCCGCCGTTCATCGCTTCCATAAGATCAACGCCCATGTGTTCCCGAATGGTCCCGGACGCCTGTCGCGCGTGAACCTCCGTCCCGCGCTGCGGCGCAATCGCCGAGCCATCCCGCTGGTCCTGGCCGCCCCGGTGCTCCCGCCGCGGAAGCTCCCCGAGCGGCCCGTGTTCGTCATCGGGTGCCCCCGGAGCGGCACCACCGTCGTGTTCTCCCTGCTCCGGGCGAACCCGGCCCTGTCCTCGATCGGGCAGGAGGGCCACGTCCTGTGGGAGTCCTTCCACCACCCCCGGGAGCACGCCTGGCGCTCCAACGCCCTGGGCCCCGGCGACGTCCGCTCCTTCGAGCGGCGCTACCTGGCCTGGGCCATCGGCGCCCTGGCCCGCCCCCGCGGCGGGCGGTTCATGGACAAGACCCCCCGGAACTCGCTCCGCCTGCCGTACCTCGACGCGCTGTTCCCCGACGCGCAGTACGTGTTCGTCCAGCGCGACGGCCGGGCCACCGTTTCCAGCCTGATCGTGGCGTGGCGCGAACGCGAGCACCCGGCCTACGTCCTGCCGGTGCCGTTCACGATCCCGGGCATCCCCGATCGCCACTGGCACTTCATCCTCCCGCCGGGCTGGCGCGACCTGGACGGCCACGCCCTGGAGGACGTGTGCACCCGCCAGTACCTCACCGCCACCGATGCCGTCCTGGCGTTCCGTGCCGGGCTCCCGGCCGGCCGGTTCGCCGACGTGCGCTACGAGGACCTCCTGTCCGATCCAGCCGGCCAGATGGAGCAGGTCCATGAGGCGCTGGACGTCCCCTTCGCCGACGCCGAGGCCCGCCGGGCACGCCAGGAGGTCAGGGCCCCGTCCGGTCCCGAGAAGTGGCGAACGGCCACCCCCGGCGAGATCGAACGGGTCCTGCCCGCCATCGAGCCCATGCTCGAGCGGACCGGGTACCGGGCGTAGCTGCGGCGAATGCCCCAGCCCGCCCTGGAGGAGATGGAGGCCGGCCACTAGTCGAAATCAGCTCCCGCCGGCTCGCGCCGGGACAGGTCGATGCCGAGCTCCTCGGCCGCCCGGAACACGTCCTCGTCGGTCTCCTTCATCTCGATCTCCTTGCCCTCCGCCGACAGGACCTCGACGTTCAGGCACAGGGACTGCATCTCCTTGATGAGGACCTTGAACGACTCGGGGATCCCCGGCTCCGGGATGTTCTCGCCCTTGACGATGGCCTCGTACACCTTCACCCGGCCGAGGACGTCGTCGGACTTGATCGTGAGGAGCTCCTGCAGGGCGTAGGCGGCGCCGTAGGCCTCGAGGGCCCACACCTCCATCTCCCCGAACCGCTGGCCGCCGAACTGGGCCTTCCCGCCCAGGGGCTGCTGCGTGATCATCGAGTACGGGCCCGTGGACCGGGCGTGGATCTTGTCGTCCACCAGGTGGAGCAGCTTCAGGATGTAGACGTGGCCCACGGCCACGGGCTCGTCGTAGGGCTCGCCGGCCCGCCCGTCGAACAGCCGGGCCTTGCCCTGGTCGTCGATGAGCCGCACCCCGTCGGAGTTCGGCTTCGAGGACCGGATGGCGTCCAGGATCTCGTACTCCCGGGCGCCGTCGAACACCGGCGAGGCCACGTGGATGGGGCCTTCGTAGGACCTGCCGTCGTGGGTGAACCCCATGGCCGCGGCGTATCCCAGGTGGGCCTCTAGGACCTGGCCCAGGTTCATCCGGGACGGGACGCCGAGCGGGTTCAGGATGATGTCCACCGGCGTGCCGTCCTCCATGAACGGCATGTCCTCCTCGGGCAGGATCCGGGCGATGACGCCCTTGTTCCCATGGCGGCCGGCCAGCTTGTCGCCGTCGGAGATCTTCCGCTTCTGAGCCACGTACACCCGGACCAGCTGGTTGACCCCGGGGGCCAGCTCGTCGCCGTCGTCGCGGGCGAACACCCGCACGCCGATGACCTTGCCCGACTCGCCGTGGGGGACCTTCAGCGAGGTGTCCCGGACCTCCCGGGCCTTCTCCCCGAAGATCGCGCGCAGGAGGCGCTCCTCCGGCGTCAGCTCCGTCTCCCCCTTCGGGGTGACCTTGCCCACCAGGTAGTCGCCCGGGTTCACCTCGGCCCCGATGCGGACGATCCCGCGCTCGTCGAGGTCCTTCAGGATCTCCTCGGAGACGTTCGGGATGTCACGGGTGATCTCCTCCGCGCCGAGCTTGGTGTCGCGGGCGTCGACCTCGTGCTCCTCGATGTGGATCGAGGTGAGCACGTCGTCCTTCACCAGGCGCTCCGAGATCACGATGGCGTCCTCGTAGTTGTGGCCCTCCCACGGCATGAACGCCACCAGGAGGTTCTTGCCGAGGGCCAGCTCGCCCTGGTCGGTGGAGGGGCCGTCGGCGATCAGCTGGCCCTTGGCCACCTTGTCCCCGGCGGCCACGATGGGCCGCTGGTTGATGCAGGTGCCCTGGTTCGACCGGCGGAACTTGAGCAGGCGGTAGATCTTGAGGTTGCCGCTGCGCCCCCGAACGGTGATGTCGTCGGACGAGACCTCCTCCACCACCCCGGCCTCCTCGGCGATCACCACGTCGCCGGCGTCGACGGCCGCGCGGAACTCCACGCCGGTCCCCACCAGCGGCGCCTCCGACCGGACGAGCGGCACCGCCTGGCGCTGCATGTTCGCGCCCATCAGGGCCCGGTTGGCGTCGTCGTGCTCCAGGAACGGGATGAGGGCGGCCCCGACGCTCACCAGCTGCTTCGGCGAGACGTCCATGTAGTCGACCTCGTCCGGGGCGACGTAGTCCACCTCGCCGCCCTTGCGCCGGACCAGGATCCGGTCCTCGGAGAACTTCCCGGTCTTGGGGTCGTGCGGCGTGTTGGCCTGGGCGATGACGTGGAGGTCCTCCTCGTCCGCCGACAGGTAGTCGATCTGCTCGGCGAGCCGGCCCTTGACCACCTTGCGGTAGGGGGTCTCCACGAACCCGAACTGGTTGATCCGGCCGTACGACGACAGCGACCCGATCAGGCCGATGTTCGGCCCCTCGGGGGTCTCGATCGGGCACATCCGCCCGTAGTGGGACGGGTGCACGTCACGGACCTCGAACCCGGCCCGCTCGCGGGACAGCCCGCCCGGGCCCAGCGCCGACAGGCGGCGCTTGTGGGTCAGGCCGGCCAGGGAGTTCGTCTGGTCCATGAACTGCGAGAGCTGGGACGTGCCGAAGAACTCCTTGATGGAGGCCACCAGGGGCCGGATGTTGATCAGGGTCTGCGGCGTGATGGCCTCGACGTCCTGGGTCGTCATGCGCTCGCGGACCACCCGCTCCATGCGGGACAGCCCGATCCGGATCTGGTTCTGGATGAGCTCGCCCACGCTCCGCAGGCGGCGGTTCCCGAAGTGGTCGATGTCGTCGGGCTCGAAACCCTCCTCACCGGCGTGGAGCTTCACCAGGTACCGGACGGACTTCAGGATGTCCTCGAACGTGAGGATGGTCTTCTCCTTGGGGGCGCCCGAGCTGGCCTCCCCGGACTGCAGGGTGGCGAACACGCGGTAGCGGTCCTGCTCGTGGCCCTTCTTGTCCGGGTTGTCGTTCGCCTTCAGCTCGTTGAACCGCGCCTTCAGCTGGGCCTGCAGCCCGGCCGGGCCGTCGCCGAGCTTCTTCGACACCTTGTACCGGCCCACCCGGGCCAGGTCGTAGCGCTTGTGGTTGAAGAACAGGTTCACCAGCAGGGTCCGGGCCGATTCCGCGGTGGGCGGCTCGCCCGGTCGCAGGCGCCGGTAGATGTCCATGAGGGCGTCTTCCTGCGTGGCGATGTGGTCCTTCTCGAGAGTGTTCTGGATGGACTGGGCGTTGTCGAAGATCGACAGGATCTCGTCCTCGGTCCACCCCAGGGCCTTCAGCAGGACCGTGACGTACTGACGGCGCTTGCGGTCGATGCGGACGCCGACGGTGTCGCGCTTGTCCACGTCGAACTCCAGCCAGGCCCCCCGGGAGGGGATGACCTTGGCCAGGTACACGTCCTTGTCCGAGGTCTTGTCGATCGACCGGTCGAAGTACACGCCCGGCGACCGGACCAGCTGGGACACCACGACGCGCTCGGTCCCGTTGATGATGAAGGTGCCACCTGAGGTCATCATGGGGAAGTCCCCCATGAACACCTCCTGCTCCTTGATCTCTCCGGTGACCGTGTTCACGAACGACGCCTCCACGAACAGCGGCGCGGAGTACGTCACGTCCTTGTCCTTGCACTCCTCCTCGGAGTTCTTGACCTCCTTGAACTGGTGATTGCCGAAGAACAGCTGGAACTGCTCGGTGAAGTCCTCGATCGGCGAGATCTCGTCGAGGACCTCCTTGAGACCGGTCTTCAGCAGCCAGTCGAAGGACCCACGCTGGATCCCCACGAGATCGGGGAGCGGAAGGACCTCCTCCAGCTTGGCGAAGGTGACACGCTCGCGTCCAGGCACCAGGGCGTCAGGCAAGAATGATCCCCTCCTCAGGGACAGGCGTCATGCATGAATCGAAGACATGCGGGAGACGGCACGGCAAACGAGCAGTATAGGAAGGAGAGGGCGCACAGTCAACCCGGGCAGGCTCATACGACCGCCTCACCCCGGGCGACAGGCCCGAAGCGTAGCACCTCGGCAGGGCCCTGACCAGCCCCGTTCGGGCAGAACAGGCGAGCGGGACGGGGCCTGTGCGAGCGCGGCGATCAGGCCGGCGGGACGAGATCGGGCACCGCCGGGTGGCCCGAGCCCGACATCGCGGCGCCCCCTTCGGTCAGCGAGCTCATGGTGGCGCTCGCCACCTCGCCCCCCGAGCCGTCGACCGACTCCACGGCAGGCGTGGCCGTCTCCAGGATCTCGGCCACCGCATCGGCCAGGCGGGTGGCCTGTTCGACCGTGTAGATGCGGATGCCCCGGCGGAACAGCACGTTGAAGAACTCCTCGACGATGGCCCGCTGGTCACCGAGGAGGCTGGCCTCCGAGACCTCGAGGGCGGCGGCCAGGCGGCCCAGGGTCTCGATGGACGGGAGGACGTGCCCGTTCTCGTAGCGGGACAGCCGGGCCTTCGGGATGCCGCTGCGCCCCTCCAGGGCGGACTGGGACAGGCCGGCGTGGATCCGCGCCGTCCTCAGGCGGAGCCCGAAACCCTGCGGTTCCCCCTCCATGGGTCCCTTGTACGGTACCGAACCCCCGATTGGCAACCCCGTCGGGATAGCATCGGCCCCCGTGGACACTCCGAATCGGCGTGTGGTGGTGACGGGAGGGGCCGGATTCATCGGCTCGCACCTGTGCGAGCGGTTCCTCGCCGACGGGGCCGCCGTGGTCTGCGTGGACAACCTGCTGACCGGGCGGCGCTCGAATGTGGAGCACCTCGCCGGCGACCGGTTCGAGTTCGTGGACGAGAACATCAGCGACGGGGTCCGGGTGCAGGGGCCGGTGGACGCGGTCCTGCACTTCGCGTCGCCGGCCTCGCCCGTGGACTACCTCCAGCTCCCCATCCAGACCCTGAAGGTGGGGGCCCTCGGAACCCACAACGCCCTGGGCCTGGCCAAGGCCAAGGGGTCACGGTTCCTCCTGGCCTCGACCTCCGAGGTGTACGGCGACCCGCTGGTCCATCCCCAGCCCGAGTCCTACTGGGGGAACGTGAACCCGATCGGGCTCCGCGGCGTGTACGACGAGGCCAAGCGGTTCGGCGAGGCCATGACCATGGCGTACCACCGGGTCCACGGCATCCCCACCCGGATCGTTCGCATCTTCAACACGATCGGCGAGCGGATGCGCCCCGACGACGGCCGGGCCGTCCCCACGTTCATCGCCCAGGCCCTGGCCGGCCGGCCGCTCACGGTGCACGGCGACGGGTCGCAGACCCGCTCGGTGGGGTACGTGGGGGACCTGGTCGAGGGGATCGTGCGGCTGCTCGACAGCGAGGTGGTGGACCCGGTGAACCTGGGGAACCCGGAGGAGGTCACCGTGGTCGATCTGGCCCGCGCGGTGTGCCGGGCGGTCGGGGTGGAGCCGGAGATCGAGTTCGTCGACCGGCCGGTGGACGACCCCACCCAGCGCAAGCCCGACATCACGAGGGCCCGCGAGGTGCTGGGATGGGAGCCCCGCGTGGGCCTGGACGAGGCCCTGGCCCGGACCGTGGCCTGGTTCCGGGACACCGAGCGCTGAGTCGGGGGACGACGAAGGGGCCGGACCCGTTCGGCCCGGCCCCTCGCGTGGCGGTGGTGGTCCGTTCGCCTACTTGATGTCGACGCTGGCGCCGGCCGCCTCGAGCTTCTCCTTGGCGGCGTCGGCCTGCTCCTTGGGAACCCGCTCCAGCACCGGCTTGGGTGCGCTGTCCACGAGGTCCTTGGCCTCCTTCAGGCCGAGGCTCGTGAGCGCGCGGACCTCCTTGATCACCTGGATCTTCTTGTCGCCGGCGCCGACGAGGACGACGTCGAACTCCGTCTGCTCCTCCTCCTCCTCGGCGACCGCCGCCGGGCCTCCGCCCACGGCCATCGGGGCGGCCACCGCGGCCGTGACCTCGAAGGTCTCCTCGAACTTCTTGATGAACTCCGAGAGCTCCAGCAGGGTCATGCCCTTGAAGTGCTCGAGCAGATCGTCGGAGTTGAGCTTCGTCGCTGCCACCGCCTACTCCTTTCCTTCGTCTCCGGGCGCCTCGGCGGCCGGCTCCTCGTCCGTCGTGGTTTCTTCCTCGCTCGTCTCCTCCGGCGTCTCCGCCTCGGGCGCGGCCTCCTCGGGCGCGGCCTCCGCCTCGGGTGCTGCCTCCTCGGGCGCGGCGTCCGCCTCGGTCGCGGCCTCCTCGGTCGCGGCCTCGGCCGGGAGCTTCTCCCGGTAGGCCTCCAGCACCGACACGAACCGCGACTGCAGGGCCTGGAACATGTACGCGGCCCTCGACATCTCCGCCTTCATGACCCCCGCCAGCTTGGCCAGCAGGACCTCCCGGGGCTCGATCGTGGCCAGGTTCTGGGCGTCGGCCGAGGTCATGACCCGGCCCTCCATGAACCCGCCCCTGATCTCGAGCGTCCGGAACCGCCGGATGGCGTCGACCAGCGACTTCGCGGCCGCGATGGGGTCGCCGTCGACGAACGCGACGGCCGTCGGGCCCTGCAGGAGCTCCTCGAGCCCCTCGACGCCGGCCTCGCCCGCCGCCCGCTTCAGCAGTGTGTTCTTGGCCACGGTGAACCGGGCCCCGGACTCCCGCAGGGAGCGGCGGAGCTCGGTGACGTCCGACACCGTGAGCCCCCGGTAATCCGCGATGAACAGGGCCTGGGAGCGCCGGATCCGCTCCGTCAGCTCCGAGACCTTCTGAACCTTCTCCGTCTTCGGCATCCGCTCTCCTCGCGCACGAACAACGCCCCCGCCGACAGCCCGGGCGGAGGCGACGCGTTGCGGAAGCCTCGATTCGCCTCGGCAGGTACCCCGGAGGGATTACGCGCCACGCGCCCCTGCTGTCTGCGGCGAGTCAAGGGTACCGGCGGGAGCCGCCGCTGTCATGGCCCGGCCCCCCGGGGGGCCGCCTACAGGTAGTTGGCCTTGCGGGCCTGAGCCTCGAGGTCCTCGCGGAAGTCCGGGTGGGCCACGGCGATGAGGGCCCGGGCCCGTTCGGCGATGCTCCGGCCGTACAGCTCGGCCACGCCGTGCTCGGTGACCACGGTCCGGGCGTGGGCCCTGGTGGTGACAACCCCGGCCCCCTCCCGGAGGCCCGGCACGATGCGGGAGGCGGTCCCGCCGGCCGCCGTCGAGGGCAGGGCGATGATGGCCCGGCCCTCCGGCGCCAGCGCCGCCCCCCGGATGAAGTCCATCTGGCCCCCGACGCCGCTGTACAGCCGGTAGCCGATGGAGTCCGCGCAGACCTGCCCCGTGAGGTCGACCTCGATGGCGGAGTTGATGGCGGTCATCCGGCGGAACTGGCGGATGCGGTGGGTGTCGTTCGTGTAGTCGGCGGGCCGCATCTCGACCATGGGGTTGTCGTGGACGAAGTCGTACAGCCGCCTGGTCCCCATCATGAACGTGGACACCAGCTTGCCCCGGTTGAACTCCTTGCGGGCCCCGGTGACCGCTCCCGCCTCGACCAGGTCCACGACCACGTCGGTGAACATCTCGCTGTGGATCCCCAGGTCCCGCTTGTCACGCAGGAACAGGGCGGTGGCCGCCGGGATGGCCCCGATCCCCATCTGCAGACACGCGCCGTCCTGGACCAGGGAGGCGACGTGCTCCCCGATCTTCCGCTCCACGGCGCCGATCGGCGGAGGCGTGTGCTCGTACGGCGCGACGTCGACCTCCACCCCGAAGTCGATCTGATCCACGTGGATGAACGAGTCGCCCAGGGTCCTGGGCATGGCGGCGTTGATCTGTGCCACGACCGTCGTGGCCGAGCGCACGGCCGCAAGCGTGGCCTCCACCGAGGTCCCCAGGGAGCAGAACCCGTGGGCGTCGGGCGGCGAGACGTTGATCAGCGCGGCGTCGAGCGGCATGGCTCCGCTCATGAACAGGTCCACGGTGTCATGCAGGAACACCGGCACGTACTCCGCCCGGCCCTCGTTCACCGCGGCTCGCGCGTTCGGCCCGATGAACAACGCGATGTGGCGGAAATGCCCATCCATCTCGGGAGCGAGGTGGGGGCCCGGCCCCTCGACGTGGAGGTGGACCACTCGGACGTCCTCCAGCTCGGGGGCCCGGGCCACCAGCGCGTCGAGGAGCACCGAGGGGACCGCTGCAGCGGCGTGCAGGTACACCTGATGGCGCGAGTGGACGACCGAGACGGCTTCCTCCGGGCCCATCGACCTCATGCGCGAAGTGTAGGCGCGCGAGGCGCGGCCGCAGGGAGCCCGGCCTCCACGGGCCGCCTCGTTTCCGCTAGCCGGTGACCGAGTCCAGCTCGCGGAGGTGGCCGGGATCGATGCGGAGCCCGGGGCCCATCGTGGTGGACAGCGTCAGGCTCTTCACGTACTTGCCCTTCGCGGCGGCCGGCTTGGCCCGGAGGATCTCCTCGATCACCGTGAGGTAGTTCTCCCTCAGGGCCTGTTCGTCGAACGAACGCTTGCCGATCACGAGGTGCAGGTTGCCCTGGCGGTCGGTCCGGTACTCGAGCTTGCCGCCCTTGATGTCGGCCACGGCCTTCGCGATGTCGTTCGTCACGGTCCCCGCCTTGGGGTTCGGCATGAGGCCCCGTGGGCCGAGGACGCGACCGGCCTTCCCCACCGCCGACATGAGGTCCGGCGTGGCCACCGCGGCGTCGAAGTCGATGTTGCCCTTGATGACCTCGTCGACGAGCTCCTCGCCGCCGACCACGTCGGCGCCGGCCTCCCGGGCCTCCCGGGCCTTGTCCCCCACCGCGAACACCCCGACCCGGACGGACTTCCCGGTCCCGTGGGGGAGCGACACGGTGCCCCGGACGATCTGGTCGGCCTTCCGGGGGTCCACCCCGAGGTTGAACGCGACCTCGACGGTCTCGTCGAACTTCGCCTCCGGCATCTGCTTCAGGAGCGCGAGGGCCTCGCCGGGCGTGTATGTCCTGGTCCGGTCGATGGCCTCGGAGGCCTGCGTGTACCGCTTGCCCCGCTTCACGACCGGACCTCGATGCCCATGCTCCGGGCGGTGCCGGCCAGGATGCTGATGGCGGCGTCCACGTCGTTCGCGTTGAGGTCCACCATCTTCCGCTCGGCGATCTGGCGGAGCTGGTCCCGCGACACGGTCCCGACCTTCTTGCGATTCGGCTCGCCGGAGCCGGACTCCACCCCCGCGGCCTGCTTGATGAGCTCCGCGGCCGGGGGCTGCTTCGTGATGAACGAGAACGTGCGGTCCTCGTAGATGGTCAGCTCGACCGGGATGACCTGGCCCGCGTACTGCTGCGTGGCCTCGTTGTACTGCCGGCAGAAGTCCATGATGTTGACCCCGTGCTGGCCGAGGGCCGTGCCCACCGGCGGGGCGGGGGTGGCCTGGCCCGCCTTGATCTGCAGCTTGACCAGGGCCGTGACCTTCTTGCGGCTGCGTCGTGCAGCGCCTCCCATGTTCGTCTCCTCCTGCGGTTCCGGCGGCCCGGGACAGGCCTCCCGCTCTCGTGGTGGTCTTGGCTAGACCTTGGCCACCTGGTCGAACCCCAGCTCGACCGGGGTCTCCCGGTCGAAGATGTTCACCAGGACCTTCAGCTTGCTCTGGTCCACGTTGATCTCGGAGATGGTGCCGTTGAAGTCGGCGAACGGGCCGGAGATGATCCGGACGGTGTCGCCCTCCTCGAACTCCAGGCGGAACTGCGGCTTGGCCTCGGTCTCCTGCTTCACCGCGAGGATCTTCTCGACCTCGCGCTTCGACAGCGGCGTCGGCTTCGTGCCCGTCCCGCTCGACACGAACCCGGTCACACCCGGCGTGTTCCGGACCACGTACCAGGAGTCGTTGTCGTAGAACATCTTCACCAGCAGATAGCCGGGGAACACCTTGCGCTGCACGATCTGCCGCTTCCCGCCCTTGATCTCCAGCACGTCCTCCATCGGGATGTGGACGTTGAAGATCTTGTCCTCCATCTGCATGGAGTGGATCCGGGACAGCAGGTTGGCCTTCACCTTGTTCTCGTAGCCGGCGTAGGTGTGGACCACGTACCAGTCGCCGGGGCCCCCGAACGGGTCGCCGGCCCGGTCGGCCCCCTCCGCGCGGGCGGCGGCCGGTGCGCGCCGAGGCCGCCGCGCGGCCGCCTCGGTCTCCGGTTCGGCTTCCACGGTCTCCGGCTCGGCCTCCTCGGTGGCCGGATGCTCGGCGGCCGGCTCCTCCGCGTCGGGCTCGCCGGCCAGGACCTCGGCGATGGAGTCGTCCTCGACGGGCTCGTCGGCCTGACGGTCGGCGGGCGGGGCCTCGAGCTGCGGCTCGTCCACCGGCTCGTCCTCCCCGTCGCTCGGCGCCACGTAGGCCTCGTCGCCCTCGGGCGGCGCCGGGATGGCGTCCGGGTCCTCGTCGTCGACCGTCGGGACCCCGTCCACGTCGGCGGTCTCCAGGGCGATGGTTCCCTCGTCGAGCCCCGGCTCCGTCACGTCGCCGATGCCGGCTCCGGCCGGGGCGGAGACGTCGTCGCCGGTGGGCGCGTCGTAGCTGGACTCGCCGCTCGTCCCCTCCCCCGACTCGGGCTCGGCGCCCTCGGCGGACGCCTCCCCTGCGGGCTCGGCGCCCTCCTGGGGCGAGTCGTCGAAGGGCACGGGCGAGTCCGCCGCCTCGGGTGACTCGTCCGAAGCGTCGTCGGCCGTGCCGAACTGGTCGTGTGCCTGATCCATGGGATTCGCGGTTTCCTTCGTGAAGTGGCTCAGCCGCCTGCGAAGATCTTGAGCACGGCCTTCGAGAAGCCGTAGTCGAGCCCGAACACGAACGAGGTCAGCACCACCACCGACACCAGGACCACAACGAAGTAGGCGCCGAGCTCCTTGCGGGTCGGCCAGTTCACCTTCTTGAGCTCCTGCCGGACCTCCTTGAGGAACTGACGCGGCGGGACTCGCTTCTTGCGCTCCTGCTGCGTCGGAGGTCGCCGGGGCGCGGCCGTGCCGGGGGCGCGCTGCTTCGCCGCCTCCTGTCTGGCCATCAGCCGCTTGGTCTGCCTGTTCATGTCACTCCCTTGCAGGGGCGGAGGGACTCGAACCCCCAACCACCGGTTTTGGAGACCGGGACTCTACCAATTGAGCTACGCCCCTTCGCCGTGGTGCGGTGGTCCGGTCCCGAAAGGAGGGAGCCCGAACCAGTATAGGGTGCGTCCCACGCACCGGCAAAGCAGCCGTACCTGTTCCCACCACCCGTCAAATTCCCTGCTCAGGTTGCGTGTATGCGTGCCCGGCGTCCCCTAGACTCGCGCACGAACGCGCCTCGCCGGCCCCGGAGAGCGACGCGAAGATGAGTGGAATCGCAGACCCCGGCGGTCGAGGCACGCCCGGCGCCTCCCGGCGACGGCTGTTCGGCTCCCGCACCGGATCCCCCTCCACGCTCGACCCGGCCCTGGCCGGCGAGATCGAGGGCGTTCACCGCAGCATGATGACGCGCTTCGAACGGGGCCTGGCAGAGCTCGAGGAGAGCGCCCGGTCCCGGATGGCCGCCGTGGCCGAGGAGGCGTGGCAGGGCACCGAGGCCGAGCTCCGCGAGCTCCGGGAACGGATCCTCCGGGAGCTGTCCCGGGACCAGGCCATCCGGGGGTTGATCGCCCACGCCGACGAGCGCTACCAGTCCCTCGACGTGCGCGTCGAACGGATGGAGCGCAACCTGTCCGGCGTCGAGTCCGCCGCGCGCGCGCTCACCGGCGCCCTCGGCGAGGCGGCGTCGGGCGAGAACGGCCCGGAGCTGCTGACCCTGGTCACCCTCGACCAGCGGCTGGGCGGCATGGAGACCACGCTGCAGTCCATCGACGGCCGTATCGACAGCAGGGTCGGCGACGCGATGCAGACCACCCTCGAGAGCATCGACCGGACCTCCCGGGAGCTGCACGAGCGCCTGGAGGACGGGATCCTGACCGTTCGGACCGCCGTGACCAAGCTTCAGGCTGGCGTGCCGGTGGGAGCCGGGGGGGAGGCGGCCCCGGCGTACGACGTCGACCTGGGGCCCGTGGCCGAACGGCTCCACGCGGTCCAGGAGTACCTGGGCCAGGTGGTCGAATACCTGTCGGCCCGGGACCGGGCCATCGTGGAGTGGGTCCAGACCGCCACCGCGCACACCGACGGGCTGGTCCGCGAGGAGTCCGAGCGGGTCATGGAGGCGCTGGGCGGGCGCCTCGACCGGACATCCCAGGCCATCGAGACCCTCGGCGCGCGCATGGACGTGGAAGCCCGGGAGACCGAGGAGCGGCTCCGGGAGGCCGTGGCCGTGCAGCTCCAGGGGGTTCACGACCGCCTCCGGCACCATGCCCAGGTCCTGGGCGAGGCCCTGGCCGCCGTGGAGGCCCGGACCCTGGCCGGCCTGGAGGAACAGGACGCCACGATGCAGGACCAGGCGGAGCGCCTGGAGGCCGTCCGGGCCCAGGTGGAGGCGGCCCGGGCCGCCGCCGTGGAGGCCACCGGCCGGGTGTCCGACGCGCTCCACGAGCGCCTGGCCGACATCGTGGACCAGATGCGGGCCGAGTCCGAGGACATGCGCGTTCGGCTGGTGGAGCGGGCCCAGCAGGCGGGCGCCGACGCCACCCGCGACATCGACGAGCGCCTGGCCCGCATGGCCGAGCTGACCCAGGCCGCCCTGGGGTGGACCGTGGACGAGATCGAGCAGCGCGTCCAGCGGGAGATCCTCCGATCGGTGGAGGTCGGGATGGCCGACTTCATCGCGGCCATGGACCGGCGGTTCGTCCAGCTCCACGAGTCCCTCGACGAGCGGGTCACGTTCCTGTCCCGGAGCGTGGACGGCCACATCGACCTGGTGCAGCGGCGGATGGACGAGCAGCTCGAACGGACGGACCGGGCCATGCGGGCCGGCCTCGGCGCGCTCGAGGAGTCCATCATCGAACGGTCCACGCAGGCCGTTGAGGGTCTGGTCGACACGAAGCTCGTGCCGGCCACGGGCGAGGTCCAGCGGGCGGTGGAGTCGGCCCGGCGGGGCCTGGAGGACCACGTCACCAGGGCCACGTCGTTCGCCGTGGAGACCGCGAAGCGGTCCCTGGAGGAGACCCTGATCCAGGCCACCACGTCCGCGGTGGAGTCGGCCCGGCGGGGCCTCGAGGAGTCGCTGACCCGGGCCGTGTCCGAACGCATCACCGCCCTGGCCCAGCTGATCCGCTCCGACAACACGGCGCTGGCGGGCCGGCTGGTGGTCGTCGAGGAGCAGGCCGCGGCGAAGGAGGCCATCCGGGCCATCAAGGAGCTCGCCGCCGCCCTCCCCCAGGAGATCAGCGAGGCCATGGACGAGCGCCTCGCGGTGCTGGGCGAGCACATCCGCCGGGAGAACCGGACCACGGTGGAGTCGGTGGCGAAGGCCGCGACGGCCCTGGCCGACCGCCTGGACCGCACCGCGATCATCATCGGGGAGCGGTTCGACCGCGACGTGGAGGTCGTGGTGGACCAGATCGGCACCACCATGCAGACGCTCGCCACCGGCCTCCAGCGCTCCACCGGCCGCAACCGCCCAGGGCCCGCCCGAACGGTGATCTCGGGCTGGCCGACACCGTCGGTGAACTCGTCGAACGTGACGTGGTCGCAGGGCGCGTTCTCGCCCTTCTCCATGCCGAGCTGTGCGGTCAGCGACACGTATCCGCCGTTGAGGTCGTACGTCTCGGTCATCGTCCGGGCGTCGAAGGCCCCGAACCGGTATTCCAGGCTGTTCGGATAGTCGGCGCCGCCGATCGATGCGTCGAGGGAGACGCGCTGGGCATCGCCCTCCTGATCCACCGGCGTCAGCGGGCCGAGGAAGGCATCCGGCGCCGGGCTCGGCTCGGGCGTCCCGGCTGCGCTCGGCGTGGGCCCGGTCCCCAGGACGGCGGCGTTTCCCCAGATGGCCTTCCCCTCGCACGACCCCTTGTGTTCCACCTCGAGTGTCAGCTTCTGGACCCCCGCTACGGAAAGCGGCACCTGGATCCCCTTTCCGCCCTCCGCCCGCGCCGTGACCGGGGCCTCGGTGGTCCCGTCGAGCGACTCCGAGAACGTCACGGACTGGCAGTCGAGGTCCAATTCGGTGTCGAGGTCGATCCCCACCGTGGCCACGAACTGGGAGTACCGCTTGCCCAGGTCGTAGCTCGCCCGCATCGGAGCGCTCGAGAAGCGATCGAGTTGGAACCAGACGCTGTTGCTGAACGAGAAGCCGCTGATCCTGGCGAATCCCTTCTCGAGATGGTCCGGACCGCCGGGAGGAGGGAGTCCCGGTCCCGACAGGAACGTGGACGTCTTGAGGCTCGGCGGGGGCGCGGTCGTCGGCGGCGTGGTCGTGGCTGGAGTGGTCCGGCCGGTGGTGAGCGCCGGCTTGGGCGAGCGACGCCCCTCGTGCTTCCCTCCCCCGTTCGCCAGCACGACCACGGCGACCGCCGTGGCCACGACCGCCAGGGCGACGACCACCGCGACGGCCGCGCGGCCGCGGCGACGCGTGCCGGTGGGCCGGGGCGGAGGCGGTGACGGGGGCGGTGAGGGCGCACCCGATGCGGGCGCGCGGGGCGCGGTCGAGACCGGAGTGGGCGGGGGAGGTGTTGGTGGTGCCGCCTGAGGAGCTGCCGGGGCGCGCTGCCGCTTCTCCGTGCGCCAGCGCTCCAGCCGGTCGGCGAAATGGCCGGTGTCGAAGGCCCACCTCTGGTCGGACAGCTCCATCGCGTTGATGTGGGCGAGGTCCCGGAGGGTCTCGGGCAGATCCGCGGCCGAGGGCATGCGGGCGCCGCCCACCAGCACGGGGACCACGCGGACGCCCCGGGCCAACGCTGTCTCCAGCTCCATCCGGACGAAGTCCGCCGGGTCGTCCAGGCGACGCCGGCCGGCCCGGTCGATCACGGTCGCCCAGGTCGGCCCGATCAGCGCGATCACGACATCGCACGAGTCGATCGCCTGCTGCACGACGCGGACGAAGTCGGCGCCCGGCTCGATGGCGTCGATGTCCATGAACAGCCGGCCGGCCCCGAGCCGCGCGGAGAGCGTCTGATAGAGCCAGCCGGCATGGCCGGCCGCATCCTCCCGCCGGTAGCAGATGAAGATCCGGAACTCGCCTGCGTCGGACACGTGCCCGTCCCCCCGAGTGCATTGTTCAGAGGCGGCGAGGGAAAGGCAAGGCGCTCTCGGGCCCACGGCGACGGCCGGCGCCGGAGGTATGCGAGCGGAGCCGGAGGGATTACAGAGGGCTGGGGCCGATGGTTCGTCTGGCCGCCGACCACCACACGAGGGCGATCGCGGTGGCACCGGCGGCGGCGCCGCCCAGCCCGGCCAGGGCGTAGCGGAGGCCGGTGGAGTGGCGGCGGACCGCCGCGCCCACTCGGACCGACGCCGCCTTGAGGTCGGCGGCCGAACGGACCTTCCCCCGCACGGCTTCCGCCCGTGCCAGGTGCAGGGACCGTTCGAGGTATCCGTCGGGGACCGGGACCTCGACGTCCCGGACGGCCTCCAGCGAGCTCAGCAGCGCGCGGTAGGCGGCGAGGTCGGCCCGGCATCCCGCGCACGACGCCAGGTGGAGCTCCACCGGGCCCGCCGGGCGAAGTCCCGGTTCCGCGTACTCGGGCAGGATCTCGCGGACGTCCTCACACCGGACCCGCCTGCTCGTCCGGCTCATCGAGGGCCTCCTTGAGGCGCTTGCGGGCCCGGTGCAGCCGGACCTTCACCGCGCCCTCCTCGATCCCGATCTCCTCGCCGATCTCCCGGCAGGACAGCCCGTACACGTCCTTCAGCAGGACCACGACGCGCTGGCCCTCCGGCAGGCCTGCCATGGCCCGGGACAGCGAGTCCCGGTCGGCGGTGCGCGAGGCCGCGACATCCGGCACCGGCACGTCCGGGGGCTCCTCGGCGAGCACCTCGCCGAACCGGCCCCGGCGCTTCAGCATCGTGAGCGCGCAGTTCGTGACGATCCGGTGCATCCATGTCTCGAACCGGGCCTCCTCCCGGAATCCGGCCAGCCCCCGAAACATCCGGAGGTAGGCCTCCTGGGCCACGTCCTCGGCCTCCGTCCGGTCGTTCGTCAGGCGGTAGGCCAGGCTGTAGACCCGCCGGTGGGTCAGCTCGACGAGCTCCTCGAACGCGCCCCGGTCACCTCGACGGCACGCCGCCAGGAGCTCCGCGCTCACCACCCGACATCATCCTTCGACCGCGCTACCGCCCGGTAGGTTACGCGCCGGTAGGTGAAGGACAGAACGGCGAGGGGCGGGCCCGGAGCCCGCCCCTCGTTGGGATGCGGCATGTGCGAGCCGGCGCTACGCCAGCTGCACCTCGGCGGTGGAGTTCTTGATCGGATACTCGGTCACCCCGTCCCGTTCCAGGCGGACCCAGACGTCGAGCTTCGCGGTGCGGGCATCCGGATCGAGCTCGCTGATCCTGCCTCCGGCCTCGATGGTCTCGTCCATGTACACCACGGCCCGGAACTGCACGTCCACGCTCTTCAGCGCGGCCGGATCGCCCACCCATCCGGTGAGGGTGGAGGTCAGGTGGGCCATGGTGAACATCCCGTGGGCGATGATCCCCGGGAACCCCACCATCTGGGCGAACGAGTCGTCCTGGTGCAGCGGGTTCTGGTCGCCGGAGGCGTCGGCGTAGGCCTTCACGTCCTCTCGCTTCACCACCTTCGACCGGACCGGGATCTCGTCCCCCACCTTCACGTCGTCGAAATCGACCTGCGCGGTCATCTGTCAGGGACCTCCGGTTCCGCGGGAGATCAGCGTGGACCGCGCGGTGAGCACCAGCTCGCCGTTCGCGTCGTGGACCTCCGATTCGATGGTCAGGAACTCGTTCGACCTCCTGGTCTCGATCGAGGTGAGGCGCGGCGTGGCGCTGATCACGTCGCCCACCACCAGGGGCCGCTCGTAGGCGTAGGACTGCACGCCGTGGACCACCCGCGAGTAGTCCAGGCCCAGCTCCTTGTCCAGCACGACCTGGCTGCTGGTCATCATCTGGATCACCGTGATGAACGTGGGCGGGGCGACCTGGTCGGCGTACCCGGCCGCCTTCGCGGCCTCGGGGTCGCGGAACACCGGCGTGTCGTCGCCGATCGCGTCGAGGAACTGGTTCACGCGGTCGCGCTCCACGGCGAACTCGATCTCGTCGTAGGTCTTCCCGATGAGCTGCGTGTTCAGCGGCATCTCGGCCTCACGCTCCCAGCATGGCGCCGGACACCGGGATGATCACGCCGGAGACGTAGTCGGACTCCTCGCTCGCGAGGAACGTGTGGACCTTCGCGACGTCATCGGGCTGCCCGTAGTAGCCGAGCGCGATGATCATCAGCGCCATCTGCCGGCTCGGCTCGGGGACCCCCATGTCGGACCCCTCGCCCTTGGATGCGGTGAGGCGGGTCTCGATGAACCCGGGCGCCACCGCGTTCACATTGATGTGGAACGGGCCGAGCTCGCGGGCCAGGGTCCGGGTCAGGCCGATGATCGCGCCCTTGGCCGCCGTGTAGTTGGCCTGGCCGGCGTTGCCGACCAGCGCCGCCGTGGACGTGGTGAACGTGATCTTGCGGTGATGGGCGGGCTTGCCCTGGGTGCTCATCTCCTGCTTGGCCTGCTCGCGCATGTGCTGCACGACGGCCTGGCTGGCGTGGAACGCCGTCTTGAGGTTCACGTCGAGGACGAAGTCCCACGTGGCGTCGTCGAGGTTGTGGAAGGTCTTGTCGCGGGTGATCCCGGCGTTGTTCACCAGGATGTCCACCGAGCCGAACTCCTCCACGGCCGCGGCCACCATGGCCTGGGCCTGGTCGCGCTCCACGGTGTTGTGCGTGGAGACCTGGACCTGCCCCCCGGCGTCCTTGATGGCCTGGGCGGCCTCGTTCGCCGGATCGGGGTCGACGTCGTTCACCACGACCGCCGCGCCCTCCCGGGCGAGCATCTCGGCGGTGGCCCGTCCGATCCCCCGGCCGGAGCCGGTGACGATGGCCACCTTCCCTTCCAGTCGGCCCACGTGCGTCCTCCTCGCGTTCGATGTGGTCGAACGGGCCGGCGGCGGTTCGAGCGGCGTCCGTCGGCCCGGGGCGCGGGTCGCATCCACGGTACCGAACGCACTGCGAGCGGAGCAACTTGCGGGGCTTTCCGGCGATGGCGCCCGGGCGGGCCCTACGATGTGGCGCGATGGCGGGGCGGGACGAGATCACCGTGCTGATCGTGGACGGCCACCGCATGTTCGCCGACGCCCTGCAGCTGGCCCTGGACCTGGAGGACGGCGTCCGGGTGGTGGGGTCGGTGGCTCACGGGGACGCCGTGGACGCCGTCGCGGAGCATGGTCCCACGGTGGCCCTCGTGGATCTCGGCGTCCGGGGACACGACGCGGTCGAGATCATCCGGGAGATGCGGGGAGGGGCCCCCGACACCGCGATCCTGGCGCTCGTCACCGAGCAGAGCGACGTGCTGATCGCCCAGGCCGTGGAGGCCGGCGCGGCCGGGCACCTGTCGAAGTTCGACCCGGTGGAGCGCCTGGGCGAGATGGTCCGCAGGGCCGCGGCCGGGAGCGACCTCCTCGGCCCCCGGGAGCGTCGGCGCCTGCTGGGGCGGCTCCGTCACCGGCGGGCCGAGCAGGCCACCGCCCAGCAGCGGGCCGACCGGCTGACCCCCCGGGAGCTCGAGATCCTCCAGCGGATGGCGGACGGGATGTCGCCGGCCGCTGTGGCAACGCTCCTCGGGATGCGGCCGGCCACCCTCCGGACGCACGTGCAGAACATCATCACGAAGCTCGGCGTGCACTCGAAGACCGAGGCCCTGGCGTTCGCCATCCGCCACGGCAAGGTCACCGCGCGGTCGTGACGGCCGCGGTGGCCGGACGGCCGCTCGGGGACGCTAGCGGGTCTCGCGGTGCAGCGTGTGCCCGCGGCACCATCGGCAGTACTTCTTCATCTCCAGGCGTTCCCGGTCGTTCTGGCGATTCTTCTCGGTGACGTAGTTCCGTCGCTTGCAGTCGGTGCACGCCAGCGTGATCGTGGGCCTGTTGTCGGTCTTGGGCATGTTCGCTCCTGAGCGCTACTTGAGAATGTTCGTGACCCGTCCGGCGCCGACGGTGCGGCCGCCCTCGCGGATGGCGAAGCGCAGGCCCTCCTCCATGGCGATCGGCTTCTCCATGCGGATGGTCATCTCGGTGTTGTCGCCGGGCATGATCATCTCCACGCCCTCCTCGAGCTCGATCACGCCGGTCACGTCCGTCGTCCGGAAGTAGAACTGGGGCTTGTAGCCCTTGAAGAAGGGCGTGTGGCGGCCTCCCTCCTCCTTCGACAGCACGTAGACCTGGGCGGTGAAGTCCGTGTGGGGGGTGATCGAGCCGGGCTTGGCCAGCACCTGGCCCCGTTCGACCTCGTCCTTGTCGACGCCCCGCAGGAGCACGCCCACGTTGTCCCCGGCCTGGATCTCGTCGAGGAGCTTGCGGAACATCTCCAGGTCGGTGGCGATGGTCTTCCGCGACTCGCGGAGGCCGATGATCTCGATCTCGGACATCTTGTTGAGCACGCCCCGCTCCACCCGGCCGGTGACCACGGTCCCCCGCCCGGTGATGGAGAACACGTCCTCCACCGGCATCAGGAACGGCTTGTCCACGTCCCGGGTGGGCTCCGGGACG
>WNFU01001420.1_pt1 | contig 33737 bp, 38 predicted proteins | sample 5400121 | NCBI WGS metagenome assembly WNFU01 (sample SAMN13153360, study PRJNA577476) | soil metagenome | isolation source: 100 cm soil or saprolite under grassland replicate 1 | place: USA:California | collected 2016-06-15
AGCCCGCCGAGCGAGGTGGTCGCCTTCACGATCGGGCCGTCCGGCGCCGGCTCCGCGGTGATCGTCGTGCCTTCGTCGTCCGGCGCGAACGTGTTGAGGATGCGGACGGGGATGTCGACCTCGATGGCAGGTAGGACCGCCCGAGGATGGAGCACCTTGGCCCCGAAGTACGAGAGCTCGGCGGCCTCGGCGTACGAGAGGCGACCGATCGGCCGTGCGCCCTCGACGATGCGCGGGTCCGCGCTCATCACGCCGCTCACGTCGGTGTAGATGAGGCACTGGTCGGCCTTCAGCGCGCCGGCGAGGATCGCTGCGGTGTAGTCCGACGCGCCGCGCCCGAGCGTCGTGGTCACACCTTCGCGCGTGGCGCCGATGAAGCCGGTCACCACGGGCACCTGACCGCGCCGGATCATCGGCTCGAGCTCGGTGCGCGCCCGCGCGTACGTCTCCTCGAACGCGGGGGACGCGTTGCCGAACGCGTCGTCGGTGACGACGATCCGCGTCGCGGGGACCGCCTGCGCGGCGATCCCGTGCGACCGGAGCGCCGCCGCCACGATCTCCGACGAGGCGAGCTCGCCGTACGAGGCGATCGCGTCCTGCGAGCGCGCGCTGCATTCGTGGAGGATCGCGACGCTGCGCAGGAGCGCCTTGGTCCGCTGCGCGAGCTCTTCGAGCGCGCCCGTGGCGTCGCCGCCCTCATCCTTCCGCGCGGCCTTTCGAAGGAGGTCGTCGTGCGATGCGGAGAGGCGCGCCATCGTCGACTCGGACGCGACGACGTCCCCGAGCGCGGCCGCCCGCGATGCGGCGATGAGCGCGTTCGTCGTCCCTGCCGTCGCCGAGACCACGACGACGGGCGTCGAGCCGACGCCGCGGACGATGCGGCAGACGCGCTCGATCGCATCGGCCGTCGCGACGGACGTTCCGCCGAATTTCAGGACGCTCGTCATCGCCACGGTCCCCCGGGCGCGCAGACCGAGCGAAGACGAGGTCGAGCACCCGGGCCGCGCGAGCGGTTCATCCGCGAGCGCGGTCGGAATAGGACCGGGCGATCTGGATCACGTCGCCGAGTATGGCGCTCGCGGTAGCGTCGCCGCCCGCGCCCGGCCCCATGAACGTGAGCGACCCGGCGAGGTCCGTCTCGAGGCGCACGACGTTCGTCGGTCCCGTCGCCTGGCCTTCCAGGGATGCGGCAGGCACCTCCTGCGGGCCGACGCGCGCCTTCGTGGCGCGCTCGCCGAAGTCGGCGACCGCGAGGTACCGGATGCGCGCATCCCGCGCGGACGCCTCCCGCACCTGATCGGCCGTGACGGAGCGCAGCGTCGCGCGCGCGACCTGCTCGGGTGGGAACCAGCGCCCCTCGAGGAGGCTGATCAGGATCGCGAGCTTGTACGCGGGATCCCAGCCGTCGACGTCCGCGCTCGGGTCGGCCTCCGCGTAGCCCGCCTGCTGCGCCTCGCGGAGCGCGTCATCGAACGTGGCGCCCGCCTCCATCCGCGAGCAGATGTACGTGGTCGTGCCGTTGACGAGCCCGCTCAGCACGCGAGGGCGGACCGCGCCGAGCGCGCGCGCCGCGGCGATGACGGGGACCGCCGCGGCGACGGCCGCCTCGAAGCGCAGCTCGCGCTTCGCGGAGCGCGCGGCCTCATGGAGCGCGCGCCACTCTTTCGCGACGACCTCCTTGTTCGCGGTGACGACGTGCTTGCCGCGCTCGAACGCCGCGAGGTGAAGCTCGATCGCAGGGCGATGGCCGCCGATGACCTCGACGACGACATCGACCGCCGGATCGTCGAGCAGGTCGAACGCGTTCCCGGTCACCGCTACGTCGTTGGATCCGCGGGTCTTCGCCGTATCGCGCACAGCCGCACCGACGAGGCGCAGGGGGCGTCCCGCCGCGGCTTCGAGGCGCTTCGCGCGCTCCCCCATCGCCTTCGCGACGGCGGACCCGACGGTGCCGAGCCCGAGGAGGCCGATACCGAGCGGGGCGCTCATCCGATCGCCTCTTCGAGCAGGTCGAGCGCGGTCGCGACGCTCGCAAGCCGGTTCCCCGCGCGGTCGAAGCCGCACCGGCACGTGCGCACGCTCGAATGCTTCTCGCTGTCCACGGCCACGTACACGAGGCCGACGGGCTTCCCCGGCGTCGCTCCGGTCGGGCCGGCGATCCCGGTGATGCCGAGGCCGATCTTCGCGCCGAGCCGCTCGCGTGCCCCGCGCGCGAGCGCGCCCGCGACGACCGGCGATACCGCCCCGTGCCCGTGGATGAGGTCCGCCGGGACGCCCGCGAGGGCGGTCTTGGCGTCGTTCGAGTACACGACCGCACCCCCGAGGTAGTGATCGCTCGAGCCGGAGGTCTCGCTGAGCACCGCCGCGAGCAGCCCGCCCGTACACGACTCGGCGCTCGCCACGCTGAGCTTGCGCCGCTTCAGGCGGGGCTGGATCGCCGCCATGCGCGCGACGAGCTCGTCGTACGTCGGCGCGCTCTTAGCGGGCATGCGCCCGCACCGCGCCTGCCGTGGGACGTCCGATCGCGCTCACGGCGCGGCGCGCGACGTCGACACCGGTGAGCACCGTGGCGAGTGCCGCCGCCCACAGCACGACGTCGGCGAGCGGCGCGAGCGCGGCCACGGGCCACGCCAGCACGAGGATCTGCCCGAATACGGCGGCACCCTGGAGGACAGCCTTGGCCTTCCCGTAGACGTTCGACCCGATGACGATCCCGCGCCGGGCGGCGACGGTTCGAACCCCTGTGACACCGATCTCGCGGGCCAGGATGAGCGCGACGGGCAGCGCGTCGACGCCGCCGCGCGCGAGCAGCCCGCCCAGCGTCCCCAAGACGAGGATCTTGTCCGCCAGCGGATCGAGGAACGCGCCGAGGGCCGAGGTCGCGCCGAGGCGGCGCGCGAGGGGCCCGTCGACCGCGTCCGTCAGCGCGGCGAGCGAGAACACGACGAGCGCGATGACCGCTGTCTCGGGAGCGAGCAAGGCGACCACAGCGACGACGGAGAGCGCGCGGAGCGTCGAGATCGCGTTCGGGAGAGACCTCACGCCGCCAAGGCTAGTGCGCGCTATTGGAACGTGTAGCTCTTCTCCACGACCTGGCCCTGGGATCCGAGCGCGCCGACGAGCTGGCCGTTGTAGATCACCTGTGTCGCGCCGGCGTTGCCGGTGCGGATCGTGACCTGCTTGCCGCTGAATGTCTGGCTCGCGCCGCTCGCGAAGATCCGTCCGGTGCCCGGCGCCTGCGCGCCGTCGACCAGCGCCAGCAGCCACGCATCGCCGCCCTGGACCTTCACGGTCACCACGGCGGCGGTGAACGAGACCGTGACCGTCCGCGTGTCGATGAGCTCGGCGCCGGCCGCGGTCCGGGCGACGATCCGGATGGCGTGGGTCCCGGCCGGGTAGTCGATCGAGGTCGCGAACCGGCCGTCGGCCCCGACCGTGACGGGCGTCCCGTTGACGGTCACGCTCGCCACCGCCTTATCCGCCTTCCCGGCGACGGGCACGGCCGAGTTCGTATAGACGCCGAGCTGCGCGGGCTGTTCGACCACGACCTGCGGCGGGATCTCCGCGCCGGTCGTGGGCGTCGCCTGCGCGGCGACCTCGAACCGCACGCCTCGCGAGACCTGGCTCACCTTGCCCGCGGGGTCGAGGACCTGGACCTCGATGTGGTTCGGCCCCGGCCGCAGCTGGACGGTCACCGCGAACGTGCCGTCGGCGGCGGGCCGGATGTCGGTGTAGTTGTCCGGGCCGGGGAACACGCGGACCGTGACGCGACCCTCGGGCAGGGTGCGCCCGCGCACCGTGTAGTCGGCCCGCTCCGCGATCGTGTCGGTCGAGGGATCGAGCACCTCGATCCGCGGGGGCGTCGCGAACGACGCGAACTGGTACGAGAGGTACCCGACGAAGAGCACGACCGCCGCGAGCACCACGAACGGGACGAGGATCGTCGGCGAGATGAACACGCCGCTCCGCATGACGGGCCGCATGGGCTCGAATCGCCGCGGCGGCTCCGGCGTCGAGGAGCGCTCCGCTGTGTACAGAGCGACGAGCTCGGTGCTGTCGAGGTCGAGGTAGTCGGCGTAGTTCCGGAGGAAGCCCTTCGTGTACACGGCGCCGGGGAGCGCGCGGTGGTCGCCGCTCTCGAGCGCGACGAGGAACTTCTCACGGATGCGCGTGTCCTCGGCGGCCTGCTCGAGCGGGATGCGCTTCCGCTCTCGCTGCTGCCGCAGGATCTCGCCGAGGCGCTGGACGTCGCTCATTCGGTCCGGTCGCGGCGGGGTGCGACGCCGTAGACCTCGCGCATCTTCCCGGGTCCCTGCGCGGGCCCGATGACGCCGCGCCGCTCCATGATGTCGATGAGGCGGCCCGCGCGCGCGAAACCGACCGTCATCTTCCGCTGCAGCATGGAGACCGACGCCTGACCCGCGTTCTGCACGATGTCGACGGCCTCGTCATAGCGGTCGTCGTCCATCTCGTCGCCGTCCTCGTCGCGCATGCGTGACCGCTCCTGGGACTCGAGGATCGAGAGCTCGTACTGCGGCGCGCGCTGCGCCTTCCAGTGGCGTGTGACGCGGTCCATCTCCTGGTCCGACACGAACACGCCCTGGGCCCGCACGGGCTTCGGCGCGTCCGGCGGCAGCACGAGCATGTCGCCCCGGCCGAGCAGCTTCTCCGCGCCTGTCATGTCGAGGATGGTGCGCGAATCGATGGACGAGGCGGTCGCAAAGGCGATGCGAGCAGGGATGTTGGCCTTGATGAGGCCCGTGATGACGTCGACGGACGGCCGCTGCGTGGCCACGACGAGGTGGATGCCTGTCGCCCGGGCGAGCTGGGCGATGCGGGTGATGGCCTTCTCCACCTGGATCGGCGCGCTGATCATGAGGTCGGCCAGCTCGTCGATGACGAGGACGACATAGGGGACGCGGTCGTGGCCGGTCCGCATCTCGTTGTACTTCTCGATGTTGCGCGCCGTCGCGCGCGCGAACAGCCGGTAGCGGCGGTCCATCTCCCCCACCGCCCAGTACAAGGCGTTGAGGATCTTGTCGTGGTCCGTCACGACCGGCACGACGAGGTGCGGGATGTTGTTGAAGCCGGCGAGCTCGACGCGCTTCGGGTCGCACAGGATGAGGCGCACCTCGTCCGGCGTCGCGGTCATGAGCAGGCTCGTGATGATCGAGTTGATCGAGACGCTCTTGCCGGATCCGGTCTGGCCCGCGATGAGGAGATGCGGCAGCTTCGCGAGGTCCGCGACGATGGGCGACCCCGCGACGTCCCGGCCGAGCGCGACGACGAGCTTCGAGCTCGCGTCGCGGAACGCGGCGGACTCGGCGACGTCCTTCAGCGACACGAGGCCGATCGCGATGTTCGGGATCTCGATGCCGACGACGCTCTTGCCCGGGATGGGCGCCTCGATCCGCAGCGTGCGCGCCGCGAGCGCGAGCGAGAGGTCGTCGGAGAGCGCCTCGATCCGCGAGAGCTTCACGCCCGCGGCCGGCTTGAGCTCGTACCGCGTCACGACCGGGCCGGGGGTGATCTCGACGACCGTCGCGGCGATGCCGAAGTGCGCGAGCGTCTCCTCGATGACGCGCTTGTTCCGCCGGAGCTCGTCCTCGCTCGACCGCGCCGCGGATCCCTGCTCGAGGAGCTCGATCGATGGCAGGGCCCACGGCTTCTCCGGCGGATCCGCGTGGAGCACGCCCTCCGCCGCGACGGCGGCGGACGGGAGACCCGCGATGGGCGACGCCTCGAGCGCGGTCCGCGCCGGCGCCGTGGTGATGCGCTCCGTGACGGCCGCGTGCGCCGCGAGCGCGGCGGCGCGGCTCTTCGCTTCCGCGGCGGAGGGCGCGCGACGCTCCTCCGGGAGGTTGATGCGGACCGGCGGTGCGTCCTCTTCTTCCTCCTCGTCCTCATCGTCAGCGTCATCGTCGACCGACCGGGTCGCGCGCTTCGCAGTCGCGGCGGTCCCGCTCGGGAGGGTCATGCCCGGACGCAGCACGAGCGAGGGCCGGCGCCGGACGACGGGGCCGAGCAGCTCGACGAGGCTGCGCTCCGCCGCGACGACGATCCCGACCACGAGGACCGCGAGGAGCGCGACGACGGCGCCCCATGCCCCGAGCAAGCCCTCGAGCCCCCGACCGACGAAGCGGCCGAGCGCGCCGCCGGGCCCGGTGGTGCCCGGGTCCGCGAACGTGATCTCCGCGATCGACAGGACCGCGACCGCCGTGATGGTCGCGCCGATGCCCGGCATGAGCAGCCGGGCGCGGATGTCGGGGGACCAGAAGGTGATGGCGGCGAGCGCGAGCGCCGGCGGGACGAGCGCGGCGCCGGCCCCGAGGGCGCCGACGAGGAGGCCTCGCCACCACTGGAGGACGGCGCCCTGGTCAGTGATGAGGGCGACCAGCGACAGGACGGAGAAGGCGGCGACCGCGATCGCGGCGACCTCGCCGCGCAGCTGGCCATCGGGCGACGCCGACGCGGGCACGGCCCCGCGACGGGCCGGACGCCCTTTCCCGTTCCTCATGCGATGACAAGCGTACGGGACCGGTCGCGCCGAGGGCTAGAGCTGCATCAGGACCGGGAGCACCATCGGCCGGCGCTTCGTCCGCTCGTAGAGGTACTTGCTCACGACGCCGCGGATCTCGTCGCGGAGCGTGGCCACTTCGGCGAGATGGTCCCCCGTCTGCGCCTCGGCGAGACCCTCGACGATCCGCTGTTTCGCGCCCTCGATGAGCTCGGCGGAGTCCTCCTCGGGGACGAAGCCCTTCGTCACGATGTCGGGGCCGGCGACGACGCGGCCGGTGTTGCGATCGATGGAGAGGACGATCATGAAGATCCCATCGCTGCCGATCGACCACCGGTCGCGCATGACCGACTGGCTGACGTCCCCCACGCCGAGCCCGTCCACGTAGACCTGGCCGACCTCGACCCGGTCCGCGAGCCGCGCGCCGCGCTCGCCGATCTCCACCACGTCCCCGTTCGTGATCACGAAGGCCTTCTCGGGAGCGACGCCGAGGTCGAGCGCGATGCGCGCGTGGCGCACGAGCATCCGGTACTCGCCGTGGATGGGGATGAAGTGCGTCGGCCGGAGGATGTTGAGGAGCAGCTTGAGCTCCTCCTGGCTCGCGTGTCCCGACACGTGCGGCCGCGTGCCGGCCTCGTAGATGACCTCGGCGCCGAGCTTGAAGAGGTTGTCGACGGTGCGGCTGACGAGCTCCTCATTGCCGGGGATGGGGCTCGAGGACATGACGACGGTGTCGCCGTCCTTCACCGCCACGTGCCTGTGGTCGCCGAGGGCCATGCGCGAGAGCGCGCTCGTCGGCTCGCCCTGGCTCCCCGTCGTGATGATGGACACCTCGTTGTCCGGGAGCTTCGCGATCTCGTTCGGATGGACCAGCGCACCGCTGGGGACGTCGAGGTAGCCGAGCTCACGCGCCGTGCGCGTGTAGTTCTCCATCGAGCGGCCGATGATCGCCGTCTTCCGGCCCCAGACCGCGGCGATGTCGATGATCTGCTTGATGCGCGAGATGTTCGAGGCGAACGTCGTGGTGATGACGCGACCCGGCGCGCGGGACATGATCCCCTCGAGGATCTCGCCGACGTGCCGCTCGGACGGCGTGTAGCCCGCGGTCTCGGCGCGCGTCGAGTCCGAGAGGAGCAGCAGGACGCCCTTCGCGGCGATCGCCGAGAGCCGCGCGAAGTCCGTCTGGCGGCCGTCGACCGGCGTGTGATCGAACTTCCAGTCCCCGGAGTGCACGATCGTCCCGAACGCCGTGTCGATGGTGAAGCCGACCGCGTCCGGGATGCTGTGGCAGACCGTGTAGCTGTCACAGCTCGCGTTGCCGACCTGGAACGGCGTCCCGGGCGCGATCTCGCGCAGGACGGCGCGCTCCGCGAGGCGGTGCTCCTTCAGCTTCGTTCGCAGGAGCCCGAGCGTCAGCTTCGTGCCGTAGATCGGCACGTCGGGAAGATCGCGCATCAGGTACGGCAGGCCGCCCACGTGGTCCTCGTGCCCGTGCGTGAGCAGGACGCCGCGGACGCGCGATCGCCGCTCGCGCAGATAGCGGAAGTCGGGGATGACGAGGTCGATCCCGAGCATCTCCTCGTCGGGGAACATGAGCCCGCTGTCGACGACGAGGATGTCGTCGCCGAGCTCGAGCGCGAGCATGTTCTTGCCGATCTCGCCCACGCCGCCGAGCGGGATGACGCGCACCGGGGCGTTAGCCACCGAAGAGCGTCATCTGGTCCGCCGGCTTGGGTGGCTCGGGCGTCACGGCGGGTCCGGTCGCGAGGAAGATCGCGAGCGCGGCGAAATCCGCGACCATGGCCGGCCGGAGCGATGGCGACCGGAGCGCGGCCGCGGGATGGAACATCGGGAAGACGCTGACGCCGTCGACGACGCGCGGCTTGCCGTGGATGCGGCTGATCGACTCGCCGGGCAGCCACTTGCCCATGGCGAAGCGGCCGAGCGTCACGACGACGCGGGGCCGCAGGGCGGCAAGCTGCTTGGCCGTCCACCCGTCGCACGCCGTGATCTCGAGCGGCAGCGGGTCGCGGTTGTCCGGCGGCCGGTGCCGCACGACGTTCGTGATGAAGACCTTCGAGCGGTCGAGGCCGATGCCGGCGAGGAGCTCGTCGAGGAGGTGCCCGGCCGCGCCCACGAAGGGGCGGCCCTGCTGGTCCTCGTTGAAGCCGGGCGCCTCGCCGAGGAAGAGGATCCCGCTCTCGGCGCTCCCCTCGCCCGGTACGGCCCGCTTCGCGGTCCGCCAGAGGGGGCAGGCCCGGCACTCGCGCACCTCACTGGCGATGGCGGCGAGCGCTTCGGTCATTCGCCGGTCATTATCCGCGCTACGTCGCTCGGGAGCGGGCACGCTCATCCGGCCGGCGCCTTCCGCGCGAGATACAGCACATCGGTGTACGGCCGGCGGCGCATCTCGATGACGTCCGCGCGGAACCCCGCGCGCTGGAACATCGCGAGCGCGGACTCGCGGGACGGGAAGCTGAAGCGCCGGCGGTGCCCGCGCGTGAGCCCGAGGCTCACGGCGATCGTCTCCTGCGCATACGTGAGGGCGTACCGCGGGTCGACGCGCGCCTCCTGCGTGCGCACGATGAGCGGCGCGCCCTCGTTCAGCGCCGCCGCCGCGCCCTTCAGCACGCGCTCCTGGTCCTCCGGCGCCATGAGGTACAGCACGTCGACGATCGTCACGGCGTCGCAGCGCGGCGGCGGGACCGCGACGATGTCGGCGACCTCGAAGCGCAGCCCTTCGCGGCCGGCGACGGTCCCGCGCGCTACCGCGATCTTGCGCTCGTCGTGGTCGAGGCCGAGCACGCGGCGCTGCGAGCTCGCTTCGAGGAGCAGGTTCGGGAAGAGGCCGTGGCCGCAGCCGAGGTCGACGATGAACCCGTGGCGCGGCACGTACTGCTCGATCCGGGCGAGGTCCGCGAGGAACGCGCGGCCGTGGACGAACCAGCGCGCCGTCAGCGGCGCGCTGCGGTAGCGGTGGACGGCGCGCTCCAGCGCCGCGGTCGTCGTGGACCCTGGCATCAGAGCGCCCTCGCGGGCACGCGCCAGCGCACCGTGCCGTCGCCGAACGCGGCGCGGAGGACCGGGTCGGTGAGCAGCGAGAGGTCGCGCGGCCGGCGCGGCCCGATCGCCTCCGCGGTCGCCGGTCCGGGATGCGCCCCGATCTCACCGAGGCCCGGGATCGTCACGAGGAGACCGACCCAGGCTGCGTCCGGTGCCGGCCGCCGCGACGTGAGGTCGACGAACCAGTCATTGCCCGGGACGCCGCGCAGGAACGGCGCGCTGCCGCCCGTCGCGAGGCCGAGCAGCGCGGGCTTCCACGACCGCGTCATCCGCGGCGGCGACGCTCGCCGGATCCAGCGCGCACCGAGCTCGCGGCCGAGCGCGCCGACCACGCGCGCGACGAGCGGGAACAGGTGCGTGTGCTGATGCGAGTCCCACGCGAGCGCAGGCGTCCCGAGCTCGCGCGCGCGCGCGACCTGCGCGCGGATCTCCGTCGCGACCTCGGCCGCCCGAACGCGTCCGGCCGCCAGGCCGGTGAACAGTCCCGTCAGGCCGAGGAAGCGCCCGTCGTCGTCGACGAGCGTCCGCACCCGCGCCGGGTCCGAGATCGGGCGGCCTTCCACGAGGTCGATGTGCAGCCCGACCTCGAGCCCGCGCTCGGCGCGCGCGAGCTCGGCCGCCGTTCCGCTCCCTGGGAACGTCACGAGCAGCGAGGTCGACCGGACGATCCCCTCCCGGTGCGCCGTGAGGATCGCCTGGTCGACACCCGCGCTGTAGCCGAGATCATCGGCCGTGACGACGAGCATCAGCGCTGTCGCCTGACCGTCGCGAGATCGGTCTGCGCTAGTCGCGCGGTGGTCCGCTTCGGCGGGGAGGACCCCCCGGACCGCGGCGGAACCCGCCGGGCGGGCCGCGACGGTCTCCGCCATCGCCGCCCTCGCGCGCGCGGTAGCGATCGCGCTCGCCGCGCTGCCGCTCCTCGTACGCCTGCGTGCCCTCTTCGCCGACGCTGCGCATCGAGAGGTTCACGCGGCCCTGGCGGTCGACCTCGGCGACCTTCACCTTGACGCTGTCGCCGACCTTCACGACGTCCTCGACGCGGTTCACGCGGTCGCCCGAGAGCTCGGAGACGCGGACGAGACCTTCCTTGCCGGGGAGGTACTCGACGAACGCGCCGATCGACATGATCCGCGTGACCTTCCCGTCGTACACCTCGCCGACCTCGGGCTCCTTCGTGAGCCCCATGATCATCTGGATCGCCTTCTCGCGGCCGAGGGCCTTCGCGCCGGTGACCCGCACGGTCCCGTCGTCCTCGACCTCGATCGTCGTCTCGCTCTCCGACTGGATGGCGCGGATCATCTTGCCGCCGGGGCCGATGAGCTCGCGGATCTTGTCGGGGTGGATCTTGATGGTCTCGATGCGCGGCGCCCAGCGGCTGAGGTCCTCGCGCGGCCGGTCGATGACCTTCTTCATGGCGTCGAGGATGACCATGCGCGCCTCGCGCGCCTGCATGATCGCGCCGCGGACGATCTCCTTCGTGAGCCCGTGGATCTTGATGTCGAGCTGGATGCCGGTGATGCCCTTCTCCGAGCCCGTCACCTTGAAGTCCATGTCGCCGTAGTTGTCCTCCATGCCCTGGATGTCCGTGAGGAGGCGGTAGTCGTCCCCCTCCCCGGTCACCAGGCCGACGGAGATGCCGCCGATCATGGCCTTGATCGGGACGCCCGCGTCCATGAGCGACAGCGTCGAGCCGCACGTGGACGCCATCGACGTCGAGCCGTTCGAGGAGAACGTCTCGCTGACGACGCGGATCGTGTACGGGAACTCCACCTTGGTCGGGATCACCGGCAGGAGCGCGCGCTCCGCGAGCGCGCCGTGGCCGATCTCCCGCCTGCCCGCGCCGCGGAGCGGCCGGACCTCACCGACGGAGAACGGCGGGAAGTTGTAGTGGTGCATGTAGCGCTTCGAGTCGACCGGGGAGAGCGTGTCGATGATCTGCTCGTCCGCGGTCGGTCCGAGCGTCGTGATCGAGAGGATCTGCGTCTGGCCGCGCTTGAACAGCGCCGAGCCGTGCGTGCGCGGAAGGATGCCGACCTCGATCTCGAGGGTGCGGATGTCCTTCAGCCCGCGGCCGTCGGGACGGATGCCCTCCTCGAGGATCGCGCGGCGCACCTCCTTCTTCAGGACGGTGTCGAACGTCATCGCGACGTCGGCCTCGGTGAGGTCGCCGTCCTCTTTCACGAGCGCGGCGACCGCCTCGCGACGGACCTCGTCGAGCCCCGCCTCGCGCTGCGCCTTGTCGGCGTGCCGCACCTTCGCGCGGACGCGGTCGGACAGCCATTCCGTGATGCGGAGACCCTTCTCGGTCTCGACCTTCTCAGGGATCCACTGGATCTTCGGCTTGCCGACCTGGCGCACGAGCTCTTCCTGCGCGTCGATCGACGCGGCGATGCCCGCCTGCGCGAGCTCGATCGCCTCGATCATCCGCGCCTCGGGCACCTCGTTCGCGCCGGCCTCGAGCATCATGACCCGGTCGCGCGTCCCCGCGACGACGAGGTCCATCTCGCTCTGCTCCATCTCCGGGATCGTCGGGTTGAGCGTGAGCGTGCCGTTGACCGTGCCGACGCGCACGCATCCGATGGGGCCGGCGAACGGCGCCGGCGAGATCGCGAGCGCCGCCGACGCCGCGTTCACCGCGAGGACGTCGGGGTCGTGCTCCTGATCCGCCGAGAGCGCGTAGAGGATGATCTGCGTGTCGTTGCGGAAGCCCTTCGGGAAGAGCGGCCGGATCGGCCGGTCCGCGAGGCGCGCGGTGAGGATCGCCTCCTCGGAGGGACGGCCCTCGCGCCGCGGGAATGAGCCGGGGATCTTGCCGGCCGCGTAGAGGCGCTCCTCGAAGTCGACCGTGAGCGGGAAGAAGTCGATGCCGGGGCGGACCGTCGGGGAGACCGACGCCGCGGCGAACACGACCGTGTCGCCGGATCGCACCGTGACCGCGCCGCCGGCCTGTTCCGCGAGCTTGCCGGTCTCGAAGACAAAGGGCTTCCCGTTGATGGTGGTCTGCGATGTGGTGATGGGCATGAGGTACCTGTGGGCGGGTGTCGCCCCGCTAGTTCACCGACGCAGTTCGAGCCGCGAGATGACCTCCTGGTAGCGCTCGGGGCTCTTCCTGTGCAGGTAAGCGAGCAGGCGCCGACGCTGGCCGACCATCTGGAGCAGCCCGCGGCGTCCGGCGGAGTCGTGCTTCGCCTGCCGCAGGTGCTCGGTGAGGTGCTTGATGCGTTCGGTGAGGACCGCGATCTGGACCCCCGGTGAGCCTGTGTCCTTCTCGTGCTGCCGGAAATCCGCGATCACTTCGCCTTTGGGTCGGAGCGGCACCCGTCGTTCCTTTCTCTATACGTCTTAGACGTTCGTTCTCAGGGCGAAGTGTACCCGAGCGCTCGGCGGGTCGCCTCGACGTCCTTCGCGATCTGATCCACCAGCGCCTCCGCGCTCCCGAATCGCAGCTCGTCGCGCAGCCGCTCGACGAACGCCATCTCGACGTCCTCGCCGTAGAGATCGGCCGTCAGGTCGAGGATGAACGACTCGAGCACCCGCTCGCCGCCGCCGAACGTGGGCCGCACGCCGAGGCTCGTGGCCGCGGGCCGCCGGTGCGAGCCCACGTCGGCCCACGTGGCATAGATGCCGTCGCGCGGCAGGAGGCGCTCGGGAGGCGTCGCCACGTTGATCGTGGGGTAGCCGAGCGCCCGTCCGCGCTTGTCACCGTGCACGATCCGGCCGCGCACGGCATATGGGCGGCCGAGCAGGTCCGCAGCGCCCCGGACCTCGCCCGCAACGAGCAGGTTGCGGATCCGCGTCGAGCTGATGACGTCACCGTCGTGCGTGACGGGCTGCACCACCTCGACGTCGACGGCGGCCTCGCCGGCGAGGCTCGCGAGCACGGCGACGTCGCCCTCGCGGTCGCGACCGAAGCGGAAGTCGGATCCGACCACGATGCGCCGCACCTCCCCCGCAGCGCGGAGGCGGTCGACGAACTCCTTCGCCGACAGCGCGAAGAACGCCGGGTCCGACCGGAACAGGACGACCGCGTCCGCGCCCGCCGCCGTGAGCAGCTCGGAGCGCTCGGTCGCGTCCGTCAGCGCGGACGGCGGCGCGCCCGGAGCGAGCACCTGGATCGGCAGCGGATCGAACGTCGCCGCGAGCGCGAGCCCGCCCTGCGCGTGCGCGAACACGCGCAGCCGCCGGATGACCTCCTGGTGCCCGCGGTGCACGCCGTCGAAGACGCCGATCGCGACGTGCAGCGGGCCACGCGGCCACCCCTCGAAGCCCCGGAGGACGCGCACGGGTGCGAGCCTACGGGCCCGGCTGGTCGTGGTCGCCGGTGATCGTCACGGGGGCGATGACCGCGGCGCCCGGGCTCGGCAGGCTCGGCACCGCGGCGCGGGGCCGCGTGAGACGCGCGCGGAGGCCGTTCACGAGCTCGGGGCGCAGGAACGGGATCGGCGCAGCGAGCGCGAGGATGAAGCCGAGGTGGTTCCCGTGGAAGTACCGCCCGAAGAACAGGAACGCGAGGAGCGTGATCGTGTAGCCCGTGAGCATCGTCGCGACGTCGGGCTCGCGGCGCAGCCGCCGCATGGACCAGATCGCCAGCGGGACCGCGGCCGCGATCTGGAAGATCGCGAACGGGAACTCCTGCTGCGGATACGAGATGACGCCGATGGTGCGAAGGAGCGCGGAGAAGCCCATCCCCGACACCGGATACGACCACGCCGCGCCGCCGGCGTTGTACGCGACGACGTCGTCCCACAGCGCCGGCGCGTTGTCGACGAGGAACGGGAGGAACGCCGCGAGGAGCACGATCGCGCCCGCCCACGACGCACGCGCAAGACCGAGCAGGCGCTCTCGGATCGGCAGCGCCGCGTCCTTCCAGAACAGGTACGCGAGCACGAACGGGAGCAGCGGGCCCGCGTGCAGCTTCGACGCGGCGGCGATCGCGATGGCGAGCACGCCGAGCGTGCGCCGCTCGCGCTGCAGCAGCGCGAGGCCGGCGAACATGAACAGGAGCACGAAGAAGTCGTTGCGGCCTTCCACGACGAAGGGGAAGAGCTGGGGATCGAGCGCGACGAGCGCGGTCAACGAAAGCGCCGCTGCGAGGGTCGGCGGCCGCGACGGTGAAGAGGCGGCCCAGCCGACCCGAGCGGCGACCAGCAGCGTCGCCACATATGCCGGCAGATACAGATAGCGCGCGTCGAAGACGAGTCCGAGCCGATCGAACAGGACCACGAACGGCACCGTCACCAGGAACAGCACCGGGAAGTACGTCAGGTGGTACAGCGCGGGGTTGTTGATCATCGGCCAGTAGAAGAGCGACGTGTCGAGGTAGTCCGCCACGTACGGGTCCTGGCCATTGACGAGCTTGCGCGCGGCCTCCTCGACCATGATCGCGCCGTCGTGGACGTACGTGTAGGGCTTCCCGGTCTCGCGCAGGACGATGGCGGCGATGGTCGGGACGACGACGAAGAGCAGGACGATCCCGGCGAGATGCAGCACCCGGTCGCGTCCGCGGAACCGTGACCCGAGCGCGTGGTCGCGCAGCGGATACGTCAGCGCGAGGAGGCCGCACGCGAGCAGCCACGCCGCGCCCCAGAGCCCCGGGAAGAGCTGCCACAGCGGCGCGTCGCGCGTCACCTGCACGACGGTGTGGTTCGCGAACAGGAGCAGCCAGTTCGCGGTCGCGAGCGCGCCGATGACCTTCGCGTCGAGCGACAGCCGGGTCAGCGCGGTCACGTTCCCTCCCATGCCCCGAGCACCGTCGCGGCGGCGGCACTGCGGAAACGGTCGTCGAGGTCGAGAAGCCGGTCGTCCGCGGGTCGCAGCAGCGCCGTGGCCTCGACGGTGCCCGCTGCACGGAGCCTGCCGATGTCGGCCGCATCGTCGACCGTCAGCGCGCCAACGGCAAGGCGCCGAAGCGCCCCAAGATGCGCGGCGGAGCCGAGGGCGCGGCCGATGTCGCGCGCGAGCGAGCGGACGTACGTCCCGGACGAGCAGACGATGAGGAGGCGTAATACCGGCGCCGACCACGACGCCATCGAGAGCCGTTCGACGCGGACCGTTCTCGCGTCGAGCACAACCGCGGTCCCGGCGCGCGCGAGCGCGTACGCGCGGCGACCCTCCACCTTCACGGCCGAGCGGTCGGGCGGCACCTGCCTGATCTCGCCGCGGAACGGCTCGAGGGCGCGGTCGAGCTCGGCCTCATCGAGCACGGGGACCGGTGCCTCGCGCCGGACCTCCCCCTCGCGGTCGTCCGTCGTCGTCTCGGCGCCGAAGCGCACGGCCGCGGCGTAGACCTTCGGGGCCGTGTGGAGGCGCTCGACGTACTTCGTCGCCGGCCCGACGAGGATCGGCAGGACTCCCGTGGCGAGCGGATCGAGCGTGCCGCCGTGGCCGACGCGCTTCGTCTCGAGGACGCGCCGCATCACCGCGACGACGTCGTGCGATGTCCATCCGCTCGGCTTGTCGACCGCGAGCGCGCCGGAGACGGCGTCAGCCGTCGGTCTGCCCCTCTGATCCGCCCGGGGGGACCCCGCGCTCGCGGGCCTCCCGGAGGAGGCCGGAGATCCGCGCAGCGCGCTCGGCAGAGCGGTCCTCGATGAAGATGAGGTCGGGGACGAAGCGCAGCTCGGTGCGCTCGCCCAGGGTCTTGCGCAGGTAGTGCTTCGCGCGGTCGAGCGCCGCCATGCCCTCGCGGCCCTTCTCCTCGTCGCCGAAGATGCTCACGTGCACGCGGGCCGTGCGCAGATCCGGCGTCGTCTCGACGGCGGTCACCGTCGCGAAGGAGATCCGGGGGTCGTTCAGCTCCTCGCTGATGATCTGGCCGAGCTCGCGCTGCAGCAGGGCGTTGACGCGATCGGTGCGCTTGTACGGCATGTCACTGCCTCGGCTTCGCCTGGATGACGTACGCCTCGATGATGTCGCCGACCGCCACGTCGTTGCTGCCTTCGAGCACGATGCCGCACTCGAGGCCCGTATTCACCTCGCGGGCGTCGTCCTTGAACCGCTTCAGCGAGCCGATCTTCCCGTCCCAGGCGACGGTGCCGCCGCGCATGATCCGAGCCTGCGCCGTGCGGCGGATGACGCCGTCGACGACCATGCAGCCCGCGATCGTCGTCTTGCCGGACGTGAAGGTCTGGCGCACCTCGGCATGTCCGAGGACCTGCTCCACCATCTCGGGCTCGAGCAACCCGACGAGCGCCTTCTGCACGTCGTCGAGCAGCTCGTAGATGACCTTGTACGAGCGCACGTCGACGCCCGTCTGGTCGGCGACGCGTTTCGCCGGGGCGTCGAGCTTGTTGTTGAACCCGACGATGACCGCGTTCGACGCGGCGGCGAGGGTGACGTCCGACTCGCTCACGTCGCCGACGGCGGCGTGGATGATCGTCAGCCCGACCTCGTCCTGCGGGAGCTTCGCGAGCGACCCGCGGATCGCCTCGAGCGACCCCTGCACGTCGGCCTTGAGGACGAGCTTCAGCTCCTTCGTCTTCCCTTCCTTCGCTTGCGCGAACATCTCGTCGAGCGTTGCCGGGCGCTCGCCGGCGGCGCCACCCGCGCGGCGGCGCTGCTCGTCGTCGACGAGCGCCTTCGCGATCTTCTCGTCCGGGACGACACGGAGGACGTCGCCGGCCTCCGGGACCTTCGGCAGCCCGAGGATCTCGACCGGCCGCGAGGGCTCCGCGCGGTTGATCGTCTTCCCGCGGTCGTCGACCATGGCGCGGACGCGCCCGAACGTCGTGCCGACGGCGACGAGGTCGCCGCGCGCGAGCGTGCCGGTGCGGACGAGGACGGTCGCGACGGCGCCGCGGCCGCTCTCGAGGTGGGCCTCGACGACGCTGCCGATCGCCGGACGCTCGGGGTCGGCCTTGAGGTCGCGGACGTCGGCGACGAGCACGATGACGTCGAGGAGGTCCTCGAGGCCCTGCTTCGTGCGAGCCGAGACCGCCACGAGCGGGACGTCCCCGCCGTACTCCTCGATGGTGACGCCCTGCTCCGCGAGCTGGCCCTTCACGCGATCGGGATCCGCGTCGTTCTTGTCGATCTTGTTCAGCGCGACCACGATCGGCACCTCGGCCGCCCTGGCGTGCGCGATCGCTTCGAGGGTCTGGGGCTGCACGCCGTCGTCCGCCGCGACGACGAGCACGGCGATGTCCGTGATCGAGGCGCCGCGAGCGCGCATCGCCGTGAACGCCTGGTGGCCGGGGGTGTCGATCCACGTGACCTTGCGGCCCTTGTGCTCGACCTGGTAGGCGCCGATGTGCTGGGTGATGCCGCCCGACTCGCGCGCGGTGATGTTCGTCTGGCGCACAGCGTCGAGCAGGCTCGTCTTGCCGTGGTCGACGTGGCCGAGCACCGTCACGACCGGCGCGCGCTCCTTCAGCCGGGCCGGGTCGTCGTCGGTCCAGAGGATCTGCTTCGCCGCCGCTGCGGGCTCCTCGGCGATGGCCGGCCCCTCTTCCACGGGCGCGGCCTGCTCCTCGGGAACGACCTCGAAGCCGAGCTCGGTCGCGACGAGCACCGCGGTGTCGTAGTCGATCGTCTCGTTCTTCGTCGCCATCAGGCCCATGTTCACGAGCGCCCGGATCACGTCGACGACCGAGACGTCGAACGCCTTGGCGAGATCTTCGACGCGGATCTGGCGCGGCAGCGCGACCGGCGCGGCCCCCTCCGGCGCCAGCACCACGACGGGCGCGGCCTGGGGCGGCGGGGGCGGCGGGCCGCTGCGGTCCTGGCGCCGTCTCGGGCGCGGACCGCGCGGCGGTGGGAATCGTCTCGGTCGTGCTTTCGGCATCTAGCCCTTTCGTTCCTTCAGTGCGGCCTCGAGGTCTCCCCGCAGCCGCTCGCGTGTGGTCTCATCGACGCTCGTCGCGAGCGACCGGGCCAGCGACCCCTCCGCGAGGCCGCGCTCGAGGCAGGCCGGGTCCGCACAAAGGTACGCCCCCCGGCCCGATGCTTTCCCGCGCAGGTCCACCGACAGCTCGCCCGTGCCCGCGGCGCGGACCACCCGCACGAGCTCGCGCTTCGCACGCTCGGTCCGGCATGCGACGCACGTCCGCTGCGGCAGCGGCCGCGAGACCTTACCGGCGATCGCGCCTCTTCTTCCCGCCGAGCAGCGCGCGGTCCTCTTCCTCGAGCTCCGACTCGTCCGCGAGCGCCGACTCGGCCTCGGCCTCGACGACGAGATCCTGTCGGATCCCCTCGTCGTCGACCTCGACGGGCGGCGCCTCGGGCTCGGGCGCCTCGACCACTTCCGGCTCGGGCGGCGTCTCCATCTCGGCGGCGACCTCGGACTCGCTGCGGATGTCGATCCGCCAGCTCGTGAGCTTCGCCGCGAGCTTCGCGTTGATGCCTTCCTTGCCGATCGCGAGCGAGAGGTAGCGGTCCGGGACGACGACGTACGCCGTCTTCTCCTCGGGCACGATGTCCACGCGCACGACCGGCGCCGGCGACAGCGCGTTGCCGACGTACTTCGGCGCGTCGTCGTCGTGCTGGACGACCTCGATGCGCTCGCCGCCGAGCTCGTTCGAGATCGCCTGCACGCGGAGGCCGCGCTGCCCGACGCACGCGCCGACCGGGTCGAGCCCGGCCTGCCGCGAGCGGACCGCGATCTTCGTGCGCGCGCCCGGCTCGCGCGCGATGCCCATGATCTCGACCTGCCCGTGGTAGATCTCGGGCACCTCGAGCTCGAAGAGCCGCTTCACGAGGCCCTTGTGCGCGCGGCTGACGATGATCTGGGGGCCGTGGATGGACCGACGCACCTCGAGGATGAGCACCTTGCGGTGCTGGCCCACGAAGTACCGCTCGTGCGGCGCCTGCTCGGAGCGCGGGAGGATCGCCTTCGCCTTCCCGAGGTCCATGATCGCCGCTCCCGCGTCGAAGCGGTCGATGACGCCGTTGATGATGTCGCCCTCGCGGTCGGCGTACTCGGCGAAGACCTGCTCGCGCTCGGCCTCGCGCAGGAACTGCTGGATCATCTGCTTCGCGGTCTGCGCGCCGATGCGGCCGAGCGCGGCCGCGGACTCCTCGAACGGGATGACGTCGCCGAGCTGCGCGTCCGGCTTGATCTTCTTCGCGGTCTGGACCTCGACCTGCGACTTCGGGTCCTCGACCTTCTCGACGACGGTCTTCAGCAGGAAGATCTTGAACGCGCCCGTCTGCACATCGACCTTCACGTCGAGGTGCTCCTCGTCGCCGTAGGCGCGCTTGATCGCGCGGGCGATGATGTCGCTGACGATCTCCTTGGAGAGACCCTTCTCGGCGGAGAGCTGTGCGAGACCGGTCACGAGCTCACGGTTCATGTCGCACGCTCCCCCTTCTTTCATTTCACCTCAGGCGACAAAAAAAGTGGGGTCGACCCACTTTCAAGGCGCCCAAAGACCGCGGGCCAGCCCCGCGGGTAACGAGAACTATACCACTCGGATGGCCATTCCAAGCCAGCCGTTCTAGGCTCCTCTTGCCGCCCATGGCTGGCCAGCGATCCTCTCTCTTTTCTCGTCGTCTTGCCTTCTCTGGGGCCATCCAGTCGAGGAGAGTTGCGATTCGTTGAAGCGAATGACTCGCGACCTGTTCGCACTCGTCGGGTCGTCGAGGGACTGACGAATGACGAGATCGGTCAGGTACTGGGCATCAGCGAGGAAACGGTCAAGAAGCATGTCAGCGGTTCTGCTGCGCAAGTTCGGCGCGGCGAACCGAGCAGAGCTAGCTGCGAAGGCGATCGCGTGGAGGATCGTCGTCCCACCTGGCCACAAGTAGCGCGCGACGACAGCCCGACAGATCCTGAAGGGAGCGGCTTCTAGACGAAGGCGATCAGTCGGGCCGCGGCACCGCGGCTACCCATGCCACGATGGCAAGCTCGCCAGCGAATCGGGCGCCAAGCGGAGGCCGAGGCGCGTCAGCCCAGAGATCGACCGCGCCGTGCGCCGAAGTGGAAGCGGAACGCGTTCCCGAAGAGAAGGCCGATCAGCACGATCTTCACGTGGAAGGCGGCGTTCGCGGCCATCGTCGTCGCCTCGGCGCTGAACATCGCCAGCCCCGCGCGGAGTGTGTACTCGAACGTTGGCACTACGACCTAGACGCGGACCGCTGCGCGGAAGGCGTCTGTCACGCGCTTCTCTGTCGTCGCCCTGGCCTTTCCGGGCACCGCGCGGAGGGCTGCTGAGGCTTCTGCTGGCGTGTTGCCGAGAGTCTGAAGCGCAGCGGGGAGCGAAGCGTGCGACTGCGCGTTGTCGATTCTCGTAATTGACCGGCAGGCCTCGGCCCGGCACCTCCGGCCATGTGGAACTCAGACCGAACATGGACCACCGTCGTGTCGGTGGTGGGTCAGCGGCTTCGGCCCGAACCCAAAGATGCGGCCACGTTTCCAAGGAATGACCAGCGCTCTCCGTGTTGGATCCCAGTACGTCGCCACGCAGTTCGGCGTCTTCGCCGAATTCGACCGTGGCTCCGGGTTCGGCGAGTCTTCGGTTGCGCGGGCCCGCCTTCGCTTCGATCGTTGTGCGCCACCCCGGAGTGACAGCGCCTCAGATCGGCGAAGGGGGCCGACGAGAATCGACCCCCTCTCGGTCCTGCAAGCGACACTTCTCGCTAGACCGTTAGATCGCCTCAATCTGTCGGATCATCCACTCCTTGCGAGTTGCGCAACCACACTTCTCAGGTGACGGTAGCGCTCGGAGGACCGCGAGCACGATCGGCCGGATCGACCGTCGAAACGTGCGAAGCATCATTCGGCCGCCTCCACTAGTTCGTGGGGCAGCCAGTGCAACTGCCACATGGCCCATAGGTGATCTCCTCGCAGTCTTCCATCGGGCAACTCGAACTTATCGCGTACTCCCAGTAGTTCGTGATGAAGCACTTTGCTCCGATCGGACAGGAGGCTCCGTACGAACATATCTGGAACCAGCGGCAGAGGACTGTGCATGGCCAAGGCGGCGGCGGCGGCTCCATGGTCAGCGTGCGTGTCCCCATGAGCCAGCCCGTGGCCGAGAAAATGGCGGCGCTCGAGCCCATGAGGAAGGCTCGGAGGAAGGAGCGACGTTTCATCGCCTAACTCCCCGTCCGCCTGAAGAACCACTGAACACGAACTTCGGTGTCGTCGGCGAGTGTCTGGAGAACCGCGGACGGAATCACGATGGACGGCACGCCCGCGTAGTCGGGCGGAGGCTCGATGGTCAGCGCCTGACCAGGCTTTAACCCGCTGCGCCAGCTCGCAGCTGGCCAAGTGTCCCGCTGGCCATCTGGTGTGGTTGGCAGAGGCTCACCCGCGTCGTACCGTACAAGACGGAAACCAATCGTTCCGGCGACGGATTGTCCGTTTCTGTTGCGCACCGTTGGCACCGGGGGGGACTCGAAGACAACTTTCACATTGGACTCCCCTCGAGTAGGGCCGCCTCGGCCTCATGCCAGAATCCAAGGACAAGGAGAACCATCTCGAAACCGTTGTAGACGTTGTGTAGGTCGATTCTGTCCAGAGGAATCAGCCCAATCACACCTCCTCGACCGAGAAGACCTGGCCCATCGGAGATCCCGGTCTCTAGGAACTGGCTGTAGATGTAGACGTGTTCGATGCCATGGACGACAGAAAGCATCACGAGCGGATAGACCCACGGGTTGCGCGGGTGAACGAGCACGACCAAAACCGAGAGAATCGCGATCGCCCCGTTGAAGAGAAGGTGCGAAGCCTCGCTATCGAACGAAGGCCCAAGCAGGCCGGCACCCGTGATCGCCTTGGCGATGTGCTCGATCAGATGCCCGAGCTGGGCGAGGAATACCCAGGCGAACAGCCACAAGCCGGCGAGCGGGCCCGACCGCAGCAACGCGCTCGCACCTCGCCACCTGTCGCCTTGCCCATCGCGCAGGATCGCTTGTGCCACTTGGCCTCCTGCCGGTCTGACGCGCCACTGAAACCTCGTACCGCAACGAACCTACGGTCAAGTAGGTCCGTGTGCTATTACGCTTTCGGCTAACTACCGGGCTGAGGAGCGCGCATTGCACGGCTGGGTCGGCGGGCCGCCCTCCGCACGAGAACTCGCCGTGCTGGCGCTCGTGATGGAAGGCCTCACGAACGACGAGATCGGTCATCGGCTCGGCGTCACTGAAGAAACGGTCAAGAAGCACGTCAGCAGCCTCCTGCGGAAGTTCGGCGCGGCGAACCGGGCTGAGCTCGCGGCCAAAGCGATTACCCGGGGAATCGTAGGCCCGCCGCGCGAAGATGATCGGTGAAGCGGAGCGGACCTCGCCGTAACGCTCGAGGATCCGCCGCCCGTCTTCCGCGGTTCGCCGGCGGATCATGGACCACGCGCAGCCGCGCGCGACCGTTCTACGTCCGAACGGCAGACCGGAGCGCGACTCTGACACGCTCTTTTCTCGTCGCCGCGCTCGCCGGCGTCTTCGGAGGACCGTTATGCTGACCGTATGACCATCAAGGTGACCGCTACGGAGGCCAAGGCGAAGATCCTGTCGCTGTTGGACGACGTCTCCGCGGGCGAAGAGGTCGAGATCACGCGGCATGGACGCATCGTCGCGCGTCTCGTGCCGGCGACGGGGTCGCACGCCCTCAGGGACTCGCTCAAGGGCATCGCCATGAGCGCCGCGAAGGAGGAGGACCTCTACAGCACCGGAGTGAAGTGGAACGTTGAGCGCCGTCGTCCTCGATAGCCACGTCCTCCACTGGTGGTCGGTGGACTCCCGGCGCGTCAGCCCGGCCGCGACCGAGGCCATCACGGGCGCCGATGAGCTGCTCGTCTCGGACATCACCTGGTGGGAGCTGGCGTGGCTCGCGACCCACGAGCGCATCTCGGTGGCCGTCCCCATCGCCTCGTGGCTGGCTCGACTCGCGGCGCAGGTCCGCACGGTCCCCGTCACTCCCGCGATCGCCCTGAGCGCGGCGGCGCTGCCTGCCGCCTTCCCGGGTGATCCTGCCGACCGACTGATCTACGCGACGGCCCTGGAGACCGGTCGCCTTCTGGTGACGAGGGACGAACGCCTCCGGGCCCATCGCGCGCCGCGCCCCGTGACGATCTGGTAGGGCATCGAGGCGGCGCTAAGGCCAAGCCGGCGACTAGACCCTGACCGTCTTCCGGAGCGCGAGACGGACGCGCTCCTCCGCGCTCGCGGCGCTCGCCGGCGGCACGCCGCGCAGCGCCGCCGCGGCCTCGGCGGGCGTGTACCCGAGCGCCTGGAGCGCCGCAGCAGCTTCGTCCTCGATCGGCGCAGCGCTCGGCAGCTGGCCGTCCGCGACCTTCGCCATGCGGCCGCGGAGATCCACGATGAGGCGCTCGGCGGTCTTCTTCCCCACCCCCGGCGCGCGCGCGAGCGCCGCCGCGTCGCCCGCGGCGATCGACGCCGCGACGTCGCCCGGACGCGACACCGAGAGCAGCGCGAGCGCCGCCTTCGGCCCGACGCCGTTCACCGAGATGAGCATCTCGAAGAGCGCGAGCTCCTCGCGCGATGCGAATCCGAAGAGGAACTGGCCGTCCTCGCGGACGACGTGGTGCGTGAAGAGGTGCGCCTCATCGCTCTCCGGCTGCCGGGGGACGAACACCTTGTAGCCCACGCCGCCCGTCTCGACGACGACGTGGTCGGTGCCGCGGGCGGTGATGCGGCCGCGGACGCTCGCGATCAGGCGCCCGCCTCCGCGAGCCGGACGGCACCGGCGAAGCGCGAGCGCTGCGCGTGCGTGAGCGCGATCGCGACCGCGTCGGCCACGTTGTCGCCGATGATCCTGTGGTCGAGCCGGAGCACGAGCGACAGCATGCGCTGCACCTGACGCTTGTCGGCGGAGCCGCTGCCGGTGACGGCGAGCTTCACCTCCGACGGCGTGTATTCGGCGATCTCGAGGGCCGCGCGCGCCGCGCAGAGCAGCGCGATCCCGCGCGCCTCGGACACCACCATGGCGGTCCGTACGTTCTTGTTGAAGTAGAGCCGGTCGGGGGCGAGCGAGGCGGGCCGGTGGGCGCGGATGAGCTGATCGATCCCGTCCGCGATCGCGACGAGTCGATCGCGACGTGGACCTGCTGCCAGCCGATCCCCCTGGATCTTGCGCAGCCGCACCGGGCCCACTGATGGCGGCGACCACCACCGCGCGCGACGCTGCTCGCGCTCTTCACGTCGATCTGCACGACGTCGCCGGGCTCCTGTGCGATGAAGCGCCCGCGCCGCGGCCGCGGCTCCGGGAACAGCCCCCGCAGCCGGTGCATCTTGAAGCGCCGCAGGATCAGTACGCCGTGCGGCGCGAGAGCCCGGTCATCGGCCCGGTGCGGTCGGGACCCCAGCGCCACTCCAGGCGCGCCGCCAGGAGCGCGGCCTTACGCTCGGGTGCGGTGCGCCGCAGTGAGCGCCGCGGCCGGCACGGCCGGTCCTCGAGCTCGTGCATCCGTCGGCGCCAGCGGTCCACGGCCTGACGGCTGACGCCCATCTGACGTGCAGCCTCGGCGACCCCGAGACGCGCAGCCTTCTCGAGCAGCGTGAGTCGCGAGAGCGGCGTGGTGCGGGCGGTACGGTACACAGCAGGCCCTCCGGCTTTCGTGTCGTGGTGACACCCGCACCCTAGTCGGAGGGTTCTCTGTCACGCACCTCTCGGAGAAACTCACCTATGTCAGCGAACGGCTTCAACTCGACAAGGTCGACCTGCCGCTCGCGCGACTCGCACCTCGAGACATACGACTGCGGCCGATTCAGTTTGCTGAGGTCTCCATCTACGTAGCCCCGCGCGAAGCCGCGTCGCATGGAGCCGCCACGCCAGTCCGAATTCTCGCGAGCCCAGACAGGGGCGCGCAGGACCCGCTGGGTGGCTCGCGCTACTCGCTGCTGTGCACGACAGCTGTGATGAACCCCGACTCGCAGATGATCTTGATGCCTCCCTTGAGTTCGCGGCCGTCCAACGTGCGGATGTAGTCAGCGACGGGCGAGGCGGTGGTCCTGCTCAGGCCTTCATCACGGTAGAGGTCCATGCGGTGATCTTGAAGCGCTCACCGGTCGTGAGACGTCGTTCGACGTGACGTCTCAGCTCATCGCCGTTGCGAATGTCGACGCTCATTCCGGGAACGTTCTCCTTCGGGAGGCCCTTCTCAGCGGAGAGCTGTGCGAGACCGGTCACGAGCTCACGGTTCATGTCGCACGCTCCCCTTCTTTCATTTCACCTCAGGCGACAAAAAAAGTGGGGTCGACCCACTTTTGAGGCGCCCAAAGACCGCGGGCCAGCCCCGCGGGTAACGAGAACTATACCACTCGCACCGCCTTCCGAACGGCCGGCCGTCTCGCGGCCTCGATCACGGCGGGGCCGCGACTCGAGGATAGAGAAGGGGGCCGATGGAAGATCGACCCCCTCTGGTCCTCCCCGTCATTGAGCGGTACTCCGTGGTCCTGGAGCGCCAGGCATGTGGAACTCGGGCCGAACGTGGACGACCGTCGCGTCACTCGTTTGACTCAGCAGCTTTGGTCCAAACTCAAAGCTGCGCCCGCTGCGCCAGGGAATGACCAGCACCTTCCGGGATGGATCCCAGTATTTCGCGCGCAGCTCCGCGATGGTCGCGCGGTCGGTGCTATCCGGCACGACCTCGCCCGGGCCGTAGGCGTAAGCCACCATCTTGTAGAAGCCCTGGGCCCACGTTCCACTCTCTTCGATCTTGCCTGGGAAGCCAGCTTCGGGATCGGCAACGATCCGTCTTGGCATCTCTAACCCTCCAGCCCTGGTCCGAGTACTCCTACGCAGTCGATGTCCGCGCAGCAGGTCCGTCCAAGGCTCTGTCTGCAATACCAGGCCCCCGCAGATCCGGGATGACGACAAGGTGAGGGCTATTCGGCGCCGCGGCCCTGCGCGTTCACCGGGCTATCTACCGGCACGCCCTGCCGGGCCGAGCGGATCGGTCCAGCGCAGTCCGGGAAATCGCGAAAAGTCGCGGTCTGACGAACAGAGCTCGGCGCCGTGTTCGATCGCCATCGCCGCAACGTGCGCATCGCTCGTAAGGTTCCCGGCGGTCCCGACGGCGCCGATCAGGTCTCGGAGCACTGCGGCGTGCCGCTCGGTCGGATGCACCACCGTGGCAGCCGGCTGCGCGAGCCATCCGTCGATGATGTCGAGCGCCTCGTCAGGGCTGAATGGCTTCGCGTAGACGCGGGCGTTCGTGCTGAGCCGCAGGAACGCGAGCAGTACGGACCAGGCGAACGCGGTCGTTTCGGTGCCGGAGAGCTGAGCGTCAAGCCAGACGCGTGCCGCGGCGTGCCGCGGCGCCGCGCTGTCCATCGCGTAGAGGAGAAGGTTCGCGTCTGGGAGCCTCACTTGCGAAGATCGAGCTTGCGGATGATCTCCTCGTCTTCCATGGCCGCGGCGATCGACAGCGCCTTGTTCAGGTCGATGCCGGGTCGGAGCCCGAGCGCTCGGGCGGGCGTCCGATACGGCCGGGCGACCGCGCGAGCTCCGAGCCCAGCCCGCAGGGTGCCGTTGATCGCCTCCTTGAACGAGACGCCCCGCTCGCGCGCGAGGCGGCGCAGCTTGGCCGCGACATCGGGGTCGAGCGTGACGGTGGTCCGCATCGGCGCATCATAGCATCGCTCGAACGAACATCAATATGCGTCACACGGGGGGACGTGCCCGGCAACGCTGGCTCAGGCGCGGGCGGTCGATCGAAGCGCTCTCCGGACGCGCTCTTCGGTCGTCGCCGCACTCGCGGGCGGGATCCCCCGGAGCGCCGCCGCGGCCTCCGCGGGGGTGTAGCCGAGCGCCTGCAGCGCCGCGGCCGCCTCGTCCTCGACCGGTGCGGCACTGGGCAGCAGCGTGTCGCTCACCTTCGCCATGCGGCCGCGCAGATCGACGATGAGCCGCTCCGCGGTCTTCTTCCCCACCCCCGGCGCACGCGCGAGCGCGCTCGCATCGCCCGCCGCGATCGCGGCGGCCACGTCGCCGTGCCGCGAGACGGAGAGGAGCGCGAGCGCCGCCTTCGGGCCGACACCGTTCACGGAGATGAGCATCTCGAAGAGCGCGAGCTCCTCGCGCGAGGGGAAGCCGAAGAGGAACTGGCCGTCCTCGCGCACGACGTGATGCGTGTGCAGCAGGACGTCGTCGCCATCGGGCTGCCGCGGGACGAAGACCTTGTACCCGACCCCGCCGACCTCGACGACGACGTGGTCCGCTCCCCGTCCGATGACCCGGCCGCGGACGCTCCCGATCAGGCCTTCGCCTCCGCGATCGCCACCGCGCTCGTGAAGCGTGAGCGCTGCGCGTGCGTGAGCGCGATCGCGACCGCGTCGGCCACGTTGTCGCCGATGATCTTGTGGTCGAGCCCGAGCACGAGCGACAGCATGCGCTGCACCTGACGCTTGTCGGCGGAGCCGCTCCCGGTGACGGCGAGCTTCACCTCCGACGGCGTGTACTCGGCGATCTCGATCTCGGCGCGCGCCGCGCAGAGCAGCGCGATCCCGCGCGCCTCGGATACGACCATCGCGGTCCGCACGTTCTTGTTGAAGTAGAGGCGCTCGAGCGCGAGCGATGCGGGGCGGTGCGCCGCGATGAGCCGGTCGATCTCGTCGGCGATCGCGACGAGGCGCTCGCCCGTGCTGCCCTTCTTCGGGGTCGGGATGACGTCGCACACGATGATCGACGGAGGCTCGCGGCCCGTGTCGAGGACCGCGTACCCCATCCCGGTCGTGCCGGGGTCGATGCCGAGCACGACGCCGCGGGTCACGCGGTGACCGTCTGGAGGACTTCCTCCGGGATGTCGAAGTTCGCGTGGACCTGCTGCACGTCGTCGAGCTCCTCGAGCGCTTCGACGAGCCGCAGTATCTTGTGCGCCGCGTCGCCGTCGACGCGCACGGTCGAGGTGGCGCGCATCGACAGCTCGGCGGACGATGTCTTGATCCCCGCCGCCTCGAGCGCCCGCTTCACCTTCTCGAAGTCGCGCGGCGCCGTGTAGACCGTCACGAGGTCCCTGTCCCGCACGACGTCCTCGGCGCCCGCGTCGATCGCCGCGAGCTCGATGTCGTCGGCGCTCGCGGCGGTCGCGTCGATCTCGATGATGCCCTTCTGCTCGAAGAGCCACTGGACGGACCCGGCCTCGCCGAGCTTCCCGTTGTGCCGTGTGAAGGCCGCGCGCACCTCACCGGCGGTGCGGTTCCGGTTGTCGGTGGCGGCCTCGACGAGCACGGAGACCCCGCCGGGCGCGTAGCCCTCGTAGACGATGCTCTCGAGCTGGGCACCCTCGCCGCCGCCGCTGCCGCGCTCGATCGCGCGCTGGATGCTGTCCTTCGGCATGTTCACGCCGCGCGCGCGGTCCATGGCCAGGCGCAGGCGGAAGTTCGCCTCGGGGTCAGCGCCGCCTTCCTTCGCCGCGATCATGATCTCGCGCGCCATCTTGGTGAACAGGTTCCCGCGCTTGACGTCGGCGGCGCCCTTTTGCCGTTTGATCTGGGACCATTTTGAATGCCCGCTCACGAGCGCGAATACTAGGGCAGAGACCTCGTTCTGGGGCGCGTAGAAGGGGTGGCTCGTGGCACTGACATCTCCCGAGAAGATCCGTAATGTCGCCGTCGTCGGTCACGGTGGGTCCGGCAAGACGACGCTCGTCGAGACGCTGCTCCACGTCGCGGGTGTGACGACGCGGCTCGGCAAGGTGGATGACGGATCGAGCATCCTCGACACCGATCCCGAGGAGCAGAAGCGGCATATCAGCATCAACGTGAAGATCGCGTCGCTCGTGCACGACGGCACGAAGATCAACTTCATCGACACGCCCGGCTTCGCGGACTTCGCGGGCGACCAGAAGGCCGGCCTGCGCGTCGCGGACAGCGCGCTCGTCGTGCTCGACGCCTCTGCCGGGATCCAGGTGGGCACGCAGCTCGCGTGGCAGGACCTCGAACGCGGTGGGAAGCCGCGCGTCGCGGTGATCGCGCGGCTCGACCGCGAGAACGCCGACTTCGACGCGGTGCTGGCGCAGCTGCGCGACGCCTACGGGATCCGGGTGGTGCCGCTGCACGTCCCGATCGGGGAGCATCAGGGCCTCGAAGCCACGATCGACCTGCTGCACGGCCAGGTGCTGAAGGGCCCGAAGGACCCGATCACCGAGATGCCGGAGAACGAGAAGGAGCGCGTCGGCGAGTATCGCCGCCAGCTCGTCGAGGCCATCGTCGAGACGAACGAGGACCTTCTCACGCGCTACCTCGACGGCAAGGAGATGTCGTACGAGGAGCTGCGCGATGCGCTGCACGCGGCCGTGCGTGACGGGCAGGTCATCCCGGTCATCGCGACGAGCGCGAGCAAGCGCGTCGGCTTCGCCGGCCTCCTCGAGACGATAGTCGACATGCTCCCCTCGCCCGTCGAGGGCGGCGCCGCGATCGGGAAGACCGCGGCGGGCGAAGAGATCGCGCGCAAGCCGTCACACGACGAGAAGCTCTCGGCCTTCGTCTTCAAGACCGTCGCCGACCCGTTCGTCGGCAAGCTCTCGTTCGTGCGCGTGTACTCGGGCGTCCTGCGCGGCAACGCGCCCGTGTTCGACGCGACCGTCGGCGAGCAGGAGCGTGTCGGCCAGATCTTCTTCGTCCGCGGCAAGGAGCAGGAGGTCGCGGACAGTGTGGGAGCCGGCGACATCTGCGCGATCCCGAAGCTCTCGGCCTCGACGACCGGCTCCACGCTCTGCGACAAGGACGCGCCCATCCTCTACCCGCAGGTCGACTTCCCGTCCCCGGCGTTCGCCGTCGCCATCGAGCCCTCCAGCAAGCAGGATCTTGACAAGCTCTCGACCGCGATCCACCGCCTCACCGAGGAGGACCCGACGCTGCACACGAGGCGCGACGACGCGACGCACGAGACGATCCTCTCGGGTATCGGCGAGTCGAGCATCGACGTCGCGGTCCACAAGCTGAAGGACAAATTCGGCGTCAGCGTCCTCACGAAGACGCCGCGCGTCCCGTACCGCGAGTCGATCCGCACGAAGGCGTCGGCGCAGGGCCGCTACAAGCGCCAGACCGGCGGCCACGGCCAGTTCGGGGACTGCTGGATCGAGATCGAGCCGCTCACGCCGGGCACCGGCGTCGAGTTCGCGACGCACGTCGTGGGCGGCTCCGTCCCGCGCAACTTCTGGCCGGCGGTCGAGAAGGGGATCCGCGAGGCTGCCGACCGCGGCGTGATCGCCGGCTACCCGCTCTCCGACTTCCGCGCGACGCTGTTCGACGGCTCCTTCCACTCCGTCGACTCGAGCGAGATGAGCTTCAAGATCGCCGGGTCGCTCGCCCTGCAGAACTGCGTGAAGGAGGCGCAGCCGTTCCTCCTCGAGCCGATCATGGAGCTCGAGGTCCTCGTCCCCGAGGATCACATGGGCGACGTGCTCTCGGACCTCAACTCACGCCGCGGCCGCGTGCTCGGCATGGACGACGCCGGCGCCGGCATCCGCAGCATCAAGGCGCACGTCCCGATGGCCGAGACGTTCCGGTACGCGACGGACCTGCGCTCGATGACCGGGGGCCGCGGGAACTTCACGTCGACGCTCCTCGGATACGAGGAGTGCCCGGCGCACATCGCGCAGAAGGTGATCGCGGAGCACGAGACGGCGCAGGGCGCAGAGCCCGCAGCGGCGCACTAGTTCGTCGCAGGGGCTTCTGCCCCTGCCACCCCCGGGCGCGCCTTGCCTAGTTTTGGACTGCCTTGCCTAGGTCCGAGAGGAGCTCGGCGGCGGCGGGGTTGAGCGCGATCGCGCGCTCGAACGACGCCTGGGCGCCGTCCGCGTCGCCACGCTGCCACGCGAGCAGCCCGCGGCCGAAGTGCGCTTCCCAGAGATCGGGCTCGGCCGCGAGCACGCGTTCGAAGGCGGCCTCGGCCTCCGCGGCCCGCGAGAGGTCCGCGTCGACGGCGATCTTGCCGGCCGACTCGAGGTCCTTCTCGAGCTCCGGATGCCGCAGGCCGAGGAGGAGGCGCCGCGCGGCCGCCGTGACCGGTGCCTCGGCACCAGCGCGCACGATCCGGCGCAGGCGTGACGCCGCGGTCGCCTGCGAGCCCGCCGCGATGTGGAGCTGCGCGAGCGTGAGCGAATCCGCGGGCCGGAGCGCCTGCAGCGCGTCGGCGTGCTCGAACGCGACGATCGCGCCGTTCAGGTCGCCGCTCGTCCGGCGCACCTCGCCGAGCATGTACTGGAGGCGCCAGGATGACGGTCGAGTCTCGGCCAGCGTCTCGAGCGCCTCGAGCACGAGCGGCTGCTGCTCGTTCTCGATCGCGGCCGCGGCCATCACGAGGATGCGCTCCTCGATCGGCTGCGACGTCGGATCGGCGCGCGCCGCGAACGTGTAGGCCGCGGCCGCACGGCGCAGCGCCGCGGCGGATGCCTTCGCGTCGCTTGCACGCAGGAGGGTCGCGTCGACCTCGGCGTCCATCCCGCTGAGCAGCGTCTGGTACGCGGCCTCGTTCTTCGCGGCGGGCGCGCCGAGGTCGTGCGCGACCGTGACGCCGAGCGCCGTCGCCAGCCATGCCGCGAGCGCCGGCTCCGCGAGGTGCAGCTCGCCCTCGGGGATGTCGCGCTCGAAGACCGAGACGACGCTCCCGTCGGCCGCATCGACGAGCGACGCCTCGAGACGGCGTGCGGTCGCGCCCTCCCGATACGTGCCGGTGAGCGCGTGCGTCGCGCCGAGCGACCGCGCGTACTCCGCCGCCAGGGTGGCGTCGGGCGTCGACCCGAACACGAGGTAGCCGGGGTCGCTCGTCGTCTCGGGCATGGCGACGAGGAACACGGGCTTCAGCTCGACCGCGGTCTCGCCGCTGAAGCGGTCGACGAGCCGCCGGGCGATCTGCCGTGCCCACCGCCCCGGCCGCTCGCGGTGATCCGCGTCGCCCGCGCCCTCGACGACGGCGCCGAAGGGCACCACGGCGACGACGACGGTCACGCGATCCAGCGGATGCGAGCGAAGCTGCGCGGACCGTACCGGATGACCGAGTCACGGTCCGTCGGGACCGTCGTCGCGAGGTCCGCGAGGACCTCGTCCACCTTCACGCCGCGCTGCTCGACGAGCCTCTTCGCGGCGCCCTTGCTCGGCTGCAGCTTGGCCCGGACGAGCAGGTCCACGATCGCGATGCGCTGCTCGCCGTCGCGCGAGACGTCACGCACCGGCATCTCGTCCGGCGCCTGCTTCTCGCGGAACCGGCGCGCGAAGGCGCGCGCCGCATCCTCGGCGGCCGCGGCGGAGTGGAACTCGGTCACGACCTGGCGCGCCAGCCGTTCCTTCGCCTCGCGCGGGTGCATGTCCTTCCGCCCGAGCGCCTCCAGCGTCGCGCGCACTTCCGCCATCGGCATCTCGGTCCCCCATTCGAACCAGTGCGGCATGAGCGCGTCGCCGATCGCCATCGTCTTCCCGAACATCTCGTTCGGCGGATCGGTGATCCAGACGCCCGTCTGCGGCTTCGACTTGCTCATCTTCTCGCCGTCGAGGCCCTCGAGGAGCTGCGTGATGAAGACGTTCTGCGGGCGCTGCCCGACCTGCTCCTGGAGCTCGCGGCCGGCGAGGATGTTGAAGAGCTGGTCGGTCCCGCCGACCTCGACGTCGGCCTGGATCGCGACGGAGTCGTACGCCTGCAGCAGCGGGTAGAGGATGTCCTTGATCGGGATCGGTGTCCCCGCCGCCTGACGCTTCCGGAACTCCTCGCGCGCCAGCATCTGCTGCACCGTCGCGCGCGACGCGAGCTCGATCACGTCCCGCAGCCCGAACTTCCCGTACCACTCGTCCTGGAACACCACGCGCGTCCCTTCGCGCGGGACGATGAGATGGAACTGGTCGAGGTAGGTCTGCGCGTTGGCCATGACCTCGCTTCGGTCCTTGGTCGGCCGGCTGAGGTCGCGGTCGGTCGGATCGCCGATCTGCGTCGTCCAATCGCCGACGATGACGACGATCTCGTGGCCCCACTGGGCGAGCTTCCGCAGCTTGCGGAGCCCGAGCGCGTGCCCGATGTGCAGGTTCGGGTGCGTCGGATCGAATCCCTCTTTGATACGAAGCCGCCGCTCGCCTGACCGCAGCGCCTTCTCGAGATCCTCGCGCACGACGACCTGATGCACGGCGCGCGTGAGGAACTCTTGGAGCTCTTCTTCGTTAGGGCGAACGGGCATGGACGAATAGACTATGGGCATCGGAAGGGATCGATCCCGCGATCACGCGCTGCGGCGCGGACCGTACCGGACGCTGCGGCGCAAGGGTCAGACAG
>WNFU01003904.1_pt1 | contig 33685 bp, 37 predicted proteins | sample 5400121 | NCBI WGS metagenome assembly WNFU01 (sample SAMN13153360, study PRJNA577476) | soil metagenome | isolation source: 100 cm soil or saprolite under grassland replicate 1 | place: USA:California | collected 2016-06-15
ACGGGGAGGTCGACTTCTTCCTCGAATACGACACCGGCACCGAGCCGCTGGACCGGCTGCTGGCCAAGGTCCACGCCTACAGCGAGCTGGCCACCGCCACCGACATCGACACCCCGGTGCTGTTCTGGCTGCCCGGCCCTGGCCGCGAAGCCACCCTCCACCAGGCGCTGCGCCGCCCACAGGTCACCGTGGCAACCGCCACCGCCCGCGCGGGCGGCCACCCGGCCGGGCGGGTGTGGTTGCTTGCTGGTGCGGCCGCTCCCCGGCTGACCCTGGCCAGCCTCGGCGAGCTACCGGCCTGACCCGTTGGCTGCTCGCAGCCCACAGACCGCCCTGCGCCGAGCAACACGAGCATGCAACACCACGAGGCATGCCAGCTCGAACGGATCTCCTAACGGGTCTGGTAGCGGGTCTCCTAGCGGGTCTGGTAGCGGGCTTGGACCCGCTACCCTCACCAGCGGCAGCGACCCAGCACACCGCGGCGGTTCCAGCGCGGCGCGTGGCGCCGACTGCGGTCCGCTGGAGCCAGCCGTCCCCCCCACGATCCCCGGTCGGGGAGTGGGCGGGAGGCCGGCCCCACCGCCCCGCCCGCGCGGCGCGCGGACGCGCGTCCGCGCACGGGCGCTCCCCCGCCCCGCCGAGCCGCCCGGCCACCGGCCTGGCTCGATGGCCCATGCGATGCCCGCATGTCGGGCCGCAACGGCGAGCCATCGCCGGCCCGGGGGCGGCCCGGCCCGATGCCCCCGGCCGTGATCCGCAAAGCCCGGCATGCGCGCGTGGGGATGGCCGTCCGCATGCCCGAAATCCCTCGTGGGAAATATGGCTTTCCAAGGATCAATGCCGAATCGGGAATTCGGGGTTGACGATGGCCGGGATTCGAGCTACCACCTGGATAGGGAATAGGCAACGGCAACACGAACGGGGGTAGTCATGGAAAACCCGCAGCCGATCCTGCTATGTGATCCGCCAATGGTTCCCGACCAGCCGCTGTACGCGGCCCTCACGAGCCCGACGCTGATGCACGGCCACTACCAGAGCCAATTGTGGGCGGACCCCGGCACCATCGTCCGTGTCCGCTCCCTCGGCCCGAAATTCATCAGCATCTCTCTTGAAGGCACGCGCGGATACGGGGCATGGGTCCCACCATCCCGGCTCGACATCCCCTAACCCGATCGGGCAATTCCGAAAGGAGCCTGCGTAATGGACGCCGTCAAGGTTCGCCTGCGCAACCCAGACAGCCCCTCGGACCTGGCCTGGTCCGACGTGCCATACCAACTGCCCGAGCAGTGCGACCACACCGAAACCATGTGCCGTGACTGCCGCCACCAATGGGAATGGGACCACGAGGTCCAGACCAACGACCAGCCCGAATCGGCTTCCCCGACCCTGACATCCGATCCCGACGGCAACAGCCCTGGCCTCGGCAACCGAGCCGAGCAATGACCCAGCCCCTTCCACCCGTCGTCATCATGACGCCCGTCGCCCCTGACTTCCGGGTCGGACCGATCCAGACCGACATCCGCGATGACGGCTCGACGGTCAGGTCCCAAGTGTGCGAGGAGCTGCTCGACGGCCGCTGGGAAGGCTTCGTGACCATCATCGAAGACACCCGCGATTCCTGCCCGGAATGCGGCACGCACAAGTCCGTGTGCCGATGCCATACCAGAGGTGATCGTCCATGACGAGCAGCAACCGCGAAATCGACCGTGCGATCCGCCGCATGGAAGCCGCCGACCTATCCGGTGACGAAGCCGAACGCGCGGCAGCGCTGGACCTGGCCATCCGCCGCACCATGCAAGAACCCCGCTGATCACAACCCAAGCCAGCCGAACCAAGCCAACCATCGTCACGCCGCCCCGCGCGGGGCGGCGTGATGGCGTCAGGGCATCGCGCGGCAACGTCGCGGATGTGCGCCATGAACGGGATGCCCACGGCCCCACGCCGGCCCCACGGGCCCGTACGCGCGAACCATGCCCCGGCCCGCCCGATCCGGCCACGGCAGCGACCCAAGGGCCGCCCGATCGGCCGGAAAATTCTGCGAAACCGCAGGTCACAGAGCTTGACTGCATGCCGGCGATGGAGGTACCACCTTGCTCGCAATACCGTCGCACCCCACGAAAGGGGACGGAAATGGCGAACCCCGCCAACTACGCGATCAGCCTCGGGTTGCTGATCGCGGTTCTGGCCGCGATCCTGGCGGCCACCAGGCGCACCCCGGCCATGGCCGGGGCCGGCCTGCCGCTGCTGGCCGCCGCCAACGGCCGCCAGCCCACCCGCCGAACCGGCACCGGCCGCACCACCACCCGCAAGGGCACCGGCAAGGCCAACGGGACCAGCGCCGGGAAGGCCAACGAGACGGGCAAGACCAACGGCAACGCGAAGGCTACCCGCACGGGCAACGGCCAGACCACCACGGCCACCCCGGCGCGCACGCCCCGCCGCGGCCAGGCCCAGCCCAGCGCCGCCCCGGCGGTCAACCCCGTCAGCGGGACCGAGCGACTCCAGTCCGGCAAGCTGCAGGAGCAGGTGCTGGCCTACCTGAGCGACCACGCGGGCGAGGAGCTGTCGCCCAGCCAGATCGCCAAAGCGCTGGGCCGCTCCAGCGGGGCGGTCGGCAACGGCCTTGAGAGCCTGGCCAAGGACGGCGAGGTCCAAAAGACCGGCCAGACCCCCCGCCGGTTCATGATCCCCGCCCGTGGCACGGCCAAGCGCAACGGCACCGGCAAGCGCAACGGCACCGGCCAGGCCGCCGCTCCGGCCGCGCCCAAGCCCACCCGCACCACCCGGGCCACGCGCAAGGCCGGCAACGGCCCCACCGCCACCACCGGCACCCCTAGCAACGGCAAGGGCAACGGCAAGGGCAACGGCCCGAAGGCCGCGCCGCCCACCACGCCGGCCACCGCCGACCCGGCCGTTAAGCCGACCGAGCGCAAGCCCGCCACCAGGCGGGGCCACAACAGCAAGGCCGGGGCCGCAGCGGACGAGGCTGCGGCCACCGGCAAGTAACCCCCACCTAGCCATCACGTGAGGGCGCTGCCGGGGTGCTACCACACCCCGGCAGCCGCCGCATCCCGGGAAGGAGCTCCCAGGTGCGACCGTCAAACTCTACCCAACGCCACGCCCTGGGCGACACCATCGCCCGCCTGGCCACCCAGACCGCCACCGCCATCGCCCAGGCCATCACCCTCGGCATCGAGCCACCATCCGCCGTCTATATCGCCGAGCGTGACTTGTCCCGCTGGGCGCACGCCCTGCACGGCACCCACCTCACCCGCCCCGGCCTGCCCAAAGGCAGCCGGCTCGTCGCGGTCGCCCACCTGGTCGCCGTCGCCGACGACCGCGACCCGACCGCCGTTGCCGAGGCCATCGTCCGTACCGCGGGACGCGTGGGCAGCGGCTGGCAGATCACCCACACCACCACCGCGCTTGACCCGGGCGCCATCTTCACCGACCCCCGCACGACCAAGCAGGGAGGCCGGAAATGAGCTGCCGGATGTTCACCGCCGAGCGGATCGCCGCGCGGCTGGGCCGCGCCGACCGGCCAGCAGAGCTGGAGCCGATCTGGTTCATGCTGCTGCACGGCGCGGCCGACCGCCGCTTCGACATGGTCGCGTTCTGGCACCTGTGGGACTGCCTGACCACCCTCCAGCGCACCCTGCCCTGGACGCCGACCACCGACCCCGCCCACATCGAACATGTCGCTCGCTATGGCGAGGACGTCCCCGCCTACGAGCTACAGGCCGGCGATCAGGTCGTCATCCGCACCGACCCGGCCGTGGTGTGGACGCTGGAGGCTGACCCGTTCCTGCTCTGCGACGACCCGATGCTCCCCGTCGCCGTGCTGCGGTTTGCCGACGAGCGCTGGCTGACCGTGCCCGACGACCACGTCTTCCTCATCCCAGAGCTATAGCGCCCGGAGGAGAACGGCCATGTCCGACCTGATCGGCTACCTCATTCCCAGCGGCGACTTCTTCGTCGTCCACTGCCCAGCCTGCGCGACCAACACCCAAACGCCCGTGTACCGCGAGAACGTTGCCGGCTACCGGCAGACCTGCAAGGCATGCGGGCGGCTGCTCGCCGGCCCCACCGACCCCGACTGGCCTGAGCTGTTCGACGGCAAGCGGCGGTAGCCCGCCACGACCCGGCCCGACTGTCACCCGACCATCAGCCAGCTATCACGCGACCGTCACGCCGCCCTCGGGGGCGGCGTGACGGCGTTGTGCCACCAGGCACGCGAGCGCGACGACGCCGTACGACCGTTGGCCATGAAGACGACGGCCCCACGCCGGCCCACGCCCCCCGCACGGCCCCACGCCGGCCCACGCCCCTCGTAGCAGCGACGTCGCCACCTCCCCGCTGTAGCCAAGCGCCACCGGCACCTGCCGCCACACCGACAGACGGTGGACTTGCTGCTCCTGGTATACCAGTGCCCCGTTGCTGGTAACCCCGACGGGTACGAAGCGAGGGCTGGCGGGCGGCTTGAACCCGACCGTGGCGAACACCCCCGCCGCGGCCACGACCACCACGAGCAGGGTGGCGAACGCCCGCCAGGCGCGCAGCGCATAGCCGGATACCAGCCAGTACAGCGTGAGCAGCATCCGCTCGGCGCTCCACCAAGGGGCGGCGTGACGGCGCATCTCCATCTCGCCGTAATAGAAGTCGGCCGCGCCTGGTTCGTCCTTGCTGTCCTCCCGGCCCTTACGCAACTCCCGGTAAAGGCCGGCGAGCTGGGCGGGTCCCGGCCAGCTCGAGGTTTCAGGGTCGGCCCAGGCGGGCGGCTGGCAGACCGGCGGGAACCAGCCACGGCGATGGCGGGGGGCCTGGTGGCGCCAGTGGTGCTCCTCGGCCAGGGTCAGCCGTCCGGTGTGGTGGCGCCCGCCGGCGCGGGCGAGCAGCGGCTGGCCTTCGATGCGCAGCCGGTCCAGGTTGTGGGCGCCAAACAAGCGGCACGCGCGCAGGTCGACGTCGCTGATGGTCAGGCCGGTGAGGTTCGCGCGGCACGCGGACAGCAGCCGGGGTTGGGCGCGCTGCTCTTGGGGCGGGGGTGGCAGGCTGGCCCAGTCCTGGGCAAAGCGCGCCTCATCCAGGTTGGGGAAGGGGGGGACGCCGGCGAGGATGGAGGGGCCGGCCAGGTCGGCGTCGTCGAGCACCACGCTGGCAAAGCGCAGCCGCAGGTCGACCCCGGCGGGGAACTGCGTTCTGCGGCAGCACACGGCCGCCGCTCCCGCCTCGATTTGCACCCGCTGCTTGAAGACCGCCTGCTCGAGGGTGAGCTGCTTGCGGACCAGCATCGGCCCAAGCTGCCGGGCCTGCTCGAAGGTCGCCCCGCCAAACCCAGCGTCCTCCCGGAAACGCGCCCCATCGAACCTAGCCCAACGCTGGAAGGTCGCCCCATCAAACCCGGCCTCGCCGTGGAAGGTCGCCCCATCAAACCCGGCCCAGTCCTCGAAGGGTGTGGCTCCTCTGCAGGGACTGCCTGACCTGGGAAACCAGCGGTTCGGCGGTGGGTCGGGTGCCGCTGCTCCACTGGCCGCAGAGCGTGAGGACCACTTCGTTGCCAACCAGCCGCCGGCAGGCACCACCATCCTGCCGACAGGGTCGCGTCGCCGGCAGCCGGCGCAGCGTTGCCGGCGAGAAATCTCCCCGTTGAACCCAAGATAGCCGATCCAGGCGTCACCGGCCGTGGTGGTCTTCTGGGCTGAATCGGGCCGGCTTTGGCCCGGTCATCCTCCCACCCGCACCCGTGCCGCCTTGTCCCGCCGCTTCCGTTGGCCGCGGCACCAAAGCCATGGCTGCCTTCCACCCTGCATCCTGGCGGGAGGGTCACCACCATCCCGCCAGATCGCCAACTTCCCAGGTCAGCCAGTCCCTGCAGAGGAGCCACACCCGTCCTCGAAGGTCGCCCCGACGAACCCGGCCAAGTCCTGGAAGGTCACCCCATCGAACCTAGCCCAGCCGTGGAAGGTCACCACGTCGAACACGGCCCCGTCCTGGAAGGTCGCCCCATCGAACTTGGCGTCGCCGTGGAAGGCCGCTCCGCCGAACACGGCCCCCTCCTGGAAGCTTGCCCCGACGAACCCGGCCAAGTCCTGGAAGGTCGCCCACGGGAACCCGGCCGAGTCCCGGAAGCTCGCCCGTTCGAACTGGGCCCAGCCCTGGAAGGTCGCCCCGACGAACCCGGCCTCGCCGTTGAAGGTCGCCCCGTCGAACCCGGTCTCGCCGTTGAAGGTCGCCTCATCGAACCCGGCCTCGCGGTGGAAGACCACCCTGCTGAACGCGGCCTCGCGGTGGAAGGTCGCTCCGTAGAACCCGGCCCAGCGCCGGAAGGTCGCCCCGCCAAACCTGGCCTCGCCGTGGAAGGTCGCCCCAGTGGAACGCGGCCCCGCTCCGGAAGCTCGCCCCGCCGAAGCCGGCCTTGCCGTGGAAGGTCGCGCCATCGAACCCAACCTCGCTCAGGAAGGTCGCTCGGTTGAACCCGGCCCAGTCCTGGAAGGTCGCCCCGTCGAACCTGGCCTTGCCGCGGAAGGTGGCGCTGGTGAACGCCGCCTCGCCCTGGAAGGTTGCCCCGTCGAACCTAGCTGCGTTCAGAACTGGCCGGTTGTTGTCATTGCGCGGGACGGCGTCGAGGAGGCGATCCAGTAATCGGCTGGTGATCGGTACGCCACGCGCGTCGAGGACGCCCCCGTCGCTAAGCCGTTTCAGCTCGACGACAACATCCTGTTCGGCCGCGTGGGCGAGGCACCGGTCGCCCGCTGCGAGCCGGACGCCGCCGCATCGAAGGCCGTCGGAGTCCACCTCCGCACAGACCTCCCAGCCGAGCACGGCCGTATCTGCCATCCCACCCCCTCAACGCTGGCCTACTCTTGCATGCTCCCTACAGCCCAGGAAGTAGGCAGTGGCGGCAGTGGCACCGCACGCCCGCATGTCCGACTCGATCGTTACCGGTGCCGCGTTCGACCGCCACGACAGCGAGCCCGCTGTCTGTGGGCACACACCCGCGAAGCAGATAAAACGGCGTTTCCCCAGCTCAAAGGTCCGCACGATCATGTGCCCATGAACTGTGGAACTCGGGTGTGTGCGACCGCCTCCGCTGCAGCATCACCTCGACGAGGCCCCGCTACCTCGGCATCTCGCCTGCGCCGCCTTCGACACCATCAGCGCCAAAGCCGAGCCGAGTTTGCCCAAGCACAACTCCGGGTGATCTAACTTCCGCGTCGGCCCTGTTGAGACCGAGACGCGCGATGATGGCTCAACGGTCCGATTCCAAGTGTGCGAGGAACTACTCGGCGGCCGCTGGGAAGGCTTCATCACCATCATCGAAGACACCCGCGATTTCTGCCCAGAATGCGGAACCCACAAGTCCGTATGGCGATGCGGCATCGGAGGTGACCATTCGTGACGAGCGACAACAGCGAAACCGACCGTGTGATTCGCCGCATGGAAGCCGCCAGACTTTCCGGCGACGAGGCCCAACGCGCGGCAGCGCTCGACCTCGCCATCCGCCGCACCATGCAAGAGCCCCGCTGATCGAACAGACCCAGACGGCTCCAAGCCAGCCCGCCATCACGCCGCCCAAGGGGCGGCGTGATGGCGTCAGGCCATCGCGCGGCAACGCCATGGACAGTCAGCCATGAAGGCATGGCCCCACGGCCCCACGCCGGCCCACGACCCCCGGCACGGCCCACGCCGGCCCTATGGAGTCGTGTGTCTCGGATGCTTGACACATCGGCTGCAACTCATCGTGACAGCGGCCGTCGCCACTGGAGCGAATACCGCAATCTGCGGATGGCGGCTACCCCACCCACGGGAGACACTGCCGAGGCCGATTGCACCCAGATATCCGCTTGTGCGGGAATGCCCGGCCAGCGCTGGCAGGCGGGGCCGTGACCGACCACCAGCGCCGCCCGTGCTGGCTCGGGGAGGGCACGGCGGCGAGCGAGGGTCACCCCCCGACTCTGCTCGCCGCCGGCCCACCACATCCAACCAGCGCCACGTTCGCGCCTCGTCGCAGCTACTGCCCGATCAGGCTCCCCGGGCCGGTGCTACTCGGCGGTGGGCCGGGGCTTTGCCGCGGGCCGCCGCGCTGGCCGGCGGGTCGGCTTGAGCAGGTCGGATCGCAGCCGCTCGCTTGCAGGCTCGGGATCAAGGCCGAGGTCGTCCAGGCGCTCCTCGAGCAGGTGGTAGGTGCGCCGCAGCGCGTCCAGGCGGCCCAGCTCGGCCTGCAGCCGCATGATCCGCCGGTACAACTCCTCAGCGGCCGGGTCCGCCTCGATCGCCTGCTCCAACACCGCCAGCGCGCCGTCACGGTCGCCAGTGGCGGTGCGTAGCTCGGCCAGCCGGGCGAGCGCGTCGACCGCCCGGCGGCGCAGCTCCTCCCGCGGCACCCTGGCCCACTCGTAGTCGGCGTCGGCGAGCAGGCCGCCCGAGTAAGAGCTGGCGAGCTCGCCGAGCGCGACCATGACCTGCTGGTCGCTGGTAGCGCCGCGGGCGGCGGCCAGGGCCGCCTCCACGCGCCACAGGTCGACCTCGAAGGTGGCCCGCTCAGGTCGGTAGCGGACACCGTCCCGCAGGATCGAGGCCAGCTTGCCGGTGCCACTTCGCTGGGCCAGCACCCGGCGCAGGTTGGCGATGGCGTTCCAGTACCAGTCTGGGGTCTTGGCCGGGTCGCCGTCTGGCCATAGCGCCTCGATGGCCTGCTCGGCGGTGAACCCGTTGGGATGGCACAGCGCGAACGCCAGCAGCTCCCGGGCGGTACGGCGCAGCCCGCTGCGGATCTCGCCCTGCGCGGAGGTGGCGATGGTGAACGCACCCAGCAGCCGCACCTGGACCGGCGCCTGGTGGGTCGCCGGTGGGGGTGGCTCGACGTGGAGGGCGGGCTCGGGCAGCGGAGTCGGTGCGGGCACGTCAGGGGGCGGCACGACGTCCGGCTCCAAGGATGGCTGCTCGGTGGGGTCGGTGCGGGAGGCGGCCAGCACGCCCAGCAGCTCGACCGTCTCCGCCTGGCCGAGCCGCAGCATGCGGGCGCCGACAAGCTGCGCGTCGCTGAGCGCGCCAGGGGTGGCGGCCTGCACGCGGCCGGGCCCGTCCAGCCGGAGACGCGCCGCACCCTCCAGGCCGGCAGCCTGAAGGTCCAGGTCCGGGTTGGCGCTGGCCAGCAGCACGCCGACCCCCAGGCGCGGCCCCTGCTCGTGCAAGGCAGCCAGCCGGCCGGCGTGCTGGCCGGCTGGCTGGTCGGTGACCAGCACGAACGCGGAGAGCTGCTCATCGGGATTCTGCTCGCGGTGGGTCGCAAAGTCAGGGGTGTCCTCGCGGTCCATGACGCGGGCGCGGTACACCAGCTCGGCGTCGACGTGGTCAAGCGCCTCGGCAAGGCTGGCGGTGCGGTGCAGCCCCGGGAACGCCCCCAGCTCGCCGAGCAGCCCGTCGCCGACGACCAGTACCTCAAGGTGGTAGGGGTTGCCGGCGCCAAGCAGCGCGACGATGGCCGCACGGGCCACGTCGGCGGCGTGCGCGCCGGTGAGCACGATGACGCCGTGGCCGACCAGGTCGACGGCGACCTCCTCGCCGTCCCGTTCGGCGACCGAGACCCTGGCCGGGTAGGGGGTGCGCCACTCGGCCAGCCGGACCGGCGGGTGGGGCGGCAGCCGGGGTGGCCCGGTCGGGCCGTCTTCGGCGTCGTCGGGCTCGTCCTCGTCGGTGAGGGTGGCGAGCGCGCTGGTGCGCTGGTGCGCGAAGCGGTCCAGCCGCCGGGTAGTCTCCTCGGGCTCGATCGCGCCGGGGGCCTCCTGCAGGGGCTGGCCGAGGCGGCGCCGGGCGCGGCTGCGTGCTCGGGCCAGCACCAGCGCCAGCGCGATCCCGCCGGCCAGGCTGACCCCCACCACCGCGCCGGACGGCAGCTCCAGCGCGTCGTGCCCGTGGCCGTGGCCCACCGTGGCCGGGGCAGGACGGGAGGGAGGTGGGCTTGGCGAGCCGGCGGTCGTGCTCGGGGCCTGCTCCGGTGAGGTGGTCGACGGTGTGATGGCCGGCGGCAGCGTGGTCGGCGTGGCCTGGGCCGGGGTGCTGGCGCTCGCGTCGTGCTCGGGGCCTGCCGGTGGGGGCGGCGCGGCCGGGGCGGGCTGCTGGCGGGCTGGCAGGTACAGCACCCAGCCGGGCAGGATCAGCCCCGCGCGCCGGAATACCCGTCCGCCGTCCATGTCGCGACCCTGGTTGAGCGCCCAGATCTCCCGCCACCGCAGCCCGTCGCCAAGCTCGTGCTCGGCGATGCGCCACAGCGAATCCCCATCCTCGACGGTGTAGCTGCGAGTGTGCGCCCCGGCAGGCGGGCGCGCGGGCGCGGCCGGGTCAGGTCGGGCCGCCACAGGCGACACCTCATGGCCGACCATCGGCAGGTCGGGCCGGGCGAGGGCAGGCTGGCCGCTGACCGCATCGGCATGGGTGCCCTCCAGCAGCGGGCGGGCACGGTCCCATCCGGCGGGCGTCTGCGCCGCCTGCGGTTGGATGGTTCGGACAACGGCCACGGGGGCTGCGGCGACGGTTGTGGGGATGGCGTGGGTGCTGGAGGCGAGCAGGCTCACCCCAATGGAGGCGTCAATCAGGCCGCGGACCGGGGCCAGGGTGACCAGGTTCGAGAGCGCCAGCAGCGTCGCCGCCCCGGCCAGCCTGCGCCGCGCGGCCAGGACCGCGACCACCCGCAGCAGCGCCACGATCACGGCGTAGCCCCAGAGCGACCAGGCGAGCAGCCCGAGCGCGTGCAGGAGCGGGTCGACCGGGAGGTACTGGTCGCGCAGCCCGTCGCGTAGCCACGCCCACGATGGCAGCCCGGCAAGGCTTGGCGGCCCGGCCGCCGCGCGCAGCACCACGGGCAGGCCAGCCAGGCTCACGGTGAGGCCGAGCGCCGAGGCAAGTCGTCGCAGCACGGCTCGCTCCCCCCTCCTGCTACTGGCCGAGGACGCTTTGGCTTTCGGCGACCGCAAGGGTCGCGGTCGCGGTACGCGACAGCGGCGGTAGCGCCGTCCATGGCCCGCCCGGGGTGCGCCAGCTCACCGCGAAGTCAAACGTGCACCGCACCGTCACCCGGTCGCGGGCGGCCTGGTAGGTGTGGGCGATCGAGGAGCGCTGCGGGAAGGGGTGGCCAAGATCCTTGCTCGTCATCGTGGTCCCGTCCCCGAAGTCCCAGCGAAACGCCGTCGGGGTGGCCTGCACCTGGACCGTCACGCCAAGGGCGCTGATGGTCTTGGTGAGCGGGCGGCCGTCATAGCCCTGGTACCAGTACCAGGTCGGCAGCCCGACCAGCGCGCGGGTGGGGTTGGTGCGAAGCTGCCCAGCCGGCAGCGGGAGCCGATCACGTGCGGACAGGGCGAGCTGGACGGGGTTCACGGTCGCCCCTGGGATCGCGGGGTTGCCGCCGGGGCCGAGCCGCAGGAAGCGCACGTCCACAAACGAGCCGCACTGGATGGTGAACAAGCCGACGTCGGCTGGCTGGCCCACGTAGGCGCTGGCTGGGCCGCTGGCGCTTGCCAGGGTGTACTGGCACGGCGCCCCGCCACCCCTGCCACCCCCACCGCCGCCTGTGGAGCCGCCAGCTCCGGTAGCGCGGGCGTCGATCTGCACCGGGACGCCTTTGGGGTCGACTCCGATGGTGACGGTGCGCTTCCACTTGTAGGCAAACGCCGGGCTGGCTTGCACCAGCAGCAGCCCAGCGACCAGGCCCGCCAGGATGGCGCATCGGCGTCGTGTCATGGCGTCTGCTCCTCGATGATCTCCACGACCTTCCAGGTCCCTCCGGTGAACTTGAAGCTGCGGTGCTCGCTGAACCGCTCGTTGGGGTCGGGCTCGGCGGGCTTTCCGGTCGAGGGGTCCAGCACCACGCTGTGGTTGATGCCCTCGTCAGCGACGACGCCATCGGTGGCGTTGACCAGCAGCACCTTGGGGTGGTGCTGCACGCTGATCCGTACCGGCTGGCGCTTGGCCTTCTGCTCGGCAACCTCGGACCGCACCGCGCCCAGCGCGCGTCCCCCGAGAACGCGCTGGGCAGCTTGCTTGCGTCCAGGCGCCGCAGCGCGTCGGCGTACACCTGCCAGGAGCGGGTGAACGCGGCCAGCAGCACCGCCGACGGCGACCGTGTCGTCGGCGATGAGGTGGTTGGCACCACCGCCGAGGTCGTCGGACCAGCCGCGGCGGTCGTGGTGGGCGGCGTGGGCGTCGTGTCGCCCTGGCAACCGGCCAGCAGCATGGCGACCACTAGGAGAGGGAGCAGGCGTCGGAGCGTGAGCATCAGGGTCCTTGAGCTTGGGGTTGGGTGATGCCGGTCCGCGGCCGGGCGAGCGCGTGGACGGCGAGCTGGATGTCGCCGCCGGACAGCGCCCCGAAGATCGGCGGTCGCATGGCCTGGTGGAGCGTGACGGTCACCGAGCCCGGGTCCGCGCTGACCTGGGCTTGGCCGTCGAACCTGGTGGCTTGCAGGTAGCCGCGGGCGGCCTGGCGGGCACGGGCGGGGTCGAGCTGGGCGATGTGGCCATTGCTGGCCCGGTAGACGGCCTCGTCGAGCTGGGAGGCCCCGGCGCGGGCGGCGGCGTCCGCTGCTCCTTGCAGCTCGCGGTGGCGGGCGAACACCAGCCCGCCGTCGGCGACCAGGCCGAGCACCGCCAGCAGGCCCAGCATCATGATCAGCGTGAGGACCAGGATCTGCCCGTCCTCGCGGTGGCCGTGGTGGAGGGCGGCTCGGGCACGCTGATGCAGAGGCGTCATGGGACGGCTCGGCTCCGGAATAGGTCGATCGGTTCAAGCTGGCGGGCGGTGAGCGTCACCTGGCCAGGCAGCAGCCCCAGGGTGGGCAGGTCACCGAGCCGCACGCGGTAGCTGGTGGTGACCAGCAGCGTGCCGCCACGGGCGAAGCCTTGGGGGTCGACGCTGACCTGGAGGCGGGCAGGGTCCAACCCGTAGCCGCTGGCGGTCTGCCGCGCCTCCGCCTGGCCGAGGCGGACGGCCTGGCTGGCGGTTGGGGCGTCGGCGGCGGCGCGGGCGGCCTCGCGGGCCACCCCGGCAAGGGCGGTGCGGGTGTCGGTGAGCCGGCCGATCCCGATCAGCCCGGCGGCGAACACCAGCAGCCCCAGCGCGACCACGGTCAGCTCTAGCGTGGCGGTACCGCGCTCGCTGTGCCGCCGGGTGCGATGGGGCGGGCAGGTGGGAGTCATGGGGTGGCTCCGCTGGCGGGCGCTTGGGTTCCGGCCGGTTGGCTGGGGCGGAAGTGCTCTGCGAACGTGCGGGCGGTGGCCCGGAGCTGGATGCCGCTGCCGATGGGCAGCAGGGGGTGCAGCCGGGCGGTGACGGTCGCTCGGGCGACCTCGGGGTCGCGCCGCACGTCCACCGTCGCGGTGGCCGCATCGCGGCCCAGGCCGACCTGGAGCAGCTCCAGGGCGCGTGCCCGTCCGGCCTGGGGGGTGCCGTCTTCGACGGCGGCCAGGCGGGCGGCGTCCTGGGCGGCGCCGAGCACGACGTGCTGGGCGTGCCACCACAGCCCGAACTGCAAGCCGCCCAGCACCATGAGCATGAACAGCCAGGCGACCAGCGCGAACTCGATCGTGGTCACGCCGCGCTGGCTGGCGAGACGGCGGCCGGGCCTCGGTATCGGTCGCATCTGAACTAGCTGCCGCTGACGGTGCGGGTGAGGTCGCCGAACTTGTCGGCGACCGCGCCGAAGAACAGCTTGACGGCGGCGAACAGCACGACCACCACCACCGTGGCGATAAGGAGGTATTCGACCGCTGACAGGCCGTCCTGGCGTCGGTGCAGGTCGAGTGCGGCGCCGTGGGCGCGGGCGAGCAGGCGCAGCAGGCGGGTGTGGATCGTCTGGGACCAACGGTTGGCCGTTGGCGTTGGCATGGGGACCTCCATCAAACGGCGGGTGTGGAAGGTGCTGGGACGATCTTGGTTCGGGTGGGCGGGTCGGCTATCAGCTATTGGACAGGCGCAGCAGGACCACACTTGCGGGCCAGAGGATCACCAGGAAGAAGGCCGGGAAGATCAGCGTGGCCACCGGCACGATCATGGTGACCTGGGCGCGCTCGCCGGCCTCCAGCAGCGCTAAGCGGCGCCGCTCCCGGGCGGCGTGGGCTTGGGCTCTGAGGGTCTGGAGCACGGGGGTTCCTTGGCGGGCGCCTGATTGCAGGGCGCCGGCAAGGGCGGCCAGCTCGGGCAGGTCGATCTCGGCGGCCATGGTCGTGATGGCGTCCACGCCTTGCTGGCCTTGGAGTCTGGCCAGGGAGAGCCGCCGGGACAGCTCGGCGAAGAACGGTCCGCTGCCGGCTTGGGCGGCCTCGGCGAGCGCCTGCTCCAGCCCACAGCCGGCGGAGACGGCCAGGGCGAGGAACTCGCTGGCCGCGCCGAGGCCGACGAGCAGCTCGCTGCGCCGCCTGGCGGTCTTGCGGGCAAGTTCCGCGTCGGGGGTCAGGAACCCGGCGACCCCAGCGGCGAGCCACAGCCAGGCGGGCCAGCGGCCGAGCGGGGTGATGGTGAGCTGGTTGAGCACGGGCAGCAGGCCCAGGCCGACCAGCGCGCCAAACACTTTCTGCCCGGCATGCAGCGCCGGGCCGCCGGGTTCGCCCGCGAGCCGCAACCGGCGGGCCAGCCGCTGGGTGGGGATGCCGAGCAGCTCGGCCAGCCGCAGGCCCAGCGCTCCGGCCGCCCGCAAGGGCGGGACCAGCAGCCGCTCAAGGGTCGGGTTGGTGAACGAGGTCGCCTCCGGGATTTCGGGTGGGGTGTCGGGGCGCAGCGCGGCCAGCCGTGCGGCCAGGCTCGGGCGGGGGCGGCCGATCGGCTGGGCGGTCAGCAACAACAGCAACCCGATGCCACCCAGCAGCGGCCAGCCGATCACCTCGACGGTCGAGATCATTGCGCATCTCCCGAGGCGGCGGTGCGCTGAGTGCCGGACCCGGAAGGCAGCAGCCGGGTGCCGGCGGGTGGGCGGGCCAGCGCGGTCATCGCGGCGTAGCCGGCCACCACCAGCAGCACCGCCAACGCGAGCACCCCCTGACCGATGACCGAGCCGAACGGGGCGAGGTAGTCGGGGTTGGTCTGGCGGATGACCAGCAGGATGACAAACGGCGCGGCGGCGATCAGCCTGGCCGACAGGCGCTGCTGCGCCTGGCGTGCCCGCATTTCCCGCAACGTCTGGGCTTCGGCGCGGATGGCGGCGGCCAGATCATCCAGTACGTCGGCGAGGTTCCGGCCGCCGAGGCGATGATTGAGGGCCACGGTGGTGGCCAGCAGGTCGGCCAGCGGATCGCCAAGCCGCCGTGCGAAGTTGCCCAGCGCATCGGGTAGCCCGAGCACGGCCGCTTCGGCGGCGAGCTCGCCAAGCTCGTCGCGCAGCACGGGTGGTCCCCACGCTGCCAGCCCGCCCAGCGCCTCGGTCACGCCCAGCCCGCCGCGGACGGCGTCGCGCAGGCTGGCGGCGACCTCGGCGACCGCCTCGGAGCGGGCCGCCTGCGCCCGGGCGTCACTACGCGAGAGCCAGGCGCGCGGCGCCAGGAACCCGCCGATGGTGGCGGCCAGGGTGAGCACCGGCCAGCCGGCAAGCAGCCACACCCCGACACCGGCGAGCAGGCCCGTGACCGTCCCCGCCAGCAGCGCCGACAGCCTGCCCGGCTCGACGCCCAACGGGCGGGTGGCCGGGCGGGTCAGCCCGTCAACGAGCAGCACCAGGCCCAGGCCGGTCAGGCAGGCAACACCAGCGCCGTCATGCTCATGGTTGGCCTCCCAGCATCGCGGCGGGCTCCCAGCCGGCCCCGACCAGCCGGTCCATCTCCCTTGGGCGCAACCCCGTGAAGGCCGGCGTGCCTTCGGGGCCGGTGCGCACAAGCTCGTTGGTCAGCAGCCGTCCGCCCTCGACCCCGGCCACCTCGACAATCTCGGTCAGGACCCGGCGGCCGTCTGCGAGCTGGCGGAGCTGGCAGACCAGATGAATGGTCTGGGCCAGCATCTCCGTCACCACGGCGTCCGATAGCGCTTCCTCGGCCATCTTGGTGTAGGTGTGCAGCTTGCTGAGGGCCTGGCGGGCGTCGTTGGCGTGGATCGTGCCCATCGAGCCCTCATGCCCGGAGTTCATGGCGTTGAGCATGTCCAGCGCCTCTGAGCCGCGGACCTCGCCGACGATGATCCGCTGGGGGCGCATCCTGAGCGCGTCGCGGACCAGTTCGCGGATACGGATCTCGCCCAGCCCCTCGACGTTGGCGAACCGGCCCTCCAGCGCGATGCAATCCTCCAAGTGGTGGTCCAGGGCCAGCTCGCGGGTCTCCTCGATGGTCACGACCCGGTCCAGGCGGGGGATCTCTGAGGCGATCGCGTTCAGCGTGGTGGTCTTGCCCACACCGGTCCCACCCGAGATCAGCACGTTCAGCCCGGCCCGTACGACCGCGCGCAGGAACGCGGCGACGGCAGGGGTCAGGGTGCCGAGGGCGAGCAGGTCGCGCATCGAGTGGGCCAGCAGCCGGTGGCGGCGAATCGTCATACACGTGTAGGGCGCCAAGGGAGGGCAGATCACATGCAGCCGCGAGCCATCAGGAAGGCGCGCGTCCGCGCGGGGGTTTGCCTCATCCAAGCGCCGCCCGGTCACCGCAACGGTGCGGGCGGCGAACGCCCGCAGCTCCGCCTCCGACTCGAACCCGGTCGGGATGCGTTCCTTACGGCCACCCGCACGGATCACAAACCCGTCGGCGTGGCCGTTGACGAGTAGCTCCTCGAGATCCTCTTGCGCCAGGTAGCGCTCCAGTGGCCCCAACCCCAGCAGCGCGTCGTAGACCTCCTGCGCGACCTGCTCGCGCTGCTCATCGCGCAACGGGACGCCCCCGGCGACGACATGGTCGCGGTGGGCCTGGGCGAGCTGCGCGCTGATGACCGCCCACACCCGGGCCTCGTCATCCTCGGAGGGGGCGAACAGTCGGGCCGGGCCAAGCAGGCGCGCAAGCTCCGTCGCGGCCTGGCTGCGCACCTTGCCGGCGAGCTGCTCGACGGCGGGGTGCTGGCCGTTGGGATGGGCAAGACTGCTCATGCCGAGGCCGCCTCCCGCTCACCCTGCTCCACAGCGCCCCGTCCGCCCCGGCGGGCGTGACGACCCCGGGCGTCCCGACGCGACGGCTCGCCGTCGTCTGGTGGCGACAGCGCGGCGGCCAGCGTCTGGTAGGCGCGGCCCAATCGCCCTGCGGTGGGCGGCTGGCCGGTCTGGATCGCCCGGCCAAGCTGCCGCCGGTACGCCGGGACCACCCCGCTGACCGGGTGCTCCAGGGCTTGCGCCAGCTCGGCCACATCCGCGGACATCCGCCGCCGCACCCCAACCGCCACCAGCGCCAGCTCCGTCGCGCTGGCCTCACCAGCAGCCAGCAAGGCGCGCTGGGCCGCCAGGGCGCCCGGCACGTCCGCCCGCGCCGCCAGCACCCCCACTGAATCCGGCAGCGCCAGCACTCCGACGGCGACCGAGCCGGGCAGCAGCCGCCCCGGATCGACAATCACCAGGTCGACCCCGTCCACCTGGCGGGCGGCCTGCGCCACCGCCACCGCGACCTCTGGGCGCAGCAGCCCCGCGGCGTCCGCACGCGGCAACCCCACCAGCACCCGCAGGCTCGGCGCGGCCTCGACCGCCTCAGCCAACACTCCGCGTGTCTCCACCCGGGCGGAGCCCGTGGCCAGCAGCGCGGCCACTCCACGGCCGCGGATCTCCCCAACCGACAGGTGCGCGGCCACGTCCCCGCCTGCTGGGTCCAGGTCCACCAGCAGCACACCGCGCCCGGCCACAGCCCACGCGGCTGCCAGCCCCACCGCCAGCGTGGTCGCTCCGGGGCCGGCTTTGCCGCCGGTCACCACCACCAGCCGCGCCGCCACCGCTACCGCCCCCCGCTCGGGGAGAGTAGGACCAGGTCGAGGGTGCCCTGGGCGGCCTTGGCCAGCAGCGCGGCCTGCTCCGGGCGGACCGCCAAGCTCACCAGCAGCCGCCGATCGGCGCTCGTGTCGTCGCCTTGGGTGAGCACGGACAGCACGCGGACTGGTGACAGCAGCAACGCCGAAGCCACGTCGGTGCTGGTCTCGTCCGGCTTGCCGCTGGCGACCACCGCGACCTGGTCGCCAGCGCGCAACTGTCCCGCCGCCGCATGCTCGGGCGCCAGCGCCAGGCTCATCGCCACCTGCCCCGCCGCGAGCGCCGGCCCGTCGGCGACCACGGCCGGGCCGAGCACCTGCCCTTCCTCCAGCGGCACCGCCGCCCTGCGACCCACCACCCGAGCACGCTCGCCCGCCCCAAGGATGGCGACCCCCGGCGCAACTCCAAGCTCAGCCACACGCACGTCCTCAGCGCGGATCACCTCCCCGGCCTGCACGCTGCGGGCCATCACCAGCACCGGGGTGCGCTGCCCGGCCTGCTGCACGATCGCCAGCGTGCCCAGCACCCCAGCCAGCAGCAGCGCCAACCCAATCAGCACGCGGAGGTCAATACGGCGCATCCGCGCCGCCGTCTGCGGGACCACGGTGCTCGTCACAAACCACGCTCCCTCGCGCAGGCGGGAGCGGCGGCGGTGTGCCGGGGGAGCCCGCGTTGGGGGCGCGGGTGCCACGATCAGGTGTTGGCCTGACGGCTGGCCCCGACGACGACCAGTCCGCCACCTCGCTCGGAACTCTCGACCGAGAATGACCGGTCAGGGTTGTACACCCGGGCAGACTCGGCAGTAAAGCTATTTACGGGTGAAGCCCTCTGACATGCTGATGTAGCCAAGCAGAGCAATCATTTCGATGAAGTGCCGCTGCACCCGGGGGCTGCGGTTCGGCGTAGGACCCGCCACAGATCCCACGGTGTACCTCGAACGCCTCATTGACGAAGTGGTACACCGACGGGCGCTTCGGCCCGGCCGCGCTCGGCGCTCGCCGCGAGCAGGCTGCTGGCGTTGTGTCGAGCTGATGCTGGCGGTTGGTCTCGTCGCCGTTGAAGGGCGTGGGCTTCAAGGCCGGCTGCCCACGCAGAGAGGCCCGTCGAACTTGACATGCGCAGACGTGTCGAGGACAACTCAGGCCGACAAACACGCTTACAAACCTCACCGCCCGCAGACCCGCCGCCGCAAGGAGCATCCGATGGCGCGGCCACCCAAGCCGATCGACCCCGACCGGTCCGCGCTGCACTGGCTCGGCTACGAACTACGCCGCTGGCGAACGCTCCGCCGCATCAGCCAAAAGACCCTTGGCAGCCAGATCGGCTTCAGCCGCGTCTACATCAGCCTGGTGGAGACCGCCCAGGAACGACCCGCCCAGCCCTTCGTCGAGCGCTGCGACCACGCCCTGGAAACCGGTGGCCGCCTGCTGGCCATCTACGAGCACGTCACAGCCGAAAAGGGCGGTTGCCGCGGGTGTGCCATGGGCGGGTGGGTCAGACGGAGTGCCGGTGCTCGATGCCTTCGGCGGGACGACCACAGCGGTGCCACCGGGACCTGGAGCGCAGATTCTCCCAACGGTCGGAATAGCTGATGTTGCCGTCATCCGCGACATGCTGAGCGCGCTCACCGCATCCGACCGCCAGTTCGGCGGGGCGCACGCTCGCGAGTACGCCACCGACTACCTTGGGAACCTCGTGCTGCCGCGTCTGCGTGCCCACGGTGACGAGCGTGTCCTGCGTGAGCTGTTCGCGGTGTCGACCGAGTTCGCCCTGCGGGTCGCGTCGATGCATCTGGACGCCGGCAACGCCCGGATGTCCCGTAAGCTGCTTGGGGCCGCAGGGAGCTTGGCGCAGGAGACCGACGACTTGACCCTGGCCGCTTGGGTGCTGGCCCGCCGTGGGGAGCAGGAGATCCACCAGCGGAACACCGACCGGGCGCTCGCCTACACCGGCGGCGCCGCGGCGCTGGCCAGGCACGCAGCACCTGGCGCGCGGGCCTTCATCCTCACCAAGCATGCGCTGGCGCTGTCCATGACCGGCGAGCGCAAGGAAACCCAGCGTGTCCTGGGGGAGGTCTGGGACGCCTACGACAAGCTGGGGAGCGCTGCCGAACCCGAGTGGATGCGCGTGTACGGCTGGGGTCATCTTCGGCACGAGGCAGGCCGTTGCTACTACACGCTCGGGATGGGCGAGGAGGCCGCACGAGCGGCGGAGGAGTCGATGCAGGTCCGCAGCCGTGACCGGTTCGCTCGGCCCCGAGCCTTCTCGCTGGGAGTCCAGGCGATTGGGTATGCCCAGGCCAAGGACATCGACAAGGCATGCGCGGTCGGCCAGGAGCTGGTGGCGGTGTCTGGCCAGCTAGCATCCGACCGCGTCAGGATTCGACTCGTCGAAGTGTTCCATGCCCTGCGCCCGTATCGCAGCGTGGCCGCCGTTCAAGACCTTTACGAGGCCGCCCGGCCGGTCCTGCGCGGTGCCACGGTGTGATGAGCGGGTAGGGTTGGCTTGTGGGGGACGACCTTCTCTACGAGACGGTGCATGCCATCCTGGCCGCGATCGGCCGGCGCATTGAAGTGCCGGTCCAGGACGCCAGGCTGCTGCGCCTGCACAGCAACGCGATCTTCGCACTGCCCTCGGCTGGGCTGCTGGTCCGGATCGCCACCAATCCCGACGCGCTCAATGGCGTGAGGGCCGCCGTGACGGTCACGCGATGGCTCGCCGCCCGTGGGTTCCCCTGCGTGGTGCCGGCCGACATCGACGAGCAGCCACTGGTGGAGCGCGATCGGGTCGTGTCCATCTGGCGCTACGTGCCGACCGTGCCTGGCCCTCCCGCGACCGGCAGCGATCTGGGACGGCTCCTGCGCGTTCTGCACTCCGAGCCGTTGCCGCCGCATCCCCCTGGCCAGCTCAATGATCCGTTCGACAGCGTCGCCAACGCGATCGAGGGAACCCCGGAGGCCATGTCCGACGCCCACCGCAGTTGGCTCAGCGACCGGATCGCCGAGCTGCGTGAGCTGTGGCCAGCGATTGAGTTCCCACATCCCCAAGGGCTTATCCATGGTGACGCGCACCCCAACAACCTCATGCGGACGTCATCCGGCGGGATCATCTTGGGCGACTGGGACCATGTTGCTGTGGGACCGCGCGAGTGGGACCTGGTACAGATCCACTACACCCGCCGCCGGTTTGGCCGGCCCTCGGAGGAAGACATCGAGGGCTTCACAGAGGCATATGGATGGGATATCCGTGGCTGGCCCGGACTGGACACCGTGATTGCCATACGGGAGATCACAGGGCTGAGCCCCTACATCCGCACGGCTCCTACCAAGGCCTTCGCCCGTCAGGAACTCGCCCACCGGCTGGACATCCTTCAGCATCAGGACGCCATGGCCCGCTGGGTTCCCCCTCCACCGGAGTGACCTACCGATCTCTGTGTCCGCTGAGGGTGGTCATTTCGTCGAAGGCGGATACGGGCCGATAGCAAGATATTTCTTAGAAGCTTCTGCCTTCCCTCCGCGGCTTTGCATGGCCTGGTGTTCTGCGTACCGATGAGGCTTTGTTGTGCTGCGTGTTCCAGGTCGCCTCCGATGCCGGTGAGGGTCGACCGTGCTTTCTCCACCTCGGTTTGTTTGTAAGCAGGTTTGTTAGCGCCGATTGGTCTAGACACCTCCCCGAGCCGTCAAGTTGGATGCATTTGTCCCGGCCAGTACTGGCCGAATCGGCATGAACTCGGACCGCATGCATGAAGGATTGCTTGACTGACGTTGGGATGAACTCCATGGCGCACGACGCTCTCTTCGAGTCCGGCGATGCACGGACGGCGCAGAAATGGCTGGCACGCGGCGAGCTGCATCCCGCCGCCGGGTACGCAGACCTGGCGGTGGTGTGGAGTGGTCGTTGTGTTGGACGTCGGGCAAATGACGTCGAGGTCCGGGGGGACCGGCCCGGGAGCCTCGGCGGGGCAGGAGGCTGGCGGCGAGGTGGGGAGGAGTATCCCCCTCCGACCTTGCCGCCAGCCCGCCCCCAACCATCTCCATCATCCCGCGCAGGCGTCCGGGGCCGCCGTTCCCCTTCGGTAGCCGCGGGCGAGGAGTCGGCGGCAAGGCCGAGCGGCCAGAGAGGAATTGGCCCCAGCTCCAATAGGAACGGCCACCTCCCTTGCCGCCGGCCACGCCGCCGCAACAGCGGAGCCCGGCGTGCCTGAGGCGGATGCTCGCGCCGGTCCGCTCACCGGCAGGCGCACAGATAGCGGCGAACGCAAAGCAACAGGAGCCCACATGAGCAAGCAGCAGCAAGCCTCCACGGTGGGACCCGACGAGCCAGCGCCGGCAACGCGGGTGGTCGCAGTGCAAGGAGGGCAGCTTGGACGAGCGGTCGAATCGGTGAGCGACGAGCGGCCAGGGCACGTGCAGAGCCGGGACAAGCCGAGCCGGCACACGGTTCACGACGGTTGGGCAGCCCAATGCCACCGTCCTGACCAGCGAGCCCGGTAGTGCCAGCGGCCGATGCGCGGGCTTCAGGTTGGAGCTGGGACGAGTGGCCAGGCGGTTTCCAGGATTGGCCACCGCTGGATGAGGCGGCTCGTGGTGGGGCGTTCGGTCTGGCGGCGCACCGCCCAGAGGATCGGCGGTAAGGGCATGGCGGGATCGGGAGGGATCAGCATTCCTAGCATGGCGTCCGCCGGCTCCCTGCCGCCGCCAGCAAGCCCGGTAATGATCGGGGAGGAGATGAGACGGCCAAATGAGCGCGTTGGAGCCGGCATCACGGCTCCAGGCAGCCCTTGAGCTTGCCGGCCTGGGGATTCCGGTGATGCCAGTCCACTATCCCGTGGCCGTGGCTGGCGCGAGTGGGACCGGCTGCTCGTGTGGGCGTGGTGGCTGCGCGACACCGGCACGGCATGTCGCGCTGGGAGCGGGTCCCGCGGACGCCACCACCTACCCGCGTCAGCTCCGCCGGTGGTGGCAGGGCGACGAGCCGTGGAACGTGGCCGCCGTGGCAGGGCGGTGCGTGGACGCGCTGGCGCTGAGCTGCCCTCGTCCGGCCGGTGAGGTCGCGGCGTGGCTTGCAGCGCACAAGGTGGAGCCAGGACCGGTCATCGACCTGGGTGGTCCGGCCCTGTTCTTGACCACGGTGCGCCGCGACCCGACCGGCCAGCGACGTCAGGCCGGGTCAGGCTGGCTGGAGCGGGTCTGCCATGGGGAGCTGGTCCTGCTGCCACCAAGCCGCCTGGTCGATAGGCGAAGTCCTGAGTGGCTTGCAGGGCCGCACTTGCCGTTCGCGGACGAGGGGCTGCTGTGGCGCGTGCTCGCCGAGCTACCGGAGGCCGGGGAACTGGCGGCATTGGTCATGGCCAACGAGCACCGCCACGAGGGCAGCGCATGAGCCGAGCACGGCCGGCGCGGTTGGCGATCGGCGACACCGATCCTGAATCAAACGGCACCACCGCTGGTCGCGATGGAGGACGTCAGCGGCGAGACGGCGCTGTTGGCCTCGCACTGTCGGTTCCTTCAGGGCCTTGGGCCCTCCGACGGGCTGCGGCGGCTTCCCAGCCTGCCGTGGTGGGCGTCGTGGTCGCCGCATCCGCCTGTCAAGACATCTGTGACCGGGAGAGCATTGTGCATCCGATCCTCACAACGCCGCTGGACGCTGGACTTCCCGATCCTCGGACCAAGCCGTACCTGCGGACCAGCGAAGTCGCCGAGCTGCTCCACGCCGCACCCAAGACGGTCAGCAACTGGGCCACGCAAGGCAAGCTGCCCTACGCGCGCACCCTCGGTGGCCATCGCCGCTATCCCACCAGCCAGATCCTGGCGCTGGCCTGCTCCCTCACCAGCACCCTGCTGCCCGCCCAGCCAACCCCGGCCCGTCATGGCAGTGCCGAGCGGACTTTCCCATGACCAGACCCAACCACGACGCGGACGCTGCTGTGGAGATCGACACCACAGGGAGGGCGACGCGGGGCGGGCAGACGCCGCTCCGGCTGCCCCACCGGGGGGTGGCGTACGGCAACGCGGGCCAGCGCCCAGGGCGCCGAGCGTCGCCCGCCGCGTTGGACCATCTGCGGCCGAGGTCAGCCACTCCACCGGGCACGACTGGAGATCGCAAGGTACCCAGGAGTCATGATCGTAGAGGTACGACGCAGCCGCCCGGGGAGCTGGTGCTGGCAGCATCGCAGCCGCTGCGAGTGGCGCTGCTGGCCCCGCCGACCACCACGATCTCGCCGTCAAGCCTTGAGCTGGATCAGGTCCGCTGGCTCGCCGAGGGCCTGGCAGAGCGAGGCCACCAGGTCACCCTGGTCGGCGCCGGCCTTGACGGACTGACCGCCACCGACGCCTACGCGGTAATCGACACCGATCCGACCGGCGGCCAGGGCGCCAGCGCGGAGATCATCGAGGGGCTGCACGCCGAGCAGGCCGGCAAGGCCCTGGAGCGCCTGGGCGAGGTAGAGGTCGTCGGCGACCACACCAGCACCGGCTGGCAGCCAGCCGGCGGGGCCAGCCTGCACACCCGCACGCTGCAGACCAGCTACCGACCACTGGTCGGCCGGTTGGAACCGGCCCCAAAGAGGGCCGGGCACCTGGGATGGGTGGCGGTCTCTGGCCACCAACAGCACACCGCGCCGACCATGCCCTGGGTGGGGAAGATCCACCCGGCCATCCCAATCGGCGAGCACAAGCTGTGCTTTACGCACACCGGCCCGTGCGTGTACCTGGGACCGCTGACCAAGCGCCACGGCGCCGCCCTGGCGTTGACCGCCGCGCACACCGCTGGGCGGCCGATCGTGCTGGCCGGCACCCAACCGGGCGCCACCGCCACCGCCCACAGCGAGGTCGAGCTGCGCCCCCGCCTCGGCGCGGGCGATGCGCTGCTGGAGCAGGCGGGCCGGTTGGAGCGATGGGACCTGCTGGCCAACAGCTCCTGCCTGGTCGCCCCCCTCCACCCAGCAGTGCCCTACAGCCTGGAGATCATCGAGCCGATGGCCTACGGCACCCCGGTCGTGACCACCGTGGGGACGGTCGGCGCCGAGCTGGTCAGCCACGGGGTCTCGGGCCTGGTGGTCGACGATCCTGCCCTGCTGGCGAAGGCGATCAGCAAGGCCGCGGGGCTGGACCCACAGCGGGTCCGCGCGCACGCGGCCAGCCACTTCGACCTGCCGCAGATGGTGGCTGCCTACCAGCGGCTATTTACCCGGCTCGCCGGCGCAGCCGCGGGGGGTCGCTGATGGGCGCCCAACCATTGCTTGGCCACGCCGAACGGCCATCGGAGCTGCTCGCCCTGCTGGACATCCTGGAGCCAAGTCCGCAGGCGGGCGCCACCGAGCCGGCCGCGGATCGCTGCGTGCCGGTCGCAGCCGCGCGGAGCGGCTGACCGTTGGGGCACCCGCCCATGCCACCGCCGCGCCATGCGGCTGCATCCCCGGGCAAAGACCTCGAAGCCAGGCCACGAGCCCCGGGCCTCGGTTTCAGTTCCCGCCCAACCGACAGGAAGGACAGATCAACGGTGACAGTCCCCAACACCCCACCGGCAAGGCCCCACCATCACCGCAGCGGCCGGCTGCTGGCCGCCGCGCTCGCGGTGGCGCTGCTTGCCGGCGCTTGCACCAGCGCCTCGGGCGGCGACACCAACGCGGTGCCGCCGGCCGCCAACGCCTCCCTGAACCTCAAAGGGGTCTGCCCCGACCCGGTGGTCGTCCAATCGAGCTGGTTCCCCCAGGCCGAGCACGGCGCCGTCTACCAGCTCCTCGGCAACGGCTACCGGATCGACGCGGCGCACAAGCGCGTCACCGGCCCCCTGACCGTCGGTGGCAAGAGCACCGGCATCCGCCTCGAGCTGCGCGCTGGGGGGCCGGCGGTCGGCAACCAGACCGCCGCCGCGCTGATGTACCAGGACCCCGCCATCACCTTGGGGATGATGAACCCGGACCAGATCATCCAGCTCTCGGCCAGCCAGCCGGTGGTCGGGGTGGTCGCGCCGATGGAGCTGGACCCCCAGATCATCCTCTGGGACCCCAAGGCCCATCCCACATGGCACACGATCGCCGACATCGGCCAGACCACCACCAAGGTCCTGTACTTCCAGGGCAACACCTACATGGACTACCTGCTCGGCTCCGGGATCCTGCGCCGCAGCCAGGTCGACGGCTCCTACGACGGCTCCCCAGCGGCGTTTGTCGCCTCGGGCGGGCGGATCGCGGTGCAGGCCTACGCCACCAACGAGCCGTACCTGTACCAACACGAGATCAAGGCATGGGGCAAGCCGGTCGCCTACCAGCTCGTCTACGACACCGGGTATCCCAACTACGCCAACGTGCTGGCGGTCCGCACCGACCGCCGGGCGTCGTTGGACGGGTGCCTGCACCGGCTGGTCCCCCTCATCCAGCAGGCCCAGGTCGACTTCATGGCCAAGCCAGGCCCGGCCATCGATCTGATGGTGAAGCTCGACCAGGCCTACAAGACCGGGTTCGTGTACAGCAAGGGCAATGCCGAGTTCGCGGTGGCGCAGATGCGCAGCCTGGGCATCGTGGCCAACGGCGCCGACCGCACGCTTGGCAACTTCGACACCGGCCGGCTGGACCGGCTGATCGCCATCACCCAGCCGATCTTCGCGGGACAGCGCAAACCGATCAAGCAAGGGTTGGGACCGGTGGACGTGGCCACCAACGCCTACATCGACCCCGCCATCGGGCTGGGTGGCTGACCGCCATGACCGGGTCGTTCGACCAGTTCGCCACACACTTCGACCGCTTCGCCGAACTGGTCGGCGCCCCGTTGGACGCCTACCTGGCGTCGGTGGTGCCCAAGGGTGGTGGGGAGCGGGCGGTGGATCTTGGCTGCGGCACCGGCCGGCACGCCGCCCTGCTCGCCCCCCACTACCGCCAGGTCCTGGGCGTGGACATCTCGGTAGCGATGCTGGAACTCGCCAAGGCACGCCGTGGCCTGGCCAACATCACCTATCAGCAGCGCGACCTTCGCCAGGTGCGCGCCGATCGTAATGGGACCTTCGACCTGATCGTCAGCGCCTACGCCCTGCACCACCTCGACGACCTCGACCAGGCCCTGTGGAGCATCCGTGAGCTGACCGCGCCGGGTGGGCGGGTGGTCCTGATCGACAACGTCGCCCCCCGCCCGGCGGTCCCACGCCGCTGGTTCATCGGCGAAGCCGTCCGCACCCTGGCGGCGGACCTGGCGCGGCGTCGCCGCCCACCCGCCGAGGCGTGGGAGCTGTTCCGGCTCAACACCGAACCGGACTGGCTGAACCACCTCACCACCGACCGGTTCCTCAACCCCACCCAGTTCACCCAGCGATACAGCGAAGTGTTCCCAGGCGCCGCCTTCACCGACCTGTACCGCTCCCGCGGCATGTGCTGGGACAACCCCGCCCCACTGACCGATCCGCCGCCCACAATGCCGACCCGCCATGGACGCATCCGTGACTGGCTACCACCCACCCAATACCGATGACGATGCACAAAAGCCCCTGCCACGCTGGCCAGACGCCTGGTCGTGGTCGTGCCGCACACCGACCAGGCGCCCTGGCGCGTGGGCCACGAGCGGGGAGCGGGCCGCTATGCCGCTCGGCACGGACCCGCCAACCCCCACGTGTCGAACCGGCGAAGAACCCCATCGACAGGGTCCGCTGACCACGACCGTAAAGGAGAACCGTTCCCCCGATGACCTCAACCCCCCAAGCCACCACCGAGCCGCCGGAATCCGTCCCGGTCCGACACGGTCGATGGGACGCTCTGGCGGCCCTCCCCGCGCGAACCATTGGGTTGATCGTGGTTGGCGAGTTGGGCTTTGTCACGGTTGCTGGGCCTGGCGCCGTGCTGCTGACGACACTGCTGGCGAGGTTCCCACTCCCTGGCGCGTTGGTGCCGGTTACTGCATTGCTCATCGGTGAGCTGCTGCTGTGCGGCATGTTGCTCACGGCCGTGGCAACGCGACGCTGGTGGCAGCTTGCCGGCCTGGTCGCCGACCGGCCCATCCGCCATAGCTTTCGGGAATGGCGTGCCCCGCTGCTGCTCCTGCTGCTGGGGCTGGCCGTGATGGTGGTCCGCCTGGCGGCAGGGCTGTTGACCGGCCCGGGCCAGCGAATGCTGGCGCAGACCTCAGGCGGCGTCGTGGTGGCGCTGATCGTGTCGTCGATGCTGCTGGTCGGCGTCAACGAGGAGGTGCTGTTCCGCGGGCTGGCCCTTGGCGCGCTGCTGCGAGAACGAGGCACGACCCGGCTGGGGGTCTACCAGGCCGTGATCACGGTCAGTGTGCTGTTCGGGCTGGCGCACCTGATCCGTGGGGGACCCATCCTCGACAGGCTGGAGCTTGCCGGCGGCACCGCCGTCATCGGGCTGATGTTCGCTGCGGTCCGGCTGCGGTCCGGCTCGATCTGGGTCGGCGCGGGATTGCACGCGCTGGGCGACAGCGTTCAGTTCGTGGGCGCGTTGTCGGCTGGCTACTTCGCCTCCTCAATCGCCCATGGCCCGCCCGGGTGGGTGGCGGTCATGGGCACCCTGCTTGCCCTGTGGTTCGGGGTGGCACAGATCGAGGCGTACCTCCACGACCGCGAGCAGGGCGGCCAGGAGGCTGCACAGTGAGCCGGGCCCGGCCCGGCCAGCCCCCACTGATGGTGCCGCTCCCAAACCGGAACCGAACAAGCCACCACAGGAGCGTGCAGGACCTGACCAACGCCCAGGTCGCCGGCCTGTTCCAGGTCACCGAACAGACCGTCCATGACTGGGCCAGCCACCACAAGCTGCCTCACCAGTGGGTCCACGGCCGCCGCTACCCGGCCGCCGCCGTCGCCGAGCTGGCCACCGCGCGCAAGGTCCCGCTGCCGGACTGGCTCGCCAGCATCGCCGCCAACGCCCAACGGGAGACCCCGTGACCGGCCGCGACCTTCCCCGCCTGCCCGCCGGGATCGACGCCAGCACCCCCAACCCCGCGCGGATCTACGACACCCTGCTGGACGGCAAGGACAACTTCCCCGCCGACCGCACCGCCGCCCACGCCATCCTCAACGTCGCGCCACAGGCCCGCCAGGGCGCCAGGGAGAACCGAGCGTTCCTGCAACGCGCGGTCCGCTTCCTCGCCCAAGAGGCCGGCATCCGCCAGTTCCTGGACATCGGCACCGGCCTCCCGACCCAGGGCAACGTGCACCAGGTCGCCCAGCAGGTCGCGCCGGACGCTCGGGTGGCCTATGTCGATCACGACCCGGTGGTGCACGTGCATGCCAACGCGCTGCTGGCAAACCACACCACCACCATCGCCGTGCTGGCCGACCTGCGAGACCCCGAGGTGATCCTCGGCCATTCCGAGGTGCGGCGGCTGCTCGACCTCACCCGGCCAGTGGCGGTGCTGCTGGTCGCGGTCCTGCACTTTCTCAGAGACGAAGAGGACCCGGCGGGGATCGTGGCGCGGCTGCGGGAGGCCATGGCGCCGGGCAGCTACCTGGTGATCTCCCATGCCACCGCGGACTTCCACCCCCAGGCCGGGGCCAAGGTCACCAAGGTGTACCAGCAGGCGTCCGCGCCGCTGGTGCTGCGCAGCCGCAGCCAGATCGGCCGCTTCTTCGACGGGTTCGACCTGGTGGCGCCGGGACTGGTGGAGCCGGCGTCGTGGCGTCCGGACGGTGAGGGTCCCCCAAGTCCAGGCGCTGGAGGCTTCTACAGCGGTGTCGGCCGCAGGTCTTGAGCTGGGGGGCGGAGATTCCATCGACTACTGGGGAGGTGAGATCCAATCGGACGAAAGGTCGTAGTCGACTGAGCTGAGGACCGGGGCGCGGGAACCTTCCACCCTCTAGCACGGCCTGCGCCTCGGTGGGGACCCGGAGGCGTGTCATGAAGAGCCGCGCCTCCGGGACCCGCGTACCTGGTGCTGTGGCACGCAATTGCCAACGCGGCCGTGGAGCAGGTCGCCGCCCGCATCGCTGCCAGCACAGCGATGCGCCGACAGGGACCGCGCACCCCTCGCCGACCCGGCGTCAAGGTCATGCCAATCCGCAACGCTTTACATTGAAGGAACAGTCCGGCTTACTGTAGCCGCGAGGCAAATCTCCCCCGCTGGATCGCCTCCATGAGCCGTTCGAGCGTGGCGTTGATCGTCTCGTGCCGCTCCAGGGCCGGCCGAAATTTCTAGCGGATACCGACGAGCTTCACCGACACCCGATACCCAAGCTCACTGATCCGGCGAGCTGCCTGAACCAAGCTCACCCTTGAGAAGAAAGGAAGGCTCATAATTGTCTGATGCCGCCAGTCGCCGAGGAACGCGAAGACGACCTCCAGGCCATCTCCGCCACGCTCCAATCGATTGAGCGCCTCGAGTGCGGAGACAACAAGCGCTTGCGAGGCGGCATGGGCCTCGATCATTACCTTGAGCTGCTCTCGGGCCTCCGCGGAGCGACGGAGTACTGCGCAACTGTTAACTGCCTGCAAGAATAGGTGGCTGAGCACGGATGACTTGCCCTTGCGCTTCACGTGCACGAGCGCACCCGAAGCTCCGAGAAGATCACAGGCCTCGATGCCGGTCTCTCCGGACAGCCGAACAAGCGATCGGTCGAGGACCGCGAAATGCTCGGGGTATTCTCGACCGACGCGTTCGTTGTAGCGGCCCTCCGTCTCGCCGCGGTAGGACGGCAGCATGAGATCGGATTCAGGCAAGCGATCAAGTTGGTCGTCGATGCCTTTGGCGAAGGTGTGGTCGACCTTATAGAAGTCGCCATCGTAGGCCATGTACTGTTCGCCATCGACCATAAGGTCTGCACACAGGCACTCAAGGAGGGTGGGAGCGCCAACAAGTTCGTAGCCCTCGTCAAGGAACCGGAACTCGGCGTCGAGCACTCGACTTGAATCAGCCGGGTCGTCCGCACGGACCACATACCGTGATACCAATGTCGGCGTGAGGGTCATCCGCGACGCTGTCTGCCGTCGCTCTCCGGGGAAGAGGACATACTGGATCGACCGATCGTCGCCGATGTCTAGCAGGTCGTCAGGGAGTAGGACGTCCACCGTGGGAGGAACGGGGTCCGCACGAAGTTCTGCGAGCAGGCGCTGACGCAGGATCTCGATGAGCGCCTCATCATAGACAGGCGTAATGTTATCCACCCATCCAAACGCGGCTTTGTAGTGATCTACCCTCGATCGGCGGACGATTTCCTCGGAAAGCTTGACAAGGTCGGCGACCTGCTCGACATCCGTCTCGAACCTGAGCGACCGGCCGCCCTCCACCCTCGCAAGGAGCGGATCAGCGCTGCGGCCACCCACGGCGGAGACAAGATCGCTGGACCGATCGACTCGAAACCCCTCGACCGGAATGTCCCGGGCAGCACGATGCCCCGTCTGCTGGAAGTAGGGCGTTGTCGTCCGATAGCGCAGCTCGCGTAGGCGCGGCGCTGGGCCAGTGGATTGGACCGCACCCCCAGCCGTCGGCAGCGTTCCCATATCTGGAGCAAGAGTATTGAGAGCTGCCACTAGCCCGAAACGTGGCTCCGCTGCGTATTTCCTCATGGCTCGTGAACCAGACCCAAAGCACCACGTCACCCACTGGATTCGAGATTGATCGCTGGTAGCGCAAAAGACAATGGCACCGAGCGAATCCGAACCTCCAGCGAGACCAACCACTCCCAGAACGTCCTCCACGAACCGTTGCCAGGCAAGTGCCTCGGTAGGACGACGTAGAAGCGCAACAACCACATCACCAGACACGGCTGCGTCCAGCAGGTCGCGGTCTTCGATCATGTCAAGCCACTCCAGCCGGGCACCAGCCCAGTACGCCCATTCGGTGTGCGGCATGAAGGACTCAGAGATCGCGCCGACTGGCATGATGCCTTGCCGAAGGAGGAAGGCGTTCAGTTGGAGACGCATGGGCGCTACCTGTCCATCCCGGATCTCGGGGAAGCAAAGGTGGTCATCATCTCGGCAGCGTCGCCCGAGATGGTCCTATCCAATAGAAGGAAGCCAGACGGCACACCTGTAAACGAGAGGGGGCCTGGCAATCGGGCGGAAGGACCTCCGCGAGGAGAGGGCAGCTCGATCGCCTGGGAGCTTACGGCATGACTCGGGCACCGGCCTGGCTTCGGCTTCCGATGCTTGAAGACAGCGAACGCAGCGTCGACTTGATGATCCTCAATCCGACTTGCTCGGGCTGAAGTTCACATCCTGTCCCTGCGGCGCCTCGCTCCGCCTCCCTTCCCTACTCCAGCCCCATCGCCCGGATGGCAGCGTTGATCGGATCCGTGTACAGGATCGGCTGCAGCTTGTTCAGGACCTCGTCCGGGACATCTCCGAGGTCCCGCTTGTTCTCGCTGGGGACCAGGATCCTCTTGGCACCCGCTTCCCGGGCAAGCTCCGACCGCTCGGGGAGGCTGTTCATGCGCTGGAGCATCCCCTTCACGCTCATCTCCCCGACGACGACCGTCGACGGGTCGACCGGCCGCTCCAGGATGGCCGAGACCATGGAGATAAAGAAGGCGATGGCTGTTTCCGCGCCCTCCTTGGCCTGGTTCAGGTTGATCGCCTGGACCGTGAAGTCGTACTGGCGCAGGTCCCGATCGATGCCGAGGTCCCGAACGTGGGCCTTCAGGTACGCGTCCGCGGCCCGCAAGGCCTCCTTCATCACCGGCGAAAGGCTCCCCAGCGGCACAATCCGCCCACTCCCCGGGTTCAGCTGGGTCTGAAGGAGGAACAGCGCCAGCTTTCGCTCGGTCGGGTCGGTCCCAATCGTGTAGACCGAACCCGGAGGCAGAGTCTCCCCGGTGATGATGACCCCGCCGCCGCTCTCGGGCAGGATCACGAACTTCTGGGCCCGACTCTCCCGGTCGATATAGCTGAAGTTGACATCCCAGTACTCGAGCCCGCCCATCTTCTTCAGCTGCTCCTTCACCCGCCGCCGCATCTCCATGGCGAACTCGACATACTCGCCAACCTCTTCCTTCGTGACGTTCCCGTCCGGGTGGAGCAGCTTGACCAGGCCGCTCACCGTCTTGCGTACCGCCTTGGCGTCCCGCCCGCTCAAGTGGTTCCCGAACTCGAGGTACCGCTCCGCCAAGTCCATGTAGCTCGTCTTTCGGAGCTGGTGGAGGCCCTCGGCCAGGTAGTCGGAGACAAACCCGAAGTGGCTCGTGTAGAGCTCGTCCCGTGTTTTCGCGAACTCCCAGCCGGGCAGGTAGCAGTGGATGCGGTCGAAGAAGGCCGTATCCATGTCCTTGGGCATCGGGTAGAAGAGATTGGACGTCCGGATGATCGTCTGGACGTCGCCGTCGAGGTTCCCCACGAGCACGACCGAGCCGTCGGCGCTGATCAGCTCCCGGCCGCGACTGAAGGTCCCGTCCTCCATGTAGTTCTTCATGATCTGGATGCCGGTCTTGTCGGTGAACCGCACCCCTGCTGCCTCGTCGAACGCCACCACATCCCACAGGGCCACCAGCCCCCGCTGCCCGGTCGTCAGGTTTACGAACATCTGCGCCACCGTGGTCTGGCCGCCTGAGATGAGGTGGGAGTAGGGACTGATCTGCTGATAGACGAAGCTCTTCCCTGTCCCTCTGGGACCGAGTTCCACGAGGTTGTAGTTCGCCTCGACCAGTGGAATCAGCCGGGCGATGTAGAGCAGCTTCCACCGGTGCGTGAAGTAGGGGTGGAAGGGCTCCAGGCCCAACGAACGAATGAGGAAGTCGATCCACTCCTCGCGGGAGAACCTTGTTCGCTGCTCCTGGACCGGAGTGATACTCCGAGTCGAAAGCTGGATCGGCTTGAGCCCGTCGATGACGAAGGGCCTGTTAACGCCGTGG
>WNFU01003966.1_pt1 | contig 33661 bp, 36 predicted proteins | sample 5400121 | NCBI WGS metagenome assembly WNFU01 (sample SAMN13153360, study PRJNA577476) | soil metagenome | isolation source: 100 cm soil or saprolite under grassland replicate 1 | place: USA:California | collected 2016-06-15
CGCAGGCGGTGGCCGGCCAGCTCACGGAGAACGGGATCAAGACCAACGTGAAGATCATCGGCGAGTGGGGGAGCTATGTCCGCTCCGTCCTCGATCACAAGACCGAGGACATCTTCATGAACGGCTGGTGCCTGCCCAGTCTCGAGCCCGATCACTGGGTGACGCCGAATCTCCACACGGGCGAGCCCGTCTCGCAGTACTCGAATCCCGAGGTGGACAAGCTGATGGAGCAGGGGCGGTCGGAGATGAACGTGGAGAAGCGGAAACAGCTCTACAGCCAGCTCCTCAAGATGATCCGTGACGACGCGCCCTGGCTCTTCATGTATCAGCAGATGGATATCTACGGCGTGAACAATCGGTTGAAGTGGACGCCGCGAGGCGACGAGTCGATACGCCTGACCGAGATCGGATTTTAGTTCGGCGCTCGATGCGCCCCCTCACCTTGCCCTCTCGCTCTCGTGGGGAGAGGGACCCACACGCCGCCTCCTCTTTCCCTCTCCCCTCCGGGGAGAGGGTAGGGTGAGGGGCGGGGTGAGGAGCGGGTAAGCGGATGTTCGCCTACGTCCTGCGCCGGCTCGGGCAGAGCGCCCTGGTTCTCTTGGGCGTGTCGGTGATCGTGTTCGGTCTTCTCCATTTGACCGGCGATCCCACGCGCCTCCTCCTTCCCCTCGAGGCGCGCGAGGAGGACGTCCGCCAGCTCCGCGCCCTCCTCGGTCTCGACGATCCGCTGTGGGTGCAGTATGTTCGCTTCCTCTCACGCGCCGTGCGCGGTGACTTCGGCGTGTCCTTCAAGCACCAGGTGCCTGCCCTCACCCTGATCTTCCAGACCTTGCCCGCCACCCTCGAGCTCACCGCGGCCGGCCTCGCCCTCGCCTTGGTGGTGGCGGTGCCGGCCGGCATCGTGGCCGCCCTGCGTCGCAACTCGCTCATCGACGCCGTCTGCTCCGTGGGCGTGCTCCTGGGGCAGGCCATGCCCGTGTACTGGCTCGGACTCCTCCTCATCCTCGTGTTCGCCGTCAAGCTCGGCTGGCTGCCCGCGGCCGGACGCGACGGGCTCGCCTCGCTCGTGCTGCCCGCATTCGCTCTCGGTGCTTTCTCCATGGCCCGCATCGCGCGCATGGCACGCTCCGGCATGCTCGAGGTGCTCGCCCAGGACTATGTGCGCACGGCGCGCGCGGTCGGCGTGCGCACCTTCCTCGTCACGTACAAGTACGCGCTCAAGAACGCGGCCATTCCCCTCGTCACCATCGTCGGCCTCGAGTTCGGCGTGCTGCTCGGTGGCGCGGTGATCACGGAGACCATCTTCGCGTGGCCCGGCGTGGGCCGGCTCGCCGTGGACGCGATCTTCAGCCGCGACTATCCGCTGGTGCAGGCCATCGTGGCCATGCTGGCCACGCTCTTCGTCATGATCAATCTGGTCATGGACATGATCTACACGTATCTCGACCCGCGCATCGTCTTCGTACGGAGCCGCCGGTGAACGAGGCTGCGGGAGTGGCGGTGGCGGCGGCTGTCCGGCCGGCCGCCGGGGCGATCCGACGACGCCTGAGCTTTCGCGCCGTCTTTGGTCTCACCGTTCTCGTGTGCATAGGCGGGGCGGCTGTCCTCGCCCCGCAGATCGCACCGTGGGATCCGGCGCGTCAGATGCTCCTCAAGCGCCTCCGGCCGCCCATGTGGGAAGCGCGCGGCCTGCGCGAGCATCCTCTGGGCACCGATCACCTCGGGCGAGACATCCTGAGCCGCATTCTCTACGGCGGTCGCATCTCGCTCGGGGTCGGGCTCTCCGCGGTCACCCTCTCCTGCCTGATCGGCGTCACCCTGGGTCTGCTTGCGGGATTCCACGGCGGCCGCGCCGACGCCTTCATCATGCGGGTGGTCGACGTGTTCCTCGCCATCCCGTACATCCTGCTCGCCATGGGTGTCGTCTTCGCCCTCGGGCCGAGCCTGCTGAACGTGATCCTGGTCATGGCCATGACGCGCTGGGTGCAGTTCGCGCGCATCGTGCGCGCCGACGTGCTGTCGATCCGTGAGCGTGAGTTCGTGAGCGGGGCCCGAGCCCGCGGCAACCGCTCCACGCGACTCCTCCTCCGCCACGTTCTGCCCAACGCGCTCACCCCTATCATCGTCGTGGCCACCCTCGAGCTCGCCTTCATGATCATCTACGAGTCCGCCCTCTCCTTCCTCGGCCTGGGCGTCCAGCCCCCCACCCCCACCTGGGGCTGGATGCTCTCCGACGGCCGCAACTACGTGGCCACCGCGTGGTGGCTCGCCACCTTCCCCGGCCTCGCCATCATGCTCACCGTCCTCGCCGTCAATCTCCTCGGCGACTGGCTACGCGACACCCTCGACCCAAGACTCATGGTCTAGTAGGCGCCAATGATCCGACAAACCAAAATCGGGCGGGTGGCGTCGGGGGCGGCCTCCGCGCGGCGGGCGGAGTGGGCCCTTCCCGAGTGCGCGCAGCCCGAAGGGCTGCGATTCACGAAGGGTAGGGTGGCGAAGCCCGTTGCGCGGAGGCCGCCCCCGACGACAGGCCCCGCCCGTCTCGCGCGAATGGATTCGGTCTGACATGCCGCCGCTCCTCTCAGTCGAAGGCCTGGAGACGCAGTTCGCCACGGGGCAGGGCGTACTGCGAGCTGTCGACGGCCTGAGCTTCGCCATCGAGAAGGGCGAAGTGCTGGGGCTGGTCGGCGAGAGCGGCTGCGGCAAGAGCGTCACGTCGCTGTCGATCATGCGACTCGTGCAGCCCCCGGGCCGGGTGGCGGCCGGACGCGTGCTGCTCGAGGGCGAGAATCTCCTCGCCATGGACGCCGAGTCCATGCGCCGCGTGCGGGGCGCGCGCATCGCCATGGTGTTCCAGGAGCCGATGACGTCACTCAATCCCGTGTTCTCCATCGGCGACCAGATCGCCTCCGCCGTGCTCGCCCACGGCGGGGCCGGCGGCCACGACGCATGGGAACGCACCGTCGATATGCTCGATCTCGTCCAGATCCCCTCGGCGCGCCAGCGCGCCCGCGACTATCCTCACCAGCTCTCCGGCGGCCTGCGCCAGCGCGCCATGATCGCCATGGCCCTCGCCTGCGGTCCCGCCCTCCTCATCGCCGATGAGCCGACGACCGCCCTCGACGTCACCATCCAGGCGCAGATCCTCGATCTCCTGCGGCGTCTCCAGGCGGAGCGCGGGATGGCCGTCCTCCTCATCACCCACGATCTCGGGGTGGTCGCCGAGCTCTGCCATCGTGTGGCCGTGATCTATGCCGGACGGATCGTCGAGATGGCGCCCGTGGCGAGCCTCTTCGCGCGGCCGCTTCATCCCTACACGCGCGGCCTGCTCCAGTGCCTGCCCCATCCAAGCCGCTTCGGCCAGCCGCTCGCGTCCATTGAGGGCGTGCCCCCCGATCTCCGGCAAGCGAGGGCGGGCTGCCCCTTCGCTCCGCGCTGTTCCTATGCCGTCGCGACCTGCCGCAGGCAGGAGCCGGTGCTCGAAGAGCGGGAGCGAGGACACTTCGTGGCCTGCCCCGTGGTGGAATGATGACCGAGCCGCTCCTCGAGGTGCAGAAGCTCGAGAAGCAATTCGCCGTGGGCGGCGCGTGGCTCGCGCGACACCGTCGGATCATTCGCGCCGTGGACGGCGTGAGCTTCGCCCTCGAACCGGGGGAGACCCTGGGACTGGTGGGCGAATCGGGTTGCGGCAAGTCGACGACGGGACGGCTCATCCTGCGGCTGATCGAGCCCAGCGCGGGACATATTCGCTTCGAGGGGCGGGATCTCGTGGCTCTCTCGACGAGCGAGCTATGGGCCGCCCGACGACGTATGCAGATCGTCTTCCAGGACCCTTTCGGCTCGCTCAATCCACGGATGCGTGTGGGCGGCATCATCGGCGAGCCGCTGCAGATCTACCGCCAGGCCGATGCCGCGGGCCGCCGCCGGCGAACCGCCGAGCTGCTGGAGGTGGTTGGACTCGATCCGAGCTTTGCCGAGCGGTACCCGCACGAGCTCTCCGGAGGGCAGCGCCAGCGCATCGGCATCGCGGCGGCGCTAGCCCTGCAGCCGAGCCTCATCGTGGCCGACGAGCCGGTGTCGGCGCTCGACGTGTCCATCCAGGCCCAGGTGCTCAATCTGCTCATGGATCTGCGGCGGCGATTCGGCCTGACCTATCTCTTCATCTCGCACGACCTGCATGTGGTCCTGCACATGTCGGATCGGGTCGCCGTGATGTACCTCGGCGAGATCGTGGAGATCGGCTCGCGCGACACGATACATCGCGAAGCGAAGCATCCATACACGCAGGTGCTGCTCTCGGCGGTGCCGGTGGCCGATCCCACCCTGCGGCGCGAGCGGATCGCCTCGAAGGGGGAAGTGACAAGCCTGCTCGACGTGCCCGAAGGGTGCCGGTTCCACCCGCGCTGCCCGATGGCCTTCGACCGCTGCCGCGTAGAGCGCCCGGCGCCACGCGACTTCGGGGCTGGGCACCTGGCTTCTTGTCATTTGTATTAAGTCAGGGGGGAGCGGTCGCCGCTCCTCCCCCGACACCCCCCCACCGAGTGAGAATCCACCGAGTGAGAATGAGGAGGCGTCATCGCGCCTCCCCCGAGGCCGCCCCACCGAATCAACGCGATGCTATTTTGCGAGTTTGACCGCCACGTGTATGGGATCGGGTAGGGAGGAGCGTCCTGCTTCGAGTCGCCAAGAGCCGATCTGGGATAGGCCGCGGGTGAACTCGCCGTAGCTGGACCGGGGGACAGAGGCCATCAGGGTGGAGGTTTGGCCGGGGCCAAGCTTGGTGCCGCCGACTCGCGAGAGCAGCATTCCGAGATCGCGCTCGGCATCTTTCCGGTTCCCTACGGAAAGCTGAACGGCCACATCGATTTTGCCGGTTTCTACCAGAGCGTTCGGGTTCGGGTCGGGCGCGGCCTCGGGACTCGGCTTTGGCGGAGCAGCGCCCCTGCCTGCGGTCGATCGCGGGGACTTGCTGACCCGTGAGGGTAGAGAAGCGGGCGCGGGCGCGGATACTCCCTTGGTTGCGCGAATATTTTTTGGCTCAGGAGCGCTGGGTGGCGGTGACGGCGCGGGCGCCGCGGTGGTTTCAGGCGCGCTGTTCCTCGGAGGGGTCTGTGGCGGCGGTGGCGCTGAGACGAGAGGAGGGGCCTCTGGCCGCGCTGATGCGAGAGGAGGAGCCTGTGGCGGCGCTGATGCGGGAGGGTGGGTCTGTGGCGGCGCCGAGACGAGTGGAGGGGCAGAGGCGATGAGGACTTCGGCCTGGTGCGCTACCGCCCGCAATCTCTCGAGAAGCGCGACGAGGGATGACTCGAGGCTCACCCGGGAGCCGTAGCCGGCGAGCCAGGCTCCCGTTCCCAGAGTCACCGCCACCGCCACGAGGACCGCCCATAGTGCGTGACGTTGTGGCCGACGTGAAGGTGAGACGACCTCGAGAATGTTCGTGGACTCATCGGGTTGATCAGTCGGCCTGATCGAGGGCCGCGCCCATCCCGGCTCGTTCCGGGGCTTCATGCGATAGAGCTTGTCCAGGAGCTTTCGACACTCCGCGCACTGCCCCACGTGAGCTTCGACGGGGGCCCACTCCGACAGGCTGCTCATTCCAGCAACGACAGCGGGAAACTGCTCACGGGCGTCGAGACAATTCATGTCTTATTCGCCTCCGACCCGGTCGTGGCTGCCCCGTGCTTCGCGTGCCGGGTGGGTGATGGTCGATGGGCCACATGGGGTATGTCCCAAGGGAAGCAACGGCCGTGCCGGACGTTGAACCGCTCCTGCCGGCGGAACTTCTCTTTGTTTGAGGCGGTATGACCGAGAGGGAATTCATCAAAGAAGAAGAAACCGGGGGCGACTTCCTTACCTTCAGGTAGGAATTACACGGGGCAAGACTTCTCGGAGGCTTCCGGCGGACGGTTACTCTAGTCGCGGGCTATACGATGGCCCGATTGATAGACGTCGAGAATGTTCCACAGTGCGGTGATCTCACGGGTGGGATCGCCGCGGACGACCAGCACATCGGCGGGGCGTCCGGCGGTGAGTCGGCCGGCGACGGCGCCCACGCCGATGGAATCGGCGGCACCCGCGGTACCGGCCACGATGGCATCCGAGTACGACAGGCCGGCCTGAGCGAGCATGTGAATCTCGTGGACGAACTCTCCGGGCGCGTACCAGCCCCACGGCGAGTCCGATCCCGCGGTCATGAGGACGCCCGCCTCGCTCATCTGGCGGACGGCATCCACGCGCACATCCAGGGCCCGTCGCGAGGCCTCGAGCTGCGACTCGAGCTCCGGGGTCAGTCGTCCCTCGCGCTCTCTCGCCTCGCGCTGGCGCTCGATACCCGCCTTCATCACATAGAGGGTTGGGTTGACCCAGGCCTTGGCGGCGACCAGCCGCTCCACGAGATCGGGGCGGAAGCGATACGTGCCGTCAGGCTCGGTGAAGATGCAGTGGATGATCATGTCCACGCCCGCCTCGAGGCAGTTCTGTATGGATTGCGCCGAGGTGCAGTGGGCCGCCGTGAGCTTGCCATGCCGGCGCGCCTCGTCGGTCATGGCGGCGAGCTCGGGGACGGTATACGAGGCGCGGTTCGGATCGGACGTGCGCGTCGAGCCGCCGCTGGCTACGATCTTGATGTAGTCGGCGCCTTCCTTGAGCAGCTTGCGCACCTCGGCGCGCACGGCGACCTCGCCGTTCGCCTCGGAGCCGAAATACCCCATGTGACCGCCCGTGATCGCGATGGGCCGCCCGCAGATGACCATGCGCGGCCCGGGAGCGAGCCGGCGGCGGACACCCTCGCGCAGCGAGAAAGCCACCTTGCCCTTGGCGCCGTTCTCGCGAAGCGTGGTCACGCCGGACTGCAGGAGCGTGCGGGCGTTCTTCGCGGCCTGGAGGAGGAGGAAGTCGTCGTCCTCCTTGGCGATGTCGTCGCCGAGGGTGCCGTCGCCCGGCGCGACGAGGTGCGTGTGCGCGTCCACGAGTCCGGGCAGGATCGTCGCATCGCCGTAGTCCTGCCGGTCCACCGACGCGCCCTCCGGCGCCCGCACGTCGGCGGCGCGGCCCAGCTTGACCACGCGGCCGTTCTCGACGAGGAGGGCGCCCTGCTCGGCCGGCGCGGAGCCGGTGCCGTCGAGGAGACGGGCGGCCGTGATCAGCGTGAAGCGCGCGGCGCTCTCAGGCATGCCATCGTCTCCCTTTGATCGAGCAAGGCGGCTAAGGCAGCTCTTGCAGGAGCTTCTCCACGGTCTTCTGGATCTGCTCTTCGGAGCCGTCGGCGCCCGTGACATCCTGGTCGACCCCGGTCGCCCGGAAGGCGAGCTTCCCCGTCGACCGCTGCACCATGTCGAGCATGAGAGCGCCCTCCGTGTACGTGATCTCGCGCGAGGTCACCATCGGGGGCGCGCCGTAGTATCCCCAACCCCAGCCGCCCCAGTAGGCGGGGCCGACCGGAATGGTCTGCGTCACCACCTGGCGCGCGTCCTTCACGCCCACGCGGTACGCCACGAGAAAGTCGGCGCTGTTCGGATCGGTCCGCCGGAAACCCTTCTGGGCGAGCACCCGGTCCACCGCGCGCTGCACGCGCTGGTGGATGATGCTGTTGTTCACGCGAGGATCGAGCTCGTCCGGCCGCTTCTCGGCCGCCGTCGGGCCCCACGCCCAGGTCGCTCCGGGCGCAATGGCGATGGCGGGATCGCGAATGACGTTCACCTTGAGCGAGCTGCAGCCCGTGGTGACGAGGAGGCCACCCATGGCGATCGCGGTCACCGCGAGGGTGCTGAGCTTGAGCGTCATCTGACCTCTCCTTGATGGCGGCAGCACACGAAGCGTCGGGGCGGAGCTTTACCACGGTAGCACACCGCGCCCGCGGATCCGCGCCGGAGGTCTCGCGCCTGGTGTATTCTCCCTGTCACGATAGCCGGAGCGGGGCGACCCGCTCCCCGCGCTCCCATGGCAGCCGGACAGGAGACGACGATGAGCGAATCAGGAGACCTGCTGTACGACCCCACCGCCGAGCCGCGGATCCTCACCACCGGCTTGGCTCCGCGCCTGGCCAGTCTCGAGGGCAAGCGCGCGGGTATTCTCGACAACAGCAAGGCCAATGCGGGCACGCTGATGCTGGCCGTGGTGGCGCGCCTGAAGGAGCGCTATGGCGTCCGCGACGTCATCAAGCGCGAGAAGGGCATTGCCGGTCCGCCGTCGCCGTCGATCATGGCCGATCTCACGAAGTGCGACTTCGTCCTGGTCGGGAGCGCGGACTGAGGGTCGTGCACGTCGTGGAGTATCCACGGCGCCATCGTGCTCGAGCAGCACGGCATTCCGACCGTCGTGATGGGGACATTCGAGTTCGAGGAGCTGGCCAAACTCGAAGCCAGGAATCGCGGCTTGGCCGATCTGCCTCTTGCCCTCATCCCGCATCCGCTGGGCGGCATCCGTGAGGAGGAAGTCATCAAGAAGGCCGATCTCGCTATCGATCTCGTGGCCCGCGCGGTGACCAAGGCATGAGCGCACCCGGCCCCGCGGCCAAGACGTTTCGACTGGACGCCTCCTATGCGGCCGTCAACGGCCTCTATCAGGAGCGCGGCTGGACGGACGGTCTGCCCATCGTTCCGCCTACGGACAGAGACGTGAAGGAGTTCCTGCGCTGGACCGATCGTGATCCGCTCGACGTGGTCGCCGTTCTGCCCCCGCGGCAGGGCGAGGCAACCGTCGAGCGGATCGCCGTCAATGCGGTCATGGCAGGATGCAAGCCCCAATACCTGCCGGTGATCATCACGGCCATCGAGGCCCTCGCCGATCCCGCCTTCAATCTCGACTCCATTCAGGCCACGACGCACCCCGTGGCTCCGATCATGATCGTCAACGGACCCGTGGCGGGGGAGCTTGCCATCAACTCGGGCTACAACGCCTTCGGCCAGGGGTTCCGCGCCAATATGACCATCGGGCGTGCCGTGCGGCTGCTCCTGATGAATGTGGGGGGCGGCTTGCCCGGCACCGGCGATCGCTCGACCCAGGGGAGCCCCGCCAAGATCGCTTACTGCGTGGCGGAGAACGAAGCGGAAAGCCCGTGGGAGCCGCTGCACGTCGAGCATGGCTTCCCGATCGACGTGAGCACCGTCACCGTCATCGGTTGCGAGGGTCCGCACAATATCCAGGATCACTACAGCTACACGGGCCTGGGCGTGCTGAGGATCATCGCGGGCGCCATGGGCCAGGCCGGCAGCAACAACCTCCTCGCCTATGGCCAGCCCCTGCTCTCGCTCGGCCCCGAGCACGCGGCCACCATCGCACACGACGGCTACAGCAAGCGACAGGTGAAAGAGTTCATCTTCGAGAACGCCCGCTTCCCGCTCGGCCGCCTCGGCGAGGAGTACCGGCGGTTTCATGTGCAAAGCCACGGGGTGGTGGACGCGCCCGACACTCTCCTGCCCATCGTCAGGTCGCCGGATGATCTCTCGGTGATCGTGGTGGGCGGAGCCGGCAAGCACACGTGCTGGCAACCGACCTTCGGCGATCAGACGGGACCCGCCCGCCGCGCCATCACCGGCAAGGATGGCACTCCGGTGAAGAGCGTACAGGAGCTGCGGCGCTAGGCTGCCGACCAGGTCCTGAAACACCTCGGCCGCACGCGAAGGTCACGTGCGGCCGTGTGGTGCGCGCGACTCGAGCCAGATGTGTTACCGGTGATCGTCCCGGTACCGATCCCGATCGCGCCAGTCGCCCCGCCTGTCGTCGCGCCGGTCATCGCGATAGGATACGTGATGATCGCGGTGGTCATCCCGATGGTGGCCATGATACTCGGCGGGCGGCGGCGGGCCATGTCGATACTCCTCCCATCGCCGACCCCATGAGGGCGCCCAACGCGGAGGCGCTTCGCGCCGCCAATGCGCCCACTCACGGGGTGGCACGCGATAGTACTGCACGGGGACCGCGAGCACGGGCCGCGGGACGAATTCCGGCGGCAGCTCCGACCAGGGGCCGACCTGGGCGGGACCGACGTACCACTTGGTGCCCAAGAAGACATAGAAGTCGCCGTCGAACGAGAAGAGATTGGCGCGCGCCGTCGGAGCGAAGTAGACGGGGCTCGCCGGCACGGGCTCGAGCGGCGCCGGGGCGCCGAGATGGATTCCAAGATCTACACTCACGCCGGCATGCCCGGTGCCGGCGGAGCCGACAAGGGTTGCCAGGCCTAGGACGCTTCCCACGAGCATTTTTCTGAGCATCAGAGTCTCCCCCTTCCCCCCTCGGGTCGGCTGCGCGCGGGCCGCGCGGGGCGCATGAGCTGCGACCCTGACCCGCCTTCTGCACGTACGACGCGGCATGGGCCGTCGACGTTTACATCGCGGCTCGACTCGAGGAGGCGACCGAAGTTGAATGAGAAATCGATGAGAGGACAACGCGCCAACCGAGCGAGGCCGGACTGAGCGCGCGACCTGCGCCCAGCCCGGCCACGAAGCTGACTACCTTCTACCCGATCCCCGACTGGCGTACTGCACACCACTGCGGGCCCCGAGGCGGCTCGGAGCACTCGGAGAGTAGCTCGGCCGCTGGCCATAGCTCGGTGCCTGGCCGTAACCGGGGCGCTGGGCGTAGCTCTGCGCCTGGCCGTAACTCGAGCGCTGGCTGGTGCTGGGGGTCTGGCTATAGCTCGAGTGCTGACCATAGCTCGGGCTCTGGCCAGAACTGGACGATTGGCCATAGCCTGGGTGCTGAGCATAGCTCGTTGACTGGCCGGAGCTGGGCGACCGGCCATAGCTCGGAGTCTGACCGCGCGTCTGGTTCTGGAAACGGCTCTGATAATCCTCGCGCAGCGCCGTTCTGTCCGCATGGCGATTGCGATAGTCCTGACGAAGGTCGCGCCGGTCGTTGCCGAGCTCACGGTAGTCCTGGGCGAGGTCGCGGCGGTCCTGATTGCGCTCCTGCACATCGTGGCGCAGCTCCTGACGGTCGTTGCGGAGCTCACGCTGATCGCGGGAGAGCTCCTGGCGGTCGCGGTAGAGCTCCTGCCGATCGCCCCGGATCTCGGCGCGGTCGTGGGCGGCGGCCTGGTAGTCGCCCGCCCTCAGGTCCTGCCGGAGCTGAGCGCGATCGCGAGCGAGCTCTCGCACGTCGCCACCGATCTCATACCGGTCCTGGCGGATCTCGCGTTGATCGCGGGCGATCTCACGACGATCGCCCCGAATTTCGCGGTTGTCACGAGCGAGCTCATGCTGGTCCTGCCTGATGTCTCGAACGTCACGCCCGATGTCGCGCCGGTCCTGCCGGATCTCCCGGTTGTCCTGACGCACATGCTGCACATCCTGGTGGATGCCGCCGGCCTGGCCCTGCCCGCCGCCCTGTGTGCTTTGCGGCGAGCCGTTCTGTCCCTGTCCGCCATCTTGCGTGTAACGCCGCCCCTGACCGAACCGCGGGGTATTCTGTGTGCCGCCGTTCTGCGTCGGCGCGCCTTGCCATGAGCCGTTTTGTCCCCGGGAATCCTGCGTGTATTGCCGGCCGCCGGTTTGCCCCTGGCCAAAGGTGCCGCGCGCCTGACCCTGCCCACCGAATCGTGTGGTCCGCGGGTCGGGCTGCGAGTCCTGCTGGCTGCCCGTCGTGGTCGGGCTGCTCTCCTGGTCGCTCGTGCCCTGCCGGCTGCCGGTCTGATCCTGCCCGCTGCTCTCTGTACCCTGTCCGGGTGTCTGCGTACCGCCCCGGGTGTGCTGCCTGTCCTGCGTACTTCGCGTGTCCGGTGGGGCGCTCTGCGAAGACGTCGAGGCGCCGGACGTATCCTGGGTGACGGTTTGAGCGCCCGCCAAGGGAGCCCACAGCGCGACCACGACGGCCGCGCCCCCCATGAGCCACGTGAATCGTTGCATAGCGTTTCCTCCTGTGCCCCGACGGGGGGCGGTTGGCTGCCTGCCGGTTCTGACGGCGGCACAGGAAGGTACGTTTACGTACCGGGGAAAGCGGGAGAAAGCGGGGAGGCGGCTCGAGAAAATTGCCGGACCTGTAAACGGACGAGCGAGCAGCTACGTCTATACCGCGCTAGGCGCCGAACTCCTTGAGGAGGCGGCCCGGGCGGCCGCAGTCGGCGATCACGCCCTGGGCATCCACCGTGCGCGCCCCGTTCACCCACACCCCGTGCAGTCCGACCGGCGGCGTGTCGAGTCGCGAGGCGCCCGTGGGCAGGTCGTTCACGCGACGCTTCTCGCCTCGCCCCACCGTGGCGGGATCGAAGAGGATGAGGTCCGCCCATGCGCCCGGCGCGATCCGCCCCCGATTGGGGATACGGTAGGCGTCCGCCACCGTGCTCGTCACCGCGCGCACCGCCTGCTCGAGCGTCATGTCGCCGCGCTCGCGTGCCCAGTGGCCGAAGAGATGGAGACCGAAGCCCGCATCGCAGAGAAAGGAGAGATGCGCTCCCGCATCGGACAGCGCCACCGCCGCGCACGGGTGCCGCAGGAGCTCGGAGACCTTCTTCTCGTCCGTGTTGAAGAGGCGGCAGTCGAACATGGTGTCGAGGTCGTCCTCGAGCCCCAGATCGAGGAACACATCCCACGGCTCGCGCGTCTGCTCGCGCGCGAGCTGCCCGATGATCTTGCCCTCGAAGTGCCGGAGGGCCGGCTTTTTCACTTCCATCACCGTGAGGTAGTCCCAATTCTCGTTGCTGATGCGGTTCGGCACTCCGGGCTGCCCCATCTCCTGAATGAGGGCGCGGCGGAACCCCGGATCGGCGAGGATCTGACGATAGCGCGCCTCGCTCGCCGCCTCGAGGGCCGGCCGCCAGGCCACGAGCGCCTCGAGAGGATAGGGATGGCGAAGGGTGAACTCCATGCCGAGGGGAAAGCAGCCCACCTGGGCCCAGAGCTCGCGGCCCCGTGATCGCGCCTGCTCGATCTCTCCCAGCTCCTTGAAGACGCGCCGGGGATCGCCGGGATCCACGAACATGGCGGCGATCATCACCGGCCGGCCATTGGCGCCCGCGATCTTCTCGAGCCAGGGAATGGTGGACGTCATGCCCTTGGTCAGCATGAAGATGCCGCGCCCCGCTTCGCCCAGCGCGCCCGTGAGGGCGAGCATCTCCTTCTCGTCCGCGAGCCGCGAGGGCATGGGGATGCCCGCCTCACCGTTGTGCTGTTCGAGGGTGGAGGTGGCGAAGCCGATGGCCCCGGCCTTGAGCGCGTCCAGGACGATCCGGCGCATCTGGGATATCTCCGCCTCGGTAGCCGGCCGCTTGCTCGCGTCCTCGCCGAGCACGTATGTGCGCACCGAGGAGTGACCGACGAAAGAGGCCACGTTTGGCACCACCCCCCGCCGCTCGATCGAGTCCAGGTACTCGGGGTAGCTCTCGAAATCCCAGCTGATCCCCGCGCGCATGGCCTCGAGCGACATGCCCTCCACGTGGGTGAGATTGCGCATGATCACGTCACGATGCTGGGGACGACAGGGCGCGATGGTGAACCCGCAGTTGCCGATCACCACCGTGGTCACGCCCAGCGCCGTGGACGGCGTGGCGAAAGGATCCCAGGTCAGCTGGGCGTCGTAGTGCGTGTGGATGTCCACGATACCCGGCGCGAGCACGAGGCCCTGCGCGTCGACTCTGTGCTTCGCCGCGCCCAGATCCTTTCCGACCGCGGCGATACGGCCACCCGCGACCGCGACACCGCCCTCGCGGGCAGGAGCGCCCAGGCCGTCGATGATGCGCGCGTTGTCGATGATCAGATCGTGCACGTTGAGCAGCCTCCGTGTCGGGTCTCGGGGTTCGAGCTTCGTGAGGGTAGTTCAGCGTAGTCCGGAGGCCTCCGCCGGTCAACCTGGGACCTTGGTTCCCAGAAGGTTCACAAAGCGGAACGGAAGGATCAGAGGGTCAGTCGCCCGCTCGCGAACTTCGTGGAGCTGACGGGAGACGGCCGGTTTCTCAATTCGCTCGGCGTCGCCGCCCAGCTCCTGCTCGGCCTGGGCGCGGCGCGTCTCCTGAATCGGGACTCGCGTGTTCTCGAAGCGATACGCACTACGCGGCGGTCTTCCAGGGCAAGTTCGCCCGATCGTTCGTCAACAGCCTCGTGGTCAGCGTATTGACGACGTTGACGTCGATGCTGCTGGGCGTGCCCGCGGCCTACGCGCTGTCACGGGCGAGCGTCGGCCGGAGCCGCGGCCTCGCCCTCTGGGTGTTGTCGAGGGCTCCGCCCATCGCTTTCGCGATCCCATTCTTCCTCACCTATCGGTGGCTTGGCCTGATCGACACCGTGCTCGGCCTCCTCGTGATCTACCTGACCTTCAACCTGTCGCTCGTGATGTGGATGATGCGCACGTTCTTCGATGGGATCCCGCGCTCGCTCGAGGAGGCGGCGGCCATCGACCGCGCGGGACCGCTCCAGGCCTTTGCCCGCGTCACGCTGCCCCTCTCCAGTCCCGGCCTGGCCACCACCGCGATCTTCTGCTTCGTCTTTGCCTGGAACGACTTCTTCTATGCCTTGGTATTGACGCGGAGCCAGGCCCTCATGGCCCCGGTCGCCATCGTGAACTTCATGAACTACGAGGGCTGGGAGCTGGGCAGGATCGGTGCCGCGGCGACCATGATCATGCTCCCTGTCGTCGCATTTGCCTTGGCGGTGCGCCCGTACCTGATCCGTGGGCTGACCGCCGGGGCGCTCAAGGGCTAGGAGCGAAAGGGAGAGCCGGGCCTCCTGCTCAAGGAGTCTCGTCGCGAGCGATCCAGCGCCATACGCGCTCGGGAGTGATGGGGAGCTCGCGGACGGTGACGCCGAAGGCGGCCAGGGCGTCCTCGACGGCATTGGCCACGGCCGCGGGCCCCGGGATGGCGCCGCCCTCGTCGACGCCTTTGGCCCCGAGGGCCGTGAAGGGCGACGGATGCTCGAGCCGACCTACCTCGATTTCGGGCACGTCGGTGGCCGTGGGCTTCAGGTAGTCGAGGAAGGTGGCGGTGAGGAGCTGGCCCTGCTCGTCGTAGCGGAACTCCTCGAGGAGGGCGGCGCCGATACCGTGCACGGTCGAGCCGTGCACCATGCCCTCGACGATGAGCGGGTTGAGCTCACGCCCGCAGTCGTGCACCACCACGTACTTGAGCACGGTGACCACGCCGGTGCGCGGGTGCACCTCGACCAGGCAACAGTGCGCCGCGTTGGAGAAGACGAGCTGGGAGCGCACGCGACGATCGGCGTCGACGGGCGCCGCGAGCGGATTCTGATAGGCGTGATGGGCTTCGAGCCCGGGGGCTTCGGCGGGGGGCAGCCCCAGCACATCGGCGTAGGCGGTGCGGCAGAGCTCGACGAAGGCCACGCGCCGGTCCGGCGCTCCCCGCACCACCACGGCGCCGTCGCGCAGATCGAGGTCGCCGGGGGCGATCTCGAGCCGATGCCCGGCCAACCGGCGCAGCTTGTCCGCGACGAGGCGGGCCGCGCCCACGATCGCTCCCACGTCGGTGACGGAGAACTTGTTCGAGTAGTTCCCGGAGAGATAGAGCCACGGCGAGACGGCGGAGTCGAAACCGCGGGCCACCGACACTGTTTCGGGCGTGAGCCCGAGCTCGTCCGCCACGATCTGCGCGATGACCGTCTCGTAGCCTTGGCCGCTCGCCGGATCACCGATGGCCACGCGTACATTGCCGTCCGGTTCCATCCGGACCATGGCCGCCTCCGCCGATCCGGAGACGCTCCGGCGGCCCGTGACGAGCTCGTACGAGGCGAGGTTGGTGCCCGCGGGCTCCACGGAGGTGGCGAGGCCGATGCCGAGGAGACGGCCCTCCTGCCGCGCGCGCGACTGCTCCGCGCGCCACCCGGCATAGTCGAAGCGCTCGAGCGCCGTGTGGAGGGTGGCCGGATAGTCGCCGCTGTCGTACTGGGCGCCGGGGGGCGTGGTATAGGGCATCTCGGCCGCCGTGACGTAGTTGCGCAGCCGGAGCTCGGCAGGATCGAGTCCGAGTCGCCGGGCGAGGATGGCCATCGATCGCTCCACGGCGAAGCACATGAAGGGCTTGCCGATGCCGCGATTGGCTCCGCTCGGGCACTTGTTGGTGAGCACGGACCACCCCTCGTAGCGAATGGCGGGAATGCGGTACCCGTTGGCGATATTCCCGAGCTTGATCAGGTTGTGCTGGGTCGGGGTGAGGAGGTTCTTTCCCTCGTCCGCCACGTCGCGCACGCTGAGCGCCAGGAGCGTGCCGTCGGCCCGGTAGGCGAGCTCGACGTCCATCACGCCGTTACAGGCGTGCATGAGGGCGGTGAGGTTCTCCACGCGATCCTCGATCCACTTGACGGGCCGGCCCGCCATGCGCGAGAGGAGGGCGCAGGTCAGCAGATAGGCGGGCCGGCGCTTGTTGCCGAAGGCGCCGCCGATGTCGGGGCAGCAGAGCCTGAGGCGGGACTGCGGCACGCCGAGCGAGGCGGCGAGGATCGAGAGGGTCAGCCCCGGCCGCTGGTCGTTCGTCCAGAACTCGAAGGCGTCCGTCCCCGGATCGTACGCGGCCATGGCGCCGAAGGTCTCGAGGGGCGTCGAGGCATAGCGCTGTATGGTGAAGCGCTCGCGCAGCACGCCGTCGGCCCGCGCCATCGCGCCGTCGACATCGCCGTAGCTCAGCGTGTCGTGCCAGACGACATTGGTGCCGAGCTCCGGGTAGAGGAGGGTCGCGCCCGGGCGCATGGCCTCGTGGGGATCCACTACGGCGGGGAGCGGCTCGTAGTCGACGCGGATGAGCTCGAGCGCGTCCTCGGCGGTGGCGCGGTCGGCCGCCGCCACCGCGGCCACGGGCTCGCCGACGTAGCGCACGGCGTCGACGGCCAGGCAGTAGTCCGGCACGGCGGCGGTGGTGGGGATGAGGGGCCGGATCGGACCGGACAAGCGGGCGGCGTCGGCCCCCGTGAGCACAGCGGTGACGCCCGGACACGCGAGGGCTTGCCGCGCGTCGATCGAGCGGATGCGTGCATGCGCGTGCGGGCTCCTGAGCATCGCCGCGTGGAGCATGCCGGGCCATCCAAGGTCGTCGATGAAGCGCCCGCGGCCGGCCACGAGACGGACGTCCTCCTTGAGGGGAAGGGCGGCGCCGACCCAGGGCCCGCTCACGTGGCCTCGCCCGTCGGGTTCCGAGCCGTCGCCGCGGCCTGCTCGACGGCTTTCACGATATTGACGTAGCCCGTGCACATGCAGAGCTGGCCCGCCAGGGACTCCCGGATCTCGTCGGTGGTCGGGGCCGGATTCTTCTCCAGCAATTCCGTGGTCACCACGATCATGCCGGGCGTGCAGAACCCGCACTGCATCGCGTGGGTGTGGCAGAAGGCCTGCTGAAGGGGGCTCAGGCCCTCGGGGGGCGTCAGGCCTTCGATCGTGGTCACGGTTGCGCCGTCGAGCTGGACGGCAAGGAGCAGGCAGCTCCGCGCGCTGCGCCCGTCGACGAGCACGGTGCAGGCCCCGCATACCCCGTGCTCGCAGCCCACGTGCGTGCCGGTGAGCATGAGATCCTCTCGCAGGAAGTCGGCGAGGGAGCGGCGGGCCGTAACCTCGCGCGCGACCTCGCGACCGTTGACGGTGAGGCGGATGGCCAGGCGCTCCGCGGGCTCGATCATGGCCCGCGCCTCCCGTTCGACCGCTGGAGGGCCTGGCGCAGGACGTCTCCGGCGAGGACTCTCGCGAGGTGACGACGATAGTCCGCGGAGGCGTGGACGTCGTCCGGCGGATCGCAGGTCACGGCCGCGGCGGCGCGAGCCACGGACAGCTCGGGGTCCTCGCTCAGGAGGATGTCCTCCGCCGCGCGAAAGCGCACGGGCCGATCGCCCACGCCGAAACCCACGAGTCTCGCGAACTCGCAGCGGACCGCGGGCCCCGGCTTCCTGCGAACGAGAGCGATCACACCGGCCAGAGCAAAGTCGCCGCGCCGGCGTACGACCTCGGCGAAGCCCCAGCCCGGTCCGTGCCGCGGGACCTGCACCTCGACGAGGATCTCGTCCTGACCGAGGGCCGTGGTCAGGAGACCCTGGAAGAACTCGGTGGCGGGGACGGTCCGCGTGCCCTTCCGGCCCTGAAGAACGAAGCGCGCGTCGAGGGCGACGAGGGCGGCCGGCAGCTCGGCGGCGGGGTCCGCGTGGGCCAGGCTGCCGCCCAGCGTGCCGCGATGCCGGATCGCCGGGTGGCCTACGTGACGCGCGGCCTCCGCGAGGAGAGGAGCATGCTCGACCACGAGCGGCGCCACCATGAGCTCGGCGTGGCGCACGAGAGCGCCGATGGTGAGACCGCCCGCGGGATCCGGGGCGATGCGATCGAGACCGGACACGCCATTCAGGTCCACGAGGACGGCGGGGCGCAGCAGGCGCAAGTTGAGCATCGGCACCAGGCTTTGTCCGCCCGCGAGGATCTTGACGTCAGTGTCGCCGGCGCTCAGGAGCTCCACGGCGTCCGCGAGAGTGTGCGGCCGCGCGTACCGGAACGGGGCAGGCTTCAAGAGGGGGCCGGAGAAAGTCCGGCGACGAGAAGCTAGTGAGGCCTTCGCGAGCGCGGGCTTCTGAGCTGTCGGGGATCGATGAACCCCTCTTCCTCGCCCGGATAGCAGCGGGGATCACCCAGGATCACCGTGATAGGCAGCTGCTCCGAGAGCTTGTCGATCTTGCCCTGGGGCAGGTCGCGAAGCTCGGGGGCGGGCGGCGAGACGGACAGCCGGTTCGAGGGTTGAGTCAGCAGCATCCGGATATCGGGTGGCGGCTGCTTGGCCTCTTGCGCGTGGGCGGCCGGAATGCCTCCGACTCCCATCACGAGCGCACCCACTATGAGTGTGGTCTTGGCTCTCTTCATCGTTCTGTCTGCCCCGGGACCATTCTAACCAGCCCGAGGGCCTCTGTCACGTGGCCCGTTATCCATCAGGAGGGCGCCCGGGACCTCCCGGCCCATCGTGTCGATCTCGTCCCGGCTGATGCCTTCGGCGTCTACCCCGTTATGCAGTCCGAGGCCGTCGCGAGATAGACGGCCAGAAGGCCCACCTCGCGCAGCCGGCCCTCGCGCCGCAGGGGAACCGTGGGCCGGTTCTTCGTGGTCTCCAGCATCCGACCTAGCAGGCCGCTGAAAAAGGCCCATCTGCTTCGTTGGCGCCCTTGGCCGCACGCTCAACGTACAGAAAGTACGCCTCGCGTGCGGCCGTCGGGCGCCGCCTCGCATCTGGACCTTTTTGAGCGGCCTGCGAGTTTTTCCGTACAGAAAGTACGCCTCGCGTGCGGCCGTCGGGCGCCGCCTCGCATCTGGACCTTTTTGAGCGGCCTGCGAGTTTTTCAGCATCCTGCTAGTACTAGAGGCCCTGCCAGTAGCGGCGGCCGTTGAGGCGCACGATACGGCCGAAGCCCGGGGCGGGGAAGTGTCCGGCCGCGACGAGGATCCGCTCGCGCTCGAGGCGGTCCACCAACGCCCGGCGCGTCTGGCGCGTCAGCTCGGGGTCCATGTCGGCCCGCGACACCCAGTCGGTCTCCTCGAGCTGCACGGGGCTGTGCGCGGCGTCTCCCAGTACGAGCGCGCGCTCCCCCTGCGAGGTGACGAGGATGCTCATGTGCCCCGGTGTGTGTCCGGGCGTGGGGACGGCCGTGAGCTCGCGCGTGATGCTGTGCTCGCCCTGCATGAACTCGACCAGGCCCAGCTCGGCCAGTGGCCAGACGCAGGTCGGCGCGTTGGGGAAGCGCTGGGGCTGGATCTCGGGCTCGTGGCACGCCTCCCAGATGCGTCAGCAGCACCATATCCACTTCGTCGGGCCTCACGCCTTTGGCCTGGAAATCTCGCAGGAGCTCGCCCCAGGGGACATCAGGTGTGTCCGCGGGTCTGGGCCCGAGGCCCGTGTCGACGAGAACGATTCGCCCTTCGGTGCGGATCAGGTACGAGCCCAGGTTGAAGCGGACGTGGTGATCGTGGGTCAGGTGGGACTCGTACGGCTGCCAGTCGTCTTGCGGGATGGTCGGGAAGAAATTGCAGAGGTCGAACTCGAGCAAGCCATCGGACAGCGCCATGATCTCGACGCTGCCGACGCGGACAATATGGTTCGCCACGGCGCGGGGCTTCGGCTACGGGCACACGCGGCCGAGGAACTTCTCGGGCGGCCGCTCACCCCACTGCGAGACCAAGCCTTCCTCGGCCGAGAGCAGGTTCGAGCCATTCTTCACGTTCAGCCGGTCGGTGTCGGACCAGTGCTCGTGCACGCGGCCCCACGGGTCCGCCCAGTAGTCGTAGATCTGGCTCCCCAGAAGATGCCGCCCGATTCCCCACATGTGCTCGTAGGTGCCGAGCTGCGCCAGGTGCTGGTGGCCCATGAACACGTCGTCGATGTCCTGCACCTCGTAGGACAGGTGGTTGAGCCCCGCCCGCTCGTTCCTCACGCAGAAGAACACGTGGTGATCGACGTACTCCTTGCCGCGGTCGCACCGGTTGAACGACCCGATGATGTTGTCTTTGGTGCCCGCGTAGATGTCGTCGGAGCAGATGAACCCGAGCGTGTCGCGGAACCACCGTGCCGTCGCCGCCACGTTGGGCGCGGCCATCACGCCGTGCCCGATGCGCTTCACCCTCGACGGACCCTTCGGCAGCCGCATGAGGGTGCCCGCCCGCTTGAGCCCGTCTTTCCCCAGGTTCATGGGCTGGCGCTTCACCGGGATCGCCTTGTGCGGCTTGATCCCGTACACCACCTCGATCTGGTAGCCGTTCGGCTCGCGCAGCCGGACCCGCTTGCCGCCGCCGGGCTCGTCGATGGATTCCAGCGCAGAGGCCCCCGGCGTCTTGGCCAGGCGCTTCAGGTCATCCAGGCCCGGCGCGTAATAGGCGAGCCCCACGAAGCCGGGCTCTCCTTTCTCCGTTACGTGGATGTGATGCGCGGGGTCGGTGCCGCGCATGTAGAGCGCGCCCGGCGTCCGTGCCGCCCGCACCATCCCGAACTGGGTGAGGAATTCCTCCGCGAGGTCCAGGTCGGGCGCGCGCAGCCGCCCGTACGCGAGGTCGGTCACCTTGATCAGCGGCATGGTCCTCTCCCCCTTGGCGTGTCGCTTACGACCACACTTCGTTTGGAAAAGGCAGCCCGTCGAGATCCGCGTCCGTCAGCGGCGCATCCGCCTTCACTCCCATCTGCTCGAGGAACCAGTAGATTTGGCGCAGATGCTGAGCGGCGTGCCACGTCGTGCGTTCCATGAAATCGTGCGTCGACTGTGGACCGTAATACGTGTTGACGGTGCCCTCGCACCAGTCGGGCCGCGCGACGTAGGCGGCGATTCTCCCGCGGACGGCGTCGCCGTAGCGGGCGATGTCGTCGCCGTTCACCATCCCGGCCGGCGCCATCTCGTCGAAGACGTCCGCGGAAAGATAACCCTGCTCGCGCGTGTCGACGAAGGACACGCTCAACCGGAAGACGTGGAAGCCGAGCTGGTGCACCGACCGGTCGCGCCCCGGCTTCTTCATGCCGAGATGCTCGCGCGGGACCTGGCGGATGGCGCGCTGGGTCGCGGCCAGCACGGCGTCCATCCGCCGCGCCAGCTCGGCGGGGGCGAGCTGCGTATGCTCCGCGTAGCGCACGCCCACCAGCTCGGCGAGCGCCTTCGGGTTCCATCCATGGACAACGCGGTCGCCGACGATGGTGGCCGGCACGCGCGCGATGCCGAAGGTATCGAGGTCGCGCCGCCGCTCGGGCTCGTTCTCGACGTCGAATCCGTCGAACTTCACTCCCCATGACGAAAGCAACTCTTTCGTCTTGGCGCAGGAGCTTCAGCCCTGCCGGTAGTAGACGCGCGCCTTGTCCACGCCTTGTCCTCTTCGTCGCGTGCGTTACGGGTGGAACTCGGAGGTGCCGACCCAGCCCGTCTCCGAGACATCGACCATGACGTTGTCGGGGCCGCTGTACTTGACCTCGACGTTGGCGTAGTGCTTGTCGCCGTGGCCCACACCGAGGGCTTCGTTCACGTCATCGCGGCGCGGGGCGCCGGCGGCGGCCAGTCGCTCCGTGATGTCGTCGAGGCTCTCTACCTGGAAGCCGATGTGGTGGATGCCGGAAAAGTCCTTGCCCCGCTCGACGCCCGCCACCTGGTCGTTCTTGAACTTGAGAATGGCCAGATTGAGATGGCCGTCGCTCAGGTAGTACCCGCTCGTGTTCGGATTGTTGATCTTCCCGATTTCCTTCATCCCGAACACGTCGATGTAGAAGCGCGCGGTCGTGTCCGGGTCCTGGGTCGACAACGCGATGTGCTTGATCTTCGCCATGACATCCTCCATTGGGCGGGGGTCATTGGGTCGAGACAGCTACCGGGTCAAGGCGGATCGTATCACGGCGGCCCCGGCTGGCGCTTCCGGAGACGCGGATCGAAGGAGAAGGGCTCGGGGCGGCCGATCCGGATGCGCTTGAAATGCGGGTGAAGGGGATTGAGGAGGAAATTCAGCTCCTGAGAGATGAGGGCCGACGGCACCCCGAGCACCGCGCTCGCGCGCGCGGCGGCCCAGCGGCTGCCCAGATCGGCGAGAGCCTGTGGTGGCGGATAGGCTCTCCAGTCCCGCGGGAGATCCGTGCCGCGAACCCGGCCGATCCCCACCGAGTCCGGAATCTCCGCGGGAACGCCGACATAGTCCTTCGCGCCATCTTCGTCGTCCAGGTGCACGAGCAGCTCCATCGCCGCCAGGGAGAGCGTGGCCGAAGTGTAGACGATGGCGGTGCCGCGATGGTTCCACCTTCCGCCGAAGATCTGGGCGCCTTTCCCGTCGAGGGCCCAGCTTCGAGCCCGGGCGAGTCGCCAGACTCGGATCAGCTATACACCCCGTGCTCGATGCGGCCCAGGACGGTCACGACTTCCTGGGCGCCGAGATCGGTGTCGAGGAGATCGAGTGGGATGACACCACCGAGGGCGCGGTTCGGCTTCCGGAGCCATCGCCCAGCATGCGCGGGCTCGCCCAGGGCGTCTTCGGCGACGGCCGCCACACGAGCGAGACGCAGCAGGCGATCCGACTCGTCGGCTCGCAGACGCCGTTCTTTCTTTCGTCGCGCGAGGGTCCGGGCCGGCACCCCTATCACCCGTGCCAGGGTGAGCACCGGAATGTCGTAGCGCGTTCCCACACCCGTGAGTGAGGCGAAGGGAAGCCCGGAGCGCGCTCGGTGGATGACGGCGGTGTAGTCGGCCAGCCGTTCCTTCAGCACGCCTCTACCTCCCAGAGCCTCCGCGATCTTCATGGCTGTGACCATGGCCACCACCTCCTGCAATATGGCAATGACTATACTGCCAGATGGCATCGAGATCAACCTCGAAGCTGCGGCGGGGGCGTCTGACCCAGACAGAGTACGCCGATGCGCGCGCCATGCCGGACTGGGTTATTCTCGGGCTCGCGCCTGCAGACGCCCCAAGACAGTCCACCCGGCCGGTCGGGAGAGGGAGGCCTCGTATGAATGTCGGCATTTCCGTGCCACTGCCCGCGTATCTCGTCGACGTCGGCTTCATGGCCACGAAAGCCGAGGAGCTCGGTTTCGAGTCGTTCTGGTGCGCCGAGCATCCGTTCATTCCCGTGCATTCGGCCAGCCGCTTCCCCGGGTCCGCGGACGGCGTCATTCCCGAGAGCTATTCGCATTTCATCGATCCGTTCGTGGCTCTGGCCAGGGCCTCCGGCGTGACCAGCCGCATCAAGCTCGGCACGGGCATCGTCCTCGTCCCCGAGCGGCATCCGCTCCTCCTCGCCAAGGAGATCTCCACCCTCGACCTGTTCAGCCGCGGGCGTTTCCTCTTCGGCATCGGCGCGGGCTGGCTGCGCGAGGAGACGCAGATCATGGGCGGCGACTTCGACCACCGCTGGTCGCAGACCCGCGAATCGATCCTGGCCATGAAGGAGCTCTGGACCAAGCCCGAGGCCGAGTTCCACGGCACGTACTACGACTTTCCCCCCGTCCGCTCCTATCCGAAGCCGGCGCAGAAGCCGCACCCGCCCGTGATCCTCGGCGGAGGCGCCAGGAACGTGCTCCAGCGCGTAGTGGCGTGGGGCGACGGCTGGTTGCCCAATCGCATCACCCCCGACGAGCTGCGCGACCGCCGCGCCACCCTCGACCGGCTCGCCAAGGACGCGGGGCGGGATCCCGCCGCCATCAGCATCTCCGTGCACGGGCAGCCCGCCGACCGCGATCTGATCCGGCGGCTGATCGACGCGGGGGCGAGTCGCGTCATCGTGCGGCCGGCCACCGTGAAGACGGAGGCGGAGATGGGAGCGGAGCTCACGCGCATCGCCGAGACCGTGCTGCGGTAGGAGGAGGTCACCATGCCCGTCGCCTACGAGAAGCGCGGCCACATCGGTATCGTCACGTTGAGCCGCCCCCAGGCCCGCAACGCCTGGGGCGTGGACTTCAACGAAGACATCGCCCGTCACTTCGCCGCCATGGAGGACGACGACGAGGTCCGCTGCGCCGTCCTCACCGGGGACGAGACGGGCGGCGCCTTTTCCGCCGGGGCCAACCTGAAGGACCCGAAGGCACACACCATGGCGTCGTCGGCGGCGTTCATCAAGAGCCTGCCCAAGCGGCGGGACCGCGCTTTCGAGATCCTGGGGAATTTCCCGAAGCCGCTGGTGGGGGCCGTCAACGGCTATGCCGTGGGGATCGGCTGCATCGTGACCTTCTGCTGTGATTTGCTCGTGGCTTCGGATCGCGCGGAATGGCGGTTGCCCCAGGTGGCGCTGGGCATCCTGCCCGCCTATGGCGGCGCAGCCCGCCTCGCCCGCTGGGTGGGGCGTGGCCACGCCATGCGCCTCGCCCTGGGGTTTCCGTTGACCGCGGAGGAGGCGCACCGTATCGGGCTCGCCCAGTGGGTGGTGCCCCACGCGCGGCTCATGGACAAGACACTGGAGGTGGCCACGCATCTCGCTTCGCTGCCGCCCCTTTCGGCCCGCCTCACGAAGGAGTCGCTGCTGCGAAGTCTCGACATTCCCAACCTGTCCGACGCCTCCCTCGTCGATTTGTATCGCTTCGCCGCGCTCGAGCTGACCGAAGACAAGGCCGAAGGCCATGCCGCGTGGCGTGAGAAGCGCACGCCGAAGTTCCAGGGCCGCTGAGGCCGCTGTGAGGATCGCCCGCGTCTAGCGGCCGCGGAGCTGTGGGTCGAGGACGCTCCGCAGACCGTCGCCGCAGAGGTTGAACGCGAGCACGGCCAGCATGATGGCGAGGCCGGGGAAGATGCTCATCCACGGCGCCGTCTCCAGGTACGTTCGGCCTTCGTTCAGCATCGTCCCCCACGAGGGATCGGGCGGCTGGGTGCCGAGCCCGAGATAGCTCAAGGAGGCTTCGGTGAGGATGGCGTAGGCGAGGCTCACCGAAGCCTGGACGATCAGGGGCGCCGCGATGTTGGGCAGGATATGGCGAAGGAGGATGCGGGGGGCGCCCGCCCCCAGCCCGAGCGCGGCCACCACGTGGTCCTTGGCGCGCTCGGCGATCACCGAGCCGCGCGCAACCCGGCTGAACAGCGGCGCGTAGACCACGGCGATGGCCAGCACCGCGTTGTCGAGCCCGGGGCCGAGCATGGCCGCGATGGCGATGGCGAGGACGAGGGTTGGAAAGCTGAACCAGATGTCCATGACTCGACCGATCGCCACGTCCGCCCAGCCGCCACAATAGCCGCCGACGAGACCCAGCACCGTGCCCACGGCGAGCGCCATGCTGATGCTCGAGACCGCCACCCCGAAGGCGATGCGGCTGCCGTAGATCGTGCGGCTCAGCACGTCTCGCCCGAAGCGATCCGTACCGAACGGATGCGCCCACGAGGGGGCCTTCAGCGCGTCCACCACTCTCATCTCCGTGGGATCGTAGGGGGCGATGGCGCGGGCGAAGACGGCGAGAGTGACGAGAGCGAGCACGAGAATCGCGCCGAGGAGCACGAGGCGGTTACGAAGGGTGGGCCGGAGGGCCGCCCGCCATCCGGCGACCGCTACCGGCTCGTACGCAGTGTCGACGTCATCCACGGCGTATTCTCGGGTCGATAACCGCGTAGAGGAGATCCACGGCGAGATTGCTCAGCATGAAGAGGGCGGCGATGAAGAGGATGGTGCCCTGGACCAGCGGGTAGTCCCGCTGGACCACCGCCCCCAGGAGTAGGCGGCCCACTCCGGGCAGGGTAAAGACCTCCTCGGTGACCACCGCGCCACCGAGCAGATAGCCGACCTGTATCCCCGCGATGGTGATCAGGGGGATCAGGCTGTTCTTGAAGGCATGACCCCACACCACGCTTCGCTCGGACAGACCTTTGGCGCGCGCCGTTCTGACGAAATCCTGGCCCATCACCTCCAGGAGGGACGAGCGCGTCATTCGCATGAAGACGGCGGCGGCCGCGGTGCCGAGGACGAGGCTGGGGAGAGCCATGATGCCGAAGTTCCGCGCGGGGTGCGCGAGGGGGCTGACGAAATCGACGGGAGGAGCCCAATTGAGCCAGAGGGAGCCGGCGAGGATGAGCATGGTGGCCTGCCAGAAAACGGGAATCGAAAGACTGAAGAGACTCGTCACCCGTACCACGTGATCCAGGGTCGTGTTTTCCCGCCGGGCGGAGAGGATGCCCAGGGGCACGCCGATGAGCATGGCCACGAACATCGAGCCGAACGTGAGCTCCGCCGTGACCTGCAGCCGGCCCAGGATCATCTGGAGGACCGGCAATCCGGTTCTCCAGCTCGTTCCCAGGTCTCCGTGCAGGGCCGACCATAGCCACCGCCCGTACTGAACATGGAGGGGAGCGTCCAGCCCGAAGAAGGCGCGGAGGGAGCGCACCGTTTCCGCGCTGTAGGTGCCCTCCGTGCCGATGATCTGATCGACCACCGTGCCCGGGATGAGCCGGACCATCAGAAAGACGGCGAAGCTGACCCCGAGCAGGGTCGGCAGGACCGAGACGACGCGAATCACCACGTAGCGGCGCATGGGGGGCCGCCCGATCAGGCGTGGGATCTGCGTCCGCTCAGCGCTCCAGCCACACGGTGCGAAAGCCGTAGTAGTTCGTGGTGAAGTGCTGCGGGTAGTGGACGTAGCTCTGGGTGACGTCGATCATGTCCGGGGCGAAGGTCCAGATCTGGATGGCCCGGTCGACCATGAGCCGCTGGACCTTGTCGTAGACGTCCTTGCGCTTGCTCTGATCCACCGTGAGCTTGCCCTGGTCCAGGAGCGCGTCGATGTCCGGATCGCCGTCGTTGTTCCACTGCTTCTCGACGGAGTGAAAGCGCCGGTACAGAAGCGAGTCCGGGTCGGCGTCGCCGTTCGTGATGTTCATGGTCAGGTCGAAGTCGAAGGTGGGCTTGGTGATGACCTTGATCCAGACGCCGTACTCCTCCTGGATGATCTGCGCGTCCACGCCGATCTTCTTCAGCTGGGCGGCGATGACCTGGGCGCCCGCCACCATGGTGGGGAAAGTGGGAATGACCTTCAGCGTCGTCTTGAATCCGTTCGGGAATCCGGCCTCGGCCAGGAGCTTCTTCGCGCGGTCCGGGTTGGGCGTGTACCACTCCTTGAATGTCTCGACGGGGAGGGCCCACGGTTTCATGGCGGGGGTCAAGGGGCCCGTGACCGAGCCGAGCCGGAGGCGGCCGCCTGCAGGATCTCCATGCGATCCACGGCGAGGGCGAGGGCCTGTCGGACCCGCACGTCGGTGAAAGGCTTCCGCCCGTGGTTGACGTTCACCATGTCGAAGCCGAGGCGCGGCGAGCGGAGGGCATTGAGCCGCTTGTCGTCTTTCACGAGGAGGTAGTTCTTGTTGTCCTCGAGCAAGGCATGGTGGATGTTCCCCGTGCGGAGCTGCGCGATGATGTTGCCCTCGTCGGGAATGATCTTGATCTCCACCGCGTCGACGTAGGGCCTGCCCTTGTCCCAGTAGTCGGGATTCTTCCGTGCCTTGAGGTGACTCTGGGGAATCCATTCCTGCAGGATGAAGGGGCCGGTGCCCACGGCGGTGCGACGGAGGTCGGCCACTTCACGCGGCACGATGGACGACCAGTTGCCCGCCATCCCCGCGAGGAGGGAGGCGCTCGGCTGCCTGGTGCTGATCCGCACCGTGTGCTTGTCCGCCACCTCGATCTGCTCGATGGCGGCGAGATAGCCTCGTCCCCCGGAGCCCAGCTTCGGATCGAGCACGCGCTCGTAGGTGTACTTCACGTCGTCCGCCACGAACTCACGGCCGTTGTGGAACTTGACCCCTTGCCGCAGCTTGAAGGTCCACGTCTTGCCGTCCGCGCTCGTGGTCCAGCTCTGGGCGAGGGACGGCTCGAGCTTGCCCTCGGCGCTCCATTCGACGAGGCGGTTGTAACTTGGCGGCGTGCTACACTCCCCGGCCGTGCTGCCGATCGAGCCCTTTCGCGGCACTCCCGAAGAAATCGAGCGCCAGTGGTACGAGCGGGTCTACCGCGGACGCGGGGACAGCATGCTCCAGCTCACCTGGCGCGCCGTGCTCATGGGCTCCGCGCTGGGCGGCCTCCTCTCTCTCACCAACCTCTACATCGGTCTCAAGGCTGGCTGGGGCTTCGGAGTGGCCATCACCGCGTGCATCCTCTCCTACGCGATCTGGACGACCTTGCACCGCGTCGGCCTCGTGCACGCCCCCATGACCATCCTCGAGAACAACTGCATGCAGTCCACCGCGAGCTCGGCCGGCTATTCCACTGGCGGCACCCTCATCTCCGCCTTCGCCGCCTACATGATGATCAACGACCAAACCCTGTCCCTGCCCACGATGCTCGCCTGGGTGTTCTTCCTGTCCGTGCTCGGGGTGACCATGGCCATTCCCATGAAGCGCCAGATGATCAACGTGGAGCAGCTCCGCTTTCCGAGCGGCATCGCGGCCGCCGAGACGCTGCGCGCGCTCCACTCCACGGGCGAGGCGGGGATGCGATCGGCCCGGGCCCTCGGGTGGGCCGCCCTCATCGCGTTCGTCGGCAAGTTCTGGGCGGAAGGCCTCGTGGTGGTGAGCGCGAAGCTCTCGCCCTTCATGATCGGGACGTGGGTGCAGGCCTTCAACCAGCGTGTGTTCGGCCCGGCGTGGATGGGGCGCACGGTGATGCTCTCCTGGGAGCCCATGTTCATCGCGGCGGGCGCCATCACCGGGCTCCACGTGTCCTGGAGCATGCTCGTGGGCAGCGTGACCGCCTGGATGATCTTCACCCCGCTCCTGCAGCATGCGGGCGTCATCGAGGGTGCCGGCTACGCGTCCCTCGTGCAGTGGACGCTCTGGGGCGGCGTGGCCTGCATGGTCACCTCGAGCCTGCTCTCCTTCGGGCTGCAGTGGCGGACGGCGCTGCGTTCGGGCCGGGCCGTCGCGACGCGCACGATCCCATCGCGGCCATCGAGACCCCGGCCTCGTGGTTCGTGGCGGGCCAGCTCGGGGGATTTCTCGGTCTCGCCTGGCTCGGCCACCGCACGTTTGGCATGCCGTACTGGCAGACGGCGATCGCGGTGGCCCTGTCCTTTGCCCTCGCCCTCGTCGCCTGTCGCGTCACCGGGGAGACCGACACCACGCCGGTGGGGGCCATGGGAAAGATCACCCAGCTCGTCTTCGGCGCGCTCAGTCCCGGCAACGTGAACGTGAACCTCATGAGCGCCAATGTCACGGCGGCCGCGGCCGGTAGTAGCGCGGACCTCCTCACCGATCTCAAGAGCGGCTACCTGCTGGGCGCGCATCCGCGGAAGCAGTTCATCGCCCAGTTCGCGGGCATCTTCGTGGGGACGCTCGTCAGCGTGCTCGCCTTTCGCCTGCTCGTGCCGGACGCGAGTGTCCTCGGCTCGGACCAGTTCCCCGCCCCGGCCGCGCAGACGTGGCGCGCGGTGGCCGCCGCCCTCTCGCACGGCGTGCAGGCCCTCGGACCGGTCAAGATCTGGAGCATTGTCGTGGGTAGCCTCGTGGGCATTCTCCTGACCGTGCTCCCCAAGGCCCTCCCCCAACACCAACACCTCGTCCCGTCGCCCGCGGGCGTCGGGCTGGCGTGGACGTTTCACTGGTACTACGGCCTGCTCTTCTTCATCGGGGCCATGCTCGGGTGGTGGGTGCAGAAGAAGAAGCCGGCCTGGTCGGAGGAATTCACGTTTCCCGTGGCCTCGGGCTGGATCGCCGGCGAGAGCTTGATGGGGGTGAGCCTCGTGATGTGGGAGAACGCGCCGGAGCTCCTCCGCCGTCTGTTCGGTCACTGAGCCGCGTGCTACACTCCCGCGCATCGCCTCGAATATCCCGGCGGCCGAGTCCGCCCAGACCATCGACGTGACGGGTAAGGTCGTCACCCCCGGCCTCATCGATCTGCATGCGCATGTCTTCGAAGGCTTCACGCGTAGCGGCGTCCATCCGGATCTCGCGGGCGTGCATGCCGGCGTGACCACCATCGTCGACGCGGGCAGCGCGGGGTCGGCCACCTTCAGCGGATTCACGCGCCATATCATTCCCCACTGCCACACCGAGATCATTCCCTTCCTGCACATCTGCCAGACCGGGCTCGCCACCATGCCGGATATCATCGCGGAGAGCAGCATCGACCTCGACGACACCCTCGACGTGCTGAGCCGGCACCAAGGCCTCATCGGGGGAGTCAAGGCGCGCATGGTGTCCCCTGCCCTCGAGATCATGGGCATGGAGATGCCGCGTCTGGCCAAGCGGGCGGCGCGCGAGAGCGGCACACGGCTCATGGTGCACATCGGGGACACGGAGAAGCGCTACGACGCGAAGGTGATCCACTCGCTCCTTCCCCTCCTCGACCAGGGCGATATCCTCACCCATCTCTTCACCGCCAATCCGGGCGGCGTTCTCGACGGCAACGGCAAGCTCGTGCCCGAGGCCCGCGAGGCCCGCGACCGCGGGGTGTGGTTCGACACCGCGCACGGGCGGAAGAACTTCAGCTTCGATGTCGGGCGGCGCGTGATCGATCAGGGACTGGCCCCGCACTGCATCAGCACCGATCTCACGGTGCCCGGCCGGCTGGAGACGGTGCACAGCATGACGGAGATCATGACGCGCTTCCTCGGCCTGGGCTTCACGCTGGCGCAGGTGGTCACCATGTGCACGGAGAATCCCGCGCGCGCCATCGGCGCCGAGCATCGCCTGGGAAGCCTCGCCACGGCGCGGCAGGCGGACATCTCCGTGCTGGAGCTGCGCGAGGGCGACTGGAAGGTCTACGACGTGCTCGGGGCCGACCTTCGGGTGACGCAGGCGGTGGTGCCGTTCCTCACGGTCAAGAAGGGACGCGTCTTCATGCCTGACTGGGGGCCGCGGCCCTGGGGCTGGGAGCCCGATCGCGTGCTTCCCTTGGGCGGTTCGGGAGGGTGCTGCTAGGCACGTAGCTTCTTGACGTGAGGCGGGTGGGTCCTGTCGTCGTGGGTGCCTGCGGCGCAACAGGCTTCGCCACCCTACGCTTCGTGAGTCGCCGCCCTTCGGGCTGCGGGCACTCGCGAAGGGCCCACTCCGCCAGTTGCGCCGCAGGCACCCACGACGCCACCCACCCGGTTCTGGTCTGAAACCTCGGGATCGGCTAGAGGGGAATCGCGAGGAGGGTGTCGATGCGGCTGCTGTCGCAGACTACGAGGCGCTCGCGGAATTTGAGAGCGCCGGCTTCCTCGACGAGGGTGTCGAGGTAGCGGCCGGTCGCGAAGAGGTCCATGCGGCCGTCGCGCATGATGCGCACGACCAGGAAGGGGGTCTCGGCGATCGTGCTGCTGTCCTTCTCGCCCAGGACGGCGGGGAGGCCGATCAGGTGGCGGTAGGTCTGGCGCTCGTAGATGTTGGCCTGGCGGAGCGCGGATACCCGGTCGCGGAGCATGCCGTTGGAGTCGGCGTACATGAGGCCGGCGGGCAGGCCCTGGCGACGGTTGTCGGCCGAGGTGATGGTGTAGAGGCAGGAGTCGGCGAAGAAAGTGGGCCAGTCTTCGAGGCGGTCGTCGTCGATGGCGCGCGCGTAGTCGGCGTTCAGCTTGGCGATCCGTGACGGATCGGCGGGCGCCACCTCAGTGGCCCATGTACCGTCGATAGGCCTTCCAGAACCCCCGCACCGAGGCCTCGGTGGCGCGCGTCTCAGCCGACTCCGTCCCCTCGCCGCCCATGTTGACCACCGAGACCTCGTCCGCCGCCGCGGCGGCGCCCCGGCTCACGAAGCCGCCGACGCAGCCGTCTTCCATGGAGACATAGCCCGCGGGACCCACGAGGTTCAATTGCCTGAGCCTCCGCGTGCGCATCTCGGCCGCGTCGTCGGCGAAGCCGAAGTACGTCCAGTGCAGCTCCATGGCGTCGGGACCTTTGGGCAAGACCTGGCGGACGGCGAGGCAGTTCTGGATCTGCTGCAGCACGAAGCCCGGGAACACGGTCAGGATCTGGAGCTGGATGCCGTCGCCGAACTCGTCCACGCTGTCGAGCAGGCTCGGATCGGCGAGTCGATAGTCCTGACGCTCCGAGCGTATGCCCTGCTCGCGATAGGCCGTGCTCGATCGGTCGTCGGCCCGGTCGATGGTGTAGCTCGCGTGGTGTCCGCCGTCGGGGCTGACGAGGATGCCGCCGCCCTGGGTGAGCCGGGTGATCCGGAAGGTGCCGAAGAAGGCGTGGAGGAGGCTCGCGTGGTAGGTGTCCTTCACGTTCTCGACATAGAGCTTCCAGTTGTTCGGCAGCGCCTGCACGAAGCGGCCCAGCACGTGGATGGGACTCCGGAGCACGCGCGCGACGCGGCCGACGATCTCCTCGCCCAGATAGGCGTCGATGGACGGTGCGTCCGGACACAGGCTGGCGAAGACCAGCCCGTGGAGGGTGGCCGTCTCGAGCTTTCGCGGGCCGTGCGCGGCCTTGGAGAACGAAGGCGGCATGCCGCCCCGGCCATGAGAGCCCTTCTCGAAGGCGATGCCGGTGAGATTGCCGTGGAGATCGTATGTCCACGCGTGATAGACGCACTGAAAATGCTTCGCGGTGCCCTGGTCGTCGAGCGAGATCAAGGCCCCGCGATGCGCGCAGCGATTCTCGAAGGCGCGGATGGCCCCGTCTTCCCCGCGCACGACGATCACCGGCATCTCGCCCACGAAGGTCGTGCGGAAATCACCGGGGTGCGGGAGATCCGCCTCGAGGCAGACGAAGCTCCACGTCGGGCCCTCGAAGATGCGACGAAGCTCCATGCGGTAGTTCGCCCCGTCCTGGTAAAGCCAGTACGGGACGCGGGTGAGGGTCGCGTCCGGCCACGCGCGCGCCGGATCGGAAGCGCTCATGCCCATCGGCGCGCGCCGGCTACTTGACGAGGCCTTTCAGGGTCGCCAGCTGCTTCTGGAGGTCGCTCAGAGAGCTGGCGAGCTGGGTCAGCTTGGACGGCGGCACCTGGGGCTTCTCGAGCTCGCTGGTGAGCGACTGCGCCTTGGGCAGCATGCCGTCGACCTGCTTCGTCTGCGCCACGTCGAGCTTGCCGCTGCTCTTCATCGACGTGAGATCGGACACCATGCCCTTGGCCTGATCGAGAAGCGAGTCCTTCGAGGGCACGCTCGTGGGGAGCGAGCCCGTCCCCGGCACCTGGGGTGCCTGGACACCTCCCGGCATCTGCGCCCGCGCCGCGAAAGGAGCGACGAGGGACACCGCGAGCAGCGAGAGAGCAATCAGGATTCGTTGGACCATGGCTGAGCCTCCTTGGTGATGGAACGCAGCGATTAGACCACGCGAGATGGCGCCCCGCAACGTGGGCGCGGGGGGGGCGACTAGGGCGCGGGCTCGAGGAGCTCGAGACGATTGCCGAAGGGGTC
>WNFU01011155.1_pt1 | contig 33654 bp, 33 predicted proteins | sample 5400121 | NCBI WGS metagenome assembly WNFU01 (sample SAMN13153360, study PRJNA577476) | soil metagenome | isolation source: 100 cm soil or saprolite under grassland replicate 1 | place: USA:California | collected 2016-06-15
CGCGCCCGGACAGGAACACGGCGAAGCTGGTGAGCGACGTTCCGCCGCCCTGGAACTTCGGCCGCAGGAAGTCGAGCGCGACGCCGCGCCGCGGGACATTGGCGGTCCACGGCTCCTGGGCGGTGAGGGGGAGGGGGAGGGGGAGGGGGAGAACGCCCGGACCAAGGAGCGTGAAGACGATGAGGAAGCGCATCTGTTGCCTCCGGGAGATTTGTCTGGTACTGATACTAGAGATACGCTTGAACCGGTCCCCCGGCGAGTTTAGCTTCAACTCCCTTCGGGGCTGTAGCTCAGCTGGGAGAGCGCCTGGATCGCACCCAGGAGGTCAGGGGTTCGAGCCCCCTCAGCTCCATAACCGATGCCCCTTGGTGTAACTGGCAACACGCCTGACTCTGGATCAGGAGAGTCCTGGTTCGATCCCAGGAGGGGCAACTCGAAGCGCGATGCGCGGATAAAGCGTGTCGCGCTTCTCGTGTTTTTGGGGCTTACAAGCGTTTCACAGGCGTTCACGCTGCTGCCCCTCCCGTAACCCGCTACCCTGCTACCTTTGCCGCGCTGACTTTCCTGTCCCTGAGCTTCACGGGCGTGCTCATCACTTCGAGCATCCCGTCCGTCGTCGCCAACTGGTAGCAGCTATGCAATGTCTGCGCGTCGCGCCACCCGCCGGCCGCCATCACGTCCACGAGCGACATGTTCTTCCGCTCGGTGGCCCACTTTCTCCTGAACGGATGGAAGCGACCGCCCTTCAGATGCGGCATACCCGCGTGCCGCTCCACGCGGTCGTACATCTCGCCGAAGATCTCCCGCGGCCAGTGCTCGTCCTTGTCGGCGCACGGGAACAGCCACCCGTCGCCAACAGCGGCGAACTTGACCTTGAAGCCTCGCAGCTCCTCGGCCAACGCCTCAGGGATGGGAACCACTCGATCACGGCCCCGCTTGTCGAACTCCGCCTTGAACTTGATTTCAGGCGGGTCGAAACTGATGTCCGACCAACGGAGACCGCTGATTGCCCCGATGCGCGCCCCGGTCGCTTCCGCCAGCACGAGCGCCATTTCCCAGCGCTTCCAACGCTCGCGCCCGCGCTTTTGCGGCGCCGTTGCCGCCATTTTCTGGACGGCTTCCCTGAGCTTCAGGAACCGGTCATATGTCGCGACCGGCCGGCGCGGGTCTTCTTCCTTTGGCAACTTCACGCCGCGAAGCGGGTTGTTCTCGAGCAACCAAGAGCCGTCCGGCAACCGCTCGCTCATGGCCCAGTAGATCATCTGGCGCAGCTGCTTGATCTCGCCTTGGATCGTCCGGCCTCGCACCGGTATGGTCTCGCGACCGTCCGGCCATCCATGACCAGTCCGACGCATCGCGACGTACCGCTCCACGTCGTTCTTGGTCAGGTGCTCTACCCGCTTCGTGGCACCGAGGCCCGCAATCAGTAGCCGGACATCGGTCTGCTTCTGCTTCCGCGTCCGTTCCAGGTTTCCGCGGTAACTCGACGCCTCCTGCTGGTAACGGTCCCACAGTTTTTCGAGCGTCAGCGGTTCGGCCAGGTTGATCTTCTTGCCCTTCTCGAGCTCGCGAATGAACTCGATCGCGAGCCGGCGCGCTTCCGGGCGATCGGTGGTGTGGAGTGACGCATATGAGACGCGTCGGCCTACCCGAAACACCCGCTGAAACGTGCCGCCTGGCCTGCGCTGCTGGACCCGAACTTTCAGCCCCCTGACGCCGAGCGAGAGGGACCAGCGGCCGCTCTTGCTCTTGTGCCAGGGGCGTTCCGGAATTGGGAGTCGCCGTTCAGTCATTCGAACCTCCTGATGAGGTCCGGGTGGCGACCCGCCGAGCATCGGCAACGGGATCGTACGCCCGGACGGGCCGGGCGTCAACGACGGTTGGTTTCTTGGGCAGATCTCCTGCCCGGAAGAAGAGGCGCCGGCCGTCTCGGCGAGCGGGCAGCTTTCCAAGCCGATGCAGACGGCGGAGATGGTCGCTGGAGTATCCCGACCGGACGGTCGCGTCCTGGAGGCCCAGTAGAGCCTCATCCTCAGCTTTGGTCACGGCGTCGAAATCGGCCAGGACCTCGTCGCAGAGCTTAGCGCCCTCAACTTGGGCTCCGAGTCGAGCCAGCTCGTCGCGGCGCCCGCGCCAGCGTCGGACGAAGTCTTCCCTGTTCATAGAGCCTCACCGGATACGCCGGTTTGGCGCGCAAAAAAACGCGCGCCCTCAAAAGACCTCTCTCGAGAGCGTTCGCCTCCCTGGAGGGTCCCTTGAGAGCGCGCGCGGTGTCTCTTCTCGCCCTTCGCTCTCTTCGGACTAAATCGACTTCAAGGCAACTGTGCCACCCGATGAACTTATAGCTCCATCAATCTCGGTGAGTCAAGGACCGAGAGACCTTGAAACGACGTATTGTCGCTCGAAAGTCCCCTTTCGTCCGTTCACCGTCGATTGGCGGTCTAGACCGCATGCGGTAAGGTTGCGGTGCCGGTCACGGGTCCCGCACGGCGTTTTCCACGGCTTTTCCCACGGCTCTACCAGCGGTTTTGCCAGGCGTTTTCGTAGGCTCTTTATAGCTGTTTTCGTGGGGCTTGCACCAGGCTAACATGGCCGGGAGCGCTGTATATTGGCTTGTACTGATCTTGCGGTCCCGCGCGTTTTCCTGCCGCCGGCCGCGTCGAAACGATGACAAAGAGGCCGCATAGGTGGGTAACTCTCCTTCTCCGGTCAGAGCTGGCAAGAAACCAAAGCAGGAGTCAGCAAGCTCCAAGGAGCGGGGGAGTATGACCTCAACGGCGCCGCCTGATCTTGGCGACTATGTGCCGTCCGAACTCAAGGCATTGCGGAACCCGCAGACCGACCTACCACGAATTGCGAGGGACCCTAAACTTACGGCCCTTGTCGATGACGCGGTTCGGCGGATTCCAACTCATCACGCCTTGCACCTTCACGATGCCCGCGCAATGAGTTTCCTGAAGCGCGACAGCGTCCATCTTGTACTCACCTCGCCGCCCTATTGGACGTTGAAGGAGTACCGGCGTACGGATGGACAGCTGGGGTTCGTGGCAGATTACGAGGCCTTCCTTTCGGAGCTGGATCGGGTCTGGCGGCAATGCTTCGACGCGCTGGTACCTGGGGGACGCCTGATCTGCGTTGTTGGTGACGTATGTCTTTCTCGACGCAAGAACGACGGGCGTCATACGGTCGTGCCGCTGCACGCGTCTATTCAGGAGCACTGCCGCCCCATTGGGTTCGATAATCTCGCGCCGATCATCTGGCACAAGATTGCCAACGCCGCATACGAGGTCGAGAATGGGGGCTCAGGCTTCCTCGGGAAGCCTTATGAGCCCAATGCCGTCGTAAAGAACGACATCGAGTTCATTCTGATGGAGCGGAAGCCCGGTGGGTACAGAAGCCCTTCCGAGGCTACTCGCGTGCTGAGCGTCCTCTCGGCCGAGAACCACCAGAAATGGTTCCAGCAGATCTGGAGCGGTCTTACCGGGGCTTCGACGAGACAGCACCCGGCCCCGTTCCCCCTCGAGCTGGCGGAGCGGCTGGTTAGAATGTTCAGCTTTGTGGGCGATATCGTCTTGGACCCATTCATGGGAACCGGGACGACCAACCTTGCGGCGGCTCGTTGGGGGAGGCACAGCGTCGGAGTTGAGGTAGACGCTCACTACTTCGACCTTGCCTCCGAGCGTCTCACCGAGGCCGCGGCCGACATCTTTGGCGCGGTTTCGCTCAAACTTGACAAGCCTCCTTCGCGGACGTCCGCTCACTCTTGATGAAGAACCTCGAAAAGAGGGTCTCAGCGGCCGTATCGCATTTCTGGAAAACAAGGGATCAACAGTCGAAAACGCAGGGGTCGGCCGTAGGTGACCGTGACCGAGGAGCGCGTAGCGCGGTTACGGGCGGCGCGCAGATGGACGGGTTCATCCAGCTGCTCGCGGACCTGCTCGCCGATGCCGGCATCCCAGATTCAATCATCTACCGTAAACAGCGAATCGAACTGCCGGGCTTCTTCCGCCCCACGAAGGAGTGGGACTTGCTCGTGGTTGCAGACGGACAACTGCTCGCGTCACTCGAGTTGAAATCTCAGGTTGGGCCGTCGTTCGGTAACAACTACAACAACCGGACGGAAGAAGCGGTAGGGAACGCCACCGACTTCTGGACTGCCTATCGGGAGGGTGCCTTCACCAAGTCGCCCCGCCCCTGGCTCGGGTACTTGATGCTCCTTGAGGAAACCAAGGGCTCCACGACCCCAGTGAAAGTATCGGAGTCGCATTTCAAGGTCCGGGAGGAGTTTCGGGGAGCGTCCTACGCCGAGCGCTATCGTCTGCTTTGCAAGAAGCTCGTGCGCGAGAGACTGTATGACGCCGCTTGTTTCCTGCTGTCAAGCAGTGATGGTGGCCTCAAGGGCCGTTACGCGGAACCGGATCTCGAGCTGGGTTTCGCCAATCTGGCTGCATCGCTGACCGAGAAGGCGATGGCGCATCTGAGGACTCGTCGCAAGCGGTAGCCAAAACCACCCGGTTTTCCTTTGAGGCGAGACCTCGCGCACACGGACCAAACGGCCTTACCCACCGAAGAGCTCCGGCTGACTCTCCAACTGCGCAAGATCCAAATGCTCACCCGCCAGTAGTTGTCGGTACGTCTTTTCAAGCACCTCTGGCCCGGCAGTCGCTGGGAGAAAACGGAACACAGAAGACGCTAGGTACTCGAGTTCTTGATCAAGAGCCAACCACCTGCGCCCCTCGGCCTCTGCGACCATTCCAGTAGTGTTGGAGCCTGCGAAGATGTCCACGACGATGTCGTTGGGCTCCGTCAGAAACCGGATGAAGAACTCTGGGAGCTTCGGTGGGAAGCGAGCGGGGTGCGCCTGAATGTTTAGGGTCTTGCACGCCGCCAGGTACGAACTGTTCGACTCCGAATTCGGGATACTCAAGAGGTTTGACGGAATTGCGCCCCCATTGTCAGTCCCAAAACCCGCGCTGATATCGTGACCTGACGGACGCTTCTTGGGAGAATAGAAGCCAGACAGAGTCCTTCGCCCGCAATTTCCGTTTGTTGACCCACTCGATGGGGCTCGGGAGCTTGGATGGGTTGAACCAGTAGAAGTCTTCAGCAAGGAAGAACCCCAACTGCTCACAGAACCTCAGCAGCACGTGGAAATTGTATAGGCTTCGTGTGGGAACTCCCTTTCGGTATGCCCCTCCGAGGTCTAGTACGAAACTGCCGTCATCTCTGAGCTTGGTTTGGACCAGGCGACCGAATTTGGCGAGCCAATCGACGTATTCATCTTGATCCGGATTACCGTAGTCCTTCTGGCGCTGGAGCGCGAAGGGCGGGCTCGTCATTACAAGGTTCACGCTGCTATCCGAAAGCTCCGCCAGAAGGTCCAAAGAGTCGCCGCAGTAGGCTGCGCCGAGCTTTGTGCGATAGACGGGCGGGCGGCTAAGCAAGGGCTAAACCTCGTATCGACCTAAATGGTTTGGTCACGCCGAGACTTTAAGTCTGTAGACCTATAGTCGTCAAGCCAGCACCGTAGTGAACAATGGGCGACCCTCTCCACAAAGCTAGACGGGCATTCGCCGCTAATCTACGCGCAGCACGTCACGCCAAGGGTCTCTCTCAGGAGGCCCTAGCCGAGCGGGCGGGCGTGCATCGGACCTACCTGGGGTCCGTGGAGCGGGGTGAGCGAAACATATCGATCGACAACATGGAGCGCCTCGCACACGCTCTCGGAGTCGAATTGCGTGACCTCCTCAAGGAGGCCAAGTGATTCGGCCGGACCCCGATGCTGCAAAGCTCGGAGAATTGTTCCCCCACATTCGAGAGTTTCAAGAGCTTGCCTCGAAGCACGGAATCAATGATGTATTTCAAGACAATGGCGGTAAACTCCTGCAGGTGGCTCTGTTGACCGGACTTAAGATCCTTCCAAGTAGGGAAGGGAACGACGCACGTGATGAGACAGGTCGAGAGTACGAGTTGAAGACAGTGAACATTCTCCTCACAAAGAGCTTCTCTACGCATCACCACCTGAATCCGACGATCATCGAGAAGTACCGCGGGGTTGACTGGATCTTTGCCACCTATCGGGGGATCGAGATCGAGCGGGTCTACGCCATGCCTCCCGCGGCCTTGGAAGAATACTTCACCAAGTGGGAAAGGAAGTGGCACGACGAGGGAGGCAAGGATATCAACAATCCAAAGATCCCGGTGGACTTCGTTGAACGCAACGGTACGCTCGTTTACCCACGCTAGTAGATCCATGACCCAAGAGCGCCCTCAGGATTAGCGGCGTCGGGAGAACTCAGTCCTGAGAGACCGGCGGGGGTACTTCAAGCATGCAATAGGTTCGCGCGATTCGCGCGTCGCGGGAATTGAAGCTGGGTCGCGGACGTTGAAACGTGGCGTCAAGAACCTGTACGTTTCGCATCTCGCTTAATAGATAAGTCCGCCATCCTGGCTTTGGATCAGACTTGCTGTACCCACCGACAAGCCAGGCCGCAAGTATATCGTGCCCCGCACCATTTTGGCCGCACAGGTGGGGTTCGACGACACGCAAGAAGTCATCGTAGGTAAACGAGAGAAGGTTGCGTTTGGCGATTGCGTTACAGAGAAGCTCCTTCATGTTTGTGTTCGCACCGGTTGAAGGAGAATCAAACCGCGAACTATATCTTTTGCGCTCGCGTCCGTCTATCTAGGAGCGAAGCCCCCCGGTGGAGACGCCCTTCAATCCCACGACTCTGCACTATTGATTTTTCTCTTGCATTATCAGGTCTCTACAGCCATCAGATCTCTGCAGCGTACTTCCTCCTTCGCGCCTCGATGCGGTCCAGATCGGCCTCCATCGCGGCCCGGTCGATGTTCTCCATGGTGATGACTGTCTCTGGCCGCTCAAAGAGTTGACGAACGACCAAAGGATACGCCTGCGCCGCTGATGGTGAGGCCTGGCCAGGCGCGCGCTCATGCACCGGGGGATTATGTCGCTTCACATCCATCACAACGTGGAGCATCTTGTAAGGTTCAACCCCCTCTGGCGTTCGCTGGAACTCGTATATCGCAATCCCATGCGCGGGGTCAACGTACCAGTCGGTCGCCATCAGGAGCTGCAGGATGATCTTGGGAGCCGAAAGCTTGAAGAATGCTTCGAAATCCTGGTCTAGCAGAGTCCCAATGTGTCCAACACCTGTTCGGGCGACGAGGCGTGGTTGTAGTTCAGCGTCGCCAGCGAGATTCTGCTCAAGGCTTTCTCGCAGCATGTTCAGGAACTCGCCGCTCAATTCGTGTGGTCCCAGTCTTGTCGTAAACATCAGGCCGAAACCGTCGAGATACTCGTCGGGCCTGTCGGGAATAACAAGCGGCTTCTGCTGCCACTCGAACACTTTCCTAAGCGCCCTAACCAAGTCACCCGGGATCTTCTCTGTCGGTCGGAAGAGATAGCCTTCGAGATCCAGATTGATCACATCGAAAGGGAACGAACGTCGATAGTCGCGGCGAATGCCAAGCTTAAGCATGCGTTCGCGGGTCTGGGCAATGTTTTCCAGCTCCAAGGGGCTTTCCAAAGCGGCGAGAGCTGTGTTGATGTCCTCGCCATCGTCCGGCGTTAGAACGATGTCAACAAAGCTGCCCGGGAATCCAATTGCGCCAGGGATATTGTTTCGCGTCTCGCCGACCGATTCATCGCTGCGTGTGAAAAAGAAGACTGTGTCAAACTGCCCATTGTTGGAAGGACGTATTACTCTGGCCACGTCGAGCATCAGAACATCAACTGCCTCTACAGCGCAAAACGTGAAATACCTAAGTCTCCTGAGGTGCCTTTCCTGGCGCCCCTCCCGGATGGCACCGAGTCGTCTCCGGCACAGCGGCAGCCATGCCTGAGTCCGCACGTGATGCTTCATCGGGCAGCGACTGTACACGAAGTCCGGGCCACTCATCCCGCTACCATTTTGCCAGGAGCGACAACAGGCGCTCAATGAATGCGCGGCGACGTTCGCGGGGACTAGTAGCCCTCTGAGTTACATCGTAGATCGCAAGAAGCGCTATGGCGAGCAACTGGTGTGGCTTCTTCGTCGGCATGGCTTCCGGGGGAGGTAAGGAGACTTCAATCACCTTACCCGACTGCTGAACAATTGTCTTCTCCATCACCTCCTCTGCCGTGAGGTCGTTTGCCTTGCGGACTTTGACCTCGGCCTCGCCGTCCTCGGCAAGGACTGCGCGAATGGCCTTGGTGCGTGCGGCTTCACGCTCGTCCCGCCTGGCGTTCGATCGAACGTCGATCTGTTTGTAGACTCGCGGGAAAACATCCTTCTGCAAGGCTTCATGCACATGCTTTTGGATGAGCCGGAACTCCGGGTGAAAGCGGTTGAAACTGTCCCGGTCGATGTTGAGTGCGTCCTCGAGCCCCTCGTCAACGTAAATCTCACCAGTGATCCATCGGCTACGGGGTCCCTCGTTGGAGCGGTAGTCCAAGAGGGACCTGTCGTAGAGTCCAATACCTACCTCTCTGATGCGGATCATTATGCCGCGCAGTTCGTCCGGTGTTATTTGTTTTCCTTCCTGAACGGCGATGTAGCCATGAAAAGCGACCTCTCGCCCGAACACCTTTTGTCGCGTGTCGTCGATACGGAGGGTGGTATAGCCACCCTTGTGGCCGGCTAGATGTACTGGCCTCTTGAGCTCGATGCTGTCCACCAACACCTTGAAATCGAACGCCTCCAACCTGTGTTGATCCTCAGCGATTAGTCGGTTGGGAAGAGCAGTGGGGCCCACATACGCCACCGGGCAGGCCGCACCTAGCTCCCAAAGGAGGCGCCAGTAATCGCCCGCCGCCTGAATCGGTTCGAGCTTTGTGGACTCCTCGATGAAGGCTGCCCAATCACGAGGGGGTTCGCGGTAAGTCTCCCGAAAGGATTGCACGAAAGCGGGATGCAAGTCGTTGGTCAGAATTGTCGTACCAACCTTGTACGGAGATGGGTCGAAGTCTTTTAGAATCTCGTACTCGCCCACATCGACCTCTCGTACGCCATCGGCCGCATCAAGGTCTCTGACAACCTGCTGGTCGTCTCTATCAAGCTTTGGTCGCATCAAGTCGTATAGGTCAATTCGAGCTCTGAAGCCTTTGCCATCGTGTGTCTTCGAAGTGATTGTGAAGCTTCCGGTAATCTGAGCAATGCCTAGCATCCCGATCCCGAGACGACCAATTACCGGACGGCCATTAACAAGCACGGCAGCGTCGGAGCGTTTCTCGCTGTTACCAATTCCACCTTCCATCAGTTCAATGAACTCAGCCTCGGTGAACCCCTTGCCGTTGTCCTGAACGGACAACTGCGTGAAATTCGGTGCCCCCGTATCTACCCGAACCGTCGTCGCGCTCGCATCCCATGCGTTGCTAACCAGCTCGCGAAGGGCGCTTGCTGGGCTGCGATACAGCCCTCTGCTGAGGTGTGCGAGAGCCTTCTCGTGAACCTTGATCTTGGCCACAGCCTCAGACCCTCTTAAGGAGCAGGATGTTCTCTTGAATCTTCTTCGAGGTTGTCGTCGACCAACGCGCCCTCCAGGGACGGATACCGACCACTTGATACCCACACTCCCCGGCAACCTGCGCAAGCAGTTCGGCGGTGGGAATGTGAACGCCCGCGTATGCGGACTGATCTCCTAGGACGTACGCACAATTGGCACCAGGAGAAAGCACGCGCGCCACACTGAGTAGATGTCGCTTCATCCCGCCGAAGTACTCCCTAACCACCTTGGAATACAGCTTGGCAAAACCGTGGGTTTTGTCGGCCACGTTCACCTCGATTTCTTTGGCAATCCTCTCAACGGCGGGGTCGTCGGCTACGTGCCGTGAATCGTTGTCTCCCTTGTAGATGCCCTTCGTATGTGAGCGCAGCTGCCGCCTCTTGTGTCCCCGCAGTGATTCTAGATCCGTAACTACCTCCAGAAAAGCGAGCTCGAGTCTGGAGTTTCTAGTGTAGTCGTGTTCAGCAGGGTAAGGCGGGGAGCATATTAGCGCACAGTAGGGCCCGGATGCCCCGGCTGCCTCAAGGGCTGAAGTTGCATCGCGAGCGTCGCCTTCAAGAACGGTCGCCAATGCACGAGGTTGTAGAGCGACTGTATCGAGATCTTTTGCCATCGCGCGCACTCGCTCGCCGAAGCCGTCGAAGACATCAGCATCTTTCTTTCGAGGCCCGCAATACAGCTCTGGACCGAACTTGACGTTCGAAGACCTACCCACAACCTCAGCAATGAGGCTGAGGGTAAGGGCGTCCTTGTAGGCACGCGTTGTCTGGAGCGCGCCGATGGAGCTCTTGATCGCAATCGCTTTTCGAAGGGGTTTACGTGAAATCCAACCGCGCCTAATCATTCCGGAGTTATCGAGATACTCATAGGTCTGGTCGAGCTTATAGACCGCTTTCCGTCGTAGAAAGCGTCTGCTGGTCAAGTGCCAGACATCGTCGAGCAATTCGAGAAGCCTCTCTCCACGAATGAGCCAATTAGTCTTGACTCGGGCAGCAAACACACTAGAGGGGTTCGCATCAATTCCAACGCTCCGGACCTGTCTCTTCATGCACTCGATCAGCGTGGTTCCGGTTCCGCAGAATGGATCGAGCACCATCCCACCGGGCTTCACGTCAAACTCGTTCAGCAAATCTGCGACCAGATGATCGGTGAAACCGAGAACGATCCGGTACCAGTCATGAACTTCCCCGTTTAGGAATCGTTGTGGCTTCGGTCGAGTAGCTGATGCTGTTGGGAGAACCCTACCGGAGAGGCTGCTTACATGAATGGGCGTGACGAGCGGCGGTCGTGGATTGAGATCCGTCATTCCGAGCTCGTTGCGCGCGACCTAGCGCAGTTTCGGGAAGATGGCCCCTCTCCACTGGAGGAGGCGCTGGCTGGGAGGAAAACTGCGAGGATGTTATCGTGGACGCTAGAGGACGACGGGTCGGAAGTTCAAGCGCGACAATGACCTGGCGACGCTACGGCCTGTGCTAAGTCGAGCCCGATCGCGGAGTTGCAGGCCCCTAAGGTGCCGGTGGCAGACTCTTCAGTTGCTTCTTGATCTCTCCCAACGCGTCATCCCAGTCCTTGCCCGTGACCTTCGGTAGCAAGGCAATTCCGAGTGCACGATCCACCTGGCGATACATGTTTACGACTTTCGCGAGGGTTCCGATGGTCTTTTGCGCTTTCGTGCGCAGCCTACTCAGCCGGTCATGCTGTCGTAGCTTCCCATCCTTGATCAGCATCGCTAGCGCCGCTGGGACCTTCTGTAACAGATCCTCGTCCATTACAAGTTGCTCGCCGGAGACCTCAAGGAGTCCCAGGCTCCAGGCTAGATGCCAGTACCTCTGCTCATCGGTAGACAGGTATTTCTTCAGGACCAGCCCGTCTTGGGTTATGTAGACCTCTGCCGATGTGCCCTGAAGCAGCTGACGGGCACTCTTGTACTCTCCAGGTCCGATCCCCAGCTCCTTCTGTATGTCTGCGACCTTCACCGGGCAGGCCTTCCGATCAAGCAACGCATATATAGCCCCAGCGTTCCTCTGTACCTGGACAGCCGCGCCTGCTAGTTCCTGCAGAAGCGCGGTTGGTACCTTCTGGATTGCGGTCACTGGCGTTTCCTCGCGGCTTCGGCCTTGGTCAAAATATCTCCCAAGATGTCATGAATTCGTTTGAAGAGGTTGAACAGGCCTATGACGAGACCGGGGTCGAGGTGATCGAAGCGCGTCGCGTACAAGGCCAGCAACTTATCCTGGTACCTCTGACTAAGATCAAGCATTTCCTTCAGTATCTGTTTGGACGCCACTTGGACATCAATGCCGTCCCGCTGAAGTTGTTTCCGACCCCGCTCCTGCCAAACAATTGATCGTGCAGGACGATCTGTACTAGACTCTCGGGCGATCCTTTGAATCACGTGCTTTTTTTCGGTCTCCGAGAACAGCTCGTCCTCGATCGCTTCGGTGATCGCAGGCATCACTTCGTGTCCTAGCTGCTTGCTGCTTATCGCTCCGGCTGCTACGCGTTCCGCCAAATCGTCCTGAATGTGAGCAGGCGCACGCGCAATGAAAGCCTTTGCGTAAGAGCTAACGTCGTCGCGCTTTCGTATCGACGGCTTGAGGGTCTCGAGGACAAGGACACGCTGAATGGTTGTGGATGACAGGCCGGTCATCTTGGAGATCCTGGCGACCGTTAGCCCCCTATCGCGCAGGGTCTTGAGAGCACGGTACTGGTCTTCATCTGTCAGATCTTCTCGCTGCAGATTCTCGATGATTCGGTCGTAAGCGACCTCGGCGTCGTCAGCCTCTCGCACAATGGCCGGGATTGTCTTGAGCCCGACCATCTTGGCGGCGCGCAATCGCCGCTCACCTGCGATGAGTTCCAGCTTCTGGCCCTTGCGCCTTAAGACAATCGGGTGGAGAACCCCTCGCTCGCGGATGCTGTCCGCAAGTTCCTTCAGCTTTTCGTCATCGAATGAAGTACGTATGTTGCCCGCCACCGCGACTGCCGAAAGCGGGATCTGTTCGACACTTTCAGGCTCAGTCTTCATAGCACTCCCGCGTTAGCTCCCCTTGGGAGCCCTGTCTGAGTTTTGCTGGTCGAGCATTGGCGTCCAAACTGCGCTTCAGAGCCATCTAGTGCAATGAACACACGCCCAGGCATTTCGTGGCGTTAGATGGCGATAAGGCGAGTTCTTGGGCCGTCTGGCGTTTCGGTAACGTCAAGCAAGCAAGGTGGGTCAGCACTTCCAATGGAGCGAGGTGGAACCGGGCGCCCTCCCGTCAGCTTCAAGCAGTTGTGACGCCGCTAGCCTCCGGCCTCCTGCCAAGCTTCGCGTAGCAGCTCGCGGAGCACAGACTCTTGTTTCTTGAAATCATCCTTGGTAACTCGGATGCGATAACGGCGCCACCGAGCATCATAGTCCATGACGTCCAGCCCGGCTGTTTCAATTCTTGCGTCGAGGTCGTCCGTCTTCTCCATGCGTGGCTCCACGCGGAGCCAGTCCTTCTTCGGGCGGAAGATCACGAAGTTGGTAGGCTCCCCGTCTGTTGCCAAGCCGATGTAAAACTTGTTGTACTTCGGTTCGAGGTTAGGGTCGAATTCCTTCAGGGCTGCGAGCAGCTGGTCGGCCATCTCGAGGGTGCCTTTCGCAGCCCTCTTCTCCCAGTAGGCGCGGTCGGTGACAGCTTGAACCTCCTCGTCTTCGTCCGCGGGTCCTAAGCGCAGCTCATCCAGGACTTTTGTGAAGACCAATGACACATTCGCGCCAACCTTCAGGGCGCTGAGCTGTAACGCGATCAACGGAATCGCCCCATTGAACAGACCAATCACATTAGAAAACCGACCGGTGATGTCCTCCGCCACAATCACTGCCGTGTGGTCGTACTGCGGGTAGCGCTTGCGCTCGATGTCCCAATACTCGATGGTACGCACGATGTGCGATTCATCTGTGGCACCTAGCTGGATCTCGACCTCGTAGCGACGATTCGCCTCTGCATCCTGCAACAGGAGATCGAGTCGGCCGGCTTTCGGATGGAGGCGCTCACGGTCCTTCAAAACCAGGTCGCCGAGGCCGAGCAGCGATGGATCGTCCGCAATCTTGTTTTGCAACCACCGCTCGTTGAACTCAGGGTGGTTCTTGAGCATTACTCGCTCAGGCTTGAGATAGGTGAGTGGCATGATACACTCGCCCTTTCAATGACTACCGCCTAGCTGTCCGCTCTTGAGCGGCGGCCCGCTGGCGAAAGACGCATTCCCAAATCTACGTGCGCCGTCGGCGTTAAGCGCTTCTTAGGTCGCACCGTCGCGTCCAGGCGCGGTGCGGAGAAACACTGCGCTGACGCTGACAAGTGCAGCCGCGATGAAGTCAATGATCGCCCACTCCTCTACCTTGAGACCCCACAAGAACAAAAAAGGGAGCGCAATCATGACGTAGATCGCCTGCCACGAACGGCGCAAACCGCCGGCTCGGTGGGCGAGGCCAGCACCGTACCAACAGAAGCCGACGATCCATAAACGGAGCACAAGAAACGGTACATAGCTGTGGAATAAATTCCCGCTAGCAAGGACTGGCGCAAGCACCAGGGCCGCAGCGGTGACGCCGAAGACACCGCCGTTGAAGGCTTGCAAGCGAACGCGGGGAACGCGTGTCTTCGGTGGAGCAGCCACAAACGAGTGCGTTCAACCCAATCGGCGTGCGCCTAGTTGGTATGAAGCGGCAGCTGGACCTCCACGGTAACGTGGTGGCGAGCTTCTGCCCCACAACTGAAGAACGCGCTCACCGTTTTGCGACGGGGCGCACACCGGGAGGCCAGCTGCCATATGGATACGATAGGGCTCGATCTGCACGCGCACATCCTGCTCGAGGCGTCCACCGAGAGCGAGTGGGTCGCCCGGCACCTGGAGAGCTTGGGGCACGAGGTGGTCGTGGCGGATCCCAACTTCGCGCCGATGTACGCCACGCGGCGCCGCGGGGTGAAGACCGACCGGCGCGACGCGCGCACGCTGGCCGAGGCCTGCCGGCTCGGCGCCTATCGACCGGCCCATCGGGCGTCGGACGGGCAGCGGCATGTCCGCGCGGAGCTGGCGGTGCGCGACGCCCTGATCCGCACCCGCACCCGCTACATCGCCCTGACCAAAGCGCTGGTGCGCCGGGACGGGCTGCGGCTGCCGAGCGGGGCGCCCGCGCACACGGACGCCAAGCTGGCGGCGCTGCCGTTGCCGCCCGCGCTGGTGGCGGAGCTCGCGCCGCTGCGGGCGCTGTGGGAGCCGGTGAACACCCAGATCGCCGCGGCGGACGCGCGGCTGGCGCATGTGGCCGCCGCCGATCCGGTCGTGGTGCAGCTGATGACGGCGCCGGGCATCGGTCCGGTGACGGCCGTCGCGTTCGTCGCCACGCTGGACGACGTCACCCGGTTCGCCAGCGCGCACCAGGTCGAGGCCTATCTCGGGCTGACGCCCCGCGAGTACAGCTCGGGGGAGCAGCAGCGGCGCGGGCGGATCAGCAAGACCGGGAATGCGCGCATGCGCGCCCTGTTGGTCGAGGCGGCCTGGCGCGTGCTGCGCACCACCACCCCGGCGGCGGCGGCGCTGCGGGCGTGGGCCGAAGGGATCGCGCAGCGCCGCGGGCGCTCGATCGCCGCCGTTGCCCTCGCGCGCCGGTTGGCCGGCATCCTCTACGCGATGTGGCGTGACGGGAAAGACTACCGCGCACCGCCGTCGGCCGCGGTGGCGTAGACGGCAGCCCGTTGCCCGAAGAGTGTGACCGACATGGGCGGTGAGCGCGTCGCAGCTTATGACCGCCGGTGAGGTCGTCGCCTAGTTGGCGCCGCCGCCCTTTCGGATCCCCCACTGCGCCGACGAGCACCGCTCGTCACCCGAGAGCGCGTACAGAAGGCTGAGCGGCACCTCGAGGGCACCGGCTGAACGGGCCGCACGCGGCCCGACAATAGAGGAAAGACAAAACCCGACCACGAGGCCGGGCTTGACGGGGTGCGCCGCTTCACAGAAAGCTGCGGCGCCACACATGAACGATCACAGCTGGAATTCCAGCATAGACGCTGTGCGCCCTGAGCTTCAGGCGCGTGTTAAGCCGAGTTTCTGGTAAGCAGTGAAAAAGCAATGCGAAGCACGTGTCGGGCATCGGATTCAATGAGGTCGTAGGGTGCCTGCTGACCATTGAGAACCCGGTTCTCTACACTGTCCTCAGCAACCAATTCTCGATAGTGCAGCATCGGATTTCGAGCACCCCGCGCAACGTCGATCTCATCGCGTTCCTCGTCCGTTAGCCACCCCTTAGCGACGGCAGAGTCGACTAGCTGACTTATGTTGGCTCGCCGAGCTGTGTCGTCTCCAGCCGCATAGAGCATCCCTGCCAAAGTCCGCTCGATATAGGCAAAAGCCAATGCAATGGATGCAACGAACTGCCCATAAGCGAAGCAGTACCGGGCTTCCTCAAACAGCGCCCGTGCCATCCACCCGCCAGGGAAGACCTGCCACGAAGTGATGGGAGTGAGCGACTCGAGCCACTTGAGACGTTCTATGCGGAGCTTGCGACCGCCGCGATCTTCGGTATCAAGCCATAGTTCAGCAGTGATGAATTTGGGCTTCATGAGACTTGAGTCGCTGCCTAACAGCGCGCCGCTGAGCTGCGGCGCGGGGGAGAAGAATGGTTCATCTTACCAATCTGCCGAGCGCCGGCAGCTTCAGCGGCCCCGCTACAGCCTGGACCGGTCCGGTCACCGCTTGGGCTTGCACACGCCGCACGAAGTACCCTGATAGGAGTCAGTGCTCGATGGAGGCCAAGAGGCGCCACAAGTTGACCTGGGTCCACTCTGCACGGCGCGCGTTGGCGTGCGCTACTTCAAATTGGACAGACCAGTCTAACCGCTCCTGCAGAATTCCACGAAGGCGCGGGAAACGCCTGCAAAACGCTTGCACCGGCCCAAGACCGTGACTCTCCTGACGCAGATTCAGATGGAGCACCTTTCCGCACGTCGATTCACGGCGGGTTTTTTGTTCTGGAGCCCGAATCGCGTTTACACTCCCCGCGCGCCGCCAGGCTTGGGCGGGGACTTTGGCAGCACGGGAAACACTACGCCCTGAGCGAACCCTGGCGTGGACGAGGCGTAGTAGAGGTGTTCGAGCACGACGTCTTCAGGGTTGAAGGTAAGTCTACCCTTGGACTGGCTGGCAACACGCGCTGCGATCGCAGTTAGTGTTGAATCTTTCAGGGCGCTGGCTCGAATCTCTTTGAGAAACTTGTCCTGTACTGCGGCATACAGTGCGGCCCGGTGATCGGCTAGCAATTGGAGATCGGCGTCCGGCACAGACGTGGCGAGCGCCTTGGTGATTGGGTCGGTCTCTCTCGGGAACCTGCTAACTCCGCCCAGGGCTTGGACCAACCCATGAGTGATCAGATAGGTGAGGAGGGCGTAGAGGCCGCTCGAGAGTAAGCCCACGGCAATATCGTACAGTACCTTTCTGACACGATGTTCGTTCTCTTGCGTTCGAAGCTCAGGTATGTAGGTGCTGAAGTTGTTTATCCACATGTTGCTGACATAGTAAGCCACTTCTCGTGCATTCTGTCTGTTGGGCTGCGGGAGCGCTTCTGTGAGTTCTCTGAGAATACGGGAGAGCTCATCCTGAGGCACATCACGGAGGCGCGGGTCCTGGAGGAGTTGTCGGACCAGACCGCGTCTTCGGGACGCCGAGGCAGTTCGAGGCCGACCTCCGCCTTTTCGCTTCAGGATCTTCTTGCGCGTAGAGCACCCACATTTCTTGAGCGGAGGTCTGCCGCAAACCCGGACCAAGGGAGAGTCTAACACGCACGCGGGTCCGCGCCAGAGCAAGGTATATCAGATCCATCTCGAACTCTTCGCGCTTTGGAACCGCTCGCAAAAATGCTTGCACAGGCTCGTGCACTTTCCTGTCCCACAGTTAGGAGAGTCGAGCAGAACTCTCTAGCAAGCGTTTTACAAGCGTTTCTCCGGACTCGTCCGGGCATTACCTTCCAACCCTGCGGGCGCCGATGCTTGGCGGGCAACCACTTACGGACATGGTGTCCTCCAAACAAACCCGCACGGCTCGACTCTGGATCAGGAGCGTCCTGGTTCGATCCCAGGAGGGGCAACTAAAAGGGCAAAGGCGGGTTGACGATCAGCCCGGCTGCTATCGCTCCGGCGGCTGGTACTCTCGGATTATTCCCCGATCGACAATCCAGAGCTTGCCCGCCACCGGCCCCAGGTGGATTCCGCGGATCAGGGTCTCGATGCCAAGCCCGATTTCGCGGAGCGTCGCCGGTTTCGAGAGACGGATCACCACGATGCCGCTGTACGCCGTGGGGTTGAAGAGAAGGGGATTGCCAAAATCTAGGTCGAAGGTGATGAGGCAACGCTTCTCGCGTTGAACGACTGCGATCAGACTGCGATCATCCGTCCCGCCGAGCGATTCCTCCGTGACGGTTGTGACATCATGACCATCGGCACGGAGGCGATCTGCACCGCGTGTCCCAATATTCTCATCGAGCTTGAACCTCAATGACCAGCGGCCGCAGGGAGATCAACGTACCGCTCGCGGGCCATTTCCGCGCCGTAGGCGATACAGGCGAGGACGTCCGCTTCAATCAGTTGCGGGTACTCCTGCAGGACCTCCTGGACTGTGGTGCCACCGGCCAAAAGATCGAGAATCAGTGAAACCCAGATCCGATGGCCTCGAATGCAGGGCTTCCCGAAGCAGACATTCGGATCGATTGAGATCCTTGCAAGCAGTTGTTCTCTGGTCATGATTCGGGCCTCCCTCAAGTATAGCACAGACGCGTCGGGGACTGGCGTGGCCCCCTTCCTGGTGCTCTTCAACCGTCAGGGTCTGCCCCTCGACGACAACTTCACCGTCGTTACCGTCGACCACATTCCACAGCGACCTCTGCCTACGGGCCGAGACCGACATCGGGTCCAACAAACTGCGACCAACTCCGACATCTCGCGCGCCTAACCACGACGCACGCGTGACACCAGTCCCGTGAATGGCGACGTTATGTAACTCGTTGTGCCAGCAGCGGTTCGCCGCTCTGGATCAGGAGAGTCCTGGTTCGATCCCAGGAGGGGCAACTCGAAAGCCGCTCGGTCTCGGCCGGCGGCTTTTTCGTGCCCCTTCCGGGCCTCGGGCCTGCGGCTCGATCCTCGCTGAACTACTCCTCTGGCGATTCCACGACCCGTGGCAACACCCCCCCAGGCCTGCCGAAATGTGGTACCACCGGACCGAGATCGTCGCGGTTGGGATCGACGAAGCGCTTAGGATCGGGAGCGTAGTATAGGCAGCCAACTTCTTCGGCTGGCCGGCTGCGCACGAAGCCTTCCGCGCCGTCCAGCGCGCTGAGCCACGTGGCCTTGAGCGCTTGGAGATCAATCGGCTCCGAGAGGTGTAACCGTGCCAGGTCCTCGGGCCGGACTTTGCCGCGGCGCCGCAAGAGCTCGAGGAGCGACAGCGGCGAGAAGCCCGGGTCCTTGCCCACCGCGGCCCAGATCAGCGGGCCCAACTCCAGCACGTGCTGGTGGAAGTACACCGTGTCCAAGAGGTCCCGCGGTTCGTCACGGCCGGCCAGCGCCAATACTTTGTTGGTGGCCAGGTCGATCGGGTGCAGCTGGTAGCCGTACTCCTCGCTGCGCATGACGGGCATGAAGCGCCAGCTCGAATCATGGGCCCACTCCACCTTGGTGGCCTCGGCGCCGCGCCGGACGACGGCGAGGATGTAACCCGGCTGGATCAGTGCGGGCTCGACGAAGTGCCCGTTCGCGAGGAGTGTCTGACGGTCGGCCTCGTACGCCGACGCGACGCGCTCGGCGCTGTCGTGGAAGTAGTCCAGGTCTTGGCTGTAGCGTTTGGTCTTGGGCTGGGCCAGGATCGCCGCGCCGCCGGCCAGGTAACTGTCCTCGCTGCGATTGACGGCCAGCAGGCGGCCGAGCTCTGCTTGGTACGCTGTTAGCGGCACAGCCGAGCCGCCACGCGCCAGGCCTCACGGCCGCCATGTTTGCGCAGCTGCTCGGCGACCCACGGTACATCGGTCGCCGTGATCTTCAGATCAGGCGCATACGACCAGAAGCACCGCGCGTAGAACCTGCGGTAGGCGCGCCGAGCCTCGCGGACGCTCACCATGGCGCGGGCGGCTTCGGGGCTCAGGTCGCGCTTGCTGACCCTCCCGCCGCGGCGGCCGATGGCAGCCAGGTAGTTGCGGATGGTCCTGTCCATGGTGACTTATCATAACCCGCTTATGATACCAACGCAAGTTACGTAGAAGAACTGTGCGGAACGACCACGCCTGAACGAGTCAAACGAGCACGACGCAAGCTTGCGTGGGACTACCATCCAGATCGCGAAGTCGCTCGCGCACTGGGTTCGCGGAAGAAACTCATCCCTGCCTGATCTCGGTTTCCGCGTACGGTGCCTGGGCAAACCGGATCCCCATCGCCCGCACGGCCTCCTTGCCTCGGATCGTCAGGTCCGTGATGAATTCGAATTGCTCACGACTCTCCTTCACGTAGGCCTTCAGCCGGTAATGGGTGCCCCAGGGCTGCTCGTGCACGATCACGCTCACTGCGGTGTCCGCCTTCCGGTACGAGCTGCCGCCAGCCACCTCCGTCAACCGCCGTTGCGCCGCTGCGGCGTCATGGTCGGGGTGGAGGTAGAAATCCGCTACGCACAAGAGGCTTCTGTTGCCGCTGGTGGCGTTGGAGACGCGCGTGGACCAGAGCTTCGAATGCGGCACGATGACCTCCGTGTCGTCCGCCGTCACGATTCGCACTGCTCGCGAGTCGATGGACTTGACCTCCCCGTAGGTGCCCTCCACCTGGATCCAGTCGCCCGGCTGGTAGGTGTTCTCGAGGACGGTCGCCAATCCAGCTAAGAGGCTGCTCCCGTAGTCCTTGAGAGCGAAGGCGAGGCCCAGGCCGACGCTTGCTACCAGCGTCACGACGTTGCTAAGGGTTGGCTCGACCAGAATCGGCACCGCGACAACGACGGCGACCGTCCCGAACACAAGGCGAGCGAGCGGGATGAGCCGCAAGATTGAGAGACGCAGCCGGGGCCGCACGCGCTCGGCCCAATGCCGGAGCAGCCACCGCACCCCGGCCGACAACAGCTTCGCCGCGAGAAATACCGCCAGGACGAGCAGCCACGTGTTGCCACGTGAGCGGCCGGAAGAAGCCCCACACCTCAGCGTTTTCGTTCATGGTGAGCATGTCGCCTCCAGGGTGCGCTACGTCTTCGTGAAGCTCGCTTCCTTCAACCAACCCTTTCTTCGAGAACCAGAACACCAGCCAGGCCACGATGAGGAAGTCCACCGCTGCACCGAACACGGGGCCGAGCAGGAGGTGAACGGGGCCCACGTCGAGCGTCGCCGTCCGCCAGGCGCCGCCCGGCAGAAAGAACGTGACGATTGGCATCAGCACGCCCGTCCGCTAACGGTCTGGTTCCGCCCCCGCCTCCGCCTCGATATCCACTCGGTCCACGCACGTCTGCCGCCGATCCCAGTTGCGCGCGGTGTACCATGGGCCTTCCTGGAGTGAGACGTGGGTTAGCTTCGCCACGACGAAACAACGCCAGTTGCCCGTCGATCCAGGGGTGATCGGCCCGGCCGAGCTCTGACCGCCGAACTGGTATCCCAGACAGTGCGCTTCGCCGTCCTTCGTCCCGAGCACGTGAGGACAGAACTCACGCGGTAGTCCGTCGTAGACCGCGCGGACCTGCCGCCGCTTGACGACCGCGTCCCTGAGCAGCCCGTAGCTCGTCACCGGCCGAGGCTCGTCTGGAGCACGCACGAAAGTCTAGCTCCCGGCCGCCGGCAGGCGTAAGCTTCGCCGGGAGCTTCCCATGGGCGAAACCCGCGTTGACCTGCTCCACCTCCTCGAGGACCTGCGCGACGCAGCATCGGCTTCGCGGGCGTCGGCATCAAGCTCGGCCTCCTCGCCGTTTTCATTGCCGCGTCTCCACGCCTCCGCGCCGCGTATTGACACGCGCCGCAACGATAGGGTACTACTCGGCATTGCCTCAGGAGCGATTATGCCCGACGACATGGGGTCCTTCCGCGTCGACGTCGAGATCGAGAACCCGGCCCGTCCCGGCGAGCGGCGGATGCTGCGTTCCCTGCTCGTGGACACCGGTGCCGAGCTGTCCTGGGTGCCGGGTGAGATTCTCGAATCGCTGGGCGTCGAGCGCAACAATAAGTCGCTGTTCCGTCAAGCGAACGGCACTATCCTCGAGCGGTGGACCGGCACGGTATGGCTCCACTTCGCGGGGAAACGAGTGGGTGACGAAATGGTGTTCGGCATGCCGGGCGATCTCGTGCTGCTTGGCTCCCGGAGCATCGAAGGGCTCAATCTCCGCGTCGAGCCCGTCACGAAACAATTGGTGGACGCCGGCCCCGCGCCGGCCGCGACTACCGCCGCTCTGCTGGTTTGAGTCCCAGTACTCCGTTGATCCACCGCACCAGCGGTACGATCAGCCGGAAGTCCGCGTCGAGCAGCGCCGGCAGTCGCGCGCCCAGGGCCTGAGCGTCCCGCAGCTCGCGGCCCAGCGTGAACGACTGGAACCGCAGCCAGCGCGCCGCCGGGTGGTCCGGGGCGTAACCGCGCGGCACCCGCTTCAGCATCGCCTCCTCGTCCAGCCCGCCGAACGCCCTGGTCACCCGGGCGCCCGTCACGATCCGCTCGAAGCGCCGCGGATCTTCCGCGATCGCGTCGCGCAGATTGTGCAGCGCCTGCTTCGGCGGCATCCACATCCCGCCGCCCGGGAAACAACTGCCCGGCGCGATCTGGAAATAGAATCCCGCGCCACCACCCACCGCCTCGCGACCCACCGCGCGGCTGCCGGCGCGATGATAGAACCAGCACGCGGCGTGCGTCTTGTAGGGCGACTTGTCCTTGGAGAAGCGAATGTCGCGGTAAATACGGAACATCGAGCGCTTCGGATCACCGATGATCTCGGGCGCGAAGCTCGCAAGCCGGACGTCCATCTCCTCGATCAGCTCGCGCATCGGCTGCACGACCACCGCTTCGTACTCGGCGCGGTGCGCCTCGAACCACGGCTTGCGGTTGTTGCGGGCCAGGCCGCGCAGGAAGGTGAAGGTCGCCGTCGTGAACGGCATGGCGAGAAGCTAACATCTCCCGTGCCATGCCACGACTCGAGCGCTTGCTGCGCCGCGCGCTCGATCCCACCTTTTCGACTCCGTGTTACCCCTTTTGCTGTCGTTATCGCTCGGTGCCCAGGGCGCCCAGGGCCCCACTGCTACGGCCCACGCCGTCGCCACGCCACCCGTCATCGATGGTCGCCTGACAGACCCGGCGTGGCAGGAAGCCGAGCCCGTCACGGGGTTCGTGCAACGCGAGCTGCACGAAGGCGCGCCGATCACCGAGCGGACTGAAGTCCGCATCGTCACCGACGGCGAGGCGCTGTACGTCGGGGCCTGGCTCTACGACACCGACCCCCGCGGCATCGTCGCAGGCGAGAAGGTGCGCGATGGCGACATCACAAAGAGCGACTACTTCGGCGTTCTGCTCGATACCTACCACGACCGGCAGAACGGCTTCGTCTTCACCACCACCCCGGCGGCAATCGAGTACGATGCCCAGGTCGTCAGCGAAGGCGAAGGCGGCGGCATACAGCTCCCGGGACAAACGCGCGCGATGGCCGGATCGCTCGGAGGCTTCAACCTCAACTGGGACGGCACCTGGACCGTCGCCACGTCGGTGGACTCGGCAGGTTGGTACGCCGAGTTCCGCATTCCCTTTACGACGTTGCGTTATGGCGCGGGTGAGTCGCAGACGTGGGGACTGAACCTCGTGCGCTCGATCCGCCGCAAGAACGAAGAAGCGTTTTGGTCCTTCATTCCGCGGCAGTTCAGCCTGATGAAGATCTCGCGCGCCGGAACGCTCGAAGGCGTCCGCGTGCCGTCGCGCCGAGTATGGACCGTGACGCCGTACGCGCTCGCGGGTACGGAGCGCAACTTCGGGGTCGATCCGGAAGCGCGGCGGCGCGCGGACGCCGGCGGCGAGATCAAGTACGGCGTCACGCCGAGTCTGACGCTGGACCTCACGTACAACACCGACTTCGCCCAGGTCGAGGTGGACGAGCAGCGTACGAATCTGACGCGGTTTCCGCTGTTCTTTCCGGAGAAGCGGCCGTTCTTCCTCGAGAACGCCGGCATCTTCTCAGCCGGCACGCCGCAGGCCGTGGACCTCTTCTTCACGCGCCGCATCGGCATCGACACCCTCGGCCAGCCCGTGCCCATCGTAGGCGGCGGGCGGCTCACGGGACGCGTCGGTCCCTTCACCGTCGGTGGCTTGGAGATCTTCACCGAGCATCAAGCCTATTCCGTGGTGCGCCTGCAGCGCGAGCTGGCGGCGCCGCATCGGCCGTGCCCGGACCAGACAGGGACGCCACGTCGTACAGCGCGCGCCTGGGATATGAGACCGGCTCCTGGAGCAACCTCGCGCGGGTCATCCAGGTCGGAAGCGGATTCGATCCCGAGGTGGGATTCTTGAATCGCGCTGGCGGCTACCGGTTTTATGAGGCGACGGTGATGTGGAAGAAGCGGCTGCCGGGCAGCACGTGGCTCAAAGACTGGCATCCGCACGTCGGCTACCGTGGCTACTATGGGCTCGACGGCTATCGGCAGGAAGATCGTATCCACATCGACATCACCGAGTGGTACACGTCGAGTGGGGCCAACCTTGGTCCCGAGGTGAATATCGAGCACCAGGGACTGCAGCAGCCATTCGCGATCGCCAGGAACGTGACGTTGCCGGTCGGCGCGTACGACTACACATCCGTGGGATTCGACGCCGCGACAAATCCGAGTGCGCCGCTCTCGCTGAACCTGCGCGCCGATGTCGGCGGGTTCTACAACGGGACGCGGCGCGGCGGCAGCGTGACCGTGGCCGCGCGGCATGCCAGCTCTGTTACGACGTCACTGCTTCTCGAGTACAACGACGTGCGGCTCGACCAGGGCACCTTCACTCGCACGCTCACCGCGGCCCGCATCGCCTACTTCTTCACACCCCGCGTGCTGTTCCAGACACTCGTGCAATACAGCAATCAGGCACGCGTGTGGACTGCGAACGCACGATTCGGCTGGCTCGGCACCGCCGGCACCGGATTGTTCGTCGTCGTCAACGAAGGACAAGAAGCGGACGGCTTCTTCCAATGGAACCGGCCCCAGGCCCGGTCGCTGATCGTCAAATACACGCGCCAGTTTGGACGGAGCGGCTGATGGTAAATCCTTTTCGAGCCCTACGCCGCGGCCGCGGGTGCAGGGCCCGCGTCCATCAATTGCATGGTTGTGACATCCACCCTGAAGTTGAGCCCCTCCAGCGTTCGTGCGCCCAGCAAGATGAGATCGCCCGGTTCGCCGAAGACCACTTCGTCTACGGTGCGGCGCCCGGCTACGTAGACCCACACCGCTCCGGACCGGCGTTCGAGCACCGTTCCGTCCGCTTGGCGAAACCGCCATGTCTCACCGCGCTCGACCCCCAACGATTCGAGGAGCTCGGCGGGCGCCCAGCTCAACATCGCGCCCGTATCAACCAAAACGGACTTGAGCGAGCGTTTCTCCCCCCGGTGGGCGGGATTCTCCAGTTCGATGTCGATGCGAAACGTCCCCATGTCGCTGCGCATAGTAGCTCCTGAAGGCATGGCGAGTAGTACCATATCGTTGCGGGGCGTGTCAATCCTTCTCATCCTTAAGCCATGAAGACTCGCACTCTCGGCAACACCGGCTACCGCGTCAGCGAAATCGGCTTCGGCGGCTGGGGCATCGGCGGCGAGATGTGGCGCGGCGTGGACGACAGCGAGGGCCGCAAAGCGCTGCGCGAAGCCGTCGACCAGGGCATCACATTCTTCGACACCGCGCTGGCTTACGGCAATGGCCACAGCGAGCGGATCATCGGTGAGGTGCTGAAGGACGACATCCGCGCTAACCGTACCGTGGTCGCTACGAAGATCCCCCCGCTGAACCGTCAGTGGCCCGGCAAAGCCGGCTACAAGCTCGCCGACGTCTTTCCCGCCCACTACATCGCATCCTGCACCGAAACGTCGCTCAAGAACCTGGGCGTCGAGGCGCTGCACGTGCAGCAGCTGCACGTCTGGAACGACGCCTGGCTGCAGGATCGCGACTGGGGAGCGTCCTACCAGCAGATCGTTCGCCTTAAAGAGGAAGGGAAGGTCTTGCATTGGGGCGTCTCGATCAACGACCACGCGCCGGAGACTGCGCTGCGCGTGCTCGCCGATCCTCTGTTTGAGACGGCGCAGGTGATCTACAACATCTACGATCGCTCGCCCGAAAAGGCGCTCTTCGCCCTCGCGCACGAGAAGCCGCTCGGCATCATCGTGCGCGTGCCGTTCGACGAGGGCGCACTCACCGGCCAGATCAAGGCCAACACCGTCTTTCCGGCCGGCGACTGGCGCGCCGAGTATTTCGCGGGCGACCGCAAGGCCGAGGCGGAGCGGAGAGGGAAGGCGCTCGCGCAGGTGCTCGACGATCAGGTCGAGACGCTGCCAGAGCTGGCGCTGCGATTCTGTCTCTCAGCACGGGAAGTCTCGACGGTCATCCCCGGGATGCGGCGCCCGGCGCACGTGCGACAGAATGCGACCGCGTCTGCCAGAGGCGCTCTCCCAGCGGGCATGCTCGCAAAGCTCGAGCCGCATGCCTGGGACAAGAACTGGTATCCGCCCGATTAACGAGGCTCTAGCGCGGCGTAGCCAGTTTTATCGAGCAACTGACTCCGTAGACCGTTCCTGCGCCCGGCAGACCGATGGGAAATGCGATCGCCGGCGCCAGGGTGACCTGATTGCCGAATCCGAGTCCGACCCCCAGCGACACAATCTCCCACGTATCAGAACCGGTGGAATCGGCGGCGGTCGGGGCCTTGAGCGTGTACCAGGCGTTCGCAATCACAAAACTCGCCGTCGGTACGAGGTCGATCACTTTCTTGTGAATGAGGACAAACCCCGCATCGGCGCCGATCGCGAAGTGCTTCTCGCTGTAATCGATGCCGGTACCAGCGATGTTCTGCGGCCCGCTGGAGAGGCCGACGAAGATCTCCGGGCAGAGCTGGACCTTGCGTTCTCCTGGATGGTCCCCCCCGCTCCCCCCGCCCCCCCCGCCCCCGCCCAGCTGCAGACCGAAACCGGCTCCATAGTCCCAGGCGTCGCCCCCGACGTCATAAGTCGCCATCCCGAATTCGGCCTCGCCAAAGACACGCTCGCCGCCGACCCGCAAGCCGCCATGGTAGGTCTGCGCCGAGGAGTTGAAGCCGAGACCGAAAATGAGGCGCGCCGGCGATCCCGCGAAGCTGAATTCTCCGGAGCACACTTGTGCGGAAGCCCGGCCGATTCCCAGGCCGGTGAGCAGCAGAATGGAGCAGATGCAGAGCTTGCTCCGCATGCGTGGATACTACCCGCCGGGCACGGCCCTCGAAAGCGATGCCGCGCCAAACGTCATAATCACTTAAGCGACAGCTCTCTCAAGCGCCGCGCGATGAGACGTCGCTCCGGTTCCTCGATCGCGAGTGTCAGGGCCCGCTCGTACGCCGCTCGCGCCTCGTCCTTACGGCCCAGTCGTCGCAACAGGTCCGCCCGGGCGGCATGCGCCAGGTGATACTCCTGCAGCTCGCCGCGCGCGAGAATCGCGTCGATCAGTGCGAGGCCGTGCTCGGGCCCGTCACGCATCGCGATCGCCGCGGCCCGGTTGAGCTCGATCACGGGCGACGGCTCGGCCCTGAGCAGCACCTCGTACAGTCCGGCAATCTGCTGCCAATCAGTGGCCGCGGCGCTCGGGGCCTCGGCATGGACCGCGGCAATGGCCGCCTGAAGGGCAAACGGGCCGAAGCTGCGGGACGAGAGAGCATGCTCGACCAGCGCGATCCCTTCCTTTATCTGCGTCTGGTTCCACTGCGAGCGATCCTGCTCCTCGAGCGGGATCAGCTCCCCAGCGCCTGCGGTGCGCGTCGCGCGGCGCGCCTCGTGCAACACCATGAGCGCCAGCAGGCCGATCGCCTCCGGCTCGGGCAGCAGCTCGACCAACAGCCGGCCCAGCCGGATCGCCTCGGCCGCGAGATCGGGCCTCGTGAAATAACCCTGATTGAAGACGAGATAGACGACGTGCAGCACGCTCGCCAGGCGCTCGGGGAGATCGTTGCGCTCGGGAACTTCGTAGGGGATCCGCGCATCGCGGATCTTCGATTTGGCCCGCACGATGCGCTGCGCCAGCGTCGGGGCGGTGGTGAGAAAGGCGGCCGCGACCTGCTCCGTCGTCAGGTCACAGACCTCGCGCAGTGTCATCGCGACCTGCGCGTCCGGATTCAGGGCAGGATGGCAGCAGGTGAAGATGAGGCGCAGCCGGTCGTCGGCGACGTCGTAATCCTCTGATTCGGTGAGCTCCTGCGGCACATCCACCTCATCCGTGACTTCGCGGCGCCGCTTGCGCAGCCGGTCGATCGCCTTGAATCGGCCGGTCGAAATGAGCCAGGAGCGCGGGTTCGCCGGCGTGCCTTCGATCGGCCAGCGCTCGACCGCAGCCGCGAAGGCCTCCTGAAGCGCCTCCTCGGCGAGATCGAAGTCGCCGAGCAGGCGGATCAGGGTGGCGAGGACGCGGCGGGATTCCGCGCGGTAGACCGACTCGATCGTGTCTACGGCCGGTCGAACTCCATGATCGGACGGACCTCGACGGTGCCGTGCTTGGCGCCGGGGATCCGCGATGCCACCTGGACGGCGTCGTTCAGGTCTTTTGCCGTGATCAGGTAATAGCCGCCGAGCTGCTCCTTCGTCTCGACGTAGGGGCCGTCGGTCGTCGAAATCTTGCCGTTCCGAACGCGCACGGACTTGGCGGTCTTCGTGGGCTGCAGGGCTTCGCCGCCCACATAGTTGCCATTCTTCTTGATGCTCTCGGTGAACGCATTGTAGTCCGCCATTCCCTGCTGCATCTCGGCTGGCGACGCTTTATCCCACCATCTCTCATCTGAGTAGATCATGCACAGGTATCTCATGGCTTCCTCCCGGTGGATAGTTATTCGCCCCAGACAGGGCGAACCTCGATGGAGCCCCACTTGGCGGACGGAATCCGCGCGGCCACCTGAATGGCATCGTTCAGGTCCTTGGCCTCGATCAGGAAGTAGCCGCCCAGCTGCTCCTTCGTTTCCGCAAAGGGCCCGTCGGTGGTCGAAACCTTGCCGTTCCGAACCCTGACAGTGGTGGCGGCGTCGGTGTGCTTCAGCCCATTGCTCCCGATGAGGTGGCCGCTCTTCTTGATGTCTTCGGCGAAGGCCCAGTAGTCCTGCTTCGCTTGCTGGCTAGATTTCGACATGCCACGCTATGCGGCTTTCCTCCGGGGCGTCATGCCGATGAACTGCAAAATGCCGGCGCTCAAGGCGGCGTTCGAAGCGGCGGGATTCGGCGACGTGAAGACCGTGCTGGGGAGCGGCAATGTGGTGTTCGACGCGCGTAGCACATCGGAACAGGCGCTCCAGCAGCGCGCCGAAGCCGCCATGCAGGAGCACCTCGGCCAGGCATTTCTGACGATCGTGCGACCGATAGCACAGCTCCGGACGCTGCTGGCGTCCGATCCGTATCAACGTTTCAAGGTCGACCCGAAGGCAAAACGCATCGTCACGTTCCTGCGCGGCCGGCCGCAGGCGAAGATCGCGTTGCCGGTCGAGATGCACGGCGCCCGCATCCTCGCGATGCAGGACGGCGAAATCTTCAGTGCCTATCTGCCCACCCCCAAGGGTCCTGTATTCATGACCCTCATCGAGAAGACATTTGGGAAGGACCTCACCACGCGGACGTGGGAAACCGTCGCGAAGGTCGCGCGGTGAGGCCCCCCGTTGATCCTACTGGATCAACGCCGCTCCACCCAATGCACGGTACACCGCGATCAGGCCGTTCGTCGCCGCGGTGCGTCCAGCAGCCAGCCGATCCTGCGACTCGAGCATCGTGCGCTCGGCATCCAACACCTGCAGGAAGTCAGTGACTCCCTCGTCGAACCGCAGGCGCGCCAGCGCCGCGGCTCGTTCGCTCGCCCGCGCCGCGACGTCGAGATAGGCAAGACTTCTGCGGGCCTTGTTGTATGCGACGACCGAAGTGGCGATTTCCTCGGACGCCTGGAGTTGGGTCTTGCGGTACAACGCGTCGGCTTCGGCTTCCTGTGCGCGCGCGACGTCGACGCCGGCTTTCACTCGGCCGAGGTTCAGCGCGGGCCAGGAGATCACCGGCCCGATGGCGTAGCGGGGCGTATTCGCGTTTCCCAAAGCGTCGAATGAGCTGCTGACGTATCCCAACCCGCCCCCCAACGCGATGCGGGGCAGATAGGCTGCCTTGGCCGCACCGACGAACGCATTGCCGGCGGCGAGCTGCCGCTCGGCGCTGCGTACGTCGGGCCGGAGGCGTACCAGCGCGTCGGGGTTGGGTACGATGACGGAATCCGGAAGCGCCGGGAATGGGGTGGGCGCTGCGTTCTCCTGCTCGAGCCCCGTCGCCGGCCGGCCAACGAGCACCGCGATGCGATGCTCCACGGCGTCGATCGACGCCTCCAGCTCCGGCACTCCGGCGAGGGTCGAGTTCAGCTGCGCGCGCGCGCGTTCGGAATCAAACTCGTTGCCGCGACCTGCCTCGAGGCGTTGCAGCGTGACGTCGAGCGTGTGCTGTTGATTCTCGGCGTTGCGGCGCGCCACCTGCAGGCGGTCCTGCGCGCCCCGCAGATCGAAGTAAGCGGTGGCCAGCTCCGCCGCCAGCAGCACCTCCAGATCCTGCACGTCCTCCTCCGCTGCTCCGATCAGGGCCCCCCGCGCCTGGGTCGATTTGCGGATCCGGCCGAAGACATCGAGCTCCCACGAGACCTGCAGCCCGGCGTCCCAGACATTCTGGTCAGGGAATGCCGTGCCGAAGCCTCCGGGGAAGGCGGCAGCCGCGAGCCGCTGCCGTGTGTAGCTGGCCGTCGCGGTGACCGTCGGCGCGAAATCGAGTCCCGCCTCGAGCCGCGACGCGCGCGCGCCGCGCAGCCGCGCTTGGGCCGCGAGGACATCGTGATTGGATTTCACGACTTCGCCGACCAGCCGCTCGAGCGTCGTATCGCCGAGTCGCTTCCAAAAGGCTTCTTGGGCGCGCGCCGGCGCGGCCCCTCCGATGATGAGCAGCGCCAGCAGCGCCCCAAATTTCTGTGTCATGTCTGCAATACCTCCTGGCCGACCGGCTCATATGCCGGCGCGGGTTTGTGTTCCGCCGCGATGAGCGAGTAGAAGACCGGCACGATGAACAGCGTGAAGAGCGTGCCCAGCGACATGCCGGTGACGAGCACCATGCCGATGCTGTTGCGGGCAGCCGATCCGGGGCCGGAGACGAGTACCAGCGGGAAGTGACCGAACACCGTCGCCGCCGACGTCATCAAGACCGGGCGCAGCCGCGTCAACGTTGCTTCGCGCAGCGCCGCCATCTTGGCGAGGCCGCGTTGCTGCAGCGTATTGGCGAACTGCACGATCAGGATTCCGTTCTTCGCTATCAGTCCGACGAGCGTGATCAACCCGACCTGCGAGTAGATGTTGAGGGTCGTCAGATTGAGGAAGCTGAAGATCAGCGCGCCCGAAATCGCGAGCGGCACCGAGCCGAGCAGCACGATCAACGGATCGCGGAAACTCCGGAATTGCGCCGCCAGCACGAGATAGATCAGGATCACGGCGAACCCGAGGGTGACGGTCAGCGCTCCACCCTCACGCCGGATCTGTCGCGATTCGCCGGCATAGTCGAGCGTCAGTCCGGGCGCATTGAGTCCCTGCGCCGCGCTCTCGAGCACGCGTAACCCCTCGTCCTTGGTGACTCCAGGATTGACGGCGCCGAACACGCGGACCGCATTGCGCTGCTGGAAGCGGTTCAACGTACGCGGCGCAGTGCTCGATTCGATATGGGTAAATGTCGATACCGGCACGAGCTGGCCGCTGGGCGTCTTGATCTTGAGATCCAGCAGTGGGCCGACCGTCGTGCGATCGGCGTCCCCGATCTGCGGAATGACCTTGTAGCTGCGGTCGAAAAAGTTGAACCGGTTGACGTACCCACCGCCGAGCGCGGTGCCCAGCTCACGCCCGACACTGGCGAGATCGAGGCCGAGATCGGCGACCTGGTCGCGGTCGATCACGACGCGCGCTTCGGGCAGATCGACCTTCAGATCGGTATCGACGTAGAGGAACTTGCCGCTCTGCCATCCGGCGCCGACAACGGCTCCGGCGGTGCCGAGCATCTGCTCGGGCGGCGCGTCACTCTGGAGCACCAGCTCCACATCGTACGAGCCCGGTGTCGGGAGCGGCGGATCGAGTCGCGGGAATACGCGCACGCCGGGGATCTGCGAGACGGCGCCGTATACCGCCGGGAACAACTGCACGGTCGAGCGCTGCCGCTCTTTCCAGTCCTTCGCGACCATGCCGCCGAACGCGCCCCACGACGCGGTCAACGACCACATGAACTTCGCCTCCGGAAACGCGGTGATCGCCTTCACGACCTGGAGCGATGCCCGGTTGTTGGCCGCGAGCGACGCATCGGGCGGCACCTGCATGAACAGGCTGATGTGGCTCTGGTCCTCGACCGGCGCCAGCTCGCGCTTGGAGTAGCGGTACAGCGGCCACGCCGCCAGCATGACGAGGATCGCCGCCGCGACGATCGCGGGCCGCATCTGCAGGGCGCCGTCGAGCAGCCGCGCGTAGGTATTGCGCACGGTCTCGAACGCATGGTTCACCAGTCTGGTGAGGCGGCCTTCTTCACCCTGGGGATGCACGAAGCGCGAGCTCATCACCGGCGACAGCGTCACCGCGACGATGCCGGACACGACGACCGCCGCCGCGAGCGTGATCGCGAACTCGAGGAACAGCGAACCGGTGAGGCCACCCTGGAAGCCGATGGGCGCATAGACGGCGGCCAGCGTGATGGTCATTGCGATGATCGGACCGACGAGCTCCCGCGCGCCGACGAGCGCGGCTTCCAGCCGGGTTTTGCCGAGATGCACGTGGCGTTCGACGTTCTCCACGACGACGATCGCATCGTCAACGACAAGTCCGACCGACAGCACGATCGCGAGAATCGTCAGGAGATTCAGGCTGAATCCGAACGCCATCATGACGACGCCGGCACCGATCAGGGAGACCGGCATAGCGACGAGCGGCACCAGTGCGGTGCGGATCGAGCCGAGAAAGAGGAACACCACGATGCCCACGATGAGAATCGTCTCCATCAGGGTCTTGGTGATCTCTTTGAGCGCGTCCTGCATGAAAATCGTACCGTCATAGGCGACCCGGAGCTGGATGTCCGGCGGCAATGTCGGCTGGATCCGCGCGATCTCGGCGTGCAGGCGATGCGACACTTCGATCTCGTTGCTGCCGATCGTGGGCCACACGCCGACGTACACGGCCTCTTCGCCATTGAACTTCGCGATCATGTCCGGTTCTTCCGCGCCAAGCTCGACGCGCGCGACGTCGGACAGCCGGACCACCGCGCCGTCGCGGTCGGTGACGATGAGATTCTCGAACTCAGCGGTCGAACGCAGGTCGGTGTTGGCGAGCAGGTTGATCTGGACGAGGTTGCCCTTCGTCTGGCCGACCGCCGCCAGGTAGTTGTTGCGGCGCAGCGCGGCAAACACGTCGCCCGGCGACAGGTTGTGTGCCGCGAGGCGGTCCGGATCGATCCAGACCCGCATGGCGATGGGTCGTCCGCCGACGATATCCGTCCGCTGCACGCCGGCGATCGTCGCGAGCTGTGGCTGCAGTGTGCGCGACAGCCAGTCGGTGATCGCCGGGATGTCCCGCTGCTTGGACGAGAAGCTCAGGTAGAACGAGGCGTAGGGCCGGTCCGCGCGCTGCACCTCCACCTGCGGCGGCTCAGCCTCCGCCGGCAGCTCGGATCGCACTTGCTGCAGGCGCGCCGTCACTTCCGCCAGCGCCGCGGTGCTGTTCTGATTGAGCTTGAGATGCACGGTGACGGTGCTGACACCCGCGCGGCTCGTCGACTCGACGTAGTCAATGCCGCTGATCGCCGACACGGCGCGTTCGATCGGCGTCGTGAGAAACCCGCGCACCGCCTCGGCGCTCGCGCCGTAGTAGACGGTGTTGATCACGACGGACGAGCTCTGGATGTTGGGGTACTGCT